>Ga0105050_10000433_pt1 | contig 64188 bp, 63 predicted proteins | sample FRY01_FD_78088 | JGI IMG/M metagenome (GOLD analysis project Ga0105050, IMG submission 78088) | Freshwater microbial communities from Lake Fryxell liftoff mats and glacier meltwater in Antarctica - FRY-01 | ecosystem: Environmental > Aquatic > Freshwater > Ice > Glacier meltwater ...
TCCTGCTGATTCTGAAGATTCTGCGCTGGAGCATCATCATCATGGCCATCTTCAGTTTCATCGCGCCGGGCAATCCACATCCTGCGTTGCGTTTGCTCGAACAACTGGTGGAGCCAATTCTGGCGCCGGCAAGAAGGTTACTGCCCCCGATGGGTGGCCTTGATCTGTCACCTATCATCGTCATCGTTGTCATCGCCATGCTTGAGATGATCCTGCCGGATCTCTACGGTCGGTTTGTGGGGTTGTTTGGTTGAAGGACAGAGCTTTCGAAGGCAACGATCTGGGCGTCATCACGCCACGCACATTTTGTCACGAATCAGCCTTTTTGCTGCGCAGTGGCGCGAACTTGCCGGGATTTGAACTGGTTTACGAAACCTATGGCAAATTGAATTCCCAGCATTCGAACGCCGTACTCATCTGTCATGCACTATCCGGCCATCACCACGCCGCCGGGTTCCATAGCAAAGACGATGACAAACCAGGATGGTGGAACAACTGCATTGGCCCCGGCAAGGCCATTGATACGACCAGGTTCTTTGTGGTCACTCTCAACAATCTCGGTGGCTGTCACGGCAGTACAGGGCCATGTTCCGCACGCCCCGAGGGAATGGGCAACTGGGGCCCGGATTTCCCCACCGTAACTGTCGAGGACTGGGTACGCAGCCAGGCACTGCTCGCCGATCATCTCGGAATCAGACAGTTTGCGGCTGTCATCGGCGGCAGCCTGGGCGGTATGCAGGCCATGCAATGGAGCATCGATTTTCCGGAGCGAGTATGCGCTGCGATCATGATCGCCAGTGCAGCGAAGCTGACTGCCCAGAATATCGCCTTTAACGAAATTGCCCGCCATGCGATCACCAGTGACCCCCATTTTGCCGCGGGTCGCTACCGTGCGACGGGGGAAAACCCGGATGTCGGACTGGCGCTTGCTCGCATGATCGGTCACGTGACGTACCTGTCTGCGTCGGGTATGGGTCAGCGCTTCGGTCGCCAGCTGAAGTCCGGTGATCTTGCCCTGGGACAGGACGTGGAATTCCAGGTGCAGAGTTATCTTCGATATCAAGGGCAGACCTTCTCCCGACAGTTTGATGCCAATACCTACATTCTGATGACACGAGCCCTGGATCTGTTCGATCCGGCTGCAGCCTATGGCGATGATCTGGTCGAAGCACTGTCTGGGGCGAAGGCAAAATTTCTGGTGATTTCCTTCAGTAGTGACTGGCGATTTTCCACTGAGCGATCCGGGGAGATCGTTCACGCCCTGATTCGAGCCAAGAAGAATGTTGTCAGCTCGGTGATCGAGTCCGAACACGGTCACGACTCCTTCCTCCTGCCGCTGCCTCGTTACCTGGCCGTGCTCGGGACCTACCTCAGGCAGTTGTACGAAACCCTGGATGAGCATGCGCCCTGACCTTTCCATCATCGCTGACTTGATCAATCCCTCCGCCAGGGTTCTGGATCTTGGCTGTGGTGAAGGTGATCTCCTTTCGTTTCTGCAGAAACACAAAGGTGTCAACGGTTATGGCCTGGATGTGGATCCGGCCAACATAACAACGTGTATCGCCAAAGGCGTCAACGTCATCGAACATGACCTGGACGCCGGTTTGCAGGATTTTGCCGACGATGCCTTTGACATGGTGGTCATGACGGAGACCTTGCAATCCGTTCGTTACCCCGACGTCTTGCTCAGGGAAATGCTGCGCATTGGCAAGGAGTGCATCGTCACCTTCCCCAACTTCGCGCACTGGCGGTGCCGACTGCATCTGGGACTGCTGGGACAGATGCCCGTGGTGCAACATCTGCCCAACAGCTGGTTTGATACACCCAACATCCGGCTCTGCACCTTCGATGATTTCGAACGTTTGTGCCGTGAGCATAGATACCGGATCATCCAGCGCTTTGTTGTTGGGCCGGACTATCACCAGCATTTCCTGGCCAACCAGATGCCAAATCTGTTTGGCACCATCGCTTTCTACCGTCTGGGACGCAGTTTGTGACAAAATGGTGCACGCTTCTGGTTCTGGTTCTGGCTATTGCGCAGCTTCGAGCGGAGCAGAAAGTCCTGTTTGACGATGTCGAAATTCACTACATCGTTTTGCCAACAACCAGTCTGCAAGCCGGGATTGCCGAGCAGTACCAGCTGGAAAGAGCGCCGCGCAGGGGTTTTGTGAACATCTCGATCCTGGCTGCAGAAGTACCGTTCGAAGCCTTGTCAGCTGTTGTTGAAGTCGACGTAAAAAACCTGCTGGGACAAACCCATCAACTCGTCATCCGTGAAATCAACGAGCCGCCCGCACGCTATTACCTCGGGACATTCGACTATTCCGATGAAGAGACCATGCGCCTGACGATCAGCGTCACCTTGCCTGATGGGCGCTCTCACCGCTTCGAGCACAGTCAGAAGATGTACAACGAAGAATGAAACGGCGTGTCGTTCTGGCCACTTGCAACGAGGGCAAGGTACAAGAAATGCAGGCCCTGCTCGCCAGTCTCGATTGGGAGTTGGTCAGTCAGTCCTCGCTGGATATTCCGTCAACGCCAGAAGGCGGTGCGACCTTTATCGAAAACGCGCTGGGTAAGGCGCGCCATGTTTCTGCCGTCACCGGGTTACCGGCCCTTGCCGATGACTCTGGCCTGGTCGTCGAGGCACTTCTGGGGGCGCCGGGAATACACTCAGCGCGATATGCAGGGCCAGATGCTACTGACCAGGAAAACAACCACAAGCTGCTCACTGATCTACAGGGTGTCGGTGATCGGCGAGCACACTTCTACTGCGCTCTGGTTTTCCTCGAACACGCCGCCCACCCGGCTCCGGCCGTTGCCACCGGGCGCTGGTGGGGTCGGATTGCCGAGTCCGCATCCGGCGATCACGGTTTTGGTTACGATCCTGTGTTCGTCCCGGACGGGGGAGTACGCACTGCCGCCGAACTGGCACCACACATCAAGAATGTGATGAGCCATCGTGGGCTCGCGGCACGCACGCTGCTCTCGATGCTCGGCTCGTGATCACGCCACCCCTTGGCATCTACGTTCACTTTCCATGGTGTGTCAAAAAATGCCCGTACTGTGACTTCAATTCTCACCCTCTGAAAGGCGAGTTACCCACGACTGACTACCTCAACGCTTTGCAGGCAGATCTGGATCAATGGTCTTCCCTCCTCGAACGGCGACCGATTCATTCCGTATTCTTTGGCGGTGGCACGCCGAGCCTGTTCCCACCACATGTGTTCGCCGACTTGTTGAGCTCTCTCGGTTGTCCATCAGTGGAAGTCACCATGGAAGTCAATCCCGGTACTGCCGAATTTCACAGCTTTCCGGCCTATCGCGAAGCCGGAATCAACAGATTGTCGTTTGGTGCACAGTCATTCAACGACGAAAAGCTGGCCTCTCTGGGTCGCATTCACTGCGCCGACGAAATCCGCTCCGCGTTTGCGCTGGCCAGGCGCGCGGGTTTTGACAATGTGAATCTGGACATCATGTATGGCTTGCCCAATCAGTCCGTCAGCGAAGCACTCGACGACCTGGAGGCGGCGCTGGCGCTCCAGCCGGAACATCTGAGCTGGTATGAACTCACGCTTGAGCCGAAGACGGAATTCCATCGTCGACCACCTCCTCTGCCACGCGAAAAAACCATGCTGGAAATCGAGTTTGAGGGTCAAGCCATGTTGCGTGGGGCAGGATTCGAGCGTTACGAAGTATCGGCCTGGGCACGAACAGGCTTTCAGTGTCGCCACAATCTCAACTATTGGCAGTATGGGGACTATCTCGGGATCGGCGCCGGGGCGCATGGCAAAGTAACCGATGAAGATGACATCGTTCGAACTCGCAAAGCCGCTCAACCACGCCTCTATCTGGATCGACCACAACACCTGGAGTCGACCGGTGTGGCGCCTGCCATGCGCCGCGGTGAGTTTCTGTTGAACGTTCTGCGTTTGCCAGAAGGTGTGCCGTGGCCTGCCTTTGAAGAAGGGACAGGACTGACGTCGGAGCACGCGCTGCAACCGGCCTGGCGGGAATGGGTTGAGAAAGGAATGTTGCGCGAGGACCGTATTGCCACTACTGCCCTTGGCTATCGCTACATCGATACGGTCCTGCAGTCGTTTTTGTAACCGGTCTCCAAAGACTACTGGTGCTGGGCAGAACGTCCCGCTCGTGTGTACACGAGCTCGGTGATGGCGTGTCCGAGCCGCAAACCGCGTCGCTCGAACTTCGTTTCCGGCCGGATCAACCCTTCACTTCCGAAACCAGCGCTGGGTGCAAGATCTGGCGACTCGTCAAACAGGTCAGCAGCCCGTTCGGCATATGGATCCCAGTCCGTGACAAACCACAACCGGCCACCCATCTTCAGACGATCGACCATCGTCGCGACGAACGGAGACTGTATCAGGCGTCGCTTGTGATGCCGTTTTTTTGGCCAGGGATCAGGAAAAAAGACACGGAATTCATCGACGCTCAAAGCCTCCAGCCGTTCAGCCACAAATTCCTCTGCTCGACCCTGTGCAACTCGTACGTTAGTGATGCCTTCAGTACTCAGCCGATTCGCCAAAGCGCCGATGCCAGGGCTATAGATGTCGATACCGAGCAGGTTCCAGTCCGGTGCGTCTATTGCCCAATTGCACAACGCGTCCCCCATGCCGAAGCCGATCTCGACGCCAAACGGCGCTTCTCGCCCAAACCATCGGCTCGTCGAATTGCCCCCGTCGGCCAGGATGTAAGCGGGTAAGGCATCCTGCAAACCACGCCGCTGAGCGCTGGTCAGTCGACCACGAGGATGGGTCAATCCCGCAAAGCTCCAACAATCACCATCAGCCAACCGATGATCAACGCAACGCCGCCTACAGGAGTGAGCGGTCCGAACCATCGCGGCCCGCCAAGCACCAGCATGAAAATACTGCCGCTGAAGAGAATCACTCCAATCATCCAGGCGATGGCCGACCACGCAAGCCAGGGAGACCCATCAAGCCGAATCCCGATCCCAAGAGCCAGCAAGGCAACAGCGTGGATCAACAGGTACTGCACTGCCGTTTGCCAGCTCGCAATCTGCTCCGCACTCAATCCGCGGGCGCTCAACCCATGAGCGCCAAGTGCTCCGAGCACCACGCCGGCCAAACCGAAAAATGCGGCGGTCGCGGTGATGCTCGCTGGTGACAGCATCTCAGGCGGCGATCGCCAGCTTCAGTTTTTTCATGGCGTTCTGCTCTATCTGGCGTATACGCTCGGCCGAGACACCATATTGGGCTGCCAGTTCATGCAGGGTCGCCTTTTCATCTGCAAGCCAGCGTTGGGTCACGATTTCCCTCGCCCTGCCATCCAGTTGGTCGAGCGCAGCCGACAGGCGCTCAAGCGAAATGTCCTGGCTGTTTTCATCAAGGGCGAGTTCAGCGGGATCTGCGTTGGCAGCACGCAGATAGTGCGCTGGCGCGAATGCCGCTTCATCATCGTCATCATCGTCGGCTTCGAATGAAACGTCGGCTCCGGCGAGCCGACCTTCCATGCGAGTGACCTCGGCCTCCGGAACCCCCAGGTCGCGTGCGACGGCTCGAGTTTCCTCGGCAGATAACCAGCCCAATCGCTTCTTGCTTCCACGAAGATTGAAGAACAACTTCCTTTGCGCTTTGGTCGTCGCGATCTTTACGATCCGCCAGTTACGCAGGATAAATTCGTGCATTTCAGCCTTTATCCAGTGCACGGCAAAAGACACCAGACGAACACCCATCGCCGGATCGAATCTTTTTACCGCCTTCATCAATCCGACGTTGCCTTCCTGGATCAGATCAGCGTGTGACAACCCGTAACCCTGGTAACCCCTTGCGATGTGCACCACAAATCGAAGATGGGAGATGACCAGTTGGCGAGCGGCATCCACATCACCATCTTTGGCGAAACGAACGGCCAGTGCATGCTCTTCCGAGGCGCTGAGCAAAGGGAATGCGGCAACGGTATGCAGATACGCTTCGATGTCCTTGCCAGGACTCAGATTAGCGGGCGCCACCATACTTGCAGCCATGTGATACCTCCGGTAACACTAATTCCAGAAATCTTAGCACTCTCGGTGCGCGAGTGCTTAGTAAAAACCTCTCAATACAGCTACGAACTTCCCGAAGTCAGTGAATTTCGAGTTCAAAAAGTCGTTGCCCAGCCGACAGCACGGCGCCGCAGACTCCAAGGACCGTGCCAACGAGCAAAACAGCCAGCAGGAAAAGCGGATCAAAGCCAATCAGCTGCAATTCGGAACCATAGCTGCTGAACAGCGAAACCAGCGGAGCCTCGATGACCAGCAGCGTCGTTGATATGAGCATCAGCGCCACCAACGCGCCTCCAGCCCCATAGATCGCACCGAAGTACAGGAAAGGACGCCTGATCTGGGCGTTGGTTGCGCCGACCAGCTTCTGTACCCGGAGCTCCTCCAGTCTGGCTTCTATGGCCAGGCGCACAGAACTCGCAGTGACCAACACCGCTCCAACACCGAACAGGATCGCAAGGACCAACGACAAGCGACTGACCACCGCGGAGATGTCCCTGACACGGGCGAGCCATGTCTTTTCTACGACCACCTCGTGAATGTCAGGTTCATCTGACACCGATGCGGCCACGCGATCAAGATCCGCTGGTGAGGCCCCCCCTTCCAGAGTGACGCGAATGGACGCCGGCAAAGGATTTCCAGTCAGCATGTCGAGCGCGTCACCGAGCCCGGTGTGAGTCTGGAACTCCTCAAGCGCCTGTTCAGGCAACGTTGTCACAACCGTCGCCACTCCCGCTTCCGACCGAAGGCGCGTCGCCAGTTGTTCGGCAACTCCGGATTGGACATCAAGGTTCAGATACACAGACAGCCCAGGTCGACCATCCCAGGCGGCGCTCATGTCTTCCAGATTTTTCTCGAGGAGATAGAGACCCGCCGGCAGGGCCAGCGCAATGCCCACGAGAAGCCAGACCAGCAAGCTCGAACTGAAGCGTTCACTTACGTCGTGCAACGCCTCGCGCAGCACACGCAGGTGATCCCTCGCCCAACTGACCGGGCCACGTTGCTGGGCAACTGGAAACGGATCCTCATCACCTCTTGCCACCGGCCACCTCCTGGACTCCAGGATCTAACGTGACCGACGTTGGAAACGTCGCCTCCGCCACGGCCTCAACACCGCTGTCCGCAACCACCCGACCGGCTTCTAGCTCAATGATCCGCCTGCCGGTACTCTGAATAAGTTCACGGTCATGACTTGCAACGATCACGGTCGTTCCGATCTGATTGAATTGCTCGAACAACGACATGATGTCCCGTGAAAGATCCGGATCAAGATTGCCGGTTGGCTCATCGGCCAGCAGGATATTTGGCCGATTGACAACGGCGCGAGCAATTCCTACCCGCTGTTGCTCTCCGGTCGATAGATGCAAAGGCAGCAGTCGCTCTTTTTCAAGCAATCCCACTCGTGTCAGTGCAGCGCGGACTCGTCGGCCGATATCCTTCTCTGGCATCCCAATGACACGAAGCGGCGAGGCAACGTTGTCGAATACTGACCGACCCGCCAGCAGATGATGATCCTGGAAGACTGCGCCAACATGGCGTCGGTAGTAAGGCAGACGCGAACTCTTCAGCTGGGTAATGTTCACGCCATTGACGAGGATCTGTCCTCGGGTCGCTTCTTCCATCCGCAACAACAGACGCAAGAACGTGCTCTTGCCCGCTCCTGAGTGCCCGGTGAGAAAGGTCATGGAGCCGGCGACAAACTCGACACTGACATCCCTCAGCGCTTCATAACCGTTGACATAACGCTTGGTGACGCTGTGAAACTCGATATATCCCACTCGGTTCGTGTCCTGTTCGCAGGTTTACTGACCCACTCCCGCCTTCCACATGGAGTGGACTTCAGAAGATCGACGCACTCAGTCTATTGCGATGCTGTTGCATTTTCGACCTTCACCTTGCCCGGGCTGGCCATTATCTGCCCACAGGCTCCAACCACGACCGCCTCCCTCAATCCAGCGGCAGCAATGCGTCGATAAACTTGTCAGCATCAAAGGGCTCAAGGTCATCAACACCCTCACCAACACCAATGAAGTAGATGGGTTTGTGCGATTGGTTGGTCACTGCCAGGAGCACACCGGCCTTGGCTGTACCATCCAGCTTGGTCACGACCAGACCACTGACCCCTACCGCAGCATCGAATTCACGAACCTGACTCAGGGCGTTCTGCCCGACGCCGCCATCAAGCACCAGCAGTGTTTCGTGTGGCGCACCGGCGTTCTCCCGGCTGACCACTCGTCTGATCTTGCGCAACTCTTCCATCAGGTTGGTTTTTGCCTGGAGGCGACCCGCCGTATCCGCAATCAGAATATCAACTCCCCGGGCGGTAGCCGCCTTTACCGCATCAAACACGACAGACGCAGAGTCCGCTCCCTGACTCTGAGCAATCACCTGCACACCATTGCGTTCACCCCAGGATTGCAATTGTTCCACGGCTGCGGCACGAAAGGTGTCTCCGGCTGCCAGCATTACACTGTATCCCTGAGATTGCAGTCGCTTGGCAAGTTTGCCGATCGTCGTGGTCTTGCCCGCTCCATTGACACCAACCACAAGGATGACAAACGGGCGCGTCGGCAGAACAACAAAAAGTTTCTGGTAAGGCAACAACCTTTGTGTGAGGACTTGGCGCAAGGCGGCATGCAGCGCCCGGGTGTCGTTCAGCTCCTTGCGCCTGACCCGCTGGGTCAACTCGGCCATGACTTCCTGAACGGTTTCCATGCCGACATCCGTCGTAATCAGAGATGTCTCCAGATTCTCCAGAACGCTTGCATCGATCTCCTTTGTACCGAGCAATAGATTGCCAACGCCGGAAGCCAGCTGGTCGCGCGTTTTTGCCAGTCCACTCTTGAGTCGCTTCCAGAAACCACCCTCGCCTTTAGTCGCTTTTTCTTCCACTATCGCCCCCGCTCAGGACAGACCGGCAGAGCTTGCACCGGTGAGAAACGCATAATCGGCGTCGATTTGAAACTCGCCTCGCACTGCTGACTTCTTCTGGGCGATAGGGGAGCACCGGAATGCAGTGACCTCGGGACATGACACATGCTGGTGATTATCTGAATAACGAAGTTCGTATTATCAGCGGGATGTGGAAAGGTAGGAAGCTTCACTTCCCTGCAAACTCTGAAGTCCGGCCAACTCTGGGCCGAGCTCGTATCACGCTGTTCAACTGGTTGGCCGGGCATATTGATGGTGCGCGCTGCCTGGATTTGTTTGCCGGTAGCGGATCTCTCGGCCTGGAGGCACATTCTCGAGGAGCAGCCAGGACCACCCTGGTCGATTCCGACGGCCAGATAGTCAAAGAACTGATATCCAGAACGGCATCGTTCAAGGCAGAGGGGGTTGTGGCCCAGAAGTCGGACGCGCTGGTGTTTCTGCGCACCACCGATTCGGTTTGGGATCTGGTATTTCTCGACCCTCCCTACGGGAGCAGCCTGCTGCAGAGCGCACTCTCCCTGTTGCCTGACAGGCTGTCTGAAAACGCAATGGTTTATTGCGAAACCGCCGCTCCGTTCGAGCCGCCGCCAGGTTTCGGAGTGCACAAGTACAGCCGCGTCGGCGGCAACCACCTGACCTTGCTGACGCCTGCGTCCCGCCAGTAATTCACCTGCGTTTCAAGTTCAGTTCGAAGACACGCCCTGCTACCATCGCCAGCCCTGCGTTGCACGGATTGGGAGAGAATTGTGCGCACAGTTGTTTATCCAGGTTCTTTCAATCCGATCACCAACGGTCACACCGATCTGGTTCGCCGAGCGCTGAACCTGTTCGATCACGTCATTGTGGCGATTGGCACCTCTGCACAAAAGAATCCGAAAGTGGATCTGGCGGATCGGGTTGCGTTATGTGAGGAAGTGCTGAAGGAGTACGGTGATCGGGTAACGGTCGACGGTTTTAATACGTTGCTGGTGGACTATGTCCGTAGTTGCAGTACCCGATTCATTCTGCGTGGGCTCAGAAACATGATGGACTTCGACTACGAATTCCAGATGGCTGAAATGAATCGGTCCCTGGATCGCGAGATCGAGTATGTCTTTCTGCCGACTTCCACCGAATGCAGCTTCATATCAAGCTCACTGGTCCGGGAAATCTCTGCCCTGGGTGGCGATGTTTCCAAATTTGTACACCCCGCTGTCGTGCGGAGCCTGCCCGGATCCTGATCCTGGATTCGCGCCGCTGACGGCTGATTGCCGGCTAGTCTTTGACGTCGTTGCGACGACCGGTGTTGGTGCATCCCAGACAACGCACAAACGTCGCCTTGGCCGGGCCGACCACCAGCTGATCTGCCGCTTCACCGATATTGCCACCCGCCGCGCTGAAGGGCAGGCTGACTACAAACGCAACAGCGCCCACCGCCGTGATAAGCACACCTGCAGGCCTGGCAATGACCAGGTCTCCGACCATGGCGAGTGCTGTTGGCTCATCCAGGTCGCCCGCCTGAGCCGCAGGCACACCGAGAAGCGAGAAGCCAAGCGCGACCATGGCTGCATGCCGGGAGATCCGGAAAATTGATCTGGACGTGGCTGACGAGCATGCAGTCAGTGTCATGCTGTTCTCCTGTCTGGGATAGGCTGATAAAACTCTACCACGTCAATCGTCCAAAACCTCGTACCGGTTGGCATACGGGACAGTAGAAAGTACCCCGGCCACCCAGCACGACACCCTCGACCGCTTCACCACAGACCGTGCACGGTTCACCTTTCCGATCGTAAACTTTGAGTCGCTGTTGAAAATAGCCGGGGCGCCCTTCCGGACTTACGAAATCGCGCAGGGTCGTTCCACCTTGGGTAATCGCTTCACTCAGCACACGTCTTACAGCATGGATCAGATCCTCGAACTTGTGGAGCGGTACCCGACCAACAATCCTTGCGGGCCGAATGCCCGCCAGAAAGAGCGCCTCATTTGCGTAGATGTTGCCAACTCCGACGACCACACTTGAGTCCATGAGAAAGGGCTTGATGGCGACCTTCCTGTGATGCGCTCGGACCTTCAGATAGCTCGCGGAAAATTCATTGCCCAGCGGCTCGGGGCCTAAGTGAGCGAGCAGCCTGTGGGTGTCCGCTTCCCCTGGCTGCCACAAGACGGAGCCAAAGCGACGTGGATCGTTCAATCGAAGCAGGATACCGCCACCAAAATCAAATTCGACGTGGTCGTGGGTCAGAACCATCGCACCTCGCGGCACGCACCGAAAGCTGCCGGACATGCCCAGATGAATCAGCAACGCTCCGCTGTGGAACTCCAGCAGGATGTACTTGCCTCTACGCCTCAGCCTGACAACCGGCTGGTTCTTCAGGAGCACAGGTATTTCAACCGGCCAGCGAAGTGCGGAGTTGCGGATGGTCCAGCCAATCAGTTCGCGCCCTTCAATGAAGGGAGTAATCCCACGCAGTGTGGTTTCAACTTCAGGCAGCTCCGGCATCGATCGGCTCAGCTACCCGGGAACAATCGCCTGTCAGGCGCTACTTGATCTTGGCTTCGGTGTAGAGGACATGCTTGCGAACTACGGGGTCATACTTCTTCAACTGGAGCTTGTCCGGCGTAGTCCGCTTGTTCTTGTCCGTGGTGTAGTAGTGGCCGGTACCTGCACTGGAAACCAGCTTGATCTTGTCGCGCATCTTTTCTGCTCCTGTTGCACGCTCTTGAAAAGTGGCGGAGCCACCTGGGCACCACCACCTCAGCGATGCAGTTGACTGCCTATACCTTGATGCCAGAAGCTCGCAGGTCCACCAGCACAGCTTCAATGCCACGCTTGTCGATTACCCGCATGCCATTGGTCGACACACGCAATCGTACAAAGCGCTTTTCGCTCTCCACCCAGAAGCGCTTGTTCTGCAAGTTTGGCAGGAAGCGTCGCCGCGTCTTGTTCTGGGCATGGCTGATCTTGTTTCCGCTTTGCGGTCGTTTTCCGGTGACCTGGCACACTTGGGACATGATCTGTCTGGGCTGGTAAAAAAGGAGCGGCTTTATACACCAGACTGCTCGTACGGTCAAAACCACCCGTCAGGACAACAAGCCCCGCTCGGCCATGGACACCGACTGACCTTTACCAACGACGATGTGATCGAGCAGCCGGACGCCGACTTCCATCAGTAACGGTCGCAGCCGTTCGGTCAATGCAATATCGGCAAGGCTTGGCTCCGCCATCCCGGATGGATGGTTATGCACCAGGATGATTGCCGCCGAGTTCAGCTCCAGACACCGCTTGATGATCTCTCTCGGATACACGCTGGCACTGTCGATTGTCCCGGCAAACAACACCTCGAATTTCAGCAGGCGATGCCTTGAGTCCAGCATCAGGCAACCAAAAACCTCCCTTGGCAGACTGCTCAGCTTGAGTTGCAGGAGTCGCTGAACCTCCGCCGAGGAAGAAAGAATCGGACCATCGCCGAGCTCTTCGCGCGCGACACGCTCCGCAAGCCCAAGCACGGCCTTGAGGGTCGCCACTTTGGCGTTTCCCAAGCCTGGCTCGCCCAGCAAACGTTCGACCGGCGCACAAAGTACCGCCCCAACGGAGCCATAGGTTTCAAGAAGCTGTTCGGCCATCGCAACGCTACTGCGCCCGCTCGTCCCGGTGCCGAGGCAGACTGCCAGCAGGTCGGCATCCGCCAGACTGGTGGCCTCTCCCGCCAGCAGTCGTTCCCGTGGCCGGTAACGATTACGCTGTCGCTTCAGCCGTGAGCTGCTTGGTAGTTGCGGTCCAACGTCGATGCTATCGTGTGTCTTGGCATCTCCAGCACATGTTTTCATTCAGGTGGTCTCGTCGATGACTCTGGCAGGCAAGCACATCCTACTTGGCATCACCGGGGGTATTGCAGCGTACAAAGCGCCGATGCTTGTGCGCCTGCTCCGGAAGGCCGGTGCAGAAGTCCAGATCGTGCTGACCCGATCGGCCGAGCAGTTTGTCGCTCCCCACGCGCTCGCGGCAGTCGCCGGATCGGTTCCTCGCAGTAACCTCTTTGATCTCGACGCCGAAGCTGCCATGGGCCACATCGAGCTCGCTCGCTGGGCTGATGTGATTCTGATTGCTCCTGCAACGGCACACTGCCTCGCCCAATTGGCACATGGTTTTGCTGGCGATCTCCTCAGCACTGTATGTCTGGCCACCAGAGCGCAGGTGTTGCTTGCTCCCGCCATGAACCAGGTAATGTGGGATGCCGCCTCGGTCCAGGCCAATGTTCGCCGTCTGCAGGAGCATGGACGAGTGGTACTTGAGCCAGCCAGCGGCGAGCAGGCCTGTGGGGAAGTAGGACCGGGCCGCATGCTCGAGCCCGAAGCGCTGGTTGCGGCCCTGAACGCGTTGTTCACCAAGGCGGATCAGCCGCTGAGCGGGTTGCGCTTCACCATCACCGCAGGACCAACCCGGGAAGCGATCGACCCGGTACGCTTTATCTCCAACCACAGCTCCGGCAAACAGGGTTATGCCATCGCCTCCGCAGCAGCCTCACTGGGTGCGACCGTGACCCTGATCAGCGGGCCTACAGTTTTATCGCCGCCGCCTGGCGTCACCACCGTGCAGGTCGAGAGCGCCCGGCAGATGCTCGACGCTGTACTCGAATATACAACCGACTGTGATGTCTTCATTGGCGTCGCTGCCGTCGCCGACTACCGGCCAGCGACCAGCCGGTCCCAGAAGATAAAACGCCATGAAGATGGCCTTCAGACAATCGCGCTGGTGCAGAATCCCGACATCATTGCGACTGTGGCGGAACTGGCCACTCGACCGACCCTGGTGGTCGGCTTTGCGGCCGAGACCAACGATGCCTTGCGGCACGCCCGCGACAAGCGTGTTCGCAAAAAGCTTGATGCCATCGTCGTCAACGATGTCTCAGACCCAACCATTGGCTTCAACTCGGATCTGAACGCCGCCACTCTAATCACCGCCAACGGCGAGCAGTTTTTTCCAGCACAAACAAAATCCATGCTGGCTCGGGCTCTGGTTCTGGAACTTGCCGGAACCATTCAACGTAGGTTAGTACCAACCAACCTTTGAGGGCCTGAAAAATCTGGCAAGCGTGAGAGGTGCTGGATACTATTGCGCTGAGTGCGGCGAGCGCAGAAACAAGGAAGCAGCGTGACCAGTGCTGAGCAGGAGATCAACGTAGCCGATCCTTCCGTCAATGCCTCTGGCGACATATGGGTTCACGCACTCACCGCCATCATCGTCGCCACGATTGGAATCACCGCCGCATTTGTCGTGCTTTGGTGGCTGCTGATCGAAAGTGGCGGGCGGAATGCAGAAATCACTCGGAACGAAGCCACGCACCAGCAACTTTTGGCCGTCATCAACAGCCGGCTGAAGGAACTCGAGTCACAGACCGTGTCGCTTGCCGCTTCAGCCGCAATCACGACGCAACTCCTGGCCACGCAGGGCGCGGCGTCGGATGTCGAGCAGCCAGGGGACGAGTTGACGTCCCTGTTTCCGCACTTTCGCAGAATCGGCGTCTTCCCGCGTGGTTCCGCCGAGGTCGATCTCAAATCGCCAATTCCGATTACCTTTGCCGCGCTGGATCTCATGCGGAAGGCAGAAACCCAGCCCTTTGCAGGCCCCGAAGCCTCAACCAGCCAACGTGATCTGATCTATGCAGCGGCCCCCATAACCGTCCAGGGAAAAGTTGCCGGGGTGCTGTTCGTGGTCGTGGACAGGGCTTATTTCGCCACGCCTTTCGAGACCATGGATCCATCCATTGGGGCCATTGAGCTCGTCCAGAGCTTCATGGGGTCAACCCCTTCCACCCTCCTCCAATGGGGGAATGGCGCGACCTCTGATCAAAAGGTTGAAGGGGCAACAGCCAATCCGCACTGGACTTTGAAGTTTCAGCCCTCTGCAAACGCTGCAAACCGCGTCTCGGCCACCAGTTTGCTGGCCCCGCTGCTGCTTTGCCTCGCAGTGGTCCTCGGGGGCGTCTTTATAGCGTTTTCCCGGTTGGGACGAAGCCTCACTGCGGATCTTGGCGCGCTGCGCGAGTACGGCGTAAAACTCATCAGTGATGGCACCGCCAAACCAGCACGTTTCAACTTCAGCGCAATCCAGGTCCTGGCCGCCTCCCTGGGCAGGGTGCAGCCGACACTGCCACCCGCGGCAAGCGCCGACGCTGGCGCCAACACCACCCGGCCACCCAAGGCAATAAAATCCCGGTCAGGGACCAGGACCGGTACACGCATCAACGAACTGCTGGCGGAAAGCCGCGAAAGTGAGGATGAAAGAGACTTTCTGGAGGTCACCTCCGGAGAGTCACGAACAACAACAAGTCATGGAATGCAATTGCAGGAAAATCCCGGACCGGCTGATCTCGGCCTGAAGCTTGACCCAACCATATTTCGCGCCTACGACATCCGCGGCATAACAACCACCAATTTGACCGCCGACGTCGTTTACTGGATCGGCAGGGCCTTTGCTTCGGAGGCTCTCGCTCTTGATCAGAACACCGTGGCAATAGGACGCGATGGGCGATTGTCCAGTGCGCAACTGCGCGACTCGCTTGCCAAGGGTTTGAACGAAGGCGGTGTGGACGTCCTGGACATCGGTATGGTTCCCACACCGTTGCTCTATTACGCAACGCATGAATTGAATACTGGTACCGGCATCATGATCACCGGCAGCCATAACCCTCCTGAGTACAATGGACTGAAGATGGTCCTGGCCGGGGTAACGCTCGCTGAGGATCGAATTCAACGCCTGCTGGAAAGACTTCAGCGGAACGATCTGACGCAAGGGCGTGGCGAAACGGAAACCATCTCCATCCTCGATCGTTATCTGGGACGGGTGTTGGGAGATGTCGCCATCGCTGATCCGCTCAAGGTCGTCATCGACTGTGGGAACGGCGTTGCCGGACTCGTCGCTCCCAGGCTCGTAGAAGAAATGGGTTGCGAGGTGATTCCGCTCTACTGCGACGTGGATGGCAATTTCCCAAACCATCATCCTGATCCGGCCGAACCGCATAACCTCGAAGATCTGATCACGGTGGTGCAATCCGAAGGCGCCGATATCGGGCTGGCTTTTGATGGCGACGGTGACCGTCTTGGCGTGGTTACGAATCGTGGTGAGATCATCTGGCCTGACAAGCTGATGATGCTCTTCAGTCAGGACATCGTCGGTCGCAATCCAGGCGCGGACATCATCTATGACGTCAAGTGCTCCCGACACCTGAACACACTGATCAGCGAGTATGGCGGTCGACCCATAATGTGGAAAACCGGTCACTCTCACATGAAGGCAAAGATCAAGGAAACTGGCGCGCTACTTGCCGGCGAGTTCTCTGGTCACATCTGCTTCGGTGAGCGCTGGTATGGATTTGATGACGCGCTCTATTCCGCCGCACGCCTCCTGGAAATCGTTAGCGCAGAAAGCCGCACTGTTGACGATTTGTTCGCGCAGTTCCCGGTAACGTTCTCGACGCCTGAGATCAAGATCAATACCACTGACCGCGCCAAGTTCGAAATAATGGATCGATTGCGCTCGGAAGCCAACTTCGGTGACGGTACGATTACCACCATCGACGGGTTGCGCGTTGACTATTCGGACGGCTGGGGTCTGATCCGCCCGTCCAACACCAGTCCGGTACTGTCATTGCGTTTCGAGGCTGACGGCCAGTCCGCTTTGCAGCGCATCCAAAAGATTTTCCAGAAACAACTTACCGCGATCGACCCTGCGCTGAAGATCGGATAACCCATGGACACCAATACAACACACAACACGGCACGCGTGCTGGTCGAAGCCCTTCCGTACATTCGTCGCTTCCAGGGTTCAACACTGGTCGTGAAATACGGTGGCAATGCAATGATCGAAGACCAGCTCTCGATCGAATTCGCTCAGGACGTCGTGCTGTTGAAGCTGGTGGGCCTGAATCCTGTAGTCGTGCACGGTGGTGGTCCCCAGATCGGTGACCTGTTGAAGCGCCTCAACATCGAATCAAGGTTTGTAGATGGACTTCGTGTGACCGATGAACAAACCATGGATGTCGTACAGATGGTGCTCGGCGGACTCGTCAACCAGGAGATTGTTTCGCTCCTCAATCAACAGGGCGGGCGGGCAGTCGGTGTTACCGGCAAAGACGGCAACCTGATCCAGGCCAGGAAGTTCAAGCTCGAGCGCAGGACGCCTGAACTGGACGCGCCCGAGATCATCGACATCGGACACGTTGGCGAAATCGTCAATATTCAGACCGACATTTTGACCACATTGATGAAGGCTGGTTTCATTCCGGTCATTGCACCAATTGGCGTCGGTGCTGACGGTGAGTCCTACAACATCAATGCCGACACTGTGGCCGGCAAGATCGCTGAATATCTCAGTGCGGAAAAGCTGATCCTGCTGACCAATACGCCGGGAGTGCTGGATACCAACAAGCAGACGATCAGTGAACTGTCGCGGGCGGATGTTGAACGTTTGATTGCAGATGGCACCATCGGTTCCGGCATGTTGCCAAAGGTTGAGTGTGCGTTGGAGGCCTTGTCAGGAGGCGTTGGCAGCGTACAGATTGTCGACGGCACTGTCTCGCATGCCTTGCTCCTTGAAATCTTTACCGACAGCGGTGTCGGTACCAAGATCAGCTGAGCAGACACCCGTGCCCAGAGAGCGCTCAACCCGAAAGCAACAGATTCTTGAAGCCCTGGCTTTGATGCTGCAGGACAACCCGGGTGCACGTATCACGACGGCCAACCTGGCGAGGCAGGTTGGCGTCTCCGAAGCTGCCCTGTACCGGCATTTTCCAAGCAAGGCGAAGATGTTTGAAGGGCTCATCGAGTTCATTGAGGAGAGCTTGTTCAGTCGCATCAACCGGATTCAGCGCGGGGCGGACAGCGGAGCTTCGGATGGTGCTGGGGATCTTGCTCCCTTTGATCAGTGTGCAGCGATTCTGAGTCTGGTTCTCACTTTCGCAGAGCGAAACCCGGGTTTTGCCCGTCTACTTGTGGGCGACGCATTACAAGGCGAAACAGAACGACTGCGCATGCGCATGCGCCAGGTATTTGAACGGCTGGAAACGCATTTGCGCCAGGTTGTGCGAGCCGACCAGGAATCGCGGAAGTCGCTTCCACCAACGCCTGCGAACATTGGCGCAAACCTGTTGCTCGCGGCTGTTGAAGGGCGAATCAATCAATTTGTACGCAGCGAGTTCAAGTCGCTGCCGACTGCGGGCTGGAATGAACAGTGGCGGTTGCTCGGTGCGGCAGTCTTCAGCACGGACCCCGTTTGAGGATTTCGCGTTCTTTCTGGAATCGGCTTTCGATCTGACTGTGCTGAATCTGCCGATCTTGAACGCTCTTTTCGAGCAACTTGATCTGACCTTTGGCTCGATCAATATTCTGAACCAGAATGGCTGACAACGTACTGCCGCTTCTTTCTGCGCGAGCTGCCTGAGCCAGGAGCTCGGCGTGCTGTCCGCGAACGACGAGGAGGTTGGCCTGGTCGTTGGCAATCGCAGTCTTCAGCGCTTCAACGGCCTGGCCCTTGAACCGATCGATATCGGCTTCTGTCTGATACATGGCCGTGACACGGAGATAACCTTCGCGACATGCACGCAGCTCCGCCTCTTTTTGCTGTTTTTGTTTGATCTGTGCAGGGGTCAGTTGCGGTGCCACCCGCAAAATCAAACGCCCGGTTCCATCAAGGACGTCGTATCCATGCGGCACACGATCATTCGGAATGGAATTGGAAATCTCGACCTTGCCCTGGGAGTTTACAAACCTGTAAAGCCGCCCTGCTGACTGCACATACAAAGTCGTAACCAGACCAGCAACGACAATGAAAACACTCAAGCAACGCCCGAGAGAGGCTCGGAATCCGGCGCTGCACAAACGGCTCCCGGTCAAGGCTCTGTGATTGATGTCCGTTTTCACGTCACGCAATGCATTTGATGATAGGCGATTATTGTGTTGCGCCGTTCTTCCACGTTTTCAATTGTACGGGCAGGTGCTCCAAGGTAATCGATCACATCCCTGATGTTCACGATGCTGGTCACACGCAGACCATGATCCAGTTCCAGTGCCTGAGCGGCCGATTCCTTTCTTCCTTCGAGACGTTCCTCTCGATCCAGCGCAATGAGAATACCGGACACCCTGGCGCCAGCGGCCTCAATCAGGCTCTTGGACTCCAGCTTGGCCGTTCCATCCGTCACGACATCGTCGACGATCAGCACGCTGCCCCTGAGTTGCGCACCAATCAGCTGCCCACCTTCTCCATGTTCCTTGCGCTCTTTGCGATTGAACGCAACCGGAATATTCAGCGGAGTGTCTGCCGCGGTGAGTGCAATCGCCATGGCCGTGGCAATAGGGATGCCTTTGTAGGCTGGTCCAAACAGAACATCACACTGCAGAGCTTCTGACTGATACGCCCGAGCGTAACTCTCACCCATCTGTCGCAGCGCATGCCCAGAGGATATGGCACCAAGATTGAAGAAAAACGGACTTTGGCGTCCGCTCTTGAGGGTGAACTCGCCAAAACGGAGCACCCCTTCGCGCACCATCAGATCGATGAAGTCATGCTTCCACTCTGGCAATTGACTCACCCCGGTCTCCCTGTGACGGCAGCGCGCTGGTGCCCGATCAGTCCCTGGATGCCATGTTCAGCCAGATCCAGCAGCTGATTCAACTCCGCTCGGGTGAAAGTGGCCCCTTCGGCCGTCCCTTGCACTTCTACCAGACCACCTGACTCCAGCATCACGATATTCATGTCAGAGCCTGCACGACTGTCCTCAGCATAATCGAGATCAAGCACTGGCTCGCCAGCAAAGATACCCACCGAAACGGACGCCACAAACTGTATGAACGTGTGCTGGAGAGAGGTTTTCGACAGGGCATCAAACACCGCAACAGCTGCACCGGTTATGGACGCAGTTCTGGTTCCGCCGTCAGCCTGCAGCACATCGCAGTCAATCTTGATGGTGCGTTCGCCGAGCTTGTCGAGATCAACTGCGGTACGCAAGCTACGGCCGATCAGGCGCTGAATCTCCAGGGTGCGACCACCCTGCTTGCCCCGCGCCGCCTCGCGATCGGATCGAGTGTGAGTGGACCCGGGCAACATCCCATATTCAGCGGTCAGCCAGCCCTTGCCAGAACCACGTAAAAAAGACGGTACTCCATTTTCAATGCAGGCTGTGCAGAGCACCCGCGTATCACCAAACGACGCCAGCACCGAGCCACCTGCATGTTTGGTAAAGCCACGTACCAGCGATACCTGGCGCATTTCCGAAGGTAGTCGGCCACTTGGCCGCATTGACTGCATGTTTGCTCTTCTTGAGTTTGTGAAAGGGGATTATAACCACTCGGCTTCAGCCGTCCGCCAAGGTTAGAATCCCGCCATGCAAAGTATGACCGCATTCGCTCGCACCCAGGGAGACTACGCCCGCTTTCACCTCGTGTGGGAGCTGCGCTCGGTCAATCATCGCTACCTTGAAACCCAGTTCCGACTGCCGGATGCATTCCGCAATCTCGAGCAGCGGCTCCGGGATACCTCGCGCGCGCACCTCAAACGCGGCAAGCTGGACGCGATTCTCCGCTACGACCGGGCAGTGCGCGAAGGGGCTTTCGAGATCAATCGGCCACTGCTGCTCCAACTTTTGGCGTCCCTGGAACAAATTCGTCGCGACGTGCCAGATATCGGCGTTGTCAGCCCACTGGACCTCATGCGCTGGCCCGGCGTGCTGCAAGATGCGAGCGCCGAAGATGAAGCGCTGTTGACACGGGCGGGTGAGCTGTTCGAAGAGGCGCTGGTCGAATTGCTGCAGAACAGAAAACGCGAAGGCGCTGCCCTTCGTGCCGTGATTGAAGATCGTCTTGATGCTATCGATCAGCACATAGCCGTTTTGCGCGGATTATCCCAAACGGCAAGTCGCGACCTGCTGGAGCGGCTGCGGAACCGAATCGCTGAACTGGCGATCGAAATTGACCACCAACGGCTGGAGCAGGAAATCGCGCTGCTCGCACAGAAAAGCGACGTCGCTGAAGAACTCGATCGTCTGGCAATCCACGTCGAGGAGTTTCGTGGTGCGCTGAAAAGTAACGGCCCGCAGGGACGGCGTCTCGATTTTCTGACCCAGGAAATGAACCGGGAAACCAACACCCTGGGATCGAAGTCTGCCCAACCGGAAGTGTCCCAGCGTGTTGTCGATCTGAAAGTGATCATCGAACAGATTCGCGAGCAGGTACAGAACATCGAATGACGGCGGTTCGACCAGGGCTCCTCTTTGTCGTCTCGGCTCCATCAGGCGCGGGCAAGACGTCGCTGGTTGCCGCACTGCTCGCGGAGTTGGCGGGCATCGCAGTCTGCATATCACACACGACCAGGCCACGTCGTTCCAGGGAAGTTGATGGGGTGAACTACCACTTCATTGATCGCGCCACTTTTGAATCCATGATCACGGCCGGAGCATTCCTCGAACACGCGAGTGTTTTTGGTAACTACTACGGTACCTCGATCGAGAGCGCGCGCGCCGCTCTGGATTCGGGTCTGGATCTCATCCTTGAAATCGATTGGCAGGGAGCCGCCCAGATTCGGCACCTGCGACCGGGAACCCTCTCCATATTTATCCTCCCACCCGACCAGGCCACACTCGCGCAGCGCCTGCGGGCACGGGGCCAGGACGACGACTCGGTGATTCGTGACCGACTGTCAAAGGCCGTGGACGAGATGTCGCACTGGTCCGAATTCGACTTTCTGGTGATCAACGACGATTTTGCGCGTGCGACCGCCGATATGGTCTCCATCGTCCGCAGTGAACGGTTGCGCCGGTCGCCACAGCAGTCGGTGCTGGCGGCAAAACTGGCGGCGTTGCTGGACAGTCCTTCCAGGGCTTGAGTACACTGCGACGCCTTTTCACTGACTGACCAAGCACTTATGGCACGTATTACCGTTGAAGACTGCCTCGACCACGTAGATAACCGCTTCGAGTTGGTGATGCTTGCCACCCGTCGTGCCCGCCAACTTCGATCTTTTGGAGCCTATGCACTGGTGCCGGAAGAAAACGACAAGCCGACCGTAATTGCCCTACGTGAGATCGCTGCCGGGCTGATCTCCCAAGAAAAGCTTGACGACATGGATATCCGCGTCGAGGATGAGCCAGTGATCGTGTCTTTCGGTTCTCCAGATGAGAGGTTCGGCGACCTCTGATCCGACGGGCGTTCCCGCCAGTCCGGTCAAGCCCAAAAAGTCCACCGGTTCGTTCTTTGTCCAGAGGTTGGCAGAGCTTGCCTGTTTGGATGCAATTGCTGCACCGATCACCTTTCCTGAGCTGAAAGAAAAGTACCTGTCGAACTATCTCGATAGCGGGCAGATCCGTGAAGTGGAGGCTGCCTACGAGTGCGCTGATCGCGCCCACAAGGGCCACATGCGGCGGACGGGGCACCCCTATATCACTCACCCGCTCGCCGTTTGCGAGATTCTCGCCAGCATGCGCATGGACCATCAATCGCTAATGGCGGCGCTCCTGCATGACGTGATCGAAAACACGGAAATCAACAAAGAGACGCTCGGCACCTGGTTCGGACAACCCGTGGCCGAACTTGTCGATGGCGTCTCGAAGTTCTCGAAGATTTTCAAATCCCGTGCCGAGGCACAGGCGGAGAACTTTCAGAAAATGGCGCTCGCCATGGCAAAAGACATGCGAGTCATCATGGTCAAGATGGCCGATCGATTGCACAACATGCGCACGATCGGAGTCATGAGTTCGGAACAGCGCCAGCGGATCGCCCGCGAGACACTCGACTTCTACGCACCGATCGCCAACCGGCTTGGCATCAATCACATCAAGATCGAATTCGAAGAGCTGGGGTTCGAAGCGCTGTATCCCATGCGGGCCGATCGTATCGGCCGCGCGGTGTCATCTGCCAAGGGGCGCCGCAAGGAACTGATGGAAGAGATCCGGACCTCGATCGCCCGCTCGCTGATGCAGGAGGGCATACAGGCAACGGTACATGCGCGGGAAAAGCACCTGTACTCGATCTATCGAAAAATGAGGACGCAACTCAAGTCATTCAAGGACATCACTGATGTCTTCGGTTTTCGTGTGGTCGTGTCACAGGTTGATGAGTGTTATCGCGCGCTCGGCGTCATGCACAATCTTTACAAACCGATGGCGGGGCGATTCAAGGACTACATTGCCATTCCCAAATCGAACGGCTACCAGTCGCTGCATACGACCTTGTTCAGCATGCACGGTATTCCCATCGAAGTGCAGATCCGCACCAAACACATGGAGTCTGTCGCCCATCACGGGATCGCCGGCCATTGGTTATACAAATCTGCAGACACGGATCCATTTGATGTCAGCCAGAAACGAGCACGGGAATGGGTCCGCGATCTGCTCGAGTTGCAGCAGCGGGCAGGTAATCCGCTCGAATTCATAGAGAGTCTGAAAACCGATCTGTTTCCCGACGAGGTCTACGTATTCACGCCGAAGGGCGACATCATGGAACTGCCACGCGGTGCCTGTTCCATCGACTTTGCCTATTCCGTTCACACTGACGTTGGCAATACCTGTGTGTCCTGCCTGATCGAAGGCAATCCAGCGCCGTTGTCTCAGCAGCTGCAAAGTGGCCAGTACGTCGAGATTCGCACTTCGCCGGAAGCACGACCCAATGCAGAGTGGCTTACCTTTGTCGTTACCGGAAAGGCAAGATCCGCAATCCGCCACGCACTGAAGACCCAACAACAATCGGAATCGATCGCTCTGGGCGAGCGATTGTTGAATCGCTCCCTCGCTGGCGCAAATCGCACCATCCGGGATTTTGATTTCCGCAGATTGCGCCGCGTACTCCTGGAGTTCGGGGTGCGCAGGCTGAATGAACTGCTGTCGGCGATTGGCACCGGTGATCAGATGGCCTATGTCGTCGCGCAGCGACTCATTGCTGCTGATGACCCGCTCAGCGACGCGGTCTTTGTGGAACAGGAGGGACCGGTCAGCATTCGTGGGGGCGAGGGACTCGTCATCAAGTACGCGCGGTGCTGCGGGCCCGTTCCAGGTGACGCCATTGTCGGTCACATGACGCCTGGCAAGGGTTTTGTCGTCCACATCGAGACCTGCGCAAACATCAATGAAATCCGCCGACGCAAGGCAAGCGAGATCATCCCTGCGCGTTGGGCAGGCTCGACCAACAATGAGTTCCTGACTGCGCTCAGAATAGACATCAAACGAGGCAAGGGTGTCATTGCAGAACTGGCTGCGACGCTGACGGATACCGATGCAAACATCGAGAACATCAACGTGGAAGAGCGCAGTGCCAACGTTACCAGTGTCGTGGTAACTATCGGTGTCCGCAATCGAACGCACCTGGCTCGTGTCATGCGCAGGGTCCGGGCGATAGGCGCAACCCTGAGCATTGCACGATCAAGCGCCTGAGGCGCTGCCCTGCGACAACCGCGCCGGACTTTCCAACAACATCAACAAGGGGAATACAACATGCAGATCGAGGCAATCTCGACCCAGGCAGCACCTGCGGCAATCGGTACGTACTCGCAAGCGATCCGAGCGGGTGAAACCGTATATATCTCCGGCCAGATACCGCTCGAGCCCGCAACCGGTGCGCTGATAGACGGCTCCTTTCAGGAGCGGGTTCGGCAGGTATTCACCAACCTGGCCGCCATCGCGAGCGCAGCTGGGCTGTCCTTGGGCGACGCCGTGAAGATCACGGTGTTCTTGCAGGATCTTGGGCGGTTCGGTGAACTCAACGAAGAGATGGCCCGGCATTTCAACCCTCCCTATCCGGCACGTGCCGCGGTCCAGGTTTCGGCGCTACCTCGTGGTACCGATGTAGAAATAGACGCCATTCTGGTTCGTCGTTGACAACACCCCTCCCGGATCGACCGATCTCCGAACTGAAGGGGGTTGGTCCGGCTACGCTGAAAGCGCTGGCGCGTTTGTCAATCGACAACCACAGAGACTTGCTGCTGCACCTGCCACACCGGTACGAAGATCGCTCCCGGATTGTGCCATTCAGTGAGTTGAGTCCCGATCTGGAATCGCTGGTTGACGGGACCATCATCGACGTGGAACAGGTTCGTGGGCGGCTTCCCGCGCTGCTCGTCACGATCACGGATGGAACGTCGATACTCGCACTGCGCTTTTTCCATTTGTACGAGCGTCAACAGAAGGAGTACAGCCCAGGACGCTTCATTCGGGTTTTCGGCACAGTGCAGTTTGGTCACCGCGGATTGCAGATGTTCCATCCCGACTACACGCTCTCCGACACCCATCTGCCTACGCCGCGTCCAGAACTGACACCCGTCTATCCCACGACCAAGGGGCTGACTCAGTCAACACTGCGGAAGCTCGCGGCCACCGTTTGTTCACTGGCCTGGCCCGACGCAGAAGGTTACCCCTGGGCCGCCTTGAAGCGACTGCATCGTCCACTTTCAACAGACGCCAGGCAGATCGAGTTGACCCGACGCGAACTGGCACTGGATGAACTCACCGCATACCAGCTGATCATGCGGGAGCAGACGAGGAAACGACTGGCGTCCATGGCCATACCACTACCTAGAGGTCCGGCGCTCGGTCGCCGGCTGTTGGCTTCTCTGGATTTTGAACTGACCGCAGCGCAACGACGTGTCATTGGCGAAGTGCTCACCGATCTGGAGCGACCGATGCCCATGCTGCGCCTCGTGCAGGGGGACGTTGGCTCAGGCAAGACGGTCATCGCCGCGTTTGCAGCCATTCGCGCCGCAGAAAACAATTGTCAGACGGTAATCATGGCGCCGACGGAGCTGCTCGCAGAACAGCATGTCGCGAATTTTAAACACTGGCTTGAACCTCTCGGGATTACCGTGACCCTGCTCACCTCTGCCGTCAAAGGTGCAATTCGAAAGGAGCGTCTCAAGGAACTCGCCAACGGCAAGGTAGCGGTGGCGGTCGGAACACATGCCTTGTTCCAGACACAAGTTGTGTTTGACAGGCTGGCACTTGCTATCGTCGATGAACAGCATCGATTTGGCGTACACCAGCGCATGGCGTTGCGCGACAAAGGTGGCGCGCCACACCAACTCATCATGACCGCAACTCCCATCCCCAGAACCCTCACCATGGCCCTCTATGCTGACATGGATGTCTCCAGGGTTGACGAACTTCCGAAGGGGCGCCAACCGATAACCACTCGCGTCATGAGCCAGAGCCAACGAATCGAATTGCTGGCCTGGCTGCGAGCAGCACTTGCGCGGGGTGAGCAGGCGTTCTGGGTGTGTACCCTGATCGAAGCCAACGACGAGATTCCAGCTCGTGCCGCAGAGGAAGCGAGCGAGTTGCTCGCAACCGAACTTCCCGGAGTCACGCTCGGACTGCTGCACGGTCGGATGAAAACAGAAGAAAAGGCAGAAGTGTTCGCCAGCTTCAAGCGAGGGGAGCTTTCGATGCTGGTCGCAACAACCGTCATCGAAGTGGGTGTTGACGTCCCGAACGCTACGGCGATTGTCATCGAAAACCCCGAACGCCTCGGCATTGCACAGCTGCACCAGCTCCGCGGACGAGTTGGTCGAGGCAACAAACCCTCGCATTGCGTCCTGCTTCACGCCGGACATCTGAGCGAAACCGCCAGGGCCAGACTTCGAGCCATGCGCGACAGCCAGGATGGTTTTTATCTGGCCGAAAAGGACCTCGAGCTGCGTGGACCGGGAGAAGTGCTGGGGACACGGCAGACTGGCGCCGCGGCTTTTCGGCTGGCCATGCTGGATCGAGACGCTGACCTGTTGGCAGAGGCTACGCAGCGGAGCCTGCGTGTGTTGGAATCGACACCAGAAACCGCTCGACGATTACTCGAAGCCTGGTCGCCAGGCAGCGGGATCTCCTTTCCGATCTGATCTGTGACGCCGCCGCCGGGCGAGGCGGCATACAGCGCCTAGAATCACCTGACAGCCACAGGAGCCTTTCCATGAGCGTTGAGACCCGAGACATTCGCGTGCGAGCCACTAACCTGGCTGAAGCGCACTCCAGCGCCACCTGTACGATCCTCCACAGGTGCGACTGGATCTTTGACATCAACGCGTTTGCACGTGCCCAAGGCAGGGCCTGGCGGGTAGTCCCAGCGTCAACGCCACGCGGTGTCGCCTGGAGCGAGCTGGCGGCAACTGAGGAGTTGCTCGTCGACACGGCTATCATGGATTCCACGCATATTCAGGTCTTCGATGTCTCGAATCCACAGCTGATCGTAACCACGAGTTCTCTCCGCAACGCCCGGATCGTCAGCACCTGCTCGCCAGCCAGATCCCCAGCCGGCGATACCACGCCCGCCGAGCAAATCGATCGCGCCATCACCTCCTTCACGAGTCGGCGGTTGAAGCAACGACTGGACCAGACTCTGGAAATACCGCCCCTGCCTGTAGCCGCTCAGAAAATCATCGCGCTCAAGTCGAATCCGGACTACTGCCTGGCTGATCTGGTCAAAGTGGTCGAAACGGACCCGTCCATCGCAGCAAAGATCATGGCCTGGGCCTGTTCGGCGTTTTACGCCGCAGATCCCGCTCCACGATCCTTGAGTGACGGGATCATGCGGGTGCTGGGCTTCGACCTGGTCATGAATCTGGCACTTGGCCTGGCACTGGCTGGAACGATTCGACTGCCGGTGCATCAAGTGAACGGAGTTCCGCCTTTCTGGACCGAAGCGGTTTTCACTGCGGCGGCGATGGAGGCGTTGAGCCGACGCCAGTCAAACGGATGGGATCAGGCTGGTATTCACTACCTGACGGGATTGCTGGCCAACTTTGGCACCTTGATTCTGGGCCACATCTTTCCCCCGCAGTACGAGGTGCTTTGTCGACTACAGGAGGCCAATCCGGATATACCTGTCAATCAGCTTGATGACCATGTACTAACCATATCGCGTGAAGTACTGGCAGCGGAGCTTTTTGAGTTGTGGGAGTTACCACCTTCAACAGTCACCGCCGTTCGTCATCAGAATGTTCCGCACTACGCTGGCGAACACGCGCACGCCGTGAGCCTGTTGCAGGCTTCACGGGCGATGCTGGGATACGGCTGTCATGAGCTGGGCGAGATTGATTCGGTAGAGTTGCACGCCATTGGCATCGGCGAAGACGACCTGACTGAAGTCAGCAGTCTTCTGCTCGATTCACGTGACGCGCTGGAAGGTCTGGCTCGTGCTGTCGCCTGATCGCCAATTGCCGGGTTTGCAGTGAGCGCCATGAGCTGCTGACAGCTCAGCTGATTTTCAACCGACTTCAATCATCTCGAAATCTTCCTTGCTGACACCACACTCCGGGCACACAAAATCCTCCGGGACATTTTCCCAGGGTGTACCGGGCGGAATGTCTTCTTCTTCACAGCCCTCGGCTTCGTCGTAGATCCAGCCGCAAACGATGCACTGCCATTTGCGCATGTGAAAACGTCACTCCATACCTTCAAAGGCGGGCTAACTTACTGGCGCCTCATGGAAAAAGCAAAGAATTCTCCATACAGCGGGGGTTGGGCACTCAAACCGGGCCGACCAGCGCGTTGCAACCCTCGTGCAAGGCTGCAGATCTTCGGTGGGCAGTGGTAAATTGCCTCTCGCCCTTTTTCTTGTGGAACCCTGCAACTTGCAGCTCTCTTTGCCATCTCTCAATCTGGCGGCCTACGGACGCCTGGCAAGGCTCGATCGCCCGGTGGGAACGCTTTTGCTGCTGTGGCCGACTCTGGCGGCGTTGTTTGCGGCTGCAGACAACTGGCCAAGCGGCCGCTTATTGGCGATTTTTTCCCTCGGAACAATCCTGATGCGAAGCGCCGGATGTGTGATCAACGATGTTCTGGACCGTCATCACGACGGCCTTGTCGAACGCACCCGTAACCGCCCGCTGCCCAGTGGGGATCTGACTGTCTCGGACGCCATTGTCTGGTTGGCAATCCTGCTGAGCGGGGCATTGCTGGTCGCAGTCATGTTGTCACCAGTGACCCTGGCCGTTGCTGTGGGTGGGCTGGTCATTGCAGCGCTCTACCCACTGATGAAGCGATGGACCTACCTTCCTCAAGTGGTGCTCGGAGCTGCCTTCAGCTGGGGCCTCATCATGGCGTATGTAGAGATCACGGGATCTGTCCCGACGCCTGCCTGGCTGTTGTTCACCGGTAGCCTGTTGTGGATCGTCGCGTACGACACCTGGTACGCCATGGTCGACCGCGAAGATGACCTGAAGTCCGGGATCAAGTCGACCGCAATTCTGTTTGGTGCCCAGGATCGTGTCTTCATCGCCGTCCTGCAGATCGGCGCGTGGTTTGTACTGATGCTGTTCGGTATGCAGAGTGATGCTGGCTGGCCCTACTATGCTGGACTGATTGTCATGGCCGGCACGTTTTTTCATCAGCACCAGATGGGTCGGGACCGAAGTCGGGCCGGTTGTTTCAAGGCCTTTGCCAACAATGTTTGGTCCGGATTTGCATTGTTCTGCGGGATCGTTGCCGACTGCTGGGTCTGGCCCATGGTGATTTCACATGTCTGATCTCATTGATCGACTGAACGATACGATTGGTCGCGCAGTCGCCTGGTGCATGTTGCTGATGGCGTTGCTGACCGTGAGCGTGGTGGTTCTTCGGTATGTCTTCGATCAGGGCACGCTCGTTCTGCAGGAGAGCGTGCTGTACCTGCATGGCATCGCCTTCATGCTGGCGATCCCTCATACCCTTAAACAAGGTGGGCATGTTCGCGTGGACCTGATCTACGGTCGACTCACCTTGCAATCCAGGGCTCTGGTCGACCTCATTGGTCATATCGTGCTCCTGTTACCCGTGAGCGCCTTTCTTTTTTGGTCGAGCCTGCCGTATGTCGCCAGTTCGTGGCGCACTCTGGAAGGGTCCGGCGATGTCGGCGGTATACCAGCGATCTTTCTGTTGAAGACCATCATCCCGGTGATGGCGATGCTGCTGTTCCTTCAGGGTGTCGCTGAATGTGCGCGCTGTATTCGCACATGGCGGGGCAATTGATGGAGCTGATTCCTCTGCTGCTGTTTCTGGCGGTCTTCGCCGTCCTGCTGGCGGGCTACCCGGTGGCGATCGCTCTGGGTGGTGTGTCGCTGCTCTTTGCATTTGTGGGCATGGCGACCGGAACCTTTCACGCAGGTGATCTGGGATTCATGCCGGGGCGATTATTCGGCACAATCACCAATGAGACACTTGTTGCGGTGCCTTTGTTTGTCTTCATGGGCGTCGTGCTGGAGAAAACCGACATCGCACGCGATCTGCTCGCGAGCCTGTCGTCGCGAATGCGCGGGCTCCCGGGAGGCCTGGGGCTGACTGTTGTCCTGGTTGGCGCATTACTCGCGGCCAGCACTGGCATCGTCGGTGCGACCGTCGTGACGATGGGTCTCATGTCGCTTCCCAGCATGCTTGAAGACAAATATGACCCGGCGCTGGCTACCGGCACGATCTGCGCTACGGGAACACTAGGCCAGATCATTCCGCCATCGATTTCCCTGGTGTTGCTTGGCGATGTGCTCGGCAATGCCTATCAGAAGGCGCAGCTTGGTCAAGGCATCCTGTCCCCCAAGACCGTATCCGTTGGGGACCTCTTCGCCGGGGCACTGATCCCGGGTTTGGTGTTGGTCGCTCTCTATTTTCTCTATGTTCTGATCACTGCATTTCTCGCGCCGGCCAGGGTAGGTGGGCGCGCGTTGCCTCGTCGTGTCGCAGAAGGCCCCAGCCTCTCTCTCGCCAGATCCCTGTTTGCCCCACTCATGCTGATCTTGCTTGTGCTCGGTTCGATTGTCGGTGGCATAGCAACACCTACCGAAGCCGCTGGAGTGGGTGCTGTTGGCGCTCTGCTACTGGCGGCGATGCAGGGCAAGCTGTCGATCCCAATGGTTCGTGCGGTAAGTCAGAGCACCGTGCAAACTACTGCGATGGTGTTTTTCATCCTTATCGGCGCTTCATTGTTTTCGCTGGTGTTCCGGGGTTTCGAGGGAGATCTGGTGATCGAGCACCTTTTTGACGCCATGCCCGGTGGCGTATGGGGGGCTTTCGCAACCGTGATGCTCGTAGTTTTCCTGTTGGGCTTTGTGCTCGACTTCATCGAGATTACCTTTGTGGTCGTGCCCATAGTCGGGCCGGTGCTGCTCGCCATGGGGCTCGATCCGATCTGGCTCGGTATCATGTTGGCCGTGAATCTGCAGACCTCTTTCCTTACCCCGCCCTTTGGATTTGCCCTGTTCTATTTACGGGGAGTGGCTCCTCCCAGCGTCACCTCACTCGACATGTATCGAGGGGTAGTTCCGTTTGTCATGTTGCAGTTGTTGCTGTTGGCAATGCTCTTTGTCTGGCCAGAACTTGCGACCTGGCTGCCTGGGCAATTGCGGCGGTAATCACCAAAATACGGGATCAACTCAATGCTGCAAACAGACAAGGGGGCGCAGCACGCGCTGTAACGTCAGACCCGGCAGGGATTTGCAGATCTCAAGGCTCCTTCGCCCAGCGTGGGGTCCGCTTTTCACGAAACGCAGCTACACCTTCGCGGTAGTCGGCCGCTTTCATCATCGCGTTGAGCAAAACTTCAGATTCATCAACGGCTTCCCCAATGCTTCTGTGCAGATCCCGATAGATCTGCCACCGCGTCTGCCGCAGCGAGTCTGGAGATACGGTGCTGACAAGCTGACGAACGTAATCGCGCACCGCCGGCAGGAGGCTGTCTGCGCCATGAAGGGCGTGGATCATACCCATCGCACACGCTTCATCGGTCGTGAAAACACGGCTGCTGAGGAGTATTTCGGTGGCTCTGGGCAATCCGATCATCCGCGGCAACAACCACGAAAGACCATATTCCGCCGGCAAATTGAGTTTACCGTGCGCCGTAGTGAGTTTGGCCCCCGGAACCGCAAAGCGGATGTCACAAAAACATGCCAGTGCCAAGCCGACACCAGCGGCCGGGCCATTCAAGGCGGCGACAATCGGCTTTTTCAAACCAAAATGGTAAGCAAAACTCGCATCAAACTCAGGGGCCACGCCATAACCTGGCTTCGCCAGGTCTTCAGGAGTTCCTGGATCATATCCCCCACGCTCTGCGTGACCTGACAGCGCCTGTGCATCCCCGCCTACGCAGAACGCTCGCCCGCTGCCGGTGACAACAATCGCTCCCACGTACTCGTCGGCATTGGCCTGTGCCAATGACCATCGATACTCTGTGTGCATACGACCGGTCCAGGCGTTGCCACGATCCGGTCGGGCCAGTGTGATGGTGGCAATCCCATCACTCACGTCATATCTGGTTGCCTTGAGCTCCATGACTACCTTGTGTTCAGAAAGGCCTGTTCGGAAAGCGCATGATACTCACGCACCGACTTGTAAAACGCCATGTAGGAGTCGTAGACCCTTTGTGTCAGCGGGTCACCTTTCGCAGCTTCGGCAAGCACCTCAACGGAGGCTTCTCGCAATCGAGCCAGTACATCATCGGGTAACTTGCGCAGTTGCACGCCGTGTTCGTCCACCAGCGCCCGCAGCGCAGAATTGTTGCGTGCCGTGAACTCGGACAGCACGTCGTCATTCACCGCTCTTGTTGCATTGCGCAAGATTGCCTGCAGATCAGGTGGCAACGATTCCCACGCCTGTCTATTGACTATGGCTTCCGTCGTCGGACCAGGCTCATGCCAGCCAGGATAGTAGTAGTACTTGGCTATGGTATGCAGACCGAGCGCGAGGTCGTTGTACGGACCAACCCACTCCGTCGCATCGATGACACCGGTTTGCAGCGCTGTGAAGATCTCGCCACCGGGCAGGTTGACTGGTTCTCCGCCGGCTCGCTTCAACACCTCGCCGCCAAGCCCTGGCATACGCATCTTCAGCCCGCGCAGATCTTCGAGGGAGTTGATTTCCTTGTTGAACCAACCCGCCATCTGAACTCCTGTGTTACCACAGGCAAACGGAATCAGATTGAACGGTGCATACGCTTCACGCCACAACTCCAGGCCACCGCCATAGTGCAGCCACGCATTCATCTCCTGGGCGTTCATGCCAAAGGGTACCGTGGCAAAAAACTCGGCGGAAGGTAGTTTGCCGCGCCAGTAGTAGGCTGCTCCGTGACCCATTTCGGCACTGCCCTGACTGACCGCATCGAATACCCCCATTGCCGGAACATACTCACCCGCTCCAAAGACCCGAATCTTCAAACGGCCATTGCTCATGGCCTCTACCTCTTGCGCCAGGCGCTCAGGCGCTGTTCCCAGTCCCGGCAGGTTCTTCGGCCAGGTGGTCACAAGTTTCCACTCGTAGCTCTGCTGCTGGACGGCGTTCGCCTCCGTTGTTGTCTCGCTTGTTGTCTCGCTTGTTGTCTCGCTGGGGCCACCACAGGCGGCCAGCGCCAGGCTGAACAGCAGAAAGATCACGATTCGCATGTCTTGTTGCCCTTCTCTAACAGGATGTTGAAAAAGTACGTATGTCTCTCTGGGCTCGGCCAGGAGGTTTTGCTCGCTCAGGCCCAATCACTCTTTTGTGCACCGAGTCAGCAGTACCTCACTGAGCCATCTGGCATGGGTCGCGAGGTCTCTCAGTCAATCGGCTGCAGATTGGCGAGGCCAAGAATCAGCCATTTCGAACCAGCTTTGGCAAAATTCACCTGCACGCGAGCACGCTCTCCATTGCCCTCGCACTGCAGGACCACGCCCTCCCCGAATACGGCATGCAGTACGCGCTGGCCGATATGGAGCGCCGAATTCTGTACGGACAACCCGTTGAACGTTCTGTCTGCACCCGCATACATCGGCTGATACAGGTTGCCTCCCAATCGTACCTCTTCGAGAACGTCGGCAGGCAGTTCCCTCAGGAATCGCGACGGTCTATTGTAACTATCCATGCCATTCAGACGGCGTGTTTCGGCGTAGGTGATATAGAGCTCACGCATGGCGCGTGTTATGCCGACATACGCCAGTCGTCGCTCTTCCTGCAAACGATCCGGATCCTCCGCTGACATGCGGTGCGGGAACAGCCCTTCTTCCACCCCGGTCAGAAACACCAGCGGAAACTCAAGCCCCTTGGCGGAATGCAATGTCATCAACTGGACTGCGGGCCCTCCGTTTTTCTGGGCCTCCCCCGCATCGAGTGCAACCTGATCAAGAAATTCGATCAACATGCCCGGGCTGGTTTCATTGGCGTTCTCCAGAAATGGCTGCGGCTCCGACGCAAACAGCCGACACGCCCGTACCAGTTCTTCGAGGTTCTCCTTGCGTGCCAGGCCACGCTCACCGCGCTCGCTCAGGTGAAACGTCAGCAGGCCACTGGCATCGATAACGTGCTCTGCAATTTCGTGCAACGAGTACTCTCGCGTCGCCTCACGCAGATCCGAGAGCAAGTGCAGGAAACCAGCCAGCGCACTTCCCGCTCGAGCTGGCAAAGCGCCTTCACTGAGCAGCGACAATGCTGCGCGATGCAACGACAGACTCCGGCTTCGTGCGGCACTGCGCAGGATGTCGACCGTCTTGTCGCCGATGCCACGGGTTGGCGTGTTGATGACCCGCTCAAACGCCGGATCTGAATCGGGATCGGTGAGCAGGCGCATATAGGCAAGCGCGTTCTTGATTTCGATGCGCTCGAAAAAGCGCTGTCCGCCATGAATACGGTAAGGAATGCCCGCTCGCAGGAGCGATTCTTCGAGCACACGCGACTGGGCATTGGATCGGTATAGCAGCGCGATTTCTTCCGGGCTCCCGCCATCTTCCAGCCATTGCTGGCTCCGAGATACGATGAATCGCGCCTCATCCGCATCGTTGTAAGCCGAGTACACGCGAATCGGTGCGCCGTCACCATCGGTCGTCCACAACTCCTTGCCGAGTCTTCCGCTGTTGAGCGAAATAAGGGCATTGGCAGCGCGCAGTATATTGCCGGTTGAACGATAGTTTTGTTCGAGACGAATCGTTCGAACATTGGCGAAATGGCTGATGAAGTCCTGCATATTCTCGACTTTCGCACCACGCCAGCCGTAGATCGACTGATCGTCGTCACCAACCGCCATGATCTGCGCCTGGGTGCCGGCCAGAACCCGCAACCACGCATACTGAATCGTGTTGGTGTCCTGGAACTCGTCAACCAGCAAGTGGCGAAAACGCAACTGATAGTGCGCGAGCAAGAGAGGATCTTCGAGCCAGAGTTCATGGCTGCGCAACAGGAGTTCGGTGAAATCGACCAATCCGCTTTGTCTACAGAGCTCTTCGTAGTTTTCATAGATTCGCTTGTGTGTGATCTGAAACAGATCATCACCAAACGGAACATCCCTGGCACGACGTCCCTCCTCCTTTTGCGCATTGATGAACCACACGGCCTGTCGCGCCGGCCACTTCTGTTCATCAACATCGAGCGCGCGCATTACCCGTTTAACCACTCTCAACTGGTCATCTGCGTCGAGGATTTCAAAGTTCTCTGGCAACTTTGCTTCGCGCCAATGTCGGCGCAGCAAACGATGCGCGATGCCGTGAAAGGTGCCCACCCACAATCCCTGCACCGACATGCCCAGCAATCGCTCGATACGAGAACGCATCTCCGCTGCAGCCTTGTTCGTGAAGGTCACCGCGAGCAGCCCCTGCGGTGAAACGTTTTCTGCCTCTACCAACCAGGCAATTCGATGCACGAGAACCCGAGTTTTACCACTACCTGCACCAGCGATCACCAGCAGATTGCCAGGCGGCGCCGTGACAGCTTCCCGCTGTCGATCGTTGAGGCCATCAATAAGATGAGAAATGTCCAAACGTGCAGGCATCGCGTTGAAAGCCCGGTATTGTACCTGCTCCGCCAGCCTTTCTGGGCGTCAGTGAAGAGTGTGGCTTACTCACTCAAGCGCAATTGTGCCGCTATTCGACGGTGACCGATTTTGCGAGGTTGCGAGGCTGATCGACATCGGTCCCCTTCAGAACTGCCACGTGATAGGCGAGTAGTTGCAGCGGGACTACGAAGACGATGGGCGCCAATAATCGGTGTGTCGTGGGTACCTTCATCACCTTGATGCCAGGTTCGTCCTTGAAGCTCGTTTCGCTGTCGGTGAACACATACAGTTGGCCACCGCGCGCGCGAACTTCCTGCAGATTCGACTGCACTTTTTCAAGCAATTCATCTTCCGGGGCTACCGCGATCACTGGCATATCTTCGTCAACCAGTGCCAATGGACCATGCTTCAGCTCTCCCGCGGGATAGCCTTCAGCGTGAATGTACGAGATTTCCTTGAGTTTCAGCGCGCCTTCCAGCGCCACCGGATACATGGGACCACGGCCAAGGTACAGCGCATGGCTTCGGTCCATGATCTCTTCCGCCCAGCGCTGGATTTTCGAGTCCAGCTTCAGCGCCTGTTCCACCACACCACTGAGTTGATGCAGGAGTGTGACAACCTCCGCTTCGCGTTCCGCTGAAAGACCGTGTTCCCGCGCCAGGAGCAGTGTCAACAACATGAGATCCGCAAGCTGGGCTGTGAACGCTTTGGTTGAAGCGACCCCAACCTCCGTTCCGGCGTGGAGCATCAATGCGATATCAGACTCTCGCGCCAGCGAACTCGTGGCAACGTTGCAGATGGTCAGCGTTGCCTTGAATCCGACCGCCTTGGCAACGCGTAATGCCGCCAGGGTATCGGCTGTTTCCCCGGATTGGGAAATAGTCACAAACAGACTGTTGGGAATTACCGCAACTTTTCGATACCTGAATTCACTCGCGATTTCGACGTGACAGGGAATACCCGCCAATTCTTCGATCCAATAGCGGGCGACGCTTGCCGAGTAAAAACTCGTTCCACAGGCAACGAGGGTAACCGCATCAATGGACTTGAGCAGTTCCCGAGCGTGTGCGCCCAGAACTTCGCCAAGCACTCTGCGCTTGCCAATCCGGCCTTCCAGCGTTCTTCGCAACACTTCCGGCTGCTCGTAGATTTCCTTGACCATATAGTGACGATGCACGCCCTTGCTCAGATCGTCATGGCCAAGTTCGATCCTGACCGTGTTGCGGTGGACCGGTTGCTCCGATCGGTCCCAGATGTGCACGGATTCGCGCGTAATCTCGACCATGTCTCCTTCTTCAAGGTAGATGAACCTGTCGGTTACCGCCTTCAGTGCGAGAACATCCGAAGCCAGGAAGTTCTCACCAATGCCCACGCCAACGACCAGCGGACTGCCCACCCTGACTGCAATGAGACGCTTCGGATCGTTGAGCGCCATCACGGCAAGGCCATAAGCGCCGTCCAGGTCACGCACAGCTGCACGGACAGCTTCGATCAGCGTCATACCCCGATCCATCAGCGAATCAATAAGATGCGCGATGACCTCAGTATCGGTCTCCGACTTGAAGGTATACCCGCTCTTCTGGAGACGCTCACGCAGCTCGATGTAGTTCTCGATGATGCCGTTATGTACCAGTGCGATCCGGTCATTCGAAAGATGTGGATGTGCATTGCGTTCGCTGGGCTTGCCATGTGTAGCCCAGCGTGTGTGGGCTATTCCGATCTTGCCAAGAACCGCTTTGCCGCGCAGGTCTTCCGCCAGTTCTTTGACCTTGCCAACTTTGCGGCGAAGATCGATGGCCGCCCCTCCTTGCGGAATGACCGCCATGCCTGCCGAGTCGTAGCCCCGATATTCGAGACGCTGCAGACCCTCGAGCAGGATCATGGCGACATTTCGATCAGCGACCGCCCCAACGATTCCACACATGTTCGATCCTCTTGAACTACTGCCCGTGACGCCGATACGGCGGCGTCCACCCCTTGATATTGCTTTGTTTTGCCCGCGCAACGGCGAGGTCACCGGCTTCGATTCTGCTGGTCACCGCGGACCCCGCTGCCACAAAGGCGTCGTTGTCGATCTGTATCGGTGCAACCAGTGTTGAATTGGAACCGACAAACACACGGTCGCCAATCTCCGTCTTTTTCTTGATTGGAGAACCGTCGTAATTGCAGGTAATCGTGCCGGCTCCGATGTTGCTCTCACTACCGATTTCGGCATCCCCCAGATAGGCGAGGTGATTGGCCTTTGATCCCGCTCCCATTCGGGTTTTTTTCGTTTCCACAAAGTTGCCGATGCGAACGCCCTCACCCAGCTCGGTTCCAGGTCGCAGTCGTGCGAAGGGCCCGAGTACACAACGCGCTCCGATAACGGCGCCATCGATCACGGTATTCGGCTCGACGCGGACTCCGGCTCCCAGTGTGCTGTTGCTGATTACCGATCCTGGCCCGACATGGACGTTGTCGCCGAGCTCAACCACTCCGGACAGCACAACATTGATGTCGATGAACACGTCTGTGCCGGTGGTGACTGCACCCCGGATATCGAGGCGCGACGGATCAGCGATTGTGACACCGGAGAGCATCAACCGATTGGCCTGGATCAGTTGATAGGCCCGCTCGACTTCAGCAAGCTGAACCCGGTTGTTGACGCCGGTGACTTCCATTTCGGTCGCCGCAAACACGCCTTCCACCGTTCGACCATTGGCAACGGCATGTGCCACTACATCGGTGAGGTAAAACTCACCCTGTGCATTGTCATTGCTCATGTTGGCAAAGAACTTCTCGAGCAAGGCTCGGGGGGCGGCCAGGATTCCGGAGTTGATTTCGCGTATCAAACGGATGTCGGCAGACGCGTCCTTGTACTCGACGATTCGGGTAATTCGGCCATCTTCCCGGATAATTCGGCCAAGTTCTGCGGGGTCCGACAGGTTCGCAGTCACCAGCGATAGCGCGCCCCGCGCCGCATGTTCAGCGCACCGCGCAATCGTTGTTGTACTCACCAGTGGGACGTCACCAAACAGCACCAGTATCGTCGAATCTTTTGCAATGGAGGACATCGCCTGCGCAACGGCGTGTGCTGTGCCTAGTTGCTCGGTCTGCAGAACCCAGTTGAGTCCCTCCCCGAGCGCTTGCCTGATGGCATCCGATCCTGGTCGAACGACTACATGAATGGCCTTCGGCGACAGGGTACGAGCCGCGTCTGTGACATGGGTCAACATGGGTTTGCCAGCGATCGGGTGCAGTACTTTGGGCAGGTTCGAACGCATGCGGGTACCTTGCCCCGCAGCGAGAATCACGACTTCCAGGTTCATTAACGGATATCCATACCGTAGCAACCGGGGATTATAGGCAGCCTTGGCAGAATGGAGGTGACGACCGTCACCTCTTTTTATACCGGGCTACCGCCTCACGAAGGCCTTGAGGCTTCAATCAAGGAAGGGCGAAACCGGTCAATGTCGGCGTCGGCGCAACTCGTCGAGTGTTCTCAATTGTGCATGAGCCTCTGCCAGCTGAGCTGCAGCAAGCGAGAAATCAAAGTCTGCGGCATTTTCTTTCATGGCGCGCTCAGCGGCCTGGCGAGCCTGTTCAGCTGCCGCTTCGTCCAGATCCTCCGCGCGCTCGGCGGTATCAGCCAGAATCGTGACTACGCCGGGCTGAATTTCAAGAAATCCGCCCGATGCGTAGAAGATCTCTTTCTCGCCATTTGGCAATGTCAGTTGGACAGCGCCGGGATTGATTCCGGTCAGCAGAGGGGCATGACCGGGATAGATTCCGAGTTCCCCAATGGTGCCTCGTAACGAGATCATCGAGACCTCACCGGAGAAAATGGCCTTTTCGGCGCTGACGATGTCGCAGTGAATGCTGCTCATGGTCAGGCCTGGAGTCGCTTGGCTTTTTCGACCGCATCTTCGATCGCCCCTACCATGTAGAAGGCATCTTCCGGGAGATGGTCATACTCGCCATCAAGGATCGCCTTGAAGCTTCGAACGGAATCTTCGCGAGAGACGAACTTCCCTTCCTGACCGGTGAACTGGGCTGCCACGAACATGGGCTGCGAAAAGAACTTCTGCACCTTGCGAGCCCTGTAAACGAGCTGCTTGTCTTCTTCTGTCAGTTCGTCCATGCCAAGAATCGCGATGATGTCACGCAGTTCCTGGTAGCGCTGCAGCACCTGTTGCACGCGCCTGGCTACATCGTAGTGCTCCTGCCCAACCACGAGAGGATCGAGCTGCCGCGAAGATGAGTCCAGCGGATCCACCGCAGGATAGATCCCGAGGTCCGTGATCGCTCGAGACAGCGTAACGGTCGAATCCAGGTGAGCAAACGTGGTGGCCGGCGAGGGGTCCGTCAAGTCGTCCGCGGGCACGTACACTGCTTGAACCGAAGTGATGGAGCCCGTTTTCGTGGTAGTAATCCGCTCCTGCAACACGCCCATTTCTTCCGCCAGGTTGGGCTGATAACCCACTGCTGAAGGCATGCGTCCCAGAAGTGCAGATACTTCAGTCCCGGCCAGGGTGTAACGATAGATGTTATCGACAAAAAACAACACGTCCTTGCCATCGTCGCGGAACTTTTCTGCGAGCGTCAGGCCGGTAAGCGCAACACGGAGCCGGTTGCCTGGTGGTTCATTCATCTGGCCGAACACCAGAGAGATCTTGTCAAGAACACCTGCTTCCGCCATTTCGTGGTAGAAGTCGTTGCCCTCCCGGGTTCGTTCACCAACCCCGGCGAATACGGATAACCCTGAATGTTCTGTCGCGATGTTGCGGATCAGCTCAAGCATCGTCACCGTCTTACCTACACCGGCGCCGCCAAACAGCCCGACCTTGCCGCCTTTTGCGAAGGGACAAATCAGGTCAATGACCTTCACACCCGTTTCCAGCAATTCATTGCCGCCGCGCTGATCCTCATACGACGGGGCTGCACGGTGGATAGGAGAATGGGTTCGCGCGTTCACTGGCCCCTTTTCGTCGATCGGATTGCCGAGCACATCCAGAATTCGTCCGAGCGTTTCTTCACCGACGGGGATCGTGATCGGCGCGCCGGTGTTGTTAACTTCCAGCCCCCGTGACAAGCCATCCGACGGGCCCATGGCAATCGCACGAACAATTCCGTCGCCCAGTTGCTGCTGCACTTCAAGGGTGAGTCCGGTTGCGTTGACGGTCAGAGCGTCATAGATCCTGGGTACGTTGACCCGATCAAACTCCACGTCCACGACTGCGCCGATGATTTGTACGATTCGACCGCTGCTCATGCTCAACCTCTTGTTACGTTAAGTCGGCTTTTGGGTAAGGGATGCCGGCCTCATACGGCCGCTGCGCCACCGACAATTTCTGCAATTTCCTGGGTAATGGCTGCCTGACGCGCATTGTTGTATATCAGCGTCAGCTCTTCGATGACCTTGCCAGCGTTTTCCGTGGCATTTTTCATCGCAATCATCTTCGCTGCCTGTTCGCAGGCTGCGTTCTCAACCACCGCCTGATAGACCTGCGATTCAACAAATCGTGATACCAGGCCTTCGATCAACTCTCGTGCGTCTGGCTCATAGAGGTAGTCCCATCGATGGTGATAAACATCGTTGGCCTCCGGTTCCAGCGGCAACAATTGCCTGATGACGGGTTTTTGCGTCATCGTGTTCACGAACTCGTTGCTGGCGATGTAGAGGCGGTCAATTTCACCACGCTCGTACAGTTCCAGCATCACCTTGATTCCGCCGATCAGATCCGCGATAGCGGGGCTCTCGCCTACCGGGGCCATCACAGCCTTGACACTACCACCCATAGAACGGAAAAAACCTGCCGCCTTGTTCCCAACCAGCCCTACATCGATCGGTATGCCCTTGCCGCGCCAATCAGCCATATCGCGCACAAGCGTTCGGAACAGGTTGACGTTCAGGCCGCCACACAGGCCTTTGTCGCTGGAGATCACAACATAGCCAACGCGCTTGATGTCGCGTGACTGCATGTAGATATGTTTGTATTCCGGATTGGCGTTCGCCAGGTGCCCGATCATCGCGCGAATGCGCGTTGCATACGGGCTACCGTGTTTCATCCGATCCTGTGTTCTTCGCATCTTGGACGCCGCCACCATCTGCATGGCGCTGGTGATCTTCTGCGTGTTCTGCACGCTCTTGATCTTTGTCCGTATTTCTTTGCCTACTGCCATGCTCGGGCCCCTGCGCTAGCGTTCGTATGCCTGTCAGTAAGTTTGGGTTGCCTTGAACTGTTTGATCGCCTCACGCATCGTCTGGACGATTTCGTCGTTATAGGCCCCTGTCTCATTGATCCTTTTCATGAACGCTGCTTGTTGTGAGTTCATGTAGTCAAGCAGCGCCCGCTCGAAATCCAGGACTTTGTTGACGGCCACGTCCTGAAGAGACCCATCATTGGCGGCAAACAGCGAAACTCCCATCTCTGCGACCGACATCGGCGAGTACTGCTTCTGCTTCATGAGCTCCGTAACACGTTGACCGTGCTCCAGCTGCTTGCGTGTTGCTTCATCAAGATCCGAAGCGAACTGGGAAAACGCTGCCAGTTCGCGATATTGAGCGAGCGCGAGCTTGATCCCGCCGGCAATTTTCTTGATGAATGGAACCTGCGCGTCTCCGCCGACCCGGGATACGGAGGTTCCCGGGCTCATGGCTGGGCGCTGTCCGGCATTGAAGTTCCGCGCTTCGAGAAAGATCTGACCATCTGTAATCGAAATCACGTTGGTCGGAACAAACGCTGACACGTCGCCAGCCTGGGTTTCAATGATCGGCAGCGCCGTCAGCGAGCCGGTTTTGCCCTTCACTTCACCGTTGGTAAAACGCTCGACATATTCGGCATTGACCCGAGCCGCCCGCTCAAGAAGCCGGGAGTGCAGATAAAACACGTCTCCTGGATACGCTTCGCGACCCGGTGGTCGGCGCAACAGCAGGGAAATCTGCCGATACGCCCATGCCTGCTTGGTAAGGTCATCGTAGATGATGAGGCAGTCTTCGCCGCGATCGCGAAAGAACTCACCCATCGAACAACCGGAATACGGCGCGATGAACTGCATGGGTGCAGGGTCGGAGGCGGACGCCGCCACAACAATGGTGTACTCCATCGCTCCGTATTCTTCGAGCGTGCGAACCATGTTGGCAACGGTCGACATCTTCTGGCCGATGGCAACATAAACACATTTGATGCCGCTGTTTTTCTGATTGATGATGGTATCGATCGCAATTGCGGTCTTGCCGATCTGCCGGTCACCAATGATGAGTTCGCGCTGGCCGCGCCCGACGGGAACCATCGCATCGATACATTTGAGGCCGGTTTGCACCGGTTGCTTCACACTTTCCCGAGAAATAACTCCAGGAGCAACCTTTTCAATCGGTGCAGACAACGTCGCGTTGATCGGCCCCTTGCCATCGATTGGATTCCCCAGGGAGTCAACCACCCGACCCAACAACTCTCGACCGATCGGAACCTCGAGGATTCGACCGGTACAACGTGCTGTCATGCCTTCCGTCAGATCTTTGTAGTCGCCCAGAACCACGACGCCTACGCTGTCGCGCTCAAGGTTCAACGCCATGCCATAGAGGCTGCCGGGGAACTCGATCATTTCGCCGTATTGAGCATCAGCAAGCCCGTGAATGCGGACGATACCGTCGGATACACTGACGATCGTTCCTTCATTCTGCGCTTCTGCAGCGAGATCCAGCCGCTCGATTCGGCCGCGGATGATGTCGCTGATTTCTGAGGGATTGAGTTGCTGCATTCGTTTGTCCTGATCTTTGTTCTATTCGCTGATAACTGGAACTGGTTGTAGGTGTGGCTCAGGTGCGCAGGAGCGATTCGGCGAGCTTGTCGAGCTTGCCTCGGACAGAGCCATCAATGACAGTGTCACCGGCCCGAATGATCGCCCCACCAATAAGGGTGGAATCCACCCGGCTGGCAAGTATCACGTCCTTTTCGAATTTGCGTTCAAGCGCCTGTTTTAGATTGCGCTCTTCGCTCTCGGATACCGCATACGCAGAAATAACCTCTACTTCGAGTACCCGCTCTTCCTGAGCCCTTAAATGTTCGAACTGTTCGGTGATGGCTGCTATCAGATCGAGGCGATCATTTTCAGCCAGGACCCGCAGGAACCGCCGGCCTCGATCGTCCAGTTCGTCCGAGCAGATCTCGACCAGACGCTGCGCTTTCGACGCATTGGCGATCTCGGGAGATTCAAGCAATCGTCGAACCCGGTCATCGCCTGCGGTCGCAGTCAGAACTCCGAGCATTTTGGACCATGCAGGAAGCTGACGCTCTTTCTTGGCCAGGGCAAAGATCGCGTTTGCGTACGGACGACTGACTGTGGTGAGCTCTGCCATGCTTTGCCCCTGTTTACAATTCGGCAGCGAGCTGGTTCAGCATCTGCGAATGCTTGCCGGCATCAACTGTTTCACCAAGCACCTTTTCGGCGCCTCGAACCGCCAGTGTGGCGATCTGGCCGCGGAGAGTTTCACGCGCGCGATTGATCTCCTGCTGGATTTCTCCGCGCGCGGCATCCTTCAATCTCTCTCCTTCTTCGCGTGCTTCGTTCTTGGCTGCCTCAACCAGTTGCACCGCTCGCTGTCGCGCCTGTTCAATGATTGCTGCGCCTTCCTCTTTGGCCTTGGCGAGCTCTGCTTCGGCACCACTCTTCGCTTGTGCAAGACGTTTGTCGGCCTCTTCAGCGGCTGCCAGGCCATTGGCAATGGCTTCCTGACGAGCCCGCATCGCAGCGATGAGCGGCGGCCATAGGTATTTTGCGCAGAGCGACACGAAGACCAGAAAGACGATGCTCTGGATGATCAGTGTGGCGGTTATATTCATGACTCGTTCTCTAGCTGTTGAACGGCTGGTCGATAACCGGGAATGTCAGACTGCAAAGACGACATAAAGACCAATACCGACGGAAATCATCGGCACGGCGTCGACCAGACCCAGAACAATGAAGAGCTGGGTACGCAGCATCGGCATGAGTTCAGGCTGACGTGCAACACCTTCCAGATATTTGCCGCCGAGGACACCTACTCCCACTGCTGCGCCGATTGCGCCCAGGCCCAGAAACAGGCCGCCGGCGACAAACTTCAGAATTTCAAACTCCATGATGACTCCCTTATGTGAAGGACGATTACTAGTGCTCTTCTGCCTCGTGGGCTTGAGCGAGATACACGATGGTCAACACCGCGAAAACAAAAGCCTGCAACGTGATCACGATGACGTGAAACCCGGCCCAGACCAATTGCATCAGCACTCCACCGGCGACCGTCGCGGCTTCTGCCGGCCCGAAGGCCTGAAAGGAAAACATGAGCGCGATCAGGATGAAGATCATTTCGCCCGCATACATGTTGCCGAACAACCGCAAGCCTAGAGATAACGGTTTTGCAATCAGCGTGACAAATTCAAGGATGAAGTTAACCGGGATCGCCCAGACACTCGGAAAAGGATGCATGGATAGCTCCTTGAGGAATCCGAGCCCACCTTTGCACTTGATGCTGTAGTACAGGATGAGCACAAACACCGTCAGCGCCATCGACATGGTGATATTCGGATCGGTGGTCGCCACGATTTTCATGTGTGAAATCCCGATCGCAGCAGCCAACATCGGGATCCAGTCGATGGGCACCAGGTCCAGCAGATTCATCATGAATACCCAGACGAAGATCGTCAGCGCAAGCGGTGCGATCAGATCATTCTTGTGACTGAAGATGCTTCGTGTTGTGTCATCGATGAAGTCGACAATCATCTCGACAAAATTCTGCAGTCCCCCCGGTACGCCGGCGGTCGCCGATCTGGCGGCAGCGCCGAACAACCACAGGAATGCGATGCCGGTGGCCAACGCCCAGAACATCGAGTCCACATTGACCGCCCAGAATCCCATCGCCTTGGCTTCAGCTGCGGTATGCGCAAAGCCCCACGTGCCATCCGGATGCTGGCCGTAAGTGAGGTTCATCAGATGGTGCTGGATGTACTCTGCCTTGGTTTCAACTGCCATCGTCTTCCTGTGCCATCGCCTGTTTTAATGCTGTCACTGCTCGCCAGATTTCGCCCTGCCAGTGCTTACCTGACAGGGGGTCTGGCTCTGCAACCAAAAGCCACCGATCGCGTGAGCCGCGAGGGCCACGATCACGCCAGCAAAAAAAGCCTGCGGGTCTGGATTGAAAGACCTGAACGCGGTCGCCATCAGGACGACCGACGACAAGAACTTCAAGACCCCCTGAACCAACAACCAGCCGCCGGGCTTTCGACGGGTGGAAGCCCACCCGAAAAACGCGTTCGGCAGGAGGACGGTCAGACCGCCCAGAACCAATGAGCCGCTCGATAGCGTGCCCCACAACATCATCCCGAGAGCAGGAACGGCGATTGCCGATCCTTGCACTACAATGACTGAAAAGGCTCCTCTGCCCCTCGTCTCCATTCTCCCTCACCCGCTCGATCTGATGAACTCTTGGCAGCCCCGTTCAATTCGCGAGGAGTACCAGGGAGACCAACGCACTGGACGCTGACAGTCGGCCCAGAAAGCGGCGCGGATTATAGGGAGCCTGTGCCGATCATTCAATGCGAAAAAAAGTATTGAACAATTCTCTTACGTTGCTCGCGCCGGGTTTGGTGGCGGAAGGTTGCTGACGCCTGTCCCGGCTGAGTTCAACGCAGGTGGTCGAGAACCCCTTGCAGTTCATCAAGTGACCCATATCGAATCACCAGCTGCCCCCTGCCACTCTTTTCGTGGTCGATGGACACGGGTGCGCCAATCCGCTCCGTAAGCTCCCGCTCGAGAGCCCGTGTATCGGCATCTTTTTCGTCCCGCACCGGCTTGGCCGAGCGTGGACCGAGCATTCGTTTAGCCAGCGCCTCAGCCTGCCGAACGGACATTTGCCTGGCAACGATCTCACGAGCCGCCGAGTCCTGCAGATCGGGCGGCAGACTGAGCAATGCTCGCGCATGCCCTGCTTCCAGGGCACCTTCCTCAAGCAGTCTTCGAGCGCCGGCTGCCAGATTGAGCAAGCGCATGAGATTGGTGACCGCGGTCCGGGATTTGCCGACAGAATCGGCCACCTGTTCGTGGGTCAGCCCAAACTCTTCCCGCAACCGAACCAGCGCCTGCGCTTCTTCCAGCGGTCTCAAATCTTCTCGCTGGATGTTTTCGATGAGCGCCATCGCGGAGGCTTCTCGATCGGTCGCCTGGCGAACCAACGCAGGGATGCTATCCATCTGAGCCAGTTGCGCCGCTCGCCACCGTCGCTCTCCGGCGATCAGCTCAAAACCGCCCAGAGCTCTCTCTCGAACAACGATGGGTTGCAGCACCCCCTGGTGTTTCAACGATGCCGCAAGCTCTGTCAACGCTGCTTCGTCAAAGTAGCGCCGAGGCTGGTATGGACTTCGATAAACCTCATGAACGGGCACCATCCGCTGAACGCCGCTGACGGTGGTGTGCGGTTCGCCCGCAATAACCTCTGATCGATCGGTTCGAGTCAATAGTGCATCGAGACCTCGTCCTAGTCGTTTGCCGCTCACGATCGATTTACTGCCAGTCGTGCGTATCGCGGCTCTGAGTATTTCCGCTTGATTTCGCCGGCAAGGGCCATGTAGGCAATGGCACCGCGCGATTGTCGGTCATAGAGAATGGCAGGCAGGCCATGACTGGGCGCTTCGGCCAGACGTACATTTCGCGGTATCACGGTCCGGAACACCTTCTCCGAAAAATGCTGAAACAACTGGCGGGAAACTTCCCGGGTCAGAGCGTTGCGCGGGTCGTACATGGTGCGCAACAGCCCCTCGAGTTCGAGACCTGGGTTGGCCCGCGCCTGAACACCTTCGATGGTGTCCAGCAATGCTGACAATCCCTCCAGCGCGTAGTACTCACACTGCATCGGCACCAGCACACCTTCTGCTGCGACCAACGCATTTACCGTGAGGATGTTAAGCGAGGGAGGGCAATCAATGATGATGTATTCGAACTCATCCCGAACTGGCGCCAGTACATTGAGCAGCCGCCGTTCCCGCTGCTCGACCTGGAGCAACTCGACTTCGGCGGCGGTCAGATCGGTATTTCCCGGTATCAGGAACACACCCGCTGCGCACTTCTGGACCACCGTATTGAACCCGATGTCGGTCATGAGCCAGTCGTACATCGTTGCTCGTAGCGAGTCCTTGACCACGCCCAGGCCCATGCTGGCATTCCCCTGGGGGTCCAGGTCGATAAGCAGGGTCTTGCAACCCGTCAACGCCAGCGAGGCTGCCAGGTTGACGCTGGTGGTGGTCTTGCCGACCCCACCTTTCTGATTGGCGACGGCGATCACCCTAGACATGCGATGACTCCTTGCGCACCACCGTCAGCCAATGGCGCTCGGCGAGTCCGGGGATCTCAAGTGGCACCAGACACGTGGAGCCCCCTGTCAATACCGGTGACTCACAGGACGGTCCTGCCGCAGTGAAGGACATGTGAATGAACATCCCGCGGTCAACCAGGTGGCTCACGAGCCATATCCACATTAGTGCTACTGGTGCCACTGCACGACTCGTAATGATCTCGAATTCGCCTTCAATTCCCTGCGCAACCACATCGTGGCACTTGGTCGCCACATTTGCCAGTTGGAGCGTGGATACCGCTCGCTGCAGGAACCTGTGTTTACGTGCCGATCGGTCGACCAGAGTGACTTCAAGCTCCGGACACGCAATGGCAATCACAATACCTGGAAGTCCGGCGCCGGAGCCGATATCAAGTATGCGTCGCCGCTCTTCATGCGAGTCCGGTGGCCACTGGGCAGACTTCAGGAACGCAACCATGGCCAGGCAGTCGAGAATATGGCGGGTTTCAAGTCGATCAATGTCCTGACGGGACACCAGATTGAAGGCTGTATTGGTCGAGCGAACAAGATCTGCATACGCATGCAGCGCCGACACCGTCGCCGGGGTCAGGGAAAGCCCGAGCATCCGGGCTCCACTCGCTATCAAGTCATGTGCCACTGGCAATGGATCGCTTGCGAGTGTGCACGAGCAGCAGGGAGAGCGCGGCCGGTGTCATGCCGGGAATGCGCGATGCGTAGGCAAGTGTCGACGGTCTGGCTTGAGAGAGCTTTTCCTTCAGTTCATTGGACAGCCCATGCAGTGATGCATAGTCGAGATCGCTCGGCAGCCGGATCGTTTCGTGGGCCCTGATGCGGCTGATTTCAACATCCTGCCGATCAATATACCCTTGATACTTGATCTCTATTTCCACCTGCTCAAGCGACTGCGCGTCGATATCCTCGAGCGTGGCCAGCACGTGGCCGGCTTTCACCTCGGGTCTGCGCAACAGTGCGGCCATTTGCTGATCCCTGGTGAACGTCGCTCCCGTCAGCTTTGCCAGTTGCTCCGCCAATGCGGAGCCCGCAACAACCGACGTCGTCAACAGGCGATGATGCAACGCATCAATTTGGGTTCGCTTGGCTGTATAGCTCTCCCATCTTTGGCCACCAACGACGCCAAGCTCCCGCCCGATCGGCGTGAGCCGCAGATCCGCATTGTCTTCCCGAAGCCGCAGCCGGTATTCCGCTCGACTGGTGAACATGCGGTATGGCTCATTGGTCCCGTTACTGACAAGATCATCAACGAGAACTCCGAGATAGGCTTCGTCCCTCCGTGGCACCCACGCTGGCTCGCCCTGAATTTTCCGTGCTGCGTTGATGCCTGCCAGCAAACCTTGCGCAGCCGCTTCTTCGTAGCCGGTTGTGCCGTTGATCTGGCCGGCGAAATACAGCCCTTCGACTGCATTTGTCTCAAGTGTTCTCTGCAGATCCCGCGGATCAAAAAAATCGTATTCGATCGCATAACCAGGCCTCGTGATGTGAGCCTGCTCGAAACCTCGAATGCTGTGCACAAGCGCCAACTGGACATCAAACGGGAGACTGGTTGAAATTCCGTTTGGATAGAGTTCTTCGGTATCCAGTCCTTCAGGCTCCACAAAGACCTGATGGCTGTCCTTGCCGGCAAACCGCACGATCTTGTCTTCGATGCTCGGACAGTAACGCGGCCCCCGCCCCTCAATCTGTCCTGAATACAGTGGCGATCTGGGTAACGCCTCCCGGATCAGATCGTGGGTCGCTGAGTTCGTGTGCGTGATGAAACAATCGCGCTGCTGCGGGTGAACCGCTGGTGTTGACATGAACGACAGCACCGGTCGAGGCGTGTCTCCGGGTTGCCGCTCCATCACGGAATAGTCGACGGTACGGCCATCAATTCGTGGTGGTGTACCTGTTTTCAGTCGACCCACGCGAAAGGGCAGCGCGCGTAGTCGTTCTGCAAGCGCAATCGATGGCGGATCACCCGCTCGTCCACCAGAGTGTGTTGCACCGCCAATGTGAATCTTGCCGCCCAGAAAGGTTCCTGTGGTCAGGACGACCGCGTCAGCATTAAAGATGAGTCCCATCTGGGTCACCACACCGGTTACCCGTTCAGCTTCAACACATAGATCCACTACCGATTGCTGGAAGATCCGCAAACCAGGCGCCGCTTCAAGCGTACGGCGTACGGCCTGGCGATACAGAGAGCGGTCTGCCTGTGCGCGCGTTGCTCGAACAGCTGGGCCCTTGCTGCTGTTGAGCGTTCTGAAGTGGATGCCCGCCAGATCCCCACAACGACCCATGATCCCGTCAAGTGCATCAATTTCCCGGATCAGATGACTTTTGCCTATCCCGCCGAGTGCAGGATTACAGGACATTTGCCCTATGGTCTCCACACTCTGGGTGAGCAGCAGTGTCTTTGCACCCATGCGAGCAGCAGCATGGGCAGCTTCGGCTCCAGCGTGACCACCTCCAACGACGATGACGTCAAAACGCTCCGGGAAATGCATGGCCGTTCCGCTGGACCTGGGGACGCGCAGTATAGGCCGCGAATAGGACTTGGAAAGGGGGTAGAGAACGTCGACTACTTGCCTATGCAGAAAGTCGAGAAAATCTCGCCCAACAGCCGATCCGCCGTCACACGCCCCGCTATCTCTCCCAAACAGTCGTGCGCCAGACGCAGTTCTTCTGCGACGAACTCCGTACCGTATTTCGTCTCCAATAGCTGAACGGCCTGTTCCAGATGCCGGTCGGTTCGAGAAAGTGCCTCCACATGGCGAACCCGGGCAGTAAACGTCGAACCGTCGGGTTCGAATTCCAGGTGTTGCAGAATGCTGTCCACCAGCTGTTCCATGCCCTCGCCGGTATGAGCAGAGATGTTCACATCGGCTTGCCTCGCTGGCGCCAGATCCAGTTTGTTGCCTACCCGGAGGATCGATGAACAACCCTCGAGCCACCTGGGATCGAGCCTGTCCTCTCCCTCTGCGACCGTCAGATCTTCCAGGACAATCACCAGGTCCGCCGTTGGCAGTATCACGGTGGCTCTTCTTACCCCTTCACTTTCGACCGGATCCAGCGTGACGCGCAATCCGGCGGTGTCTATCACACGAATTGGCAGCCCACGCAGCTCCAGATCAACCTTCAGCAGATCACGTGTAGTGCCTGGTATCGCCGTGACTATGGCGTTGTCTTCGCCACTGAGTGCATTGAGAAGGCTCGATTTACCCACATTGGGATGCCCGACGATGGCGACCGTCGCCCCCTGTCCCAGGCGCACGCCCTGGCGGGTCTTGCCAAGCAACTCTGCCAGCGCTGCACGCAAGGAGACCAGGTCGGCCAGTTGCGCTGTTGTTTCTTCCTCTTTGAGCGGCTCTTCTGGAAAATCGATTCCCGCTTCGACTCGAACTCGAAGCAGCAGAAGATTTTTCGCGATCGAGTCGACAAGGGTTGAAAACTCTCCGGTCAGAGATCGCAGTGCACCTCTCGCGGCGGCTTGCGAACCGCTCGCAATCAGATCCGCGATGGCTTCGGCCTGGGCCAGATCCATTCGACCGTTCAGAAACGCCCGTTCCGAAAACTCCCCCGGACGAGCCATTCGCGCACCGAGTTCCAGGGCCGCCTGTAGGATGCTTCGCATAACCATCGGTCCACCATGGCCCTGAAATTCCGCAACCGGCTCGCCAGTAAACGAAGAGCCCGCTGAGAAAGTCAGGATAATTCCCTGGTCCAGAAGTTCACCTTCGCGATTGCAGATTTGCGAGAATGTCGCGTGACGCGGTTTGAAGGTTCGACAACAAAGTATCTGGGCAATCTCTATCGCCATGGGTCCGGACAAGCGAACGATACCGATCCCTCCTCGCCCAGGCGGAGTGGCTATCGCAGCGATAGTCTCTTTGCCTTCTTTCTCGGATGGCCCCGACCGCGAGGATGGATCAGAGGACGGATCGGGTGACATACCATTGCTGGGCGACGGACAGCACGTTGTTGACCAGCCAGTAGAGAACCAACCCTGCTGGGAAGAACAGGAACATGACGGTGAAAATCACCGGCATCAATTTCATCATGCGCTGCTGCATCGGATCGCCCATTGCTGGTGCCATCATCTGCTGCAGAAACATCGTTCCCCCCATGAGCAATGGCAATACAAAATACGGATCCATGGCTGAGAGATCCTGAACCCACAGGAAAAATGGCGCCTGTCGTAGCTCAACGCTTTCCCATAACACCCAGTAAAGTGCAAGAAACACCGGCATGGGCAATAACATCGGAAGGCACCCTCCCAACGGGTTGGCACCTTCTTTCTGATACAGCTTCATCATCTCCTGGGAGAGTTTTTGCCGGTCGTCGGCATGGCGCTCCTGCAGTGCTTTCAGTTCCGGCGCCACCTTGCGGAGTTTTGCCATCGACTTGTAGGACATATTGAAGAGAGGGTACAAAACGATCTTTACCAGCACGGTCAGAAGGACGATGGCAAGACCCCAGTTCCCTACCCAATCGTGGAACCAGGTGAGCACATCAAACAACGGAACTGCCAGCCACCAGAGAAACCCATAATCGACTGTCAGGCCCAGATTTGGTGCTAACTGATCAAGTTGGTGCTGGTCCTTCGGTCCGGTATAGAGACTCGTTTGCCAATGACCCGTAGCTCCAGGCAAAACGCTTTTTTTCGGCGCTGTGTAGCCGAAGACATAGTGTCCGTCATTACGCTTCTGCGCGAAAAAATTGTTGCTCTCTTCAGGACTGGCAATCCAGGCGCCGACAAAATAGTGTTGGAGGAGAGCTATCCACCCTCCGTCAACCGTGCGCCGCAACGCGGCATCGTCGAGGTCATCAAAGTCGACCTTCAGGTAACGCTCCTCCGGCGTAGTCAGCGCTCCGCCCAGATAGGAGCGTGGGCCAAATGAAAATCCCTCTTCGATGATCGGTGGCTTGTTATCCCTCTTGATCTGCGCAAACAGAGCCGCTTCGAGCGGTACCGTGCCGAGATTCATCAGTTTCAGATCGACTCCGACGACATAACTGTCAGCGTCGAATGAGAAGGTCTTGGTAACCCGCTGCCCTGCTTTTTCGATTTGAAGCGTGAGCGTTTTTTCTTCCCCGGCAGCAACTTCGAGCGCGGCCGTATCCGCCTCATACAGTGGCCGCTCACCGCTGCCGTCCAGACCATCCTTCCCCATCAGCCCACTTTGCGCGACGTACGTATGGTCGCCACTGTTTTCCATCAGGAGATATGGCACATCGGGAGTCTTGCTGGAGACGGGATACTTCGGCAGTTGGACTCGGACGACATCGCCGCCAAGTCGGTCTATCCACACCTTCAGCGTTGGTGTGACCACGGTTATAAGACGCGCCGCAGCTAGCCCGGTACCGGCATCTGCCCTCGTCTCCGTAACGGTTGCTACCTCGTTGGCCGTCTCGAGAATCTCCGCATCCGGTACATCGGATGCACCCGCAGTGATCGGTTGGTCGATATCCACAATGGCCGGTTGCTCATCTGACACCGCGGTGCCACCGGCCACCAACGGTGACTCGGCGTACTCGGCAATCGGCAGTTGCATGTAGTCCTCATTCCAAGCCTGGATAAGCATGTAACCCGTGGCAGCGAGACCTATCAGCAAGAGGACCCGCATTACTTCAGGTGGCAACATCGATCAGAACCTTTCATTCGTAACGGTGGTTTCTTCAACAACTCTGGCACTTGGCACTGGATCAATTCCACCGGCACTCCATGGATTGCAGCGCAGTACTCGCCAGATCGAATAACTGACGCCTTTGCAGACCCCATGTTCCTGCAACGCAGAAAGCGAATACGCTGAACATGTCGGGTGGAAACGGCATTGTTGCCCAATCCATGGGCTGAGTACCAGTTGATAAAACCGCACCAGCCAGATGAAGGGCTGTGCTGCTGCACGATCCATGCAACGAAGGAATTTCATGGTCGACACAATGCGCTCAGCAAGGCATCAACCACCGCGGGAAACTGTCCTGCGTCCACGGGTTTGATTACCATCACGACAAAATCAGCCGTTGGCAATCGATCGCAACACAGTCTGAAGTGTTCTCTGATGATTCGTTTGCATCGATTTCGATCATGCGCTTTTCTCACCCAGCGCTTCGGAACAATCACGCCAAGTCGGGCATGGCTCAGGTCTGTGTACTTGAAAATGACTCTCAGCGGCCCATTTTCCTTGCGTACCCCCCTGAATCGTAAAACTCGGTCAAACTCGCCCGGTCGGAACAGTCTCTGCTCGCGGGTGAATCCTGCTGTGACACGGATCAAATAGAAACGCGCTTGCGTCCTTTCGCTCGACGGGCGTTCAGCACCTTGCGGCCGCCCTTGGTTGCCATTCGGGCACGAAACCCGTGAGTCCGCTGGCGTTTCAGATTGCTTGGCTGGAATGTACGTTTCATTTCTCAATCATCCTGTCAGCTCCGCAGAGCCGTTGTCTACGGAAACGGGCGGGCATTCTAGGAACGCACCTGTTTCACTGTCAATTCAATAAATGGATTTAAATATAGGATGGTTGTTGAAGATTGGTGACCGCTTTCACTGTTGATAAGTCTGCTGGAGCTCAGCGGGTCAATGGTTATTGGCTGATCAATTCCTGTGGTCAACTGTGGGACATTGCCTCCTGGCTGTGTACGATATCAACCATAAATAGTTATCCACAACATACCCGGATTTTTTTGCACAATCGTCAAAATCCATGGTGCAGCTCAGAGATTGATGTTCTTTTCCTAAGTTACTGAAATTCTGAACGTTAAAAAAAAACATGGTGGGCTCGTTTGTTAATCGTAGCCAACTCTCGAATCTCCTGACTAGAATCGCTCCCTCACATCCCTTGATAGACCTCCCGGTTAGATCATGTAGTTCGCACATGAAGAGTCCGGCGGACAGCGTTTTTGCAGTATCGCAGAGCGGTGTTGAGTGTTCAGGAAGATGATCTGAGCGGCAGGCCCATACACCGCAATTGGAAGTGCGAATGGCACGACAAACAAAGATCAATTGCGCAAAGTGATGGCACTAAAGTGAAGCGCAGTGCGCCAAATGTGTGCGAAGACGCTCAGAGATCTTGGTGACGTGGACAGGGACAGCGGCAAGACAATAGTTGCCCGCAACGGGTGCTGTTTTGCGGTATACAAAAAAGGAACAGGTGTCTTCAGAACACCGGGACAGGGGGGGCAAGTAATTGAGTTTATCCATATGGCAGCAATGCCTGGATCGTCTAGAGGCTGATCTGCCAGAAGGTCAATTCGAAAAGTGGATTCGACCATTGCAAGCAAGAAAAACAGACACCGGCGGTTTGGAGCTGCTGGCGCCAAACCGCTACGTCAGAGATGAGGTTTCAGACAAGTACATGGCCCGGATCAGCCAATTGCTGTCCAATGAAGGCGCGGAAAAGCTGGCCACGAATCTCAAATTGAGTGTTGGTGGTACGGAAGAGTTCGGCACCCCGTTGCGAGCGGATGGTTCAGGCTCCTCCGTGGCGGCACCTGTTTTCCTTTTGAATCGCGAGTTTACGTTCAGTAGTTTTGTTGAGGGACGATCAAACGAAATTGCTAAGGCCGCCGCCGCACAAGTGGCGGATAACGCTGGACAGTCCTACAACCCGTTGTTGATTTATGGCGGGGTTGGCCTTGGCAAGACGCATTTGATGCAAGCTGTCGGCAACCAGATTGCTGAGCGGAACCCACACGCCAAGGTGGTTTACCTGCAGTCTGTGAACTTTGTTCAGGATATGGTCAAAGCGCTTCGGCAAGGGACGATGCAGGATTTCATGCACTACTTTCACAACGTCGACGCACTGCTGATTGATGACATTCAGTTTTTTGCCAACAAATTGCGCTCTCAGGAAGAGTTTTTTCACGTTTTTAACGCGCTGCTTGAGCGCGGTCATCAGATGGTTCTCACCTGTGATCGCTACCCCAAGGAGATTGATGGTCTGGAAGAGAGGTTGAAGTCTCGTTTTGTGTGGGGTCTTACCGTGGAAATTGAGCCGCCGGAACTCGAAACCCGCGTCGCAATATTGATGAAAAAGGCAGAAGTCTTCGGTCATGATTTGGACCCGAATGTTGCTTTTTTCATCGCTGAAAGGATCCGCTCAAATGTTCGTGAACTTGAGGGCGCTTTGACCAGAGTGATGGCGAATGCCCGATTCATGGGTGTTCAGGTCAGTATCGAACAGGTCAAACGAGCTTTGCGAGACCTCTTCGCGATACAGGATCGTGCCATCAGCATTGACCGGATTCAGAAGACGGTTGCTGAGTACTACAAGATAAAGATTTCCGATATCCTCTCGAAACGCCGGAATCGTATGATCGCTCGGCCACGACAGATGGCCATGGCGCTGGCTAAAGAACTCACCAGTCACTCGTTGCCGGAAATCGGCGACTCTTTTGGTGGGCGAGATCACACTACCGTTCTGCATGCGTGTCGAAAAATCGGTGAACTAAAGATGGATAGCGCGGACCTGGCGGAGGACTACAGGAATCTCTCCCGGATGCTTGGAGCCTGATCCGGACGAGAGGGCGCAAGTCGGACAAGTTTGAATAGATGGCACAAGAACGAGTGGGCTATGAAATTCACTGTTGATCGTGATGCATTGCTTCGACCCTTGCAACTTTTGACAGGGGTTGTTGAACGACGTCAGACGCTGCAGGTGCTCGCTAACGTATTGTTGGTTGCAAAGGGCTCGACAGTTGAAATTGTCGGCACGGACCTGGAAGTCGAGTTGCACGTGAGGGTTGAAAATGTGCAAGTTGATCAGGAAGGTTTGACGACGCTGTCTACTCGAAAGTTGGCGGAGATTTTCCGTTCTTTTGGAGAGGGTGCCCAGGTAAGCGTGCAACAGGACGCAGACCGAGCGATCGTTCGGTCCGGTAGGAGTCGTTTTCTCCTGGCGTCACTTACGGCATCAGATTTCCCGCGAACAGGCGGCGGAGTTGCGGATTTCAGCGTTGGTTTATCCCAAACGGACGTTCGGTCGTTAATCGATCGGGTGGGTTTTGCGATGGCCCAGCAGGACGTTCGTTTTTTTCTCAACGGAATGTTGCTCGAGGTCGGGCACGACTATGTGCGCAGCGTGGCCACCGATGGCCATCGCATGGCGATGTATACTTTGAAAGGTGTGGTCGGTACGGGCGAACGCCGACAGGTGATTCTGCCCCGAAAGGGCGTTCTGGAGCTTGCCCGATTGCTGGATGGCTCCGAAACCGTCTGTCAGTTTGTGTTTGGGAAGAGTCACGTCTCAGTGTCAATTGGCGGTTATACGCTGACTACGAAGTTGGTCGACGGCCAGTTCCCGGACTACGAAAAAGTTGTTCCGAAATCTCTGTCGCGATCTTTTGTTGGCAACCGGGAGATGTTGCGCGACGCTTTCAGTCGAGTGGCCATCCTGTCCAATGAAAAGTATCGAGGCGTAAGACTCAAGCTGGAGTCCGAGCAGTTGGTTGTGCAGGCCAACAATCCGGAGCAGGAAGAGGCAGAGGAAGTTGTTGCAGTCCAATACGACGGAGCCCCGGTCGAAATCGGCTTCAATGTTGCCTATCTTCTTGACGTCATGAATGTTCTCGCCACTGAGGAAGTGAAGTTCGGAATTTCGGACGCGAACAGCAGTGCACTTATAGAAAGCCCCGGGCAAGAAGAAGCTGTTTACGTTGTGATGCCGATGCGGCTTTGACAACGCGCTGAGCGTCCGATGTCCATCAGGCGCCTCAGGTTGCAGAACTTTCGAAATGTGAAATTCGCGGACCTGGATCTTGGTCAGGGATTCAATGGTTTCATTGGTGCGAATGGCACTGGTAAGACTACCGTGTTGGAGTCGGTCTACTTGATGGGAAGAGGCCGATCTTTCCGATCAGCCTCTCTGGATAGCTTGATAAAACACGACGAAGATCAGTTATCAGCGTCGTTAGATCTTGAATCCCGCGGCGGTGTAGACTCCATTCTCATTGGCAAAACACGAAAGCAGGGTCTGACGCTTCGAATTAACGGTCAACACGCGCCTCGTCTCTCCGAGGCCGCCTCAAGGCTCCCACTCCAGTTGTTGACTCCTGAAGTTTCAGATCTCGTGTTGGCTGGACCGACAGAAAGACGGCAGTACCTCGACTGGGGATTGTTTCACGTGGAACATCGCTATCACGCCTTGGCTCGAGACTACAATCGTGCGCTCAGGCAACGGAACACTTGGCTGCGAGATTGCGCGAGATCGGGTGATAAGTTCCTTGATCCTTGGCGCGATGTACTGCAGGAACTCGCGGTACAATTGGATGAGTTCAGGAGGGCTTACTGCACGGAGCTGTTCGAGCATGTAGTCAGTACTGCACAGTCTCTTGATGTAGGCATGATGCTGGAATTCGTGTATGCAAGAGGTTGGAGAGAGGAAGAAGGTCGTTCGTTTTCAGAGTTGCTGCAAGAGAGTACGACAGGCGATATAAGATTGGGCACCACGCGGATTGGGCCTCATCGCGCCGACATACACGTCAAAACGGGGTCACACGCGGCCAGTCATATCTTGTCTCGCGGGCAAGCGAAGCTGGTGGCGATCGCGATGAAGGTTGCCCAGGTTGAACTATTGAAGCGCAAGACGGGCAAGCAGAGTACCGTGTTGTTTGATGAACTGACCGCCGAATTGGACTATCAGCGAACCAGCAAAGTTCTGGAAATGCTCGGGCGGTCAGGGTGTCAGGTGATCTTCAGCTCCGTCGAACTACCGGACGCCATCAAAAGATCAATTGGAAATCTGGCGCGTTTGTTTCACGTGAAACAAGGCGTCATAACAGCTCTTGAGGAGTGAAGTGTGGAAGAAACTTATACCGGCGCTAGCATCGAGGTGCTGGAAGGGCTTGACGCCGTAAGAAAGCGACCTGGAATGTACATCGGCGACACCGAAGATGGCAGCGGGCTACACCACATGGTCCAGGAGTTGGTAGACAACGCAATCGACGAATCTCTCGCAGGACATTGTGACCAGGTCGACATCATCATCCATCCAGGGGAAGCAGTAACAGTTATTGATAACGGCCGTGGGATACCGGTGGATCTCCATCCGAAGATGGGGGTCTCTGCAGCAGAAGTGGTCATGACCACGCTTCATGCGGGAGGAAAGTTCAATGACAACAGTTACAAGGTGTCAGGGGGGCTGCATGGCGTAGGTGTTTCTGTAGTCAATGCGCTTTCAGAGAGACTGAGACTCACAGTAAAACGTGCTGGAAAAGTCTACGAACAGCACTATGTGCATGGCGTTCCTCAAGCGCCACTCGCCGAAATAGGAGAGTCCGAGGGAAGAGGCACCGAGGTATTCTTCAAGCCTTCTTCGGCCACATTCGCCAATATTGAGTTTCATTACGACATTCTTGCCAAGAGGTCGCGCGAACTGGCTTTCTTAAACTCAGGCGTTCGAATACACCTACTAGATGAGCGAGACGGACGGGAAGAAACATTCTTCTATGAAGGTGGTTTGAGGGCGTTTGTCGAGTACATGAACCAGAACAAGCAGCCGTTGAATGAGGTATTTCACTTTTCCTCACAGCGGGAATCGGATGGGATCGGCGTTGAAGTGGCCATGCAATGGAACGACGGTTTTCAGGAGCAGGTACTTACGTATACCAACAATATCCCGCAGGGAGACGGAGGGACGCATTTGGCCGGTTTTCGTGCCGCATTGACGAGAACATTGAATACATACATCGAAAAAGAAGGACTGGCCAAAAAGGCACAAGTTCCGACGACCGGTGATGACGCCCGAGAAGGTTTAGTAGCGATTGTCTCTGTTAAAGTCCCAGATCCCAAGTTCTCGTCTCAGACAAAAGACAAACTCGTTTCCTCAGAAGTCAAAGTGGCCGTCGAGCAAGAGTTGGGCCGGGCGTTTGGCGAGTACCTGGTTGAAAATCCATCGGATGCCCGAGCAATTACCAGCAAGATGATTGACGCGGCCCGAGCGAGAGAAGCAGCGAGAAAAGCGAGAGAAATGACGCGTCGGAAAGGTGCACTGGATATCGCTGGATTACCTGGAAAACTTGCCGATTGCCAGGAAAAAGATCCTGCCGCATCAGAACTTTACCTCGTTGAGGGAGATTCTGCTGGAGGATCGGCAAAACAGGGACGAGACCGTAGAACGCAGGCAATTCTGCCATTGAGGGGGAAGATTCTTAACGTTGAAAAGGCGCGTTTTGACAAAATGCTTGCCTCTCAGGAAGTCGGGACTTTAGTAATGGCTCTTGGCTGCGGAATTGGCCGTGATGAATTCAATCTGGAAAAGCTTCGTTATCACCGCGTCATTATCATGACCGATGCGGACGTTGATGGATCACATATCCGGACGTTGCTGTTGACCTTCTTCTTCCGTCAAATGCCCCAATTGATTGAGCGGGGTTATGTGTACATCGCGCAACCGCCGCTCTACAAAGTCAAACGAGGGCGGCATGAACACTACGCCAAGGACGACGCCGAACTGGCCCGCTACTTTCTGAGCAGCGCATTGGACGGAGCAGCCTTGCGCGTGAGTTCGGGCGCTCCACCGGTCGATGCAGTCGCTTTGGAGACTTTGCTACAAAACTATAGCGCCTTGATGGACCGACTGCAGAAGTTGGCTCGAAATGTTCCGGTTTCCGTCAGTCGAACGTTGGTCGACCTGGAGATCGTTCAACCCGGCGATCTTCGCAACGCGCCAAAGATGATTGAGTGGGCATCGAGGCTACAGACAGAGTTGGCTGCGACGGGACATGTCTCCGCTCGGGTGGAGTTGCAGCATGACGCCGAGCGAGGCATTCACATGCCCCTGATCGATGTAACGGTTCGAGGAATTACTGAGCGTGTCCTGCTGGGGCAGAACTTTTTCGCCGGTACAGATTACGAAGCCATTGTACAAATGGGTGCGACCGCCAGAGGTTTGATCGGTGACGGGGCAGTGATGGCGCGTGGCGAACGCGAACGCCCTGTCGCCCGGATTGGCGAGGCCTTTGACTGGCTGATGGCTGAATCTCGTCGAGGTGTAGACATCCAGCGTTACAAAGGCCTTGGGGAAATGAACCCGGAACAACTGTGGCAGACCACTATGGATCCGACGGTTCGTCGCATGTTGCGTGTCACAGTCGACGATCTGATTTCTGCGGATCGGATGTTTACCACCTTGATGGGCGATCAAGTCGAGCCAAGGCGCGAGTTCATCGAAACCAACGCACTTCAGGTCGTCAATCTTGATGTATGAAGGTTTGCTCAGGGCGGCTATGCAGTACGAAATCCACGACTTGCGATAAATCATCGAAAACCGCGAGGGTGGGGTCACGAAGCTCCAGTTCTGTCCGGTTGCCGTGGCCGGTTCTCACGAGTGCCGCCTGACAGCCGGCGGCGTTTGCCGCTTGCAAATCTGTGCGCCTGTCCCCGATGAACAATGTAGAGACAGGAGAGACCGACAGCCATCGGCAGGCGTCGAGAATCATCCCTGGCGCCGGTTTGCGACATCGACAGCCCACTTCCGGCCCGTGAGGACAGTAGCGAATCAGTCCGATAGAACCGCCACCTTGCCGTACCTCCGTGTGTATCCTCTTGTTTATTGCGATCAACTGTGCCATGGGCACGATGCCGCGCGCGATACCCGACTGGTTTGAACAGATGCCAACGGGCAGTCCTGCAACATGCAGTCTGTGTATTGCCTCGATAACACCAGGCAAAACTTCCCACTCCATCGGGCTTTTGATGAAATCATCAGAGTCCTTGTTGACTACACCGTCACGATCCAGCAGAACTGCGCGAATATCTCTGAACAATGTACTAACGTCCGGGAACCGGTTGCCGAACAACATACGACATGAATTCGCAAGAGGTCAAAGACTGTCATGCAGCGACGTTGTGAGTGGTGTGGATCCCAACCTCTGTATCAGCAATATCACGATACCGAGTGGGGCGTCCCGGAGTATGGTCCCAATGCGCTGTTCGAAAGGCTGATCCTCGAAGGCATGCAAGCTGGCTTGTCGTGGTGGACCATTCTGCAGAAACGCGAACATATGCAAAAAGTGTTCTTCAACTTCATACCGGAACAGCTGGCCGAAACCACAGATGCACTCGTTGCAAACTGGCTTCAGGATGCCGGGATCATTCGGCACCGTGGCAAACTGGATGCCATGATAAGCAATGCGCGAGCATTCCTGCAGATCAGGCACTTCCCGGAATTTGTGTGGTCTGTGGTCGATGGTCGCCCCATCGAGAACACCTTTGACAAGCGCGCCAACGTGCCTTCCCAAACTAAAACGTCGGTCCAGCTCGCAAAAAAACTGTCCTCTGCGGGCTTTCGGTTTGTCGGGCCGACCACTGCCTACGCATTCATGCAGTCCGCTGGTCTTGTCAACGACCACATAATCTACTGCTATCGACACGGAGCCTGCCGTGCGCTCGGCGCAGCTGCCCTGTGAATCGCTTGCTGCGCAATATTGCCGCATCCCTGATTTTGTTGATCATTCGACTGCTTTCTCTGTTACCTCTGAATGTACTTCGCGCGTTGGGGCGCGGCGTAGGCGGCATGATGTACCTTGTACCAGGAGAAACCCGGCGCGTTACCAGGGCAAACATCGATCAGGCTTTTCCAACGCTTGACGAAACAGCCCGTCGCAAGCTTACTCGATCGAGCCTCCAACACACGGCCATGTTTGCCATGGAGGCTGGAACGTTGTGGCATTGGCCACTCGATCGCTGTGAGTCCATGTATGTAGAAGTATCGGGCAGCGAACTCCTCGAGGAAAAGTCGCGGGACGGCAATGGTGTAATCGTGCTCGTCCCCCACTTCGGCAACTGGGAGGTACTAGCGCTTTTCCTTGGTCGTTATGGTTACACCTGCCTGTACGACCGCCCACGGCTCGAAGCGCTCGACGCGCCGATGCGGTCCGCGCGCAGTCGCACAGGCGGGATTCTCGTGCCCATAGGTACTTCGGGCATCAAGGCGATGGTGAGGACGCTGCGAGCCGGAGGTGTCACCGCGCTATTACCGGACCAGGTGCCGGATGCTTCAGCGGGAGTCTACGCACCTTTTTTTAACCGCCCGACGCTGACGATGACGCTTGCCCAACGCCTGCTCAGACAAACTGGTTCGGTCGCCGTCTTGGGAAGCGCCCAGCGGGTTCCTCGTGGGTTCATCATTCGATTCGAACCAGCCAGTGACGGAGTCGACCAGGCAGATCCCGTACTGGCAGCAACCAGGCTCAATGAAATAACGGAACATCTGATTGCAAGGGATCCCGGTCAGTACCAATGGGAGTACCGCAGGTACAAGCGACCACCACCAGGCGTACCCCGGTTATACGATTGATCCTCGAAAAGCTGAAGGAGGACGGTGCGATGTCGGGCTGCCGAACTCAGCGACGCCAGAAGGTAGGTGTCAGCAGTACCAGCAGCGTAAAGATCTCCAGCCGGCCCAGGAGCATCGCGAACGCCAGAATCCACTTGGTTGGATCATTCAACGCCTGATAGTTGGCAATGACGCTGCCGAGTCCGGGTCCGACGTTATTCAGACAAGCGGCTACGGCAGAAAATGCCGACTCGAAGTCGAGATCGGAAATCAGGCCAACCAGAATGAACAAGAAAAAAAAGCTCAGCGCGTAAACGGCACAGAAGCTCCACATGGCAGCGATCACGCGGTCCGGCACGGGTGATAGGCCGAGCTTTACCGTGAATACCCCATTGGGATGCACCAGGGTGCGAACTTCGCGCACGCCCTGCAGGTAGATGAGCAAAACCCGGATAATCTTGAGGCCACCGGCAGTTGAGCCAGCACAGCCCCCGGCAAAGGTAGCGGACAGAAGGACTATCAACACGCCCGTTGGCCAAGCCGAATAGTCAACGGTTGCAAACCCGGTGGTCGTTGCGATCGACACGAAGTGGAAGGCACCGTCCATCACCGGTGAGTCGCTGATGGCCGGGTTCTGGGTGAGCACCCAGACCACTATGGCCGAGCCCGCAACCATCAAACAAAGAAACAACCTGGCCTCAGGGTCGCTCCAATACAGGGCGGGGCGCTTCTGTCTGAAAACTGAAAAGTGAAGTCCAAAATTGATGGCAGAGATCACCATGAACACCATCGCCGTGATTTCGATCGAAGTGCTGTTGAAATAACCCAGACTCAGATCGTGGGTTGAGTATCCGCCGATGGCGACGGTAGAAAAAGCGTGGCAGATCGCATCGAATGCATCCATGCCGAAAGCGTAGTAAGCCCCGGCACAACTGACGGTCAAA
>Ga0105050_10000436_pt1 | contig 64030 bp, 58 predicted proteins | sample FRY01_FD_78088 | JGI IMG/M metagenome (GOLD analysis project Ga0105050, IMG submission 78088) | Freshwater microbial communities from Lake Fryxell liftoff mats and glacier meltwater in Antarctica - FRY-01 | ecosystem: Environmental > Aquatic > Freshwater > Ice > Glacier meltwater ...
CGCCAGGCGCCACCACAAAAGACAGTCATCCATCGACTCCGCCCGACGACGTAATGATCTGTCTCAAAATTCACCATCTCCGCCTCTTGAAGTTAAGGAGGGTTCAACAAAGTAGAACTAAGCGAATAGTAATGTCCTCCGATTATTGGTGGTCGCCCCTGCCGAATTGCTTCGCGGTCCAGCAAATAGAGCAGTTTTACAAGCTTCAGAATATTCAGCGACCCGCGGGCCAGCGCAATTAAGCGCCCCGTGGCTTGAGCAGCCTTTTCGGCGGAAAACGGATAATGCACAGATTGAGGGGGACGTCTAAATTCATTCATAACCGAGGAGTCTGAAAAATCAAATTTGTCTTTTTGTACAGGCAACGACCACCGACAACCTCGCCTCCAGCCTTTGCAGCCAGCCCTTTGGCATCGCGCACCCTCGCAGCACCACCCCATGCCGCCGCGCCATGGTAGGCACGTCCACGGCCCGGAGAAGCTGGAGATCGTTGGCACCGACCAGCGTGATCGTCTGAGCGCGCAGCCCGCCCCATCGAGCTTTGGGGAAGCGAAGGTGGATTCCGCGCCATCCGCGCTTGTCCGCAAGGAGGAGGCAGTGCCGCCCGGCCCAGGCCAAGTCGCCAATCGCCACACCGCTTTGACCCCAGGGGAGTGTGTAGGACCAGGTTTGGGCGGTCGCCAGCGTCCGGGGGACGAGCGTGATGGTGGGGAGCGGACGGGGCGGACGAGTGGAACGGTTTGCCATACACCCTCAGAGCCGCGTCAACGCCGCCGACGGTTAGTCCGTCGTCGTCATGCTGCTGAGCCGGGCCCACCGGCCCTTCGACCGCGTCCCTGGCCCACGCTGTTGGATTTACTGGCGCACCGCGTGCCGGGCAGCTTCGACTTCGAACAGCTGCACGAGGTCGGACCGCCGGCCGAGGGGGAACCGTATGGACAACCGGTCGATCAGCCGGGGGCGTTGCAGGATCAGGACGACCGCGTGAAAGCCGGCATGGTAAGCAGGTCGGAGCCCCCCTGCGGACGATCCGGGTCGGGCTGCCCAGGGAGCGACCGATGTGGGGCGGGTGGCCAAGCTCGAGCCCGACACGCCCAGCGTGGCCGACCAGGACGACACCGCAAGCACGATGCCCAAATCCGCCCGATTAGATCGCCATGACCTTGCGCTGATCAGGGAGCCGGTGGGGGCCGACGCTGTTTTGTCCTCAATGAGCCCGCTCGACCCGAGTTGACCCTCTCCAAATATGGCAAAGGAATGGCAAAGACCACTTTTTTCCTTACCTCTAAATTCGCCACAACTCCCTGATAATGAGGAGTGCACCCAATAGGATTCGAACCTATAACCTTCTGATCCGTAGTCAGATGCTCTAATCCGTTGAGCTATGGGTGCTTGTCAAAGGCCGTCGGACCGATCGAGGCTTCGGCGGGTGAAATGAGTAAACCGGGCTGGCGCGGTGTCAACTGGCGGGTGGCATTTCTCGCGATTTTCCGTGCGCCGGGGGACGCCGGGGAGCGAGGCGGGGGCGGCCGCGGCGAGCGCACGCGCCGTGCAGGGGGCGTTTCGCCCTTGCCGGAACTCCTCTCCTGGCGGCTGGGCGTTCGCGGCTTCCCCGGCCTGCCAGCCACGAAAAAGCCCGGTTTCCTCGCGGAAACCGGGCTGATGAAGGGTGCGGGGCGGGGTCCTCCCCGTGAGGGGGTGGCGCGTGCCCTGCGTCTTCGGCCTAGCCGAGGATGACTTCCTTGTGGAAGCTCAGCCAGTCGTCGAGGTTGTTCAGATTGACGGCGTCGAGGATTTTGCCTTCGTCCTTGATGTTGTTGGCACCGAGGATGGCCTTGCGGGTGGCCTCGCTGTGGTGGTAGCCGGCGATGGCGGCGTTCAGTTTGTCGACGGCGGCTTGGTCGAGCTTGCCGCCCTTTTGTTCGAGGACCCAGGCTTCGCATTCGGGGTAGGTTGGCTTCTTTTCGGCGATGAAGGCGGAGAAGGCGTCCTTCGAGATGCCGAGGCCGTCGAGGACCATTTGGTCGTAACCGGCACCGATGGCGGGATAATCGTCATGCAGTTTGCCGGCGGCGCCGAGCGAGGCTTTCTGCCAGAGGCGGGGGAGGTGCAGGACACCGATGGGGCCGGCGATGCCGGAACTGATCACGGGAATGACTTTGCTCATGATGAGGAATGGTGGTGTGGTTTTGGTGGTCGGCCGGGACTCGGGGCCCCGGAGTGAGGGTCTCTCCGGCATTGCCGAAGCGGACTGCGCTCTATACTGAAATCGAAATCACGGCAACCAATGAAACGAATTCCCGGAAAACTGCCTCCTGCGCCCGCCCTCCCCTCCCCCCCCCTCACCCGGCTGGCCGCGCGGGCTGCGGTGCTCGCTGTCCTGCTGCTGGCGGGCTGCGCGGGCTTTGAGCGGGACTGGAAAAAAGCGGTGACGGGCTCCGGCCTGGTGCCCGCGGCTCCGGGCGTGGCCGCAGCCCGCGGCCAGGAGGTCCACGAGGGGGCCTGGACCGGTACCTGGACCAGCGCGGGCACCGGGCACGCCGGGAAGCTGCGCTGCCTGGTCGACCCCGCCGGGGCCGCCGGGGTCGAAGGGAGGCCGGAGGCGGCCTTCACCTACCATGCGACTTGGGCGATTTTCTCTGGCACCTTCGCGACGCGGCAGACGGTGGTGCAGCAGCCGGGAGGCGGGGTGCGATCGACCGGGGCCTGGACCCTGCCCAAGTGGGCGGGCGGGCGTTATGAGTACGACATCACCATTACCGGCACCCGTTTTAGCGGCACCTGGCGAGGGGGCGGCGACAGCGGAGCGTTTGAAATGGCGCGGCCGGAGCCGGCGGCACGCGGATCGGAGTGAGCACGCGGGCGGGCGACGGCGGGCGATCCTCGGCCCCGGCATCACCCCGGCCGCAGCGCGCCGCCTGAAGCGCGCGGGGCCACCGCCGGCTCGTTTATTTCAATTGCCCGCGAGCGGGCGCGAGGCTATCCTTCGCCGCCCTTCGTTCCACCATTCCCCGACCCGTTTTCCCATGAGTCTTCGTTTGTTTCCACTTGCTGTGGCCAGCTTGGCCGCCGCCCTGACCGGCTGCCTCACCCAGGACCAGACCTTCCTTCTCAACCCCGACGGCAGCGGCAAGCTGGAGCTGGCCATGAGCGTGGACACGTCCATGATGGGAGCGCTCGGCGGCGGCGCGGGGGCCGGCCAGGACATGGGCAAGGAAATGGCCTTTCAGCTGCTGCGCGGGACCCAGGGGGTCGACACCTGGGCCGACCTCACCCATGAAAAGGGCGCGGATGGCAAAACCACCGTCACCGCTTCGGCGTACTTCAAGGACATCAACAAGCTGCAGATGAGCGCGGGCGAGCAGGCGGGCGGTGCCTCCGCCGGCACCCTGACCTCGACCCGGGAAGGCGACACCTGGACCGTCGCGGTCGGCCTGGCCGGAAACGGCACCGCCCCGGAGGCACCCGCCGGTGGCCCCAAACTTTCCTCCGAGCAGATCCAGGCGGCGATGCAGCAGGCCAAGGCCCAGTGGGAAGCCAGCAAATCGCTGGTCGCCCCGATGGTCGAGGGTGCCAAGATTTCCACCACCATCAAGGCGGGCGGCACCATCACGGAAGCCACCGGCTTCACCAAAAGCGACGACCACACCGCCCGCCTCAGCTTCGGCGGTGCGAAGGTCATCGGGGCCATTGACGCCATGATGAGCGATCCAAAAGTCATGGAGCAGGCGCTGGCCGGCGGCGACGCGATGGGCGTGCTGCGCGACCAGAAGCGCCTACAGAAGGCCATCATGGAATCGATGACCGAGGGCAAGGGGTTGCCGAAAGTCGAGCTGAAGCCGGGCGCGCCGATCGTGGACTATGCGGCCGAGGTGGCCAAGGCCAAGGCCGGGCAGACCGAGGCGTTCAAGGCGCTGTTGGCCGAGGCCACCAAGCCGAAGGAATCGGTGGTGCGTCCGCCGGGGGCCGCCCCTCGAAAGATCAACCCACCGGCAGCGAAGTAGCGGCGCGGGCTCGGCCGCGCGCGCTTGAATATGGGGCGGGCCTCCGGCCCGCCTGAGCGCGGTTTCGCCTGATCTTTTCGCCCCCGTCTCCCCTTTTGGTTCTCATCCAGCCTTGGGAGCCGGCTTTCGCACACGCCGCGGTAGTGGCCGCGGCCCGCGCCGCCGAGGGCCCGGCGCTTCGGGAGCTCCTTAAGAAGGGAAGGCCCAAAAACCGGCACCCGCGGCCAACCGGCCCGACTTGGCGCGGCCCGTCCTCGGGGAGGCCGGGGAAGAAACGAAAGCGCGCAAACCAAAAAAACCTGCCAAAAAGCCCCAATTCATCGATTGATCCAGGTACCCGCCGGCTTGGCCGGCCGGCCTGGACGCTGCAAGCGGCCGGGGACGGTCGCCGGGGGCTGGGGCGATGGCCGGCGCTTCCTTTCCGCTGAACATTTTTAACGTGGCTACATTTTACCGTATCTTCCTCGGCCTGCTGGTGGCGGGCATCACTTGGTTCTCCATTTTGAAACATGTGGAGCAGCGCGACCGCACGATCCGGGTCGAGGATCTCCGGCAGTGCTTCCAACGGCGTGAATTTGCCCCCACCCAGCCGCCGCAGCGGGTCCGGGAGAATTTTTTCCGGGCCATCGCCCGGCTGCATGAGGCGCAGATTGCCGAGCGCAGCCTGGGCTGGTGGCGCAACCAGGAAGTGAACACCGACTGGTATGTGCACGAGGCGCTCAACGAGGCGGGCGGCAGCCGGGACGAGGCGCACCTCATCGGCACCGCGCTGCAGAATGCCTATCATGAGGTGCGCCGCCAAGGCACCCTGGCCCTCACCGAGGGGCGCGCACGCCTCTCCAGCGGACGCGAACCGATTTCCACCGAAGGGCTGTTTGCGGGCGACCCGCTCGTCATCGGCCACCGGATCTCCCCCGTGATCGTGCCCGAACTCCGCAACCACCCGGCGAATTTTGTGCTCCAGCCGTCCACCGCCTGGGCGCTGCAGCAGGATGTGCTGGATTCCAGCATCGTCGGCCTCGCCCGCCAGTTCCAGAATGCCGGCCTGCTGCCGGCGGAGGTGGTGGAGCGGCTCCGCGAGCAGCTCAACCGGCAGCAGGATGTCCCCCCGGCCGAGAAAAACGACTAGCCAAGCGGCCTCCGGCGGCTTGTATGGTCTAGGGCGGGAACCGCTGCGGTGTCGGGCCGGATTGGAGCCTCCGCCAGACTTCCCCACTCACGGATTTTGAAGAAAAAAGTTCTTTTTGTATGCACCGGAAACGTCTGCCGCAGCCCGATGGCTGAGGGACTGTTTCGGAGGCTGGTTGAAAAGCGGGGCGACTTCGAGGTCGCTTCGGCGGGAGTGGCTGCGCTGGCCGGCCAGCCGGCCAGCGGCCACACCCTGTCGGTCCTGCGCGAGGAGAAGATCGACCTCACGTATTTCCGGAGCCAACCGCTGACCCGGAGGCTGGCCGCCGAGGCCACGCACATATTCGTCATGACCCACGGCCATCATGCCGCGGTGGAAGCCTCGTTTCCGGAGGTCGCCGACAAGACGTATCTGGTCACCGAATTCTGCGCCGATCCGGCCTTGATGGGCCGCGACGTGCCCGATCCCATCGGCATGGGCCGGGAGGCGTACCTCGAGACTCGGGCCGCCTTGAAGAAGGCGCTGCCCAGCGTGGCCGCCTTCATCAATCAAACGTTTCACAAGAAGCCCCCCGCGTCCCCCGCGTCCCCCGCGTCCCCCGCGTCCCCCGCGTCCGCCCGTCAGTCTCCAGTCATGAACCAACTCGCATCTGCCGCCGCCCCTGCCGCTGAACCCGCCCCGTCGCCCCCCGCCCCGGGTGCCATTTATCTCGGAGCCGACCACGGCGGTGCCGAGCTGAAGGACGCTCTGGTCGCCTCGCTGAAAAGCGCCGGGCGCACCGTGCATGATCTTGGCACGCAGGGGAAAGAGAGCGTGGATTACCCGGATTTTGTCCCTGGAGTGCTGGAGGGCGTGCTCGCCGACCCCGCGAACTGCGGAGTGCTCATTTGCACCACCGGCATTGGCATGAGCATCACGGCCAACCGCACGCCCGGCATCCAGGCCGCGCTGGTGCACGATGTGGCCACGGCCCGGATCACCCGCGAGCACAACCATGCGAATGTGCTGTGCCTGGCCGGTGCGACCCCGGTCGAGACGGCCCAAGCGATTCTCGAGGCCTTTCTGGCGACGGCCTTCGCCGGCGGCCGCCATGGACGCAGGGTGGACAAGATGAACGCCGGACCGGTGCCGCTCGCGGTCGCGGACCGCGCCATTGCCGGGGTGATCCGCGCGGAAAAAAACCGGCAGCGCGACAGCATCGAACTCATTGCCTCGGAAAACTTCACCTCCCGCGCCGTCATGGAGGCGCAGGGGTCCTGCCTCACCAACAAATACGCCGAAGGCTACCCCGGCCGCCGCTGGTACGGCGGCTGCGAGTTTGTGGACGTGGCCGAACAACTGGCCATCGACCGCGTGAAGGAGCTGTTTGGGGCCGCCCATGCCAACGTGCAGCCGCACTCCGGCTCGCAGGCCAACACCGCAGTGTATTTTTCCGTGCTCACGCCCGGCGACCGCCTGCTCTGCATGAACTTGGCCCACGGCGGCCACCTCACCCACGGCCACCCGGCGAACTTTTCGGGCAAGTTTTACGACATCGTGCCCTACGGTGTGAGCGAGCAGGACGGCCGGATCGACTACGACGCCCTGGAGAAACTGGCCCGGGAATGCCAGCCCAAAATGATCACCGCCGGGGCCAGCGCCTATCCGCGGATTATCGATTTCGAACGCATGGCCGCCATCGCCAAGTCGGTTGGGGCCTACCTCTTCGTGGACATGGCCCACATCGCCGGCCTGGTCGCCGCCGGGGTCCACCCCACGCCGGTGCCGCATGCGGATTTTGTGACCAGCACGACCCACAAGTCCCTGCGCGGCCCCCGGGGCGGGATCATTCTCTGCCGCGAGGAGTTTGCGAAAAAGATCGACGCCCAGGTGTTCCCCGGCATCCAGGGCGGCCCGCTCATGCACGTCATCGCCGCCAAGGCCGTCTGCTTCCATGAGGCGCTCCAGCCTGGCTTCAAGGAGTATCAGCGACAGGTCATCGCCAATGCCGCCGCCCTGGCTGCCGAGCTCGCCGCCTGCGGGTTCACCATCATGTCCGGTGGCACCGACAACCACCTCATGCTGGTGGACCTCCGCCCGCAGGGGCTGAATGGCAAGATCGCGCAAGAGGCGCTCGACGAGGCCGGGATCACGGTGAACAAAAACAGCATCCCCTTCGACACCGCCTCGCCGATGAAGCCAAGCGGCATCCGCATCGGCACCCCCGCCGTCACCACCCGCGGGATGAAGGAAGCGGAAATGAAGCAGATCGCCGCGTGGATTGGGCAAGCCTTGGCCGCTCCGACGGACACCGCCGCCCTGCACGCCATCCGGGCCCGGGTGGCCGCGCTCAATGGGCAGTTTCCGCTGCCCTGAGCGGCAGCCGGAGGGGCCCGGCGCGTTTTCTGGGCCGGCGTCCGGGGCCGAAGGGGCGCAGGTTCGGGCTGAGCTCATCGCGGCGCGCGGTTTCCGCCGCCGGGAGGGCCCGGCGGATCATGCCGGGCCGCCGGCCCCGGTGACGACGAGGTGGACGAAGTGCAGTTTGGCCACGGCGGTCGTGGAGAGCACAAAGGGATAGAGGTCGCGCTGGCCCATGCTGCGGGTCAGCTCGTTGAGCACGGCGGTGAGTTCGACCCAGGAGTTGACCAGGGCGAGGAAGGCGTCGCCGCCCGGGTGGCAGGGATCGTGGAGCGCCTCCCTCGTGAACGGAGCCGCCTGAAAGTCCACCTCATTTCCGCCCAGGCCGAAGCCGAGCGCGGTGGTGAGGGTGTCCACGATATGCAGGTAGTGGGCCCAGGTTTCCGCCCAGTCCTCCCACGGATGCACCGACGCGTAGGCCGTGACGTGGCGCAGCGACCAGTCCGGTGCCGGGGTGAAGGCATAATTCTGCCGCAGGGCGGCGGCATAATCGACCCGTTCGTCACCGAAGACCCGGCGGAATGGAGCGAGCCATGGCGATGGGGCGATCATCCGGTCCCAGTAGTAGTGTCCGATCTCGTGGCGCAGATGCCCGAGCAGGGTGCGATACGGCTCGTTCATCTGGGCGCGGATCCGCTCCCGCACCGCCTCATCAGCCTCCTCGATGTTGAGGGTGATCAGGCCACCGGTGTGACCGGTGAGGACCCGGGGCTGCCACGGCTGGGTGGCGAGGAAATCGAAGGCCAGACCGCTCCAGGGATCGTCCCCCTTCGACCGCACCGGCAGGCCGAGCTCGAGCAGCTGGGCGATGAGGCGGCGTTTGGCACCCTCGATTTTCGACCAGTGGCCGGCGTTCGCCGGCACGGACAAATCCGGGATGGTGCGGTTGAGGCGGCAGGCGGTGCAGAGCGCCCCCGGGAAGCAGGAGGACACCATCCAGTTGCACCCGGCCGGAGACTCGAAATTACCGCAGCGCCGCCAGACCCTCTCTCCCGCCGGCGGCCGGGCCTGGCCGGGCCGGTCCGCCACCATCCACTCCCCGGGTGCCGCCCCCGGCCCAAACGACCGGATTTCCTGGAGCTCCGGCACATACCCCAGGGTCGCATGGCAGCCGAGGCAGAAGCTGTTGTTGAAAAAAACCGGGCTGCCGCAGTGGCAGCGGTAGGTGCGCCCGCGCCACCGGAACCAGGAGTGTTCGCGCTCCTCCCGCCGCTCGGCGAGGCGGTTGGTAACAAAATCGAAAATTGCAGGCATGGGTGGGAGCGGGTCGTCGTCCAGGGAGCAGACGGCCGGCATTCAATCCACGTAGATGAACTCGTTTAAATTCACCAGCACGCGGGCCAGTTCCTCCAGGGTGCGGGATTCCAGGAACGCGAGGCTGCGGGCGCGCTCCTCCCTGGCGGGCGGCCGTTGCAGGACGAGGCGGAAGGCTGCGTCGACCCGGGCGGCCGGTTCCTCTCCGGCGGCGTCCGCGATGCGGCGGGCCAGCGCCACCGCGACCTCCTCCATGAGCGGGCCGTTGAGCAGCGTGAGCGCCTGCGGAGCCACCGTGGAAACCGTGCGCCGGCCGCAGGAGGTGGCATTTTCCGGCAGATCGAAGGATTCCAGCAGCGGCACCCGCACCGTGCGTTTCTGAACGAGAAACAGACTGCGGGCATTCCGCTCCTCCGGCGGCGAGGTGTACCAGCCTTTGGTTTTCTGGGCGTTGTCATCCAGAAACGCCGGATTCGCGGTCAGCGTCTCCCTCGGCAGCTCCGGCCAGACGGGTGGCCCGCCGCCGGACGGCAGGAGCAGCCCGGCCACGGCAAGCTGCGCGTCGCGCAGAGGCTCAGCGCTGAGGCGGCGCAGCGTCTGCCGCCAGAGCAGCGCCGGATCGGCGACCGCGGCGGTCGGTGCCGGATTGACCGCCGCCTGCTGGTAGGTCGCACTGAGCACGATCGTGCGCAGCAGTCGCTTGGTGGACCAGCCCTCGCGCACGAAGCGCGCCGCCAACCAGTCGAGCAGCTCCGGATGGGTCGGCCGCTCGCCGGAGAGCCCGAAGTCATTGGGGGTGGCGACCAGCCCGCGGCCGAAGAGCGCCTGCCAGAGGCGATTGACGTAGACCCGCGCGGTCAGCGGATGATCCGGGCGGGCCAGCCAGCGTGCGAGCGTCAGCCGGCGGCCGGAGGTCCGCGGATTGGGCGGAGTGTCCAGGACGGCCGGATTCGGATCGAGTAGCGACGGAAAGCCCGCCGGCACCAGGTCGCGCGGCTGCCGGTGGTCGCCGCCGGCCAGGACGGGAATCAGCGCGGGCGTGTCCCGCGCCCCGGCCGCGTCGGTCATGAGCAGGCCGCGGGTGAAGGCGCGGCGTCCGACCTCGGCCGCTTCCAGCTCCCGGGCCAGGGACTGGTCGAGCGCCTTTTCCTCCGCGGTGAAGCCGGCGCGGGCCGCCTCGTCCGTCGGGTCCTTGGTGCCGCCGCCCTCGAGCCGCCCTTTCACGGCCGCCAGCAGGCCGGCGCGTTTTTCCTGCAGCGGCTTCCGGACCGCCTCGATTTCGGCGTGCTGGGCCCGGATCGCCTCCTGCTCGGGGGCAAGATCGAGCGCCAGCTCATCGCCGGAAGCCACGGTCTCGAAAAAGGCGCGGAGGCGGAAATGATCGGCCTGGGACAGCGGCTCGGTCTTGTGGTCGTGGCAACGGCAGCAGGACAGGGTGAGGGCCATGAACGCTGAGGCCGTGGTCTCGGTGAGATCGGTCAGCAGCTCATGGCGGGCGCGGTCCTGCTCGTTGAACAAGGACGCCGAATTGTCCTGCGGCCCGATCCGAAGGTACCCGGTGGCGATGAGCGCATCGCGTTCGGACTCATCGCGAGCGGGACCTCCCAACAGCTCGTCCCCCGCAAGCTGCTCGATGAGAAACCGGTCGAATGGCTTGTCGGCATTGAACGAGCGCACCACATAATCGCGAAACCGCCACGCCTCCGGGCGGAATTCGTCCCAGTCAAAACCATTGCTGTCGCTGTAGCGCACCACATCGAGCCACATCCGCGCCCAGTGCTCACCAAACCGCGGCGAGGCGAGCAGCCGGTCAACCAGGCGGGCGACGGCCTCCGGCGAGTCGTCCGCCTCCAGGGCATCGGCTGCGTCCGGATCGGGCGGCAGCCCGGTCAGATCGAAATGCAGCCGCCGCCCCAGCGCCCGCCGCGCGGCCGGCGGTGCGGGCGAGACTCCGGCGCGCTCCAGCCGGGCCAGCACAAATCGGTCGATCTCCCCCCGCCCCCACCCGCCGGCCCCCACCTCCGGAGGCTCCACCGCGCGCACCGGGCGCACGGACCACAGATCCAGCCGCCCGCCGTTAAAAAGCAGGGCAATCGGATTCTGCGGGTCGCTCCAGGCGTCGCCTCGACGAGGCTCCTCTGCGGCGGCCACCGCCACCGAGCAGACAAGCAGGAGGAGCCTGGGCAGGCTTTGGATCATGTGGGACCAAACAGCCGGTCGGCGTCGGCGCAACCCGAAGCCGGCGGGACGGGCCCGCCTCAAGCGGCCGGGTGCAGCGCCTCGCACAGCTGGAGAATCTCCTTCGGCTCGAGGTGGGGCGGCCGCGCCAGCACTTCGACGGCGAGGGTTCTCTCGCTGACCACCAGAACGTCTCGTTCCGCCTCGGCCGACGGCTTGCTCCCGATGCGCCAGCCCGGCAGCAGGAGCACCGGGCACACCGTCGCCGCGGCCACCCCCCGGCCCTCGAGATATGCCGCGACGCGACGCGAGGCCGACCGCGCCCCGCCCAGCGGATCGGCAAACGCGGGCCGCCCGCCCAGCCGCAGAATCGAGCGATCCACATGATCCGCCTTTTCGAAAGGCCGCCCGCTCGGGGGCGAGGTGCGGACGGTCAGACTGAAAACCCCCGCCGGCCCGACCAGGACCGGCCCGAGCGGCAGGGCCTGTCCGTCCAACAGACCGTCAAACAAATAGTACCCCCGCTCCCCGAGCTTGGAGAAATCAACCGACATCAGCCGCCACAATTGCTGCCCGGCCTGCAGCGCACGCAGCCGCGCCCCGAGCCACCAGGCCCGGACCAGGCAGTAGAGCCCGATGCAGATGGCAAAAAGCGTCATCCAGACCGGGTGGATTTCCGTGCGCATGGCCCAGCGCAGCCACTCGTAACCGGCGAGGAAGGCGACCACCAGGGCCACAATGACATATTCGGCCAGCTTGCCGCGGAGCGCCGACCGCTCGCCGTGCGCCAACACTGGATCGAAAACTTCGGTCAGCGATTCCGGCACGCGCGCGGATTCGCGGGCGCGGCCGGTGCGGCTGGCCGTGGGCGGGGGGTCAGGTTCAGTCATGCAGGATCTCCGGACGAACTCCGGACGGAAACGGTCAGTCTGACCAGATCGACCGTCACTGCATCGATTTTTCGAGGCCGTCGCCAGGAAGCCCCCGGAGGCGCGCACAGGCGGCCGGGCCTTGCGTCTCACCCAAAGGGCGCTACATCTGCCCACCTTATGAACGTCCTTGTCACCGGCGGTGCCGGCTTCATCGGATCAAACCTGGTCCACCACCTCCTGGGTCCGGCCGCAGCCGAGACGGGACCGGCCATCGAGCGCGTGGTCAATCTCGACAAACTCACCTACGCCGGAAACCCCGAGAATTTGCAGCCCGTGGCCGGCGACCCCCGCCACGTGTTCGTCGAGGGCGACATCATGGATTCCGCGCTCGTCAGGCGCTTGCTCGCCGAGCATGAGATCGACGCCATCATGCACCTGGCCGCCGAATCGCACGTGGATCGGTCGATTGACGCCCCGGAAGATTTTATCCAGACCAATTTTGTGGGCACCTTCCGGCTGCTCGACGCGGCCCGGGACCACGCCCAGACGCACCCGGGGTTCCGGTTCCTGCACGTCTCCACGGACGAGGTGTTCGGCACGCTGCGCCCCGAGGATCCGGCCTTTTCCGAAACCACCCCGTACGCGCCGAACAGCGCCTACTCGGCGAGCAAGGCCGGCAGCGACTTCCTCGCCCGCGCCTACCATCACACCTATGGCCTGGATGTAGTCACCACCAATTGCTCCAACAATTACGGCCCCTACCAGTTTCCGGAGAAGCTCGTCCCTCTGATGATCCGGAAGATCAGCCGGGGCGAGGCGCTGCCGGTCTATGGTGACGGCCAGCAGGTGCGCGACTGGCTGTACGTCGAAGACCATTGCCGCGGCCTGCTGCTGGCGCTGCTCAAGGGCCGCTCCGGCGAGACGTACTGTCTGGGCGGCCGCTCGGAAAAACCAAACCTCGAGGTCGTCCACACGCTGATTTCCCTCGTCACCGCCACCCTCCCGCCGGAAAAACGGAAGCCGGCCGATGAACTGATCAGATTTGTCCAGGACCGTCCCGGTCATGATCGGCGCTACGCCATCGACTGCTCCAAAAGCGAAAACGAACTCGGCTGGAGGCCGCGCGAAAACTTCACCACCGGCATGGCCCGCACCGTGGAATGGTACTGCGCCAATGAGGCGTGGGTGTCCCGCATCGAAGAGGGCACCTACCGGCAGGAACGGCTGGGCACCGCCGCCGTCTAGTTCGCCGACTCGTCCGCTCCCTTTCGCCGCTCACCCTCCATCGGGGCGGGCGGGGCGGATTTTTCCGGTGCCGTGCCGCTCAAGACCACCTGCGCGGTGAGCAGCGCCCTCCCTCCCGCCGCGACCGTGCCCTGGGCCTGGATCAGGGGGCCCAGGCGGCCCGACAGGGAAACGGAGAGTTCAAGCAGTTCGCCCGGCGTGGCCGTACCGGTGATCTTGGCCGCGCGCACCGCCGTCAATCGCAGATCCGCCAGCGGAGGAATCACCGGATCGCTCTGCGCAACAATGCCCACCAATTGCGCCACTGCCTCGATCAGAAGGACCCCGGGCATCATGGGCGCGCCCGGAAAGTGCCCGGCCAGAAAGGCTTCGTCCCCGCGCACGCGGTAGCAACCGGTGGCGCACCGCCCGGGTTCAAGGGACGTCACCTCGTCGACAAACCGAAACGCCGGCCCATGCGGCAGCGCGGACAACGGGTTCGCGGATAAAGGGACAGGCAGTTGATGATATGGCACGAAGGTGAGGGGTTTCAAGGAAAGGCGCAGACCGATGGAAGGGAGCTCCGCCACCGGGAGCGCCGGCCTGACGGACCGAAATACATTAATTATGAACGATTTTCACTTGATCGCGGCGGCGGGGGGGCCTGGCTTCGGCGGAGCCGGCGGGGTGGCACGCCAGCCCTCCAGGCGTTGGCGCATGGTTGCGGTGCCGTCGGGCAGAGCCACGGCCTGTTGGAGCGCGGTCCGCGCCTCGGCCTGGCGGCCGAGCGCCCAGAGGGCCTGCGCGCGGTGGTCGATGATTTCGGCGACCGGCTGGGGCGACGCGCTTTCGGCCTGCCCCAGGGCGGCGAGGGACTGGTCGTACTCGCCCCTTTTGAAATGGAACCAGCCGAGAGTGTCGAGGTACGCGGGGTTTCCAGGATCGAGTTTCAGGGCGCGTTCGACCAGCGGCCCCGCCTCGCCGACATTCCGGTCGTTTTCCAGCCAGAGGTAGGCCAGGCCATTGTAGGACTTGGCGGCCCGTTCGGGGGACTGCGGCGGCACGCGGGCGATCGACTCGCGGAATTTTTTTTCTGCTTCATCGATCTGCCCGGCGAGGCTGGCGGTCGTCGCCCAATCGAAGAAAAATCCCTCGCCGAGAAAGGCGGCGCTGGTCTGCGGATCGGTTGCTTCGGCCACCGCGGCGGCCCGGGCAAAGGCGGCGAGGGCGCGGGGGGGATCGCCGAGCGCGCGGTGGGCCAGCGCGGCGAGGTAGGGCGGCTCGGGAGAGCCTGGGGCCTTAAACTCGGCGCGCTCCAGTACCGGCAGGGCCTGCCGCGGCTGGTCGGCCGCGAACATGTCCCGCACCAGGCGCAGGGCGTCACGCAGGGATTCTCCCCTCCCCCAGCGGAGCGCCTCGGCACGGTGCCGCAGACTCGAGGCCGGATCCCCGGCCTGGCTGAGGTGGCGCGCCAGGGCCAGGTGGGCGGTTTCGTTCTGGGGGTCGATGCCGAGGATCTTCTGCCAGACTTCGACCGCCTCCGCGCGGCGATCGGTCAGGGCCAGCGTGCGGGCCAGCTTTTCGCGGGCCTTGAGATGCTCTGGACGCCGCGTGACCAGTTCCTGATACAGGGCGGAGGCCTCATCCAGCCCGCCATACAGCGCGAGAAAATCGGCCAGTGGCTCCGCCACGGACGGATCGTCCGGTGCCAGCGCCCGGGCGCGGCGAAAAAGCGCCAGCAGGGTGTCGCGGTTGCCCGGCTCGGCGGGCGGCCAGACCGGCAGGGCCGCGCCCGCCAGTCCGAGCCAGTACCGCGGATCCTGCTCCGGGCGCGCCGCCGCCTGCTCGAGCGCGGCCGCCGCGGCCTCGCGCGCCCCCCGCCTCCAATGCAGTTTGATCAGGTGGCCATGCACGACAGCGTGGCTGGGGAAGCGGGCAACCGCTGCTTCCGCCGTCGCCAGCGCCTGCTCCGCCAGATCGGGTCGACGGTCCTGATAACGGGCGCAAAACTCGCTCAAGGCCAAAAGTCCGTCCGGCCGGTCAGGCACCGCCTGCGCCGCCATCTCCAGCAGCGCCAGCGCCTCCTCCCACTCGCCCTCGACCGCATGCCAAGCCGCCAGCCGGGCCGCCAGCCGCAGATGCCCCGGATCGAGACGCAGGGCCTCCAGATGCTGACGCCGGGCCTCGTCGAGGTTTCCGCGCGACTCCGCGGACAGGCCTCTCCAATACGCCGTCAGGGCTTCGGCCCGGGCCCGGGCCGCCCCGCTCAGGAAGAATTCCGTCCCGGCATCGCCATTGTCCAAACCGCCTGGCAGCAGGCCGGTGAGATCGCCCGAGGGTTGCGTCGCCTCGGCTCGGCCAGCGGACGCCCCCTCCAAAGCCCCCGCCATGAGTAGGGCCGGGATCGCCGCCGCCAAGAGGCCAAGCCATCGGCACGCAAAAACGCCCCACACCGAAATGACGGTGCGCGGACCATGTTGATGAAAGTCGGCATGCCGACCGCACCGCGAGGGCCGGGAGAATGACACTTTCTCTGACCGGCCGCGGCGCATTGCGCACAAAGTGCCGCCTAGCTCTTGTAGCGCAAGCGTTTCTTGTGGCGGTTGGCCTTCATGCGCTTACGGCGCTTATGCTTGTTGATCTTGGCTTTGCGCCGTTTCTTGAGTGAACCCATGGAGCCTTCGCGGGGGGTGGTTGGTGATGGTGAATGCGGGGTGAAGCAGCCGGACGAGCGTGGAGACGGACCGTGATTAATGAATCAGTTTGTTGAGCGCATACTCGATGATCCCCTCGGCCCCGAGGGCCTTGAGTTCGGGTATGATTTCGCGTACCACTTTTTCCTCAATCACTGTCTCCACGGCGATCCACCCTGGCATGGCCAGAGGGGAGACAGTCGGACGGCGGAGTGAGGGTAGGCGCGTGAGCAGGTCCTGCAACTGATTTTCCGGCAGGTTCATTTTCAAACCCACATGATCGCGGGCGGTCAGGGCGCTCTGGAGGAGCAGGGCCAGCCGCGAGGCCTTCCGCATTTTCCAGGGATCGGCGGCCGCCACCGGATTGATGACAAACTGCGGATAACTCGTCATGATTTCCTCCAGGATGCGCAACTTGTTGGCGCGCAATGAACTGCCTGTCTCGGTGATGTCCACGATGGCATCGACGAGTTCGGGCACCTTGGCCTCGGTCGCTCCCCAGGAGAACTCGACCTCGGCTTCGACCCCTTTGGAGGCGAGGTATTTGCGGGTCAGGCCGACGGCCTCGGTGGCGATGCGGCGGCCCTGGAGGTCCTGGACGGAGGTGAAGGGGGAATCCTCCGGGACCACGAGCACCCAGCGGGTGGGGTTGGCGGTGGCACGGCTGTACGCAAGGTCGCAGAGCACAGTCACCTTCGCCTCGTTTTCCGCGACCCAGTCGCGTCCGGTGATGCCGCAATCCACAAAGCCGTGGTCCACGTACCTGCCGATTTCCTGGGCCCGGAGAATGCGCACCTCGATTTCCGGGTCGTCGATCGACGGCCGGTAGCTGCGCGAGGCACCGGTGATGAGGTAGCCGGCCTTGCGGAAAAGCTCAAGGGTGGGCTCCTCCAAACTGCCTTTGGGCAAGGCGAGCCGGAGCAGCGGAGCGGAGGACGGTGGGGTCGCGGGCAAAGTGGAAGCCATTGCTGGTGTCTAATCGCCCGCGCCGGACGGGCAAGTTGTTTCAGCGCGGGCCCGGAATCGCGGAGAGGACCCGACGATGCGAAAATACACTTGCGGGACGGGTCGAACATGGGTCCAATCACTCTGGATCACCTGCTTTCCCTTACTTCTCCATGAAAAAACACCCCTTGACCGGATGGAGGCCCGCCCTCGCCCTTCTACTTTTTGGACTGACGCTGACGCCGGCGACCGCCGTCAACTTGGTGACCCCGATCATTGAACGGGGCGATGAGTGGCGGTACTTGGACACCGGCACGACGCCGCCAGCAGTCGGGGGGGTGTCGAGTTGGAAGGCCGCGACCTACAATGCGGCAGCTGCCGGTTCGCCCTGGAAAGTCGGCCGGGGGTTGTTCGGGTATGGCGACAACATCAACTACGGGACCAATTTGACCCCGGGAAATCCAGCCACGCCGAACGTCAAGTTCATCACTCACTATTTTTGGAAGAATTTTCAGCTGCCCTCGACCGCGATCTACGGCAGCACGGCCGTGTCAACGTACAACTCTTTCTTGCTCAGCGTAGTCCGTGACGACGCGGTCGCCATTCATGTCAACGGCACGGAGATCCTGCTGCCCGGCCCGGCCCGCGACAACCTCCCGGCGACCGGGGCCATCAGCAACACGACGACGGCCATTAATCCGCTGGAAGGCCAGAGTGAAACAACCGCGATCCGCATCCTCGAACTGCGCCAGCTGCTAAAACCCTTCCCGCAGGACAACGTCATCGCCGTCGAATTGCACCAAGCCTCCAACACCACCACCGACGCCCGTTTTGACCTGGCCCTGGATTTGGTGAGCGAGGAGCCGTGCTTCGGAGATTCCCGCGTCGGAGCCTACGCCACCTTCTCCGCCGTGGGGCGCGGCGTGGCCAACGGCATCATCCATGAGCGCGAGGCGCTGGAGGAACCGGTGGGCCCTGACTATTCCTTTGAGGATCAAGATCTTGAGATCAACTGGAGATCCAGCGCAACCAATGCCGATGCGGCGCTGTTCTTCGGCCCCACCACGACCGACTTCGTCACCTCGGCCGAGTTGCCGAACAGCGCACTCGGATTCTGGATGACTGGTTCGGCCTCTCCCCTCACCTGGCTCTCCGAAGCGATCGACCTGCGGAATTTTAAGGATGTGGTCGTCTCCGCCGACCTCCTCGGGGTCAAGAAAAACACGGTCAACTGGGGCTCCGGGGACCGGCTTGAATTCACCGTGGAAGTCAGCGGCGACGGCATCACCTACCGCAACCTGCCCTGGCTGCGCGTGAGCACCGCGAACTCCCCCACCACCAGCACGGCGTGGACCGACTTGGTGGCAGAAAACGCCCCCAAACGCGCCATCGTCCCCACCGCGGCCAACAACCCGCTCAACACCGGTGCCGGCAACTGGCGCACCCCGGCTTTCGACGATTCGACCTGGCCCACCGGCACCAAGGGTGCCGGCTACGAGAACAATCCGGGCGACGCGACGAATTACAACGACCTGATCGACACCAACCTCGATTTCAAATCCGAGCTGTTCGGAGGCAGCCCCAGAAAATCCGTGGTTTACATGCGCTGCAAGTTTCCCGCCGTGCCCGACCGGGCCACGTTCAACAGCCTGCGATTGCTGATGAAGTTCGACGACGGCTTTGTGGTGCATCTCAACGGCGACGAAGTGGCGCGCAAATTCGTCACCACCGCCGTCGTTCCCAACCCGCCCACCGCCGGCCTCCCCACCCCCGCCTCCCTGGCCAGCCAGGGCAATGCCGACACCAACGCGGTCCTGAGCGAGGAGTTCAACCTCACCACCCACCTCAGCAAGATCAGCACCACCGCGGACAACGTCCTGACCGTCTACTCCCTCAACGACAAGGCCGACAGCTCCGACATGCTCGCCTTGCCGGTCCTCCAGATCGGCAAACCCGGCGGCCCCCCGGCCGTCTCGCTGGCCACCATCACCCCCACGATCACCGATCCCCCCAGCTCCTTCACCGCAGAAAGCTATACCCGGGTTGATTCCAGCCAGTCAGGCACCAACGGCACCTCGCTCATCCCCGACGGCACTCAGTCGATGCGCCTCAAAATCGTCGGCACCCTGACCGCCCCTTTGGTCGACAAGGGTTATTATGTGGACAATATCAAGATCGATGGCACGCCGCTGAACGAGGACAGCTTCGACACCTTCATGGCGCTGGAGGCACCGGGCAGCAGCTTGGAAGATCGTCAGGGACGAGGTGATGTGGATGGGGATTCGATCATGAACATCCATGAATACGCCTTCGGCACCGACCCCACCGTTCCGGGGCGCTTCTCCATGATCGACGGGGTGCCGAAGCCCATTGAACCCGAAGTGTACACCGATCCTCAGGGCCACGCCTACATCCGCTTCCGCATCGCCGGCGGGGACGTCACCGGCAATCCCGGTATTGGTTATCAGATCCTCGATCTAAATATCCGGCCTCAAATTTCCTTCGGGGGCTTCGAGGAAAACGACTGGAAGGATGAGGTGAACGCCGTGCCCTACTTCGAACAGCAAGGGCCGTTCATCGAGAACAACGACGGTTCGGTCACCGTCACCACCCGCACCATCGAACCGGAAGTGCGCACCAACGCATCCCTCTACCTGCGCTTGCGCGTCGGCGTTCGCTACCCGTCCTTCCTGAACGGCATCGACACCCCGTGCTACCGCCCTTGAGGCACGAGGAAAGCCGGAGGAAATACTTGCGTGTTTGACCATGTAAATGCATTGTAACGTCATGAGATCCTTACCCCACTCGGCGCGTCCTGCCTCGCGCGGCTTCAGTTTGGTGGAAGTCACCGTCGCCATGGGCATTGTGGCCACGGTTCTGGTCGCGCTGCTGGCCCTTCTGCCCTACGGGATGGACAGTATCCGGGAGGCCAAAAGCACCCAGGTGCAGGCCCGCATCGCGAACGAGATCATCAGCGAGCTGCAAGTGGCCGATTGGGGAATTGGCCCGACCTACAGCAAACTCGCGCAATACGATGAGGTCGTCCGCGGTTACGATTCGGAAGGAACGCAGATTGACGATACGGCCGACAAGGACAAGGCCGACATCATTTACAAGGTCAAGATTGAAGTGCCGGTGATGGAAAAAGTGCGCCTTAAGGGCATGGCCACGGACAGCGGCCGCTACGTGCGGCGCGTGACGGTCAAGATTGCCTTCGCTCCGGCGGGCAAGTCGGTGGATTTCGAATCCTCCAATTATCCCCTGCCCTACCGCACTTTCAGCACGCAGATCGTCAAACTGGGGCGCGACAACATCCGATAAATCCGTCCGCATCCTTCGCCCGCCCTGTCCGCCTGTCCCGCTGGTCACCACCCGTTTTTCGTCATTGCCGCCATGAAATCCTGCCCCGTCCCCCCGCCCCGCCGAAGCGCGACTGCCGCCTTCACGCTGATTGAGCTGATGGTCTCGGTCGCCGTTCTCTCGCTGTTGATGGTTTTGGTTTTCCAGATGCTGGACGAGACCCAGAAGACCTGGAGCCGGGCCAAGGGCATGATCAGCAGCTTCAAGGACGCTCGGGATGGCTTTGAGGCGATGAACCGGAACGTCTCCCAGGCAACCCTCAACACCTACATTGGTTATGACACCGCCGGCACGACCACTGCCATCCCGAAAAAGTTCGCCCGCAAGTCCGAGCTGCATTTTGTCTGCGGCCCTGCATCGGAGCTGATTGAATCCTCTGAAGGCCGCACGCGATTCACCCACTGCATCTTTTTCCAGGCCCCGCTGGGTTACCAGACCTTCGCGACGCGCTCCAGCCAGAGCAACCGGAAGGATCAGTACGGCGAGCTCGACAGCCTGCTCAACGGCTGGGGGTATTACGTCGAATACTCCTCCGACAAGGTTGATCGCCCCCAGTTTCTGAGCACCCTGTCCCCGCCGGTCACCGAAAGATCGCGGTTCCGCCTGATGGAGTTCCGCCAACCGGCGGAAGCCACCACCATCTACCAGTACAAGCTGGAAGACAACCGGCCCACCCAGGACGAAAAAATCTGGGAATGGTTCCGGAGTCGGAAATTCGGCATCGACCACCCGGCCAACAACGACCCCCTGGGGTCGCCCGGCGACATCCGGACCACCCGCGCCTTGGCTGACAACATCATCGCCCTCATCATCTCGCCCCGACTGGCGGAAAATGACATCGCCGCCGGCGAGGAGAACACCACCGACTTCAAGTTCCGGGAAGCCACCGACATCTCCCCCGATTACATCTACGACTCACGGCGCTTTCATTCCAAGACCGACGACCGCGCCAAATACTCCCGGCATCAGGTTCCGCCGGTGTTGCGCGTCACCATGGTCGCCATCGACGAGGTGGATGCCTCGCGTTATGCCGCCCAAAATCCCGGCCCGGCGGTTCCCAAGTATGCGCCGACGGAGAGCGACTGGTTCAAGGATGTGAAAAACTACGGCAAAGACCTGGAAAAACTCGCCGAAAGCCTGACCGCGGTCGGCATCCGGCACCGCATTTTTACCAGCAACATCCGCATGCGTGAGGGCAACTTCCAAAGGCTCTAACCCCCTCTTTTCCGCACCATGACTTTTCATCCCACCGCCGCCTTGGTTCCCACTGGCCGTCCTCCCCGCCCGCGGCGCGCCGCCCGCGCGGCTTTCACCCTTGTCGAGTTGCTTGTGGTCATCGCAGTGATCGCCCTCATCGCCGGCCTCGCCGTGCCGGCCATCGAGCCGATGATGAAGGGTTCCAAGGTGACCACCAGTTCCGACAATTTGAAGTACAACCTGGCCGCTTGGCGCCAGCAGGCCATCGCTGAAAATTCTCCGATCGAGGTCCGCTTTCTCACCTACACCGACCCCACCGTGCCCGGCCAGCGCGAGGCGTTTCGCGGGTATCAAGCCGGGCGGTTTCGCCAGAAAAAAAGCGACAGTGGGACCGGCGATTTTATTTTCGATCCGATTGGAAACGTGCAGAAACTGCCGGAGGGCATCGTGTTTTCGTCCCAGGAGCAAATGTCCAGTTTGCTGACCGGCAATAAAGTGCGCAAAGGCAACCACGAGTTCCTGGTTGAGGGGCAGAACAATCTTCCCTTCAAGTCGTTCTCGTTCCGCCCCGACGGCTCGACCGAGCTGCCCAAACGCGCCGGGGACACGTGGTACCTCACTATCGTCCAGGAACGCGATGACGAGCAGGCCAATCAGAATCCGGACAACTTTGTCACGCTGCAAATCGACGCCTTCAATGGCTCGGTGCGTTCCTACACCCGCTAAGCGGCTGCGTGCCGCGTGGAATGTTTCCGGCCCCGCCCGCGCAAGGACGACGCGGCCGGAGGGACGGGAACCGCGCAGCAGGGCCTGGCGGGTCCACTGGACACAGTGTTCAGGAAGAGCCCGAGTCGGTGCCGATCCGCCCTTGCAGTGCGCGACGCGCGGACCGGGTCACGACCACGGTGACAGCCACGGTGGCCGCGAGGCCGGCGGCGAACAGGCCCCATTCCAGCGGAGTGCGCTCCTGGGGCCGGGTCGCCACCTGCACCACCGATCCCAGGTAAACGAACAGGGCGGTGCCCGGCAGCATGCCGGCCAGCGAGGCCAGCGCATAGTCCCGCCAGCGGATCCGGGTCAGACTGAGTGCGTAGTTGAGGACGTTGAACGGGAAGACCGGCGACAGCCTCAACAGCGCCACAATCTTCCAGCCCTCCGCTCCGACGGCCGCGTCGATCGCGGCAAAACGGGGCCGGCCGGCAATCAGGCGGGCGACCCACCCCCGCGCCGCGAAACGTCCCAGCACAAACGCCAGGTTGGCCCCGAAGTTGGAGGCGGCCACCACATAAGCTAGTCCCTCCAGCGGCCCCCATTTGGCCCCGGCCGCCAAGGTCAGCAGAGTAGCCGGCAGCATCCCGACGGTCGCCGCCCCGTACAAGGCGCAAAACACCACCGGCCCCCACGGCCCCAACTGGTCGATCCAGGACCAAGCCCGGTTCAGATCGATCCGGGTGGCCAGCCACACGGCACCCGCCGCGAGCACCGCCGCGGCCGCCGGACGCAGCCAGCGGGCGGCGGGACGCGGGGGTGGCGCGGCGCGGGGCGGAGTCATGGTCTGTCTCCTTCCTCCTCCCCCAACTCGTGAAGCTTGCGCTGGAGCGTGCGACGGCTCAGGCCGAGCAACCGGGCCGCCTCGGTCCGGTTTCCCCGGGTCCGCCGCAAGGCGCGCCGGATGAAGTCGAGTTCCATGCGCGCGAGATTGAGGTCTTCCGCACCCGGAGCCAGGGCGGCCCGGCCCCCGCCCGGAGCGCCCGCATCAGCGGAGGCCCGGCCGACCGCCGCCACTCCGATCAGACCCGCCGCGCCGTCGCGGAGCGTGTCGGGCAGATGGCGCAGCGTGATCTTGGCCGCGTTACACATGACCACTCCACGCTCGAGAGCGGAGCGCAGTTCACGGACATTGCCGGGCCAGGGGTAATCGAGCACCGCCTGCAGTGCCTCGGTGGACAATTCCTTGACCGGCCGGCCGTTCTCGCGGGCCAGCTCCTTGAGAAAATGCTGCACAAGCGGGATGAGGTCGTCGCGCCGCTCGCGCAGCGGCGGCAGGGTGATCTGCACCACGTTCAGTCGGAAATACAGATCCTCGCGAAATTTCCCCTCGGACACCATCTGCGCGAGATTTTTGTTGGTGGCCGCGATGACCCGCACATCGACCTTGATGGTCACGTTGCCCCCCACCCGCTCGATGGTCCGCTCGCCCAGCACCCGCAGCAGCTTCACCTGCACGGTGGCGTCGATCTCCCCCATCTCGTCCAGCACCAGCGTCCCGCCGTTGGCCTGCTCGAAGCGGCCGATGCGGCGCTCGAACGCCCCGGTGAAGGCCCCCTTTTCATGGCCAAAAAGCTCGCTTTCCAGCAGCTGCGCGCTAAGCGCGGCGCAGTGGACGATGACCAGCTTCTCCTTCGGCCGGCCGCTGAGGTTATGAATCGCGTGCGCCACCAACTCCTTGCCGGTGCCGCTTTCCCCCTGGATCAGGACCGTGGCCCGGCTGGGAGCCACCTGCTCGATGGTCTCAAAAATTTGCTTCATCTGCTCCGACTGGCCGATCAGCCGGTCGAGCGAGAACCGCTGTGCCACCTGCCGCTTCAGCGAGGCATTCTCCTGCTCCAGGCCGCGGGTCCGCAGCGCCCGCTTGATGAGGATTTCCAACTCATCGAGGTTCAGCGGTTTGGTGACAAAATGATACGCTCCGCGCTTCATCGCCTCGACCGCGTTGTCCACTGATCCATACGCCGTCATCATCAGACAGACCGGCGGCTTGGGCATCTGCAGCGCGGCGTCGATCACCTCCAGCCCGTCGTCCGCGCCCAACCGCAAATCAGTGACCATCACGTCGATATGGTCATTGCGCAGCACCTCGAGGGCCTCCGCCTTGTCCGCGGCCACGTACACGTCAAACTCGTCCTCCAGCGACAACCGAAGCCCGTCGCGGGTGTGCTTTTCGTCATCAACGATCAGAATGGTGGCGGGCATGGGATGGAAAATGATCGACCGGTGGCGGCCGCCCCGCTGAAGACCAGACAGGACGCAAGTGCGTCAACGTGGCGCGGCAGCCCCTATGCGCAAGAGGGCGCGCGCGGGTTCACCGGGCGCCCGCGGGCAGGCGAGACGCCGAAAAAATTCCCGGTTGGCCGCGGGCCGAGGCGGCCGCATGCTGACCCCATGAATGAAGCCGCCCTGCAGGACGCCATCGCCCATCCCCGCAACCTCGGTGAAATGGCCGACGCCGATACCGTCGGCACCGTCGGCTCCCCCGACTGCGGCGACATGCTGCGGCTCTGGCTCAAGTTTTCCGAGAAGGACGGAAAAAAAGTCATCGATCGCGCCAGCTTCCAGTCGTTCGGATGCCAGACCGCACTCGCCGTCGCGAGCATGGCCACGGAACTGCTCAAGGGCAAAACCGTCGAGGAGGCGAAAAATCTGTCCGCGGCCGAACTGGGCGCGCCACTCGGCCCGCTCCCGCCGATGAAGATTCATTGCGGGCAGATGGTCGAGGGCGCGCTCCGCGCCGCGCTCGAGGCCGATGCCACCGGCACGCCGCCCGGGGAGCCCGCCGCCGCCGGCGAACGGTCCGGCAACCTCACCGAATCCCTGGTGGCCGCACCGGCCGCCGGCCGGGTGAAGATTTCGCTTTTGCCCCGCTAGGATCGTGTTCACGCCCTCCGCCTCCTCCCATTACGAAACCCTCGGCCTCGACCGCGACTGCACCGAGGCGGACATCCGCCAGGCTTTCCGACGGCTTTCCCGGCGGCACCATCCCGACACCAATGGCGGCTCCGCCGAATCAGTGGCGCACACCCAGGCCCTCAACGCCGCTCATGCGGTCCTTCGCGATGCGGCCCGGCGACGCGCCTATGACGAGGAGTTGTTGATTTCCGAGGATACCGCGGGTGGTGGCGTGGCGTCCCCGGCTCCGGCCGGTGCCGCCTCCGGCCGGTCCGGCCGGTCCGGCCGACTCGCCAAGAACCTGGCCCGGGACGTGATGCTGAAACTCGAGGAACTGCTTCGCGGCACCGTGCTCACGCTGGTCGTGAACGATCCCGCCAATCCGGACGGCCCTGAATCCTGCCGCCTGACCATCCCCGCGGGAACGGCACCCAAAACACGTTTCAAGGCCCCCCGGTCGGGGTTTTTCGCCGGCGGGGTGGTCACGGTGCGAGTCCTCCTGCGTCCGCACCCCCGTTTCAAAGCCCGCGGTTCGGACTTGCGCTGCGATCTGCGCATCACGGCGCGCCGCGCGTCGTCGGGTGGGCAGGAAATGGTACCCGGCCCGGAGGGCGGTCCGCTGCGGCTCTCGATCCCGGCGCGGATTGGCCGCGGCGAAATCCTTCGTCTGGAGGGGCATGGCCTGCCCCGCGCCCGCGGAGGCCGCGGGGATCTGCTGGTCCGGGTGATGTATCAACCCGACGTCACCATTCACCGCCACCCGGCGGCTCCGGAGGACGCCGGGGACCCGTCCGAGCACGAGGGAGGCCAGCGCGCCGCGCTGCCCGAACGCGGCCGGAGCGCCCCGCCAGCGGCCGATGACTGACTCAGAACGGCGAGACACCCGGCGGCTTCGGAGAGCGATTCCTGACCGCCGCGCCATTTTCGAAAAAGAGGGTGAACTCCCGGCGGTTGCCCCGCAAATGCGTCTGGGCCAACAGTTCCAATCCTCCCGCGCCGGCCATCGCGACGATCTCGTCCCGCAGCGCTAGGGTGTCGGCCACCGACTCCGCGCCGGCCAGCTTGAGCGTGAAGATCACCACCGCATTCCGCTGCAGCGAACCCCGCTGGGAAAGCACCGCCCGCATCGAATATCGGGCGTCCCCGTTCAGATCGCACAACAGGGCGTCGTAGACGACTCCCGGAGGCGAATGGAAGGAGGGGGCGTCGGTCTGCACAAAGGTCAGCCCGCGCGCGCCGTCGAGCGTCTTGTCCAGCGGAGCCCGATCCACCGCGGTCACACGAAACCGCTTCGAGAGCAACTCCGCGGTCATGCCGCCCGGGCTCGCGCCCAGCTCCAGCCAGTGGGCCCCCTCGGGCACGGGTGCCCGGTGCAGGCGCAGGGAGTGGAGCGCCTCCGCCACCTTGGCCCCGGCGCGGCTGATGGCGTCGGCGGCGTCGTGCGGAAGGTGTTTGCTTCCCCCGGGGTAGAAGCCATTCGCCTCCGCGGGGGTGGACATGCCGGCGTACAACCCCTCCGGTCCGATCAGGCAGAAAAGCGTCGGCCGGCCGGAATGCTGTTCCTCGGCCGTGGCCACCGGCATTGGCGGAAACAGCTGCAGCGCCCGACCACGCAGGTTGGAGGCAAGTTTCTTGTAATAGGAGTTGGGGCTGCCGGTATGAAGCAGCCCGACCAGGACCGTCTGGGGCGACCGGCCGGCAAACTTCCGGGCCAGGGTTTGCGCCGCCTTTTCGACAAACCCCTCCATGGTCCGGGGACGGCACGGCCAGCTGTGCTCGATGGGCAGGCGCCAGGACACATGCAGGGCCGCATCCGGGCCGCGCACTGCGGCCGCCGTCGCGGATTTAAGCAGGTGGTATTCAGTGCCCAGCGGAGTGGCCCCCGCCAGGGAAAGCCGTGGCACAATCTCCGGGAGCAGGGGAGCGAAAACCTCCGCAATGCGCACCAGCCATGGTTGCGGGGCATCGGAGAGAAGCGGATCAGGGCGCGGAGTCGTCATACAGGATTTCCTCAAAAAAGCCGCCGCCGAGCAGAACCTCGCCGTCGTAAAATGCGCACACCTGGCCCGGGGTGAGGGCGCGCTGCGGCTCGTCCCACGTCACCACCACCGCGGATGACCCCGCCGCGCCTCTGACCCGCGGCTCGATATGCGCGGGCGCTCCTTCATGGCGGTAGCGGGGCTGCGCGTGCAGCCGGCGCGGCTCGTCGAAAAACCGGTCATACGTCCACTGCAGGCCGCCGACCACCGCCCGCCGCGCGTGGAGGAGCGGCGTGCCCGGACGCTCCAGCGCCACCACCAACTGGTTGGCCTCCGGGCATTTGGCCACCACCACATAGGCCTCCTTGAAGACCGGCGAGGCCACGCCCAGGCCCTTGCGCTGCCCGAAGGTGTACAGGTGGAGGCCGTGGTGCCGGCCGAGCACCGTGCCGGCGAGGTCCACGATGTCTCCGGGTTCGTCCTTGATGAAGGCGCGGAGAAAATCGGACATCTTCACATCGCCGATGAAGCAGATGCCCTGGCTGTCTTTTTTCAGCGCGTTGGGCAGGCCGAAGCGCGCCGCCTCGGCCCGCACCTGGCTCTTGAGCAGGTGACCGATCGGAAAATGCGCATCCGCGATCTGGTTCTGGCTGAGCAGGGCGAGAAAATAACTCTGGTCCTTGCCCGGATCCACCCCGCGCAGCAGGTCAGCGGTCCCGTCCGGGTTGCACCGCAGACGCGCATAATGACCGGTGGCCATGGAGTCGAATCCCTGGCTGCGCGCATAGTCGAGAAACACCCCGAATTTCATCTCGCGGTTGCACATCGCGTCGGGATTGGGCGTGATGCCGCCGCGATAGCCGCCCAAAAGATAGGCCACCACCCGCTCGCGGTACTCGTCCATCAGATTGAGCACGCGGAACTCGATGCCGAGCGCCTCCGCCACCGCCTGCGCGTCCTCGATGTCCTGCTGCCACGGGCAGTCGCCCGCGATGTTTTCCTCGTTGATCCAGTTGCGCATGTAGGCCCCCACAACCTCGTGCCCCTGCTCCAGCAGAAGCGCGGTCGCCACGCTCGAATCCACTCCTCCGGACAATGCTGATAAAATCCTGGCCATGACAACTGGCCTGTCACCATATGCAGGGAGGACCGGCCGGCCTCAACTATTCGCTTAAAGCCGGCGGAAAGACCGGCGCTGCCCGGCCGACCACCGCAGCCGCACCGGCGGGCCGCCTGCCGTGAATTCATGGACCGCCGCCGCCGCGGGGACTTCCTCCGTCACCTCCCACCGGCCGGCCGGCAGCCAGAGGGCGAAGGGCACCTCGGACGCGGCCCGGCAGGTCAGTGTCACCGCATCAGGCACGGCGGTCAGGTCGAAAACATGGCCCTGGGCATGCAGGCCGCGGACACCCGCGGATGGCCAGGCGGCCGGGAGCCGCGGAGCCAGGGCCAGCCCGCCCGGCCGGGGCTGGGCTCCTAGAAATCCATACAGCAGGACCTGGGGCGCAAGCACGCTTTCCATGAATTCGCGGTCAAATCCCAGCCCGCCCGCCGGCCCGCCCCCCTGCAGCGTGCCCCGGCCGGGCTTCGCGTAGTAGGCGCGGTAGCCGCCCTCCGCCTGCACCTCGCCAAACCACCCGAGCACGTCCCGCAGCCGCCGCCACGCGTCCTCCGGTCCGAGTACCCGCAGCCGCGCCATCAATTCGAAATGCGTGAACCCAAGCACCGCCCCGCCGTCCTGCACCTGGTCGCCCCAGGGGATGCTTTCGGGATGCGTCCACGCCCACACGTAATTCTCGGTGTTGCGGCGGGTGGTCGAGCGCGGGCCAAACCGCCAGCGGTAAATGTCCGCCCCCTGCGAGGTGTCGCCCGCCACGACGCGACGCCCGTCCAGCCAGTCGAACACCGCCTTTTCCTGAGCCAGCGTTGCCAAGCCGTGGTGGATCGCCTCGGTGTTGAGAAACGTGAAGCCGAAGTCGTGGCGGCCGCCGTCCAGATCGATCCAACCGATGAACCGGCCGGTCTCGGCATTCCAGAACCGGGTGCGGAAATCCTCCCTCACCTCGTCCGCCAGCACGTCCAGCCCGCCCGCCGCCAACGCCCCCCCGGCCGGCTCGATCCCCCATTCGGGATGGGCCGCCAGATCGCGCTCAAGCGCCGCCATCCGCCGCAGGGCGACGTACATCTGCATCGTGGCATAGGCGTCGTGCCCGCCGAACGGCAGCAGGTCCCAATAGTTGTTGCCGACGCCCAGCCCGGGCCGGAGCACCCGGGCCCCGGCCGCGTCGCGCGCCAGGCCGGTGCGTCCGTCATGACCGACCCAGGAGACCCGCACGTGGCGGCCGGCGATGACGTCGAATTCATCGAGCCCATACTGCAGCGCCCGGCGCATCCGCGGCAGGTTCTCCCGGAGGAAGGGCAGGTCCGTGGTCCAGTTGAAATAGTCGGTGCAGGCCTGCAGAAACGCGGTGTTCGTGATCGGGTGGCGGGTGTCGATCGCGGTCAGGACCGACTTCAGCGTGATCTTCGCCCCCGCGCCCGCCGGCACCACCAGCCGCAGTCGGGTCAGCAGGCCGGCGTAGGCCGGCTGCCGGTGGACCGGCACATTGGCAAAGCCCATGCCTTCGGCGGCGGTGCGCCCGGGAAACTCCGCCCGCCGCCCGGCCGGCCAGTCCCGCTCCCCTTCCAGCTGCCACTCAACCCCGGCCGCCCCGGGCCGCAGCCCCTCCGCCGCCCACTCGACGCGGATGAACGGAGCCACGATGGTGCCGCAAGAGAAGGTCGGTGTGGTCAGCGTGACCGTCTCCGCGGTCGCCACCAATTTCAGCCCGACCGCGGGATCGATGCCCTCGACCCTGGCTCCCTGGACGTCCCAGCCATCGGCCGAGGTCAGCGCCTCCTGCCTGAAGTTCTGCACCGCCCAGCCCTCGCCGGCGATGGAAAAGTGCCACCCCTGGCCCGTGCTCTGCTGCCACGCCGGAAATGGCCAGCCCTCGCTGTGCGCCATGCCCCGGTGCTGCTGCATCGACACGTACCCTTCGCTGTCAATCCTCCGCTGGAGCAGGACCTGTCGGTAAAAATCGCGCGCCCCCTGCGCCGAGCGCTCCGGCCCCGTGGCCGCCCAGAGAGTGGCCTGCGGCAGCCACGGGTCCCAGAGGGCACACTCGCTGCGGGCTCCGGGCAAATGCAACGCGAGCATCTCCCCCAGTCGCGCGGCCGCATCCTCATGCCCCGGCAGCGAGAATTCCGGCACCGCCCGGGACACCCCGGCCCCGCCGAGGGCCAGCCCCACGACCAGCACTTGGAGGGCCCGCCCAATTTTGAAAGTTCCTGCCATGAACACGCCTACCCACAGACCGCTCGTCCGCCAAGCCCAAGCCCGCCGGCACCCGCTGAACCAGCCCTCGGGCAATCCCCCTCCCCCGGATCCATCGTTCACGGGACCGAACCGCCCGGCACCCGGCCCCGATGGGGCCAAACACCGCGCAAAAGGAGGGACGGCCGCGCGCGCGCGGCCCGTGCCGACAAGGCCGACTTCCTCTGGCCGTGCGTCGCTCCCGGCGGCTACGGTCGGCTGACCCGCAGGCGCAGATACCGGTCTGGGACCGTTCCCAGCGGGACCGTGTCGCGCAGCGTGACCCGCTCGGTTCCGTCCGGCTGCGTCGTCCGCCCGACCTCGACCAGCGTGATGCCGGCCCAGGCCCCCAAAACGCTCGAGGCCTCGGGCAGGGTGGTGACGTCCGGCCGCCGCAGGAACGAGATGGCGAAATACTCCTGACCCGCATCCATCACCGTGCTCGCCTCCAAGGCACCGGTGGAGCCGTCAAAAGCCGGTGAGGATCCGAGCACGTATTCGATGATCGTGGCCTGGCCGTCGCCGTCGGCGTCGCCATACGGGGCGCTCTGACTGGAAAAGTCGGCATCGGACGGATCGAAATACGTCTCGGTCCAGGCCGCCCAGCCCGCCGAGAAGACGTTGGCCGCCGCGGGTGTGGCCGGGCCCGCGCGCCAGTGCAGGCCGTCACCCTGCGCCGCCAGCCCGGTGTTCGGCAGGAACGAGATGGAGGCCCCGGTCCCGGCCGCTCCGGCCGGCCACGGTGCCTGCTCGTCGTACCGAAACTCCCGCACCGGCACCCCGCCGCCGTAGGAAAGCTTGAGCACCTCGCCGAGATTGTCGAGCCGCGACGAGGAGAACTCTCCGACCACCGGCAGGCCGGCCCCGTGGCGCAGAGCGAAGGCCACCGCGTTCCGCACGACCAGACAGCGGGCACCCGGAGCCAGCGTCGTCCCCGGCGCGATGGCGACGTCGATGCCCTTGGTGAAGCCGACGTCGGTCAGATCGAGCGTGAGCGAGGCGCTGCGATTTTCCAGTTCCACCCATTCAAAGTCCGGCGACATCCAGCCTGCCAGCGCCTCGCTGGCGGTCACCGGCGCGGGGTCGTACATGATTTCCGAGAGGGCGAGGTGGTCAAGCAGCGGCTGGATGCCCGGCGGCGAAGTTGCGAATTCCACCGGTGCCGACCAGTGGCTCCAGCGGCCCGTGGTGTCCTGGTGGCGCACCCGCACGCGGTAGTTGCGGTTTTCGCGCACGGCACCGGCCGGGATGTTGACCGTGGGCGAAAAGGTCGTGAGCACGGGTGATTTCCACCGGTGCTCGTATTCCCAGAGCAGCTCCGCCGGGCGCGGCGGCACCGGGTGGATGCCCCCCAGGGTCAGATCGAAGCGCAGGTCGGAGCTGCTGGGCGAAAACTGGTGCACCTCCACCGCGATGGTGTTCTCCCCTTCGACCAACGCCGAGGCCGCCAGCACCACCTGGAAGTACGTCGTCTCATTGGCCCCGTTGGCGTCCGTACTGGCCCGCGTCGCGAAGGTGATGGGAGCCGGAGCGGCCGGCATCCCGCTGCGGAACACCTCCACCCCATTCACGTAAACGACCGCCCCATCGTCGCGCCGCACGCCCAGGCGCAAGCCGGTGAAGCGCTCCGGCTCGGACACCGCCACCTTCCTTCGGAAATAATACGTCAGATGACGGCTCGTCGTGCTCGGCCCCCATGCCAGCACCGTGCCCAGCCCCGTCTCGCCATAGCCAAGGTCCCCCGGGCCGGCAGCCCAGGCCGTGTCATCGTAGCCGGGTGCCCGCCAGGCGTCGCCGCGGTCCGCTCCGGAGTCGTCATACTTCCAGGTCGACTTGGCGGCGATGAGCGGCTCGTCGTCCGGCTGGATGGCATCGGGCTGGTACTCGGCGAGGCGCCACTCCATCGCCCCAAAGGTGTTGTCGCCCTGCGGGTCGGCGAAGGGCGAGCTGGTGAAGGCCAGGCCGTTGACCGGGTAGCCGGGGGCTCCGGCATAACTCAGGGAGGGCGGGGTCGGGATGGCCGGGTCGGTCTGGAGAAAATCCAGGAAGGCATCGCGTCCCTGCTGTCCGGAGATGCCGCTGTCCTTGGATTGCGCGGCCTGCGGATCGTCATTGCCGCCGTCCCAGGTGCCGCCGACGAAGGCAAACCGCTTCATGTCCGCCACCTTGGCGGCGAAGGGACCGTCCGTCTGATTGCCCGCGGCTGCCGGCGATCCGGTCCACCGGTCGCGATCGGCCAGATGAAACGGCGCGACTTTCGCCTCGAAATAATTGAGCAGCGGCTCGATCTGGTCGCGCTGCCAGACCAGGTCCCGGAATTCGCGGACCGTGTTGCGATAGTCGCGCACGAAGTCGGCCTTGTTTGCGGTGATGGCCGCGGCCTTGGAGAAATCCTCGCCGCCATTCCAGTTGGGCCCCCAGCTGGTGTCGGAGTCCCATGGCAGCGTGATCAGCTTTCCATAGGGCGTGGCCACATCAGGCCGGAAATACCAGGCTCGGTTCTTCAGGTGTTCGGCGGTATTGGGCTGCACATCGTAGTGCCGCACCGCGTCAACCACGGCGTGATACCGGTACCAGGCCGGGTAATCGACATGGGTGTTGAGCCAGTCCGGCGAACGCGCGGCCCGGAGATTGTGGAGGATGTTGTAGAAATCGGAGCCGTCGGTCACGCTGTCGCGCGCCTGGAACCGCTGCACTTCCTTGCCGTTCAGGATGTAGCTGTTCAGCTTGTAAATGTTGCCATCGGGCAGGCCGCGGCTGCTGAGGAACCGTGAATCGTAGTCCTCCAGCCCGAGCATGAGCCCGAAGAAATCGCCGAGGTGCTGGCCGTTGACGCCCGCAGGAGCCTCGTCCGCGCCATCGACCACCCGGAAGTGGAACCAGTGGGCCGCGGGGGACGGGCAGCCGAAGATCCGCCAGAGGTAGGAATTGGCCATTTCGTAGAGCCCCAGGTTCGCCCCGCCGCGCGCCGACATTTTGTGGGTGTTCAGCGTCCTCCATTTTTCCGGGTAGGGGTTGCCCTCAAAGTCATCGAGCTGCGCGTAGCGGCCGCGGTTGAAGCGGAAGCGGAAGCTCCGCTTGCCCGCGCCGCCGTAGCGGTCGTTGCGCTGGCGCAGGCGGTAGCGGACGTGGTCATAGACCTCGCCGTTGTAGACGAAGGTGCCGTTCCAGTTGAAGGCCTCGCGCGACTCGAAGTTGTTCGAGGGGATCTGGTCCGCGCTGTTGTACGCCATCGCCTTGCTCAGGTCGGCAGCGGTGGTCAGCAGGGCATAGACCGGCAGCGAGGTCAGGACCTCTTTGGGATGCACGTAGGGGACCTGCCCGGCCACCGAGCGGGTGCCGGCCACGAAGTCGGGCACTCCGTCGTACACGTAGGCCGCAAAATTGAGCGACGGGTCGTCCGCATAGGGCACGCGCACTTGGGAGCCGTCCCCATCCGTGGCCGTGATCCGGTACCGGACCAGCGTGCGGTTGGCCTGGCCAGGGACCACGGCGGTGAAAACGCCATCGCCCGCCACCACATCACCGGAGGCACCGTGATCGACCATCGGCACGGTGGTCCATCGCGCCGGCTCCTCGAAGGCCGGATTCGGCGTGCGCGGCACCGAGGGATTGGCCGTGACCTGCGCGGTCGTGAGCGCCAGATGCGACGGAAGATAGGCCCCCGGTGCGACCAGCTGATGGTGCAACTGCACCGAGGCCACTCCCTGCGGATCGGTGACCTTGGCCGTGATCGTGAGCGGCTGCGCGGCGACCGGCAGGCGCGGCGCGTGGGCGACCTGGCGGATCTGCGGAGGCGCGGATTCGGTGAAGACGCTGTTGCGTGCTCCGGGGGTCGGCGCGCCGGCCGAGGAACGCCAGCTCCCCGCCAGATCGTTTTCCAGTCCGGGGTGCAGGAGCTCCAGGGAGCTCCCCTCTCCGCCCGCCGCCACCGGCCAGGGAAACTCGGTCCGGTAATCAACCTCGTCAACCAGCACCCCGGACGCATCCCGCAGCGCCAGGGTCTCGCCATCGCCGGAAAGCCCGCCGACATATGGCCCAACCACCGCCGGCCCGCTGCCGCCCGACGGGGCCTGCAGGTGCACGATCGGGTCGGCGAAGTAGCCGTGGTCGTTCGCGTTGTTCCCGTCCGCGTTGGTCATGACCAGCGTCAGAAACCGCGCGGCCGGCGGCAGGGCGACGTCGATCACGCGCTCGTTGTTGGCGATGGGCGTCTGGCGGAATTTTTCCACCCCATCCACCAGCACGATCGCGGCCACCGAACCGCTGGCCTGCATCCGCGAGTCCCCGACCACCGCGGTGAAGGCCACGGCCTCCCGCCCGCCCTGCGCCGCCTCCATGGCTTCAAGATCAAAGGTGATGCCCTTCTGGGTCATCGCCGTGAGCAGCGAATGGCTGAGGGGCTCGTCGAGATACCGCGGCAGGTAGTAACCGCTGGTGCCGTTCACCTTCGATGGATCGCCGAGCAGGCCGCCGCCGTTGCACCAGTGGCCGGGGGTGGGATCCGCGTCACCCGAATCGATGACGGCGGTGAGCCCCGTGGTGGTCACAAGCTGACCGGCCGCCAGGGTGCCGTTGGGCACAAAGACCCCGTCGATCAGGGGATGCGCCACCGGATAATACCCGCCGGGTGCCGCGGGCGCGTGGTCGCCGGCCCCCAGGCCCGGCAGTTGCTGGCCGGTCGACGCATCGATGCCCTGCTCCCCGCCGACGCCCGGCCGGCCGCCCGCGCCGCCGCCGACCAGATCGGCCAGATCCACCACCGCGGTCGGGGCGAGGCGGTTTTCGTTCATCAGGGTGGCGATGGCCGCGCCCGGCAGCGCGCCGCGCACGACCCAGAGTTCGTCGAGCAGCCCGTTGAAGGAATCGCCCGTGTCCTGCTTGCGGCCGATGTGCCACGGCCGGGCGTTCCGGACCATGGCCAGCTCGGTGGGCATCTTGCCGATCACCGCCCGGTAGACCAGCTCGCCGTTAAGATAGACTCGCCCGACCTGGGATTCCCGGTCCCACACCGCCGCCACATGGTGCCACGTGTCCGGCGCGAGGGAACCGCCGGACCCGGACCACGAGGCCGTGGTGGCGGGCATCGAGGCATTGTACAGATGGGTCATTTTGGCCGCGGTATCCACGCTGAAGAGGAAGGCTCGCGGCGTGGCATAATCGGCCAGGATCGGGTTGACCGTGGTGTCGGCCGGCTTCACCCACGCCGCCACCGTGTAGCTACCGGCCCACACCGCATCGAGATGCGGGATGGTCAGGAAACTGCCGTTCACGCCGTCGATGGCCACCCCGCTTCCGCCAAATCTGCCCTCGGCGTCCTGGTTGATCCCGCCACTCGCCGTGGCCGTCTTGACCTCGCCCGCCCCATTCGGCATCCCGCTGGTGTCCGCCGCCGTGGCCCCCGAAGTCTCGTCAAAATGCCAGTGCGCAATCACCTCCGCCTGCGCCTGCGGACCGTACGCCCGGTCAAACCCCTCCCGGTCCTCCGCTACCGCCAGGTACCCGCCAGACGGCAGCACCGTGCCCGCCGGAAACACGTAGTCCACCCCGTCCGCGAACCGCCAGCCGCTCAAGTCCACGGCTGTGGCTCCGTCGTTGAACAATTCGACAAATTCCGACCGCAAGGGATTCGGCTCCGAATCGCAATGGATCTCGTTGATGACCACACCGGCCAGGCCCGCCACGGGCAGAAAAGCAAACGGAACGGAGAGAAATCGATTCATCAAAGGCTGGAATTTTCTGAAGATTGGTAAAAAATACCAGATCACTCTCTCCGGGGCCAGCACTGATTGTGCTGGGCATTGACGGCGGTTGGCCACCACTTTTGCGTTTCGCCTTGGAGGCCGATGCGTTCATGCACGCTCTCCTCCTCTATTTCTCCCCCGTTCCCCCTCCGCCGCTGCTGGCAGCGCCCAAACGTTGGTCAAGAACTCGCCAGCGACCTCTGTCCGACCACATCGTAGAAGCGGACACGGCACAGCACATGCTCGGAGGAAGCCGGCCGGACCAGTTCGTCGGCGAGCCCATTGGCGTTGATCGGATCTGCGGAATCAAATTCCTTCCAGCCCTGCGAAGTGAGAATCAGGGTCTCTTTGACCCGGCACAGACCCAAGTGAGAAAGCCACGGTCTGGTGCAGGTCGATGCCTACGGGAGGCTCACCGGCAGACATCGAGGCGTCCAATGACCGGTTCTTCGCTGGCTGACGTAAGGCGGAGCCGCCCGGTGAACGGACAGTGGCTGCGGGGAAAAAAACCGTCCAGGCTTGCGGGCGGATTTCGCACCCCGGCCCGCTTGTGAAAAATTTCACAAAAGAGGCTTGCCGCCATGGGCCGTGCTTCCATACTCGACCCTTAGGTGATTTTCCTGACCCGATGAGCGAGCCGACCGTTGCCCCTGCCGCCGCCGAAGCGAAGCCGCCCGTTGAGATGGTCAACGTGCAGGTCGACGGCGTGTGGATGAAGTTTCCCAAGGGGACGCGCATGATCAAGGCACTGGAGGACGCGGCCAAGATCATTCCCCATTATTGTTATCACCCGAAGCTGTCCTCGCCGGGGAACTGCCGGATGTGTCTGGTGGAGATGGGCATGCCGGGGCGTCCGGCACCCGGGCAGACCGAGGTGGAGAAGGACGAGCAGGGTTTTGCGAAGATCCAGTGGATCCCCCGTCCGGCGATCTCCTGCGCCAACACGGTCAGCGAAGGCATGGGCATCCGCACCGGGTCCAAGATGGTCGAGGAGGTGCGGAAAGGGGTGATGGAGTTCCTGCTCATCAACCACCCGCTGGACTGCCCGATTTGCGACCAGGCGGGCGAATGCCGCCTGCAGGAATTTTCGGTGGGGTTCGGCCGCGGCGAATCGCGTTTTCAGGACGAGAAGGTGCACAAGCCGAAGAACCAGGACATCGGGGCGAGGATCGTGCTCGATGACGAGCGGTGCATCATGTGCAGCCGCTGCGTGCGGTTCAGCAGCGAGATTGCCGACGAGGACGTGCTCGGCTTCACCGAGCGGGGCAGCCACACCGTGCTGACGACGCATCCCGGCCAGCGGCTCGACCACAATTATTCGCTCAACACCGTGGACATCTGCCCGGTTGGGGCGCTGACCAGCAAGGATTTCCGCTTCCAGATGCGCGTTTGGTTCCTCAAGGAGACGAATTCCATCTGCACCGGCTGCGCCCGTGGCTGCAACACCGAGATCGGGTCCCGCGAAGGAGTGCTTTACCGCCAGACGCCGCGTCAGAATGACGACGTCAACTCGACGTGGATGTGCGACCACGGGCGGCTCGATTTCCACTGGGTCAACAGCGACCGGCGGCTGCTCGATCCGATGGTCAGGGAGGGCGCGACCCACCGCGTGGCCACCTGGCCGCAGGCGGTCGCGGCGGCCGCCGAAAAACTGCGCGGCCTGCGCGGCGACCAAATTGCCATCATCGGCTCCGGCCGCATGACCAACGAGGAACTCTTCATGCTGCGCACGCTCGCGGCCGCGCTTGAGACCGAGTGGCTCGACATCGTTCCCCGCACCGGCGAGGCCGACAACTACCTCGTCTCGGCCGACCGCAACCCGAACACCGCCGGCGCGAAACTGCTCTTTTGCGACCAGCCCGGGGCGGCCTTGGCCACCATCCGGGAAAAGGTCGCGGCCGGCGAAATCAAGGCGGTCATCGCCTGGCGCGAAAACCTGCTCAAGGGAGCCGGCTTCACCGCGGAGGAGCTGGGCCGCCTGGATTTCCTGCTTTCGGCCCACGTCATGGCCAACCGCACGGCCGACCACGCGCACGTGGTGCTTCCGACTGCGGCCTGGGCGGAAAAACGCGGCTCGATGATCAATGCCACCGGCCGCCTCCAGCGCCTCAACAAGGCCACCGAACCGCCAGCCAACGCCCGCGACGACTGGGAGGCGCTGCGCGACCTGACCCAGGCGCTCACCGGCAGCAACGGCCTCTACCTGGTCGAGGACGTCTTCAAGGCCATGGCCGCCAGGATCCCCGAACTGGCCGGCCTCAGCCTCGGCAAAATCGGCGAAGCGGGGCTCCCGCTGCTGCCGGCCGTCGAATCCATCCCCCTGCTCACCCGCGAGGCCGACCGCAAGGCCAAGGGGGTCATCGTCGGGTAACCCGCGTGTGCCGCCGTCCGACCGCATCCTCCGCCCGACCGCTTTTCCAAACTTTTGCCATGTTCAGGGTGCCCCGCCGGCCTTCCGCAGACTGAACAGCGCCCACCGCAAACCTCATTTCCATGGACTGGTTCTCCTTCATCACCACCCTCATCAAGATCGTCGGGCTCTGCTTCGTCGCGATCCTTGGGCTGGTGAGCTATACGGTGTACGCCGAGCGCCGGGTCAGCGCGATCATCCAGGACCGGGTGGGCCCGAACCGCGTGGGGCTGCCGCTCACCCTGCTCGGGTTCAAAAAAGACGTCAGTTTCCTCGGGCTGTTCCAGCCGCTGGCGGACGGCATCAAATTCATTCTCAAAGAGGACTTCACGCCGGCCCACGTGAAGAAGTTCTATTTCTGGCTGGCCCCCGCCCTCTGCCTGGTGCCCGCCCTGCTCACCTGCGCGGTGCTCCCGTTCGGCAGCAGCATCACCATCCCCTGGGACGGCGGCACCAAGACCATCCCGCTGGTCATCGCCAACCTGAATGTCGGCCCGCTCTTCGTCTTCGCCATCGCCTCGCTCGGGGTGTACGGCATCGTGCTCGCCGGCTGGGCGTCGAACTCGAAATATCCGTTTTTCGGGGCCGTGCGCTCGGCTAGCCAGATGATTTCCTATGAAATCTCGCTCGGGCTCTCGCTGGTGCCGATCCTCCTCGTCATGGGCGAGCTGAACCTCGTCGCCATCACCGAACAACAATCGCAGCACGGCTGGAACCTGCTCCCGTTCGCCATCGGCGAGGGCTTCGACTGGAAGCGTTGGATCCTGCTGGTTCCGCTCGGCATCGCCTTCACCACCTTTGTCATCTCCATGTTCGCGGAGACCAACCGCTTGCCGTTCGACCTGCCGGAGTGCGAGACCGAGCTCGTCGGCGGCTACCACACTGAGTATTCCTCGATGAAGTTCGCCCTCTTCTTCATGGGTGAATACGCAGCCATGATCGTCGGTTCCGGCATCACCGTGACCCTCTTTCTCGGCGGTTGGTCGCTGCCGTTCGGAATCGACAACCACCTGCCGGCCGGAGCCTGGTGGGTCGGCCTGCTCCACACCGGCGTCTTCTTCACCAAACTCATCGCCTTTCTGATCTTTTTCATCTGGGTGCGCTGGACCCTGCCGCGCTTCCGCTACGACCAGCTCATGCGCCTCGGCTGGATCTGGATGTTCGAAATCTGCCTCGCCAACGTCCTCCTGACGGCGGGCCTCCTGTGGTACATCAGCTAATTCCGCGACCGCCATGGCTACCAAACTGCTCAAGCGCCCGAAACTGACCTTCGGCGAAAAAATCTACCTCCCCACGATCGCCAAGGGACTGGCCATCACTCTCGGCCACGCCGTGCGCACGTTCCTGCAGATCAACCGGAAGAAGCCGAAGTTCACCATGGAGTATCCCGAGGAGAAATGGGATGCCCAGCTGCCCGAGTACTACCGCGGCGCGCCCGCCCTCGTCACCGACGAACACGGCCGTGAACGCTGCGTGAGCTGCCAGCTCTGCGAATTCATCTGCCCGCCGCGCGCCATCACCATCACCCCGGGCGAACTGCCGAAGGACGACGCGTTCGCCAAGGTCGAAAAGGCCCCGCGGGAATTCAAGATCGACATGATCCGCTGCATCTACTGCGGCATGTGCGAGGAGGTCTGCCCGGAGCAGGCCATCTACCTCCGCAAGGACTACGCCATCACCGGCACCTCGCGGGCCGAGATGGTCCACGACAAGCAGCGCCTCTACGAAATCGGCGGCGTCCGCACCGGACTGGTCAACAAATGGAATGACCTGAAATAGGAGGAGCCGCCTCGCCGAACCCAGCCCGCACATCCCTTGGACTCCATCGTTTTCACCATCGCCTCCGCGATCACGCTGCTCTTCGGAATCGGCGTGGTCGTCAATCGCAATCCGGTTGCGAGCGCCCTCTGTCTGGTGGTCAGCTTCGTCGGCCTGGCCTCGCTCTTCATCTCGCTGGATGCGCATTTCCTCGGGATCATCCAGATCCTCGTCTATGCAGGAGCGGTCATGGTGCTCTTTTTGTTCATCATCATGCTGCTCGACTTGCGGGCGGAGGAGCGGCGCAAGGTGAACAGCTGGGCGCTGGCCGGCGGCGGGCTGGTGGCGCTCTGCCTGGTGGGCACCCTGCTCCATGTGCTCGGCCATTTCCCCGCCGGGGAGGTGTCGCGGCCGGCGCTCGTCGTCCCCGACGGCCAGGTGTACGAGGACACCAAGTCCCTCGGAGCCCTGCTCTTCACCCAGTACGTTTTTCACGTCCAGGTCGTCGGCCTGCTGCTGCTCGGAGCCACCGTCGGCGTCGTGGCCTTGAGCAAAAAGGAGGCATCGAAGTAATCCCCATGGGCACCCTCAACAGCTATCTCCTCGTCAGCGGACTACTTTTCACCATCGGCCTCACCGGCGTGATGGTCCGGCGGAACATTATCATCATCTTCATGTGCCTGGAGCTGATGCTGTCGGCGGCCAACCTCACTCTGGTCGCCTTTTCGCGCTTCGGCTTGGTCAACGGACTGCCCAACCACCACGGCCAGCTGCTGGTATTCTTCACGATCACCGTGGCCGCCGCCGAGGTCGCCGTGGGCCTCGCCATCATCGTCGCCCTCTACCGCGCAAAACAGACCGTCCATGTGGAGGACCTCAAAACCCTGGGTGGCTAACCCCCGTCCGCCCCACCCTTCATCCCCTTCATCACCGTCCGCCCTGTGACCGCGCTGCTGCCCGCCATCATCCTCTTTCTGCCGCTTGTGACCGCAGTGAAGATCCTGCTCCTGCCCAGACCGCTCCAGGGGTTCGCCCCGGCCGTGTCAGTCGGCTCGGTCGTGATCACCCTGGTCCTGAGCCTCCTGATGTGGGCCCAAAGCGGGGACAGTTCGACCACCGCCAAAATCGGCACCTGGATCGACCTCGGCGACGCCCTCAGGCTGGACATCGGATTCAAGATCAACCCGCTGGCGACCGGCATGATGCTCGTGGTCACCTTCATCGGCACCCTGGTCCACCTGTTTTCGCTGGCCTACATGAAGGACGACGAAGGCAAGGCCCGCTACTTCGGCGGACTCTCGCTCTTCATGTTCTCGATGACCGGCATCGTCCTGGCCGACAATTTGGCGATGATGTTCATCTTCTGGGAGCTGGTCGGGGTGAGCAGCTACCTGCTGATCGGCCACTGGTACGAGAAGAATTCCGCCGCAGACGCCGCGAAAAAGGCGTTTTTGACCAACCGCATCGGCGACTTCGGCTTCATGATCGGCATCCTCATGCTGTGGAAGGCGACCGGCAGCGTCTCGTTCGACGGCATCGAGGCCGCGATGACATCCGGCCTGACCGTTGATCCCGGCTGGCTCACCGCCGCAGTCCTCTGCATTTTCTGTGGTGCCGTCGGCAAAAGCGCCCAGCTGCCGCTGCACGTCTGGCTGCCGGACGCGATGGAGGGCCCGACGCCGGTCTCCGCGCTCATTCACGCCGCGACCATGGTGGCGGCCGGGGTGTACATGATGATCCGGGTCTCGTTCCTGCTGGCGCTGCCCGACGCGGCCACGGCGGCGACCGTCATCGCCTGGACCGGCGGCCTGACCGCTCTCTTTGCCGCGCTCTGCGCCACCCAGCAAAACGACATCAAGAAGATCCTCGCGTATTCGACGCTGTCGCAGCTCGGCTACATGGTCATGGCGGTCGGCCTGCTGGCCAAGGAGGCGGCGTTTTTCCACCTCTTCACCCATGCCTTCTTCAAGGCGCTCTTGTTCCTCGGTTCGGGCGCGGTCATTTACGCCTGCCACCATGAACAGGACATCTGGAAGATGGGGGGACTGCTGAAGAGGATGCCGAAAACGGCGGTGACGTTTTTCATCGGCACGGCGGCCCTGATCGCGGTGCCCTTCGTGACCAGCGGCTGGTACTCGAAGGAGACAATCCTGCACGCCGCGCATGCGCACGGCGGACTGCTCTTCTACGTCGGGGCCGGCACCGCCTTTCTGACGGCCTTTTACATGACCCGCCTCTGCGTGGTCGCCTTCCTCGGCCAGCCCCGCGCCCACGGCGCGGAACACGCCCACGAAGTGCCGAGGATCATGCTCGCACCGCTGCTCATCCTGGCCGTGCCGTCGCTCATCGGCGGCTTCAGCTTCTTCGCCGGCCGCTTCCTCACCCTGCCGCCGGAGGACCAGGCGCACGCGTCGCACGTGCCGATGATCGCTTCCCTCGTCGCGCTGGCCTCTGGGGTCGCCCTCGGCTGGCTGCTCTACGCCGGCCGCCGCCAGGACCCGTTCCGCATCGGACTCTTCGCCCGTAAATTTTTCCTCGACGAACTCTACGCCAAACTCGTCAGCTGGGGCCAGGACGCCGTGGCCAAGTTGATCCATTACGTCGACATCCTGGTCATCGACGGCCTCGGCGTGCGTGGCCTTTCCGGGCTGACCATGGTCCTTGGGGGCGGCCTGCGCCGCCTGCAGGGAGGCAACCTCCAAACCTACGGGTTCCTCTTCGGCGGTGGCGTCATCGTCCTGCTTTTCATCGCTCTTTCGCTCCACTGACGTGATTCTAGCCGCTCTGATTGTTGTCCCCCTGGTGGCCGCCGTGGCGGTGGCCGCCGGCGCGCCCGCGCGCCTCACCTCCCTGGCCGCCGCCGCGCTCAACGCGGTCCTGGCCGCCGCCGCCGTGCTGGCGTTCAAGTCGGCCGAGGCCGGCCACCAGCTCACGACCACACTTTTTACGGTCCTGCCTTCGCCCGAGCTGAAGCTCTCGCTGGGCGTGGACGGCTTGGCGCTGGTCATGGTCATCCTGACTGCGCTGGTGACCCTGGGCGCGGTCCTGGCCAGTCCGGCCGCGGTGGCCCGCGGCAGCCTGCGGCTGTATTACGCCTGCGTCCTGCTCATCGCCGCCGGCGCCATGGGGGCTTTTGCTTCCACCGACCTCTTCTTCTTCTACGCCTTCCACGAGCTGGCGCTGATCCCAACCTTCATCATGATCGGGATGTACGGCAGTGGCGACCGCCGGTCGGCGGCCTGGAAAATCACCATCTACCTGGGACTCGGCAGCCTGGTCCTGCTGGCCGGCCTGGCCACGCTCTTCCTCAAGCTCGGCGGCACGACCTTCAACATCCCCGCGCTGACGGCGGCGGCCGCGACCGCCAACGTGGACGCTGGCACCCAGTCGTGGATTTTCCTGACCCTGGTCGTCGGCTTCGGCGTGCTCATTTCGCTCTTTCCGTTCCACTCCTGGGCACCGTCGGCCTACGCCTGCGCTCCGACTCCCGTGGCCATGCTGCACGCCGGGGTGCTGAAAAAATTCGGCCTCTACGGCCTGCTCAAGATCGCCCTGCCGCTGCTGCCGCTCGGTTCCCAGTCGCCCTGGGTGCTCAACCTCCTGCTCTTCGCCCTGCTCGGCAACATTCTGTGGATCGGCTTCGTGACCATCGCCCAGCGCGAACTCGATCTCATGCTGGGCCATTCCTCAGTCATGCACATGGGGTACGTTTTCCTCGGCATCGCCAGCCACCACGTGGCCGGCCTGAACGGCGCGGTCCTGCTGATGTTCGCCCACGGCCTCTCGATCGCCCTGCTGTTCTTCCTCAATGGAAAAATCCGCGCCGGGGCGGGGACCACTCATTTCGACCGCTTCGGCGGCCTGGCCAAACAGGCGCCGCGGCTCGGCCTGATGTTCGGCCTGGCCACCTTCGCGAGCATCGGCCTGCCGGGATTCGCCAACTTCTCCGGCGAGCTGCTCGTCTTCTTCGGTGCCTTCAAGAATGTCGCGGCGCAAGGCGCGGTCTGGCTGCCGCTGGCGACCATCCTCGCCCTCTGGGGCGTGGTCATGTCGGCCGTGTACGGCCTGCGCGCGTTCCGCTCGATCTTCATGGGACAGCCGACCGCCAATGCGGCCACCGTGCCCGACCTGACCGCCGCCGACCTCGCGACCGCCCTGCTTTTTGTCGTGCCGCTCCTGCTCCTCGGCTTTTTCCCGAATCTCCTGCTCCATCTGGTCCGCCCGGCGCTCGCCGCCCTGACCGGCCAGCCATAGCCCCCTCCGCCCGCTTTCCAGACCCACGATTTTCGCACCGCCCATGCCCGCTTATTACCTCGAGATCGCCATCGTCCTGCTCGGCCTTGGGCTGCTGCTGGCCGACGCGTTTGCGACCACCCTGGACCGCCGGCGACTCGGTTATATCGGCCTCGCCGGCGTGGCCGGGGTCTTTGCCGCCCTGGTTTTTGGGGTTAACTGCCAAGCGTCCGAACCCCTCTGGGGGTTCTACGCCACCGACACGGCGGCCCTGTTCTACAAGGGCCTGGCTCTAGTCTGCACCTTTTTTGTCCTCGTGCTCGCCCTCGAATACGCCCCGGTGCTGGAGTCGTACCGAGACGGAAAACCGGGCCAGCGCGGACTCGGCGAATTCCTCTGCCTGCCGCTCTTCCTGTGCGCCGGACTGATGTGGATGGCCTCGATGACCGACCTGCTCGGGCTCTTCGTCACCCTGGAAACCGTCACCATCACCTTCTACGTCGTGGTCGCCTACATGCGACGGAACGCCGGCTCGCTCGAGGCCGGGGTGAAATACCTGATCCTGGGCGCGCTCTCGACCGGTTTCCTCATTTACGGCCTGGCCTGGCTCTTCGGCCTGACCGGCCAAACGAACCTCGCCGCCATCAAGGACGTCCTCGCCGACTGGCAGGGCGACACCACCCCGCTGCTTTTCACCATGGCGCTGCTCATGGTCGGACTGGCCTTCAAAGTGGGCGCAGTCCCCTTCCAGTTCTGGATCCCCGACGTCTATCAGGGTGCCCCCACCCCGATCACCGCCTTCTTGTCGGTCGGGTCGAAATCCGCCGGGTTCATCGTGCTGATCCGTCTGCTCGAGCCCCTGCTCGCCTCGCCGATCCGCGGCGCGGTTCTGCTCATGCTCGCCGTGCTCGCCGGGGCCACCCTGCTGGTCGGCAATCTGGCCGCCCTGACCCAGAACAATTTCAAACGCCTGCTGGCGTATTCGAGCATCGCCCACGCCGGATTCCTGCTCGTGGCCCTCGCGGCCGGCCGTCCGGCGGGCGGGGTCACTCCGGAAGGGGTGGTCGCACTCTATCTCGGCACCTATCTGGTCATGACGCTGCTGGCCTTCGCCGTGCTCGTGATCGTGCGCAAAGCGGGCGGCAGCGACGAAATCGCCGCCTTCGACGGCCTCGCGAAACGCTCGCCATTCCTCGCCCTCGCCCTCGTCCTCGCCATGGCCTCGCTCGCCGGGGTGCCGCTGACCGCCGGGTTCTTCGGCAAGTTTTTCTCCATCGTCCTCGTCGCCGGCACCGGCCAGTGGGTGCTGCTCGGACTGGCGGTCTTCGGCGCCGCCTGCGGGTTTTATTACTACTTCAAGGTGATCCGCTCGATGTACTGGAACGAACCGGCCAAGGACGCCCCCCCGCTTGTTTTTTCCACCCTGACCGGCGCCGCCATCATCTTTCTCGGCGCGGCCGTCGTTATCCTCGGTGTCTATCCGAAACCTCTGACCGGGCTGCTGGCCCCCTGACGCCACCCCTTTCCCCCGCTCCATCATGCTGACCCGCCTCAAAAAGGAAAACTTCCCGTTCGAGCTGGTCCGCCCGCATGTGGACAAGGTCGAAGCCGCCATCCTCGAGCAGGCCCGCTCGTTCGACCCCGCGGTCGAGGGTTACGTCAGCTACGTGGCCGGCTCCAGCGGCAAGCGCATCCGCCCCGCCCTCGTGGCACTGGCCGCCGGTGCCACCGGCGGCGTGCAGGAATCCCACCTGCGGCTGGGCACCGTGCTCGAACTCATCCACATTGCCACCCTCGTCCATGACGACATCATGGACGGGGCGGAACTGCGCCGGAGCGCGCCGACGGCCAGCGCCCGCTGGGGCAACTCGCTCGCGGTGCTCCTCGGCGACGCCCTTTTCGCCCATGCCCTGGAACTCTCCACCGACTTCGGCAACGCGCTCACCCGCAAGATCGCCCACGCGGCCAACGACGTCTGCACCGGAGAAATCATCCAGACCCAGCGCCGGTACGACCTGAACCTGTCCAAGGAGACGTACTTCAAAATCATCCGCATGAAGACGGGCGCCCTCTTCGCCTGCGCCGGCGAACTGGCCGCCGCCCTCAACGACTGCGACGAGGACATCCAGGCCCGCCTCCATGGCTACGGCGACAAGCTCGGCACCGCCTACCAGATTTACGACGATGTGCTCGATCTGGTCGGCGACGAGGAAACGGTCGGCAAAACTCTCGGCACCGACCTCGAAAAGGGCAAGCTGACGCTCCCGATCCTGAACCTGCTGGAGGGCGCGACCGAAGCCCAGCGGGTGAAGCTGAACCGGCTTTTGATCCAGCAGGAGCCCATCGAAGTCGGCGTGCTCGCCGGGATCGCCGATTACCAGGGGGCGATCGATGGCGCGGTCGAGACCGCCTGCGGGATTCTGGCCAACGCGCGCGCCGACCTCATGGTGCTCGCGCCCAGCGATTCGCTGGCCGCGATGGAACAAGTCACCCATTATCTCGAGGCCCGCCTGCGCAAGTGCCTCCACTGAGACGGCAATTTTCGTGGCTGGCACAAGCCTCGGTATCGTTCGCTGATACGGAAATGGCAAAAAGTGATTCGGCGCGCGGGCGTGGGGCTTTTGCTGGTGATCTCGGTGCTGGTTGGCGGTGCGTCACATCCGGAATGCTCGTTCGCGGCCGGCACCAGATCGCCTCGTGGCCCATTTGCTGTCGCTGCGCTCCACCCTTCAGCCAGCCTTCGGCTGGCTATCTCCCTGCGGTCGGTTCGCAACGCAACCGCTGCAGGTGCTTGCGGTTAAGCTTCAACCCATGGTCCCGATCAAGGATCGTGACCAAGCTCCGGCTTCCCAAGCACGGGTCGTCCAGGTAGAGCTTGTCCAGCAGCGCCTTGATTTTCAGGTCCTCCAAGCTCTCCGGCACCGCCTCATACTCGACGGAGGATCGCGCCACTCCCAACAGTTTGCATTGCCTTCTCATGCTCAATTCAGGATGACTTTTGTCCACCCGCTCGACGAGTTCCCTCACAGCTTCCGACGCCAGCCACCCAAAGGAAATTTTATCACTGCGCTAAACAAATCCCCTTCCCGAGTGACAGTTTTGCGCTGTGGGCTGCGTTCTCCGGCCTGCTGGCCAAACCGGTTCCCACCGTGAACGCCCCCGTGCCTCCCCTCCCTCCCGTGCCTCCCCTCACTCCCCTCCCTCCCGTGCCTCCCCTCCCTCCCGTGCCTCCCGTGCCTCCCGTGCCTTCCGTGCCTTCCGTGCCCGCCGCCACGCCCCCGTCGACGCGCCTCCGCGAACTGCCGGCCGACGAACTACCGCGGGAAAAATTCGAGGCGCACGGGCCTTCGGCACTCACCGAGGCCGAGTTGTTATCGCTGCTGTTCGGCACCGGCACGAAAGGACTGAACGTGATCGAGATGAGCCGGCAGCTCCTAGCCCGCTTTGGCACCCTGCAGGATCTCTCGCGGTTTGAATGGCAGACGTTCCGCGCGATTCCCGGGATCGGCGAGGCCAAGGCCAAGCACCTCGCCGCGGTCTTCGAGCTCGGCAAACGCCTGGCCCGGCACAATTCCTCCGCCCAGCCATCGCTGGCCACCCCTGCGGACGTGGCCGCGTTCGTCGGGCCCGACCTGCGCGCCCAGTCGCGCGAGGTCATCCGCATCATCCTGCTCAACACCAAGTTGCGCTACCAGCACATGGAAAACGTGGCCCTGGGCAGCATCAACGAGTGCACCGCCCGCATCGCCGAACTCCTGCGCCCGGCCATCGTCCACACCGCCTACTCGTTCATCCTCGTCCACAATCACCCAAGCGGCGACCCGCTTCCGAGCCAGGCCGACATCGAACTCACGCGCCGCCTCAACGAGGCCGGCCGCCTGCTCGGGCTGCGGCTCCAGGACCACATCATCATCGGCGTGCCACGCCATGAGGGCGACCGCGGGTTCTTCAGCTTCCGCGAAGGCGGGCTGCTCTAGGCCTTATTTGGCCTTATTTGGTGGGCGAATAATTTGTCGGCACCATGAAGACCGACGCCACGCCGTCCGGCACGGTGAGCGAGCCGCCGCCCTCTTTTTCCGAGGCGGCCTTGGCGGCGATCCATGCCGGGTCGCTGCGGAAGGCGGCGAACGAGACGGCGGCCGCCTCTTTGCTGGCATGGCTCAGCAGGTATACCAGCGTCTGGTCCGAGTTCGCCTGCCCGGCCTGCGGCGTCCAGTAGGCAAAATGGCCCATGCCATGCTTCGTGAAGAGAGCCACGGTGTGATCCCGGAAGCGCCCCAGCAGGCGGTCGCGGTTGCCCGGGGTGGCGGTGTAGGTGCGCATCTCGAAGACGCGAGGCGCATCCGCCACGGCCGGTGCGATAGCCGGGGAAAAGTCGGTGGCCTGGAGGAAATGGGAGTCGATTTTCGACACCAACCGGCCCGCGGCCTCGGTTTTTTTCGCGACCGCCTGCCACTCGGGATCGGCGCCAAAGGCCTTGAACGAGGCGTCCCGCGCCGCGCGGTCGGGGAAGCTGAGCACATAAACCAACTGCCGCTCGGGGTTTTCCACCGGAGTCCAGTACCCGACGTTGGTCATGCCGTGCTTCGCAAACAGCTTCACCGTATGGTCGCGGAAGCGGGCGTGCAGGGCGTCCAGCTTCCCCTCCGCGGCATAATAGATGCGCATTTCATAACAGCGGGTGTCCGGAGCGGCCAGAACCCGTCCGGAGCTGCAGAGCCAGCCCGCGGTCAGGGCCAGGAGCGAGAGAAAGTTGTGTCGGTTCATTCTCCAAAGTTGAATCCTTTCACCCCGGAATCGCAAGCCCAAAGGAGCCGCGCCTCCGGAGCGCGAGGCCAGACCCCAATGGCGGCCCGCCGCGCAGGAAGCCAGGCCGGCGCCCCGTCCACGCGTCAGAGTCAGGATTTCGACGCCGGTGGCGTCCGGGTCCAGGGCCCGAGGTGGCCGCCGACATCCCTGGCCAGCGCGAAGCCGCGCCCCTTTACTGGTCGGCGGGGCCCGCCGCGTCATGCGCCGCGGAGAGGCCGTGTGACACCAGGGAGGTCAGGCGTTCGGCCCCCCCCTCCAGAGGCGTGGTCAGCCATCGTTTGCCCTCCTCCTCCTTGGGAAAATACTCGGCCAGCACGGACGGGGCCAGCTTTTGCAGGAGAGCGGGGTCCACTCCGATCTGCAGGGAGCCGGAAAATTTCTCCTCGGCGTGGGTGAAGGAGCCGCGCAACATCACGTCGGCCCGCGAAGCCAGGGCAAAGGATTTCACCTCGACCCGGCCCGCTCCAGTGGCGAACTCGATGGTTCCCCCCGTGATCTCGAATTCGCGGAAGCGGATGCGCCCGGTGGTATTGGCCAGGGCATGCTGGATGGCCAGGCCGTGAATGAACCCGCCGTCCACGTTCAAGGCCCCTTCGACCGTGACCCCGGTGGCAAGATTGGTCGAGCCGCCGATGCGCAGCTCCCCGCTCCCCTGCAGACTGAAGAGCCGGTCGAACGGGTCGCCGCAGAATTTTTCGAGCGGGATTTTCTCGATCTGCAGCGCCAGCTCAAAGACCGGCACGTCCGCGCAGCGCACCCGGCCGCCCAGGACGCCCACCGCCTGGCCCAGCATCACCCGCGTGTCGTCCACGCTCAGCACCCCGTCGGCCAGGCGGGCCCGCAGGTCGGTGACCTTCAGGTCGCGAAGCCAGTTCTGGCTGAGCAGGCCGGACGCAATCTCGATCAACCAGGCCCCGTCCTCAGCCCGCCGCGCCGAAAGCGCACCATCCCGGAGCTCGCCGCGGGTGGCCGCCGACATGCCCCAGCCGGCGGTGAAGTGTGACGCCTCCACCCCGCCAAGCCGCAGTCCCTGCAGATCCGGAGCCACGGAAAACCCGTCCTTCATGAGCTTGAGGTCGAGCAACCGCTTGTCCCGGGGCTGGGTGACGGGGTCCGTCCCGGGGTCAGGCGTGGCGGCGTCGATTTCCAGGTTCTCGCCGGGCGCGCTGACCACGGGCGGATCAAAGCTGTCCAGGGCGGACTCGAGTTCGTCTCCCTCGATGGCCGGGGAGGCCGCCGTGGTGCCGAGCCCGCCGGAGCGGAGTTCGACCTTGAGCGCGCTGGCTTCGAGGAGTCGGAGATTCCATTCCTTCTTCCAGAGCATGGCGAAGGGGACGCGAAAGCTGACATCCTCGGCCTCCAGCGACCGAAAAATCGCTCCCGGCCCGCCGGTGGCGGAAAACTGCCGGGCCGAGGCCAGGTCTCCCTGCCATGACAACCGCGAAATCAAGGCGGTTTCGGCCCCCAGCAGCACCTTGATTTTGCTCGCGAACTGGACCGCAAACTCCTTGCTGCCAAGATGGGACCGGAGCAGAAACCAATAGGTGCCGAACCCGAGGAGGCCCACCAAGCCGAGGCGCCAGACGTAGCCGAGCAGACGGGCCACGGGGTGAGCGAAAGGATCCGGCATGAACGACGAGACGCGCGACCGCTCCGAGAATGAGGCGCGCCCCTCTTGGGAGGCCCATTCATTCATCGCTTCGGAGTAGGTTTTGCGCGGTGGCCGGTCGTCTGACATGCGCTCCGGGATTAGCACCGACCCGGCCGCTTCGCCAGCACGAATCACAGCCGACGCACCCTTATCCGATCCCAATACTCCCGATCCTCCTCCGCGGCGAAGCGGGATCGCCATTGGGGAAGCGCACCGCGCCCGAGGATCTCCTCCCCGCCGACCAACGCCTCGTTCAGCCCGGCCGGCGTGGTCACACTCCGCACCACCGGAAACGTCCGGCGGAAGACGCGGCGGAACTCGCTCTGCAGCGCGCGGTGGCCGGTCCCGGTGACCAGATTGACCACCAGCAGCCCGCCCGGAGCCGTCAGCCGCCGCAGCGCCCCCAGCGTCTCCCCCGACCACGCTCCCGGCCGGGCCACGTCGTGGTCGAGCGCCTGATACACATCGTCCACCACCACATCGAAGGCCGGCCCGCGGTGGCACCGCACAAAATCATAGGCGTCGCCGTGATGGACCGTCACCTTCAGATCGTCGAGCCTCATGTGCGCGCGGGCTAGCTCCACGATGCCGGCGTCATAATCGACCGCGGTGAACTGCACGCCCGGCGCGAGGTGCCGCAACGCCCGCAGGCTGGTGCCCCCGGCCAGGCCGAGCATCAGCACCGAGCGCGGCGGCCCCGCCGGGCGGAGCAGGCAGGCGGCGCACAGGTTGTCCCACGCCAGCCCAGTGAGAATCCGCTCCCGGTGCCACCAGGCATGCGTGGCCCCGGCCACGCGGAAGTCAACCTCCCGCGGGTCCGACGGCGGGCCGGCGGCCCAAACGTCGATTTTTTGCAGACCGGTGTGGATGGTGGTGAGTCGCCGCATGATGAACGACGGTCGTCGCGGGCGGCGCATGCGAAACTCTCAATCCGGCAGCCGGACCGGACCGCGGCCGGCCCGATGACGCAGGCGGTTGATGGCGGGCAGCAGCCCGGGCAGCCGCAGCAGGCGGATTTCCAGGCGGCGTTTGCCCGGAAAATTCAGCAGCGAAATGGAGAGCAGGATCGTCAGCACGCCCTGGCCGGGACCCACCAGCATGGCCGCGCCCAGCCCCAGCAAAACCACCCCGAGCGCGTTTTTCAGCACCAGGAGCGACCAGCGGAGGACGGGGTGACGGCCGGCAAAGGCCGCCCGCTCATCGCGATCAGCGACAAAATAATCCGCCCGCATGCGGATCACCAGGATCGGGATCAGCACCAGCGACCCCACGAACATGACCACCGAGGTCACGCCCAGCCCGACCAACCAGCCGGCATTGCCGGCAAAAAACCGTTCCCACATCGACCCGCCTCCTATCAGGGAATGGCCGTGCGCCAAGTCCGAAGTGGAGGCGGCTTTATCATGGGACGGGCGGCCACGGGCTGTCCTTGCACGGTGGACGGGGCCGCCTATGGTGATTTCTGCCATTCGATGCGCTTCAGTCCGCTCATTTTTGTTCGGCAGCCGGGCGATGCGCTGCGCGTTCCGGCCATGCACTGCGCGCCGCGACGCGTTTCCTCACGCTTTTTACCGCCGACCCACTGACATGACTGCGTTCCGTCCCCCCACCTTCGGGAACCGTTCCAGCCGCACCGGATCACTCGTGCTGCTGCTCTGGCTCCTGCTCCTCGCCCCGGCCAGCGGAGTCACCCGCGTGCTGTACCTGGGCGACTCGTTTTCCAAGGGGGCTTTTGGGCGCAACTTGGATGCGCAGATGCGCGCCGCGGGGATGGAAGTCTACACGTCGGTGACCGGGGGTGCCTCCGCCTATGACTGGCTGCCCGAATTCGGTGCCACCTCGACCAACATCGGCTATTGGGAAAAAACTCCGAAAAAGGAATTCCGCGTCACCCACCTTTCCCGGGTGCCGAAAATCAACGAAATGGTCGAGCGGTGGCGGCCGAACGTCGTTGTCATCCAGGGCGGCACGAACATGTACAGCGTGCTCACGTCCAAACGCCGCCCGAAAGACCAGAACATTGCCGAGCTGGAACGCCTGCTCAACCGCATCGGGCAGATCGTCACCACCTCCGGTGCCAGGCTCTATTGGATCACCCCCGCCACCGCCCATACAAAACGCTTTTCCGCCGATCTCCAGGCCGAAATGCGGGCCATCCTCACCCGCGTCGCCAGCCGCTATGGCAAGGCGTTCGACAGCTATTCGGTGACGCGCTTCACCGACCCGTATCCCGGAACGGACGGCATTCATTACGGCCCCACCGAGGCGACGGCGTGGTCGCGGCTGGTCGCCAAGGACCTCATCGTGTATTCCGGCCGGGTGGCGGGCGGCCGCCGGGGGCTGGCGGCGCGCGCAGAGACCGGGAACGACGACCGCTCTCAAGCCACGAGGGAGACCGGCGTCTCCGCCAAGGGCCGCGGCTTCTGGGACATCTTCCGCCGCCATCGCGGCCTGCCGCTGGATGATCGGCCGCCCGCCCCGGACCAGGACCAGCCTCCGCCCCCGCCGGCCGACGCGCCGCCCGGGACGACCGTCCGCCCGGCCGGAACCACCCTCCCCGCCCCGGGTTCCTCCGCGGAGACCGGGCCCGCGACCGCCGAACCACCGCTCGAGGTCGAAGTCGTGCTCAAACAAAAATCCGCCATCGCCAACCTCGGTGAGGTGACCTACCGCAGCGCGCTCGGCGTCTTCGAATACGATGTGCTCGCGGTGAACCAGGGTGCCTACGCGCCGAAGACCATCCGCATCGCCCACCTCATCGTCATGAACAACCAGTACACCTCGATCAACCAGCGGCCGCTTGGATCGCGCATGACCCTGGAACTGGAGCGCCTTTCCCGATATCCCAACCTCGAGAAAATCCAGATGATGGACGACTTGGAGGCGGCCTACGACCTGCCCGTTTTTGTGCCCAAATTGTAACGAGCAGTGGAACGGAGCCGCCCTCGGGCCTGACCATCCAGGATGAAAGAAACCATCTCCCCCCCGATCCGTCTGCTCGCCGGCTTGGGCAATCCGGGGCGCGAGTATGCGGGCACGCGGCACAACGTGGGATGGATGATCCTCGACCGGCTGGCCGCGGCCGCGGGGGCGCGTTTCGCCGTGGAAAAGAAGTGGCGGTCGGAGGTGGCGCGCGCGGGCGACCTCTGGCTGGTGAAGCCGCAGACGTTTATGAATCTGAGCGGCGAGGCGGTGGGTGCGGTGGCCGCCTTTTACCGCATTGATCCGGCGGCCTGCCTGGCGGTCTACGATGACAAGGACCTGCCCTTCGGCGTGCTCCGCCTGCGCCAGGGAGGATCGGCGGGCGGGCATAACGGAGTGAAATCGCTGATCAGCCACCTCGGCACCCAGGAGTTTCCCCGCCTGCGCTTCGGCATCGGCGCGCCCCGGAAAGGCGGACCGGATACGGTCAGCCATGTGCTCGGAGGGTTCAGTCCGGAAGAGCAAGTCCTGCTGGAGAAACGACTTGACCGTGCGGTGGAGGCATTAAACTACACGGCTCGCCACGGCTTCCCAAAAGCGATGAATCTCTTCAACCGGCCGGAGGCGGATTTTCCGCCGGCCGTCCCCCCCTCCACCTCACCCCAGACTTCAGTCCCACACCTCACACCATGAGCCATAAATACGAACTGACCATCGTCCTCGACACCCGGGGCAAGGAAGAAAGCATCGACAAAATCCTCGGCCAGATCGGCAAGGAAATCGAATCCGAAGGCGCGCGCCTCGAGCAGATCGACCAGCTCGGCCGCAAAAAATTCGCCTACACCCCCCGCAAGGTGGACGAAGGATTCTATGCCAACTTCCATTTCGAGGCCGAGCCCGCCGCCATTGAAAAGGTCCGCAATCGCTTGAAACTGAACAGCGACGTTTTCCTTCAGCTCTTGCTGCGCAAGAGCGCGTAGCCCGTCCCGCCCTCCCTTGGCACCGGCCCTGCGCCCACCGCCATGCGGATCCCCCTCCGCGGAATTCCCTCAGGCGCGTTCCCGACCCGCGGCGGTTCCCGCCCCCTGGCACCGGTTCCAGCACCAACCGGACCCTGACTTCTCCAACCTGCACTCATGGCCTCGCTGAACAAAGTGATGTTGATCGGGAATCTGACCCGGGATCCCGAAATCCGGTATACGCCCAAAGGCCAGGCCGTGACTGACATCGGCCTGGCCGTCAATCGCGTCTACAGCACCGAAAGCGGCGAAAAACGCGAGGAAGTCACCTTCATCGATGTCACCCTCTGGGGCCGCACCGCCGAAGTGGTGCATCAGTACTGTAAAAAAGGCCGCCCGCTTTTTGTTGAAGGCCGTCTGCAGCTCGACACCTGGGACGACAAACAGACCGGTCAAAAACGCAGCAAACTCAAAGTCATTGGCGACGGCATCCAATTACTGGGCTCCCGCGAAGCAGGCGGCGGCGAAGGCGGCGGTTCCAGCCCCGCGCCCGCTGGCGGTGCCTCCGGCGGCTATTCTGGTGGCGGTGGCGGTGCCCCCCCGGCAAGCCGTCCGCCCCAGCGCGAATCCACACCGCCGGCAACGCCGGCGGTACCAGATCACGACGAGGAAGACCAGGTGCCGTTTTAAGGCGGGACCATCAGCCGATCGATCCGGAACCCGGCGCTTTTCCCGGCCCCCGGGCCATCGTCCCCCCCTGAGCGCAATGCGTGCATTTCCACTGGCGACCCGCCTCGTCACCCGCACTGTGCGGCCATGAGGGTTTTGGCCGTTGATCCGGCGCTGCGCAATACGGGGTATGCTGTTTTGGAACGACTGGGCCGCGAGACCCGGGCACTCACTTGGGGTGTGATCAACAATCCCGCCGCCCGCCGGCAATCGCAGTGCCTCGTCGCCATCCGCGAGGAACTCCATCGCGTCATCCGCGACCATCAGCCGCATGTCTGCGCGGTCGAAGGCATCATCTTCGTGCAAAGCTACAAGACGGCCATCATCATGGGCGCGGCCCGCGGTGCCGCCCTGCTCGCGGCCGCCGAACACGGCCTGGAGATTTACGAATATGCTCCCCGCCGCGTGAAACAAGCCGTCGTCGGCAAGGGTGCCGCCCAGAAACAACAGGTCGCCTTCATGATCCGCGCCCTGCTCGGCCTCACCGAAACGCCCTCGCCCGACGCCGCCGATGCCCTCGCCATCGGACTGACCCATTTCCAGACCGACGATCCGCTCAAAAACACCACCGGCCTCATGACCAGGGTGTGACCAGGGAACACGCCTTCCCGGCCCCCAGGACGGACGCGCACGACTCAAGCCCCCATGGATACGACGAATGACCAGGCCGGACTGGCTTTCCGCTGGCTCGGACGCCTCCCGTACGACGAAGGCCTGCGGCTCCAGCACCAGCTGGTCGAGCAGCGCCGCGCCGGCACCCTCAGCGATACCGTGCTCCTGCTCGAACACGAACCGGTCTACACCATCGGCCGCACTCCGGACAAGTCGTCCCTAGCCGGCGGGTCCGGCACCCTCCCCCACCCCGTCGTGGAAATCAGCCGCGGCGGCCAGGCGACGTATCACGGACCGGGCCAACTCGTCGGCTATCCGGTCCTGGATTTGCAGCAACACGGCCGCGACCTCCACCGGTACCTGCGGGCGCTCGAGGATGCCCTCATCGGCCTGAGCGCCAGCCTCGGGGTGGACGCCGGCCGCCGCGACGGCATGACCGGCGTTTGGGTCGGACCCCGCAAACTGGCCAGCATCGGCGTCGGCGTGCGCCACTGGATCTCCCTGCACGGCTTCGCTCTCAACATCACCCCGGAAAGCCTCGCGGGTTTCGACGCCATCGTCCCCTGCGGCCTGGCCGGGGTGGCCATGACCTGCCTCGCGACCGAAGCCGGGGATCCGCGGTTGACAGTGGAGGAAGCGGCGGAGCGGGTGCGGGCACATTTGCGGCCCGCACTCCACCAGCTCCGCTAACGCCCCGGCGCGCGGCTCCCGTGCCTCTCCCTGGCTCCCGAGGGACCGAGTGAGACTCCCGACGGGCGCATCCAAAAGGAGGCTCGCCCACGGCACGCCACGGGAGGAACAGAAGCGGAAACCTCCGAAATGTCCGCCCCTCTTCCCTGCGCCCCGGCAGGAGCGCATGTCCAACGGGTTAATTCTTCTTCCCGTCCTTCTTCTTCCCGTCCTTCTTGTTCGCCTTCAGATCGAGGTACAGGTTATGCGCCTTGACCGGAGTCAGGCCGCCGTGCACGAGTTGCTGCACCGCCTGCACCATCGCAATCGGATCCTCCGCCTGGAAGATGTTGCGGCCCATGTCGACGCCGGAAGCGCCCTGCTGCAGCGCGTTGTACGACATCTTGAGCGCATCCAGCTCCGGCAGCTTTTTGCCGCCAGCGATGACGATGGGCACCGGGCAGCAGCTGGTCACGGTCTCAAATTCCGTCTCCGTGTAGTAGCACTTGACGAGGTGACAGCCGAGCTCGGCCATGATCCGGGTGGCCAGGCGGAAGTACTGCGCAGTCCGAGCCATCGACCGGCCGACGGCGGTCACACCCATGACGGCGATGCCGTAGCGGTTGGCCTGGTCGATCAAGTCGGTCAGGTTTTTCAGCGTCTGGCGCTCGTGCTGGCCGCCGATGAAGACCTGGACCGCAAGCACGCTGGCGTTCAGGCGCAGGGCTTCCTCGATGCTGCAGGCCAGGCTTTCGTTGGAAAGCGGCTCGTAACCGGGACGGCCGAGCTTGATGGTGCGCCCGTCGCCGAGCGTGCCTTCCCATTCTTCCATCGGGCTGATCATGCTGGTGCCGCCCGAGGCGCGCAGGGCGATCGCCTTCTGCGTGCTCGCCGGCACCACCGAACGCTGGATGCCGCGGGTGAGCATGAGGCAGTCGACGTATGGCTCAAGCGGCAGAATCGTCTGGTCGACGCGCTCCAGGCCGGTCGTCGGCCCCTGGAAATACCCGTGATCAAACGCCAGCATGAGCGTGCGGCCGTCCTTCGGGTTGAAGACGCGGCTCAAGCGGTTCTTCAGACCCCAGTCGTATTGATGCGAGCCCTTGAGGAAAAAACCCGGCGTCTCCTGGGGGACGCTGGTGAAGAATTCCTTGGTCTTTTCGGAGGATTTGCCGTCGAGGTCAGCCATGGTGAAGTAGGGTGCGGAGTGGGAACTGGGTGGTGAAGGTGACTCCCGCGACCGCCTCAGGGCAGCGCGGCGAAGCCGGCATGTTTAGTGCCCCGGCGCAGCAGCGGACGCAACCCGAAAGTGGCCACCGCCCCAGCCATCGCCACGGCAGGAACGGCCCGCCTCCGCGGCCCGCCAAGAATGCCGGAACCAAGGCGCTGGGCATGACCACGGTGCCCGCAGCCAATTCCTTGCCAATGCACCGAGGCACGGCGTATGGTCATTTCCGGTGCCAATTTCCTTGATCCGGCCGCTGCAAATCCCTTCCCCAACGCCCCCGCGATGCTGACTTTCCAAGACCAATTCCACCAAGGGGGACGCTGGCAGCGGCGCCAGTTCCTGCGCGCAGGAGCCCTGGGTTTGGGCGGACTGACCCTTGGCGACCACTTCGCCGTCCGTGCCGCCACCACCACGGCGGCGAGCGCCTTCAAGGACCGGTCGGTCATCTTCCTCTTCATGCACGGCGGGCCGTCACAATTCGAGACTTTCGACCCGAAAATGGAGGCCCCTTCGACCATCCGCAGCACCACCGGCGAAATCAAAACCACCCTGCCCGGCATCACGTTCGGCAGCACCTTCCAGCGGCTCGCGAAACTCGCCCACAAATTCAGCATCGTCCGTTCCTTCGCCACCGGAGACGGAAACCACGACATCAAACCAGTGCTCGGCGCGGACTCCCTGCGCGCCAACATGGGGTCGCTCTACTCCAGCATCGCCGGTCCGTCACGGACGGAAACGGCCATGCCGACGAACGTGCTTTTGTTCCCGCGGTCGGTGGATCCGACCGCCGCAGCCGCGGTCACGGAATTCGGCAACTTCGAGGGCACGGGCGAACTCAGCCGGACCTATGCGCCGTTTGTGCCCGGGGCCGGGGCCGACCTGCAGCAGGACATGCGGCTCAACCTGCCCGAGGGCCGCTTCCACGACCGCCGCGCCCTGCTCGCCGCTCTGGACAGCTGGAAACGCTGGTCCGACGGCAGCGACGTCGTTCAGGGATTCAATGCCATCCAGCAGCAGGCCTTCGAGGCCCTGCACCGCGGCCTCTTCGACGCCTTCGACCTCTCCCGCGAAGACCCGCGCCTCATTGAACGCTACGACACGGCCCCCCTGCTCCCACGCGACCGCATCAACAGCCAGTGGAAAAACATCGACCATTACGCCACCAACGCCCAGACCCTCGGCCGGCAGCTGCTGCTCGCCCGCCGGCTCTGCGAACGCGGCGCCGGCTTCGTCACCGTCACCACCAGCTTCATCTGGGACATGCACGCCGACGCAAACAACGCGCCGATGACCACGGGCATGGAATACGTCGGCACCCCGTTCGACCACGCGGTGTCGGCCTTCATCGAGGATGTCGAGGCGCGCGGCCTGAGCGACAAAATCCTGCTTGTCTGCTGCGGCGAAATGGGGCGCACTCCCGCCATCAACAAGGACGGAGGGCGCGATCACTGGGGCCACCTCGCCCCGCTCCTCCTCTATGGCGGCGGGCTGCAAATGGGTCAGGTCATCGGTCAGTCCACGCGCGATGGCAGCGAGCCGGCCTCCCAGCCGGTCGGCATGAAGGACCTGCTCGCAACCATCATGCACAGTCTCTTCGACATCGGCCAGGTCCGCCTTCTTCCCGGCGTCCCCCAGCGTGTGCTCGAGGCCATGACCCGAGGTGAACCGATCCGCGGGTTGGTTTGAATCCGTGGGCGGGTGGGCGCGTTATTTCTCCGCAATCCAGACGTTGCGGTAGAAGACGGGGTTGCCGTGGCCCTGCAATTGGATGGAGCCGGGCTCCGCAGTCTCGGCCTGGCCGCCGCCGGTCGGGCTGTCAGGCAGGATGAACTCGCAGTGGAGCATGTAATTGCGGAATTTCTTCTTCGTCTTGGACCCGGCGGCCAGCAGCCCTCCTTCCACCGGAAGACGTCCGCCCCCAGCGCAATGACCTGGGCACCTACCCAGGAATTGAGGAACTCGCCCTGGTCCGCATGATCGCGCCCGCCCTCGACGGCCGTCAGATAAGTGGGCGGTTCCGGAGGGGCGGGTTCGGGCTCGGCTCCGGCGAGCGGAAGCGCAGTGGCGAGCCCCAGGATAAAGAGGAATTTTATTTTCATGAGGGTGCTTGGTGGAAACGCACGCGTAGTCGTTCGATCCGCCGGCGGTTCACGCCGAGGTCGCTGTGTCCCGAACGAGAGGCGGAACGCACGTCGATGCGGCGGTGTTCGGCGTCCAGCAGGCACTCGACATCGTCCACGAAGCGCAAAAATCGGCTGCTAAATTCGAAGTGAAGGTAACGCCCATCCTCCCGGACAAGCCGGCCGCCCTCCGCCGCCATCACCGCTTTGAGCCGGTCCAGCGCCGCCGCCGGATCGCCCGAAAAACTCAGGGGGGCAATCGCGTGGACCGCGTCCTCCCCCGGGCCGCTGCCCACGCAATTGGGGGACGCCGGACAGCCCGGAAGCGACGTCACGCTCTCCGGCCGCGCAGGGGCCTCCCCAGAGAGACCCATCGCCTTCAGGAACGCCACCAGCGAGACCGCGGTCACGCCAAGGCCCATCCACAGCCGTTTGCTAAGCAGCGCCATCGTTTGTACTGAGGGCCGGGTCGGCCGGCGTGTCAATTCTCCCCTCAGCGGCTTTCGGTGCGGTGGACCCGATCCATCCTCGGGCAGCCGGCTCGGATGATCGACCTCCGAGACCGCCTCCCCCGGCGGCCAGTCGACCAAATCATTGCGCCTCCGCGGCCGCTCGGCACTGCGAGCAATCCAGGGCTACCGGCGCTTCGTCAACCAGCCGTACCGGCGCACTCCAGCCCGGGGAGTGGTGGCCATTCAGGTTGGTTCAATAAAAAACTCATAATGGGGCAGCGGTATTAGTGTGTTTTGAGTGCAGTAAATATTATCCACGGCCCCTGCCACGGATTCGGCAAAGAAAAGGTGGCCACCATGGTCAGGACACCGAGGACAAGGGATTAATTGATCTCAGGGCGAGGCCCTATTCGGTTCGCATTGAACGAGTCTCGGTGGTGGTGGTGGTCGGCGGATAGACTCCGTGGGTGGTGGTGTGCGATTTCCGCGTGGTCTCAACCTCCTTGACGGGGGCGGGAACAGGCTTTTCCACCACCGTGGTGCAGGCCGCCATCAGCAAGGAAAAGGCTGCGGCGGAGAGGATAAGGATAGTTTTCATAGATTGGCTAAGTGAGCTGACCCATACAGCACGACGCATGCCTCTCCTCGGCACTCATTGCCAGTCAACAAGAACGCCCTTTAGAACCACAGCAAATTCCAACGTTTTGCGGGCAATTTGCACTGCTTTCAGGTGAAGGCGTGCAGGCTGCACGGCTGGCGCAGACCTCAACTGAAAGTCAGTGCCGTGCGGTGTTGCCGCCCGAATCCAAACAAATGACGGAGCGCAGGCCCGGCCAAGCCTGGGTGCCTTCCAGCCAGTCGATCTGAGCATTAAGATTAGGTTGGTTTCCTCTGAGAGCCAGTACGTAATGATATCCTTTGGCATTGAGTGCGGAGGTGATCTCGATGTACGTGCCGCCGGCATCAATGGTGACCACAGCGCCAGCCAGATCGACGGTGCCGATCGTCTCACGGAACGCCTGGACCTCGCCGCCTTCGTCGGCGGTCGGGCGATCCGTCAACGCCAAACATCGCTCACTGAGGAAGGCACTGACCCGATGGAGCAGCGGCCGTCCGCCTCCACTGCCCATGCCCCTAGCTTTGGACTTTCCATCCATCGCAATGTGCCGTGCTGAAGTCTCACCGACCGCATCAGATCCAGGGTTTCATCTACTCTTCCGCCGCGTCTTGACAACACCTGTCTCCATCGTGGGATTTTCCCACCATGAAAGTTCAGACCATCGACACCAAGCGCCGTCTCGTGCTCCCCGGCGCCCAGCCCGGCGAATGCTACGCCGTGCGCATGGCTGGACTCGGGCATTACGAACTGACCATGGTCATTCCCGCCCCCAAATTGCCCAAACCCAGACCCGCTGAAATCGACGCCCTCCTTGTCTCCGCCGCCCTCACCCCCGCCATGGACTGGGAGCAGCTTCGTGCGCTCACCCGCGAGCCATGATTCTTCTCGACACCAACGTTCTGATCGATGCCTTCGATCCCGCCGCCCCCACCCACGGCTGGGCCGCCGCTCTGCTCCGCAATGGATTGCTGGGAAATGGAGTCGCCATCAACCTGGTGATCCTCGCCGAAATCTGCGTTGGAGATCGCTCCCCCCCCACACCGTCGCGCCGCGCCTCGAAGCTCTCGGCGTCTGCCTTCTCGACCTCCCCGCGGCCGCTGCGCTCCGATGTGCCCAAGCCTATGCCTCCTACCTCGATAACCGGCGGCAACAACCCGCGCCCGCGGCCCCAAAGGCGCCGCTTCCCGATTTCTTCATCGGCGCGCATGCCTCCATCCTGAGCCTGCCCCTCACCTGCCGCCGCCCCGGGCCGGCCTCAACATCCGATGATGCTGCTCCGTCGAACGGAGGCGCTGCATCCTGCACTCACAAAGCCGCCAGGGCCAAGCGCTCCTGATCCTCCAGGACCGCAGTGAGGTAGCCCCACCAAGGGGGTTGGGCCAGCGTGTCGCGCACGGTGGCGGCCGGGAGAAACCGCTTCATTTCTTTCAGGAAGTCATTTCGGGTCACGGGATCGGTCTTCAGGCTTTGGATGCGTTCACGCAGCCGTTCTCTGAATTCGGACCGCTCACGCTGGTGATCGCCGATTTTCACCGGGATCAATGCAGCGGGCAGCATCGCCCCCTGCTGCACGAGCCAGGCGATATCCCACAGGTCGCGGTTTTTCAGTCGATTATCACGGAAGGCGAGAGCGATGATCTTGTCGGCGAGGATTTCCTCGCGGCTTTGCGCCTGAAGGATGAGACCAGACGTGCCGAGATCGACGCCGTAGAGAGTGCGCAGCATCATCGGGCGCGGGTCGTGGCTGGGGATAGCGCAGATGTCCACATGGATGCGCTGCGCGGGCAGGTGGCGTCGTCCAGGGCGCGTCTCGATCGTGAGTTTTCAGGTAGAGACTTTACCTCCCGTCTTCACTGGTTCGCTGACGTGCACGGGCAGGTCGTAGCGAACGTGCAGCCGCTCGGTCAGCACCCGGGCCAGTGCGGCGAGATCATGCTTTTTGAAACCACTGCCACCGGTGAAATCTAGGGCCTCACTGAGCCGCAGCGAGCCGTAGCAGGCTCTCAAACACGTGCCGCCGATGAAGGTGAGGCCGGCGAGCAGGCCGACTCCGCTCATTTCGCGCAGGATGTCATGGTGCAGCAGTTCCTTTTCCACTACCGACCGCAGCGTGGCCAGATCGGCGCGGGACCGCAGCGCCTCGTCCACAAGTTGGTCAAACAAGCCCATGCAGCGCCTCCTCGTTCACAAGTTCCAAACTCCGTCGCGTCGCCTTCATGTCCCGCAACGCCTGACGCAGCGAGGCCTGCCAGAGATGCCGGTCAGGGTCGTAAACGAGTTCGCCGGCGATGGCGTCCGGACGCTGCGCTGTATGCACGAATTCGATGTGGCCGTAGTCCCCGCCGTCCACACCTTCGGCGATTACCTCGTCTTCCACCCGCACCTCCACGTCCTCGCCGACGCCGATCTCGTCCGCCCTTCGGACATAAAGGGACGCCAGCGCCTCGCCGAGTACCTCCTCCGCGCTCCCTTCTCCCTCCAAAAAATCACCTGGAACCCGGAAACGCGGACCGTCATCTACCGCTCCCGCCGCTCCTACCACACCAAGGCCAATTTCCAGGTCTTCACCGCCACTGACTTCCTCGCCGCCGTCGTCGACCACATCCCTCCCAAAGGACATCAAACGATCCGCTACTACGGTCTCTATTCCAACCGCTCCCGCGGCTGCCCCCGCCCCGCCCACCCAGTCGTCGTCCCGCCACCCCGCACCAAAAAGCCCCCAGCCGAAAAACCCCCGGCGACGGCCATCCAAATCCTCCTCATCCCACCACCTCCCGATCCCCCCTTCGACATCGACACCTTTGAGCCGATCGATCCTCCCTGGCCCGCCATTCGCGAATGGATCCCCGCCGACGACACCGA
>Ga0105050_10000437_pt1 | contig 64010 bp, 59 predicted proteins | sample FRY01_FD_78088 | JGI IMG/M metagenome (GOLD analysis project Ga0105050, IMG submission 78088) | Freshwater microbial communities from Lake Fryxell liftoff mats and glacier meltwater in Antarctica - FRY-01 | ecosystem: Environmental > Aquatic > Freshwater > Ice > Glacier meltwater ...
TAATAAGTAAGCAGGTCGATTGAACACCCTGGTCAATTTTCGTCCGGCACAACCCTCAAAAACTGGTCAGTTTTCAACCGGTGTCAACACTGGAAAACCAAAAAAAGACCTAAAGTACAGCACTGATATGGCGCAATGAAGTAAAGCAATGAAGTGAAACACCCTTCTAAGGCCATGACATGAAGCACTGCCGTAAAACGCTTATACCGGCTCTGTAGGATGCTTTTGTCGCATTGCGTGATCTACGAATTGACACTCAGAACGACCAATGTTCAATTCTGAACCAAATCATATCAGAGTTTTTAACCAGTTCAGGAAATTTTAGTTACGCCACTCGCTCGACCAAATGCTTGATCCATAGAGGACCCCTGGTAGGCGTAGGCGAGTCTTTTTTTGTGCGCGGTGCATGCGAAAGTGCAGCCCTCTGGAATGGCTTTAATGCTGGCATGGGTCTCAAAGTGAATTCCCTCCTTCCCTTTTCTTTCCTCGCTTATTCGCCAGCACGCTCATGTTTTGCGTTTTAGATTTTGGCGCTCAAAACCCATTGAAGCCATTGAAGCCTTTTAAACCACTTAAACGATTCAGGCTATTCAAGCCACTGTGCCTAGGAAAGGCGTTGACTACATCTGTAAATGACAATGTCAACGCCATTGGTGGCGTCTCAGCTCGGCTCTCACGGACTTGATACGGCACGTAATGGCGTGGAGGAACATGGAAAGTCGTCATGGCAGCGTGCTTGCTATGACTTGTCATTACTTTTACTTGCCACCACTTTTCGTCATTTTTTTCACCGCTTTTCACCGCTTTTCACCGCTCATACCTGATGGTCACCTGAGGGTTGAGTTGCACCATGCCTACTTTTTTGTTTAAGCGTAGCAACGCATACCACCGCGTCCCGTTCTGAATTAGGGCTATACGATTTTTTTTATTAGAGCCCTGCCCGCACCTCTTACCCTAACCGTAAAGCGTTGTGGTGAGACTACCCTGCCGAATCGTCAGTATTGAGGTTCGCGTTTACGCATCCCAGCGTACCTCTGGGTTCGGCGGGTGTTGCCCTGAGCGTGGGCAACAAGGCGCAGGGTGTCTGGCCTTCGCTGAAATCGCCTTACTGGTCAATTTGTTTGTCGTTTTCCCTCGGGACCCACCACACGACTTCGCCGCCAGACTCAGGTATTCCATCGCGAAATTCATCGATTGAACGAGCGCTCGACATAGAAACACCCCTCTGAAAAACCAAAGAATTGATATACTTTAAATATCGTATGTATAAATTGATCTTTATTGTGTATCAATAGTTTCTTCTTTGATATTTGATATAATATAAAGTATCTAAATACAATATAGATATATAATAAAATATCATGTCATATAAAAGCGAAGCGCTCATTACGCAAGCCCGCAAGGCACGGGAGGCATCTGGCATCAGCCAACGATCACTGAGTGATCGTGCCGGTCTGACGCAGAGTCATATTTCGAATATCGAAAGTGGCAAGACGGAGCCTGGCCTGTCGAGCTTCATTAACATGGCGCGTGCGCTGGATCTTGAGCTTATCCTCGTGCCAAAAAAACACCTGGCTGCCGTTGAAGGCCTCATCAAGGCACAAACCACGCCCGACATGCGCATACAGGCCAATCAGGTCAATGAAAAGCGATTTTTGCGCGCCGTACGTGTCATCAGGAAGATAAAACAGCTTTATGGCAGCTCAGCCGATCTCGACCGCATCGATGAAAATCTGCGCTTGCTGCGAAAAATAAATCTCAATGACCAAGAGATGCAGCGCGTGCGTGAGTTGATCGCCATGCTTGAGCGTCATCAGGCCGGCCCCCCAGTGACTCTCGCCGTCCGCGATATCGCGCAAAACCTGCAACGCCTACGCAACGCCATCGCCCAAGGCGCAACCTCTGAACCGAAAGCTGCCTACACGCTTGATGATGGGGACGATGACGGGGACGGTGGTGAGGACGATGGTGAGGTCGATCATGCCTGATGTTTCAGTTCTTGATGTTCGGTTGCATGGGCAATCAATCGGCACCCTCACGCATTTGCAAGGCGACCGCACCCTATTTGCATTCAATGAGGCGTACGTTGCCGACACCGCTCGTCCTACGTTGAGCCTGTCCTTTCGCGACGACCTTGGCGGGCTGCTCACTAATTTCCGACCCACGCAGCGTGTGGTCACACCTTTCTTTTCTAACCTTTTGCCTGAAGGGCATTTACGCCGTTATCTGGCAGACAAGGCAGGTGTTAACTCACAGCGCGAGTTCTTTTTGCTTTGGATGCTGGGGCAAGACCTTCCAGGTGCCTTGTCGATTCAACCAATTGAAGGTGAAGCACTGCCACCAGACGCAGAACAAGCGATGCATGATCGTGCCAAGCCAAATGCCTATCGCTTCTCTCTTGCTGGCATGCAGCTCAAATTCTCAGCGCTCGCGAACGCCAATAAACGCGGCGGCCTCACCATACCGGCCGAAGGCGTCGGTGGCTCATGGATCGTAAAGCTGCCATCACAACAGTTTTCTGGTGTGCCGGAAAATGAATTCTCGATGATGACGCTCGCGAACTTAATCGGCATGGATGTACCCGACATCCAGCTTGTAGACATCAACGCTATCTCTGGCGTGCCAAAGGGCATCGGCGAGATCAAAGGACAAGCCCTTGCAGTGAGCCGCTTTGACCGAAGCGCCGAAGGTTCAGTGCACACGGAGGATTTCGCGCAGGTGTTTGGGGTCTTTCCCGACAATAAATACAAACGCGCGAGCTACGCCAACATCGGACGCGTCATCGGTGCCGAGGCAGGTGACCCAGGAACCGCCGAATACATCCGCAGACTCGTCTTCAGTGCCCTAATCGGTAACGGCGACATGCATCTCAAAAACTGGTCGCTGATCTATCCCGACGCGCGCACAGCAGCCCTCTCGCCAGCCTACGACCTGCTGTCTACCATCCCCTATATCGAAGGTGAAGACTCGGCCGCACTTAACTTTTCCCGCACCAAAAAAATGACCCAGTTCAACACCGATGAACTGCGCCATCTTGCTGCCAAGGCACGCTTACCCGAGAAACTTGTTATCGACACGGCAAGAGAGACTGTGCAGCGGTTCAAAGAGTACTGGGCGATGGAAAAAAACAACCTTCCACTTGCCTCGAAGGTATTGGAGATGATCGATGCGCATGCACCGACAATACCGCTCTATAAGGAAATGGCTTAGCAACCATAGTGGCAAACGCTTCAGGTCTGTTTTTGCGCCCAAGTAACCGGTAACGACGCCGGTAACGACGCACCGTTACCGGTTACCTTATCATATGCATTTTTATGACAACTGCTATCACAACAGCCGCAGTGTCGACCACCACAGCATCAAAGACTATCGAAAGCCAGCCATGTCTGAAAAATATCGCTATCTGCCACGCTATGTCACGATCCAAGACCCAAGCACAGAGGCTGGCGCTTCACTGACAAGGCTTCTAGAGACCGCAACCGCAGCGTCTTTGCGCAGTGTGATCAAGGACCTCACCGAAGAAACGCCACACCTCGAACGCCTGTGCATCACGTTATTGCTGGCGCACAACAAAACCTCAGACGAGAACAGCATGAAAGCTGCCACAAACCAAGCGTGGGCTTTGTGGTTCAGCATCGAGGATACATTGGTTGAACTGGAAACCTTTGCCGGGCCAGATGAAGAATATGAGAAGGTAGCGTACGTATTAGAGCAGCTTGCCCAGGTCGTCTCTGACGGGTGCGCCAGCGCCGATTGCAGGCAAGAGATCCAGTCAATGGCATTGAAGTACCTGGCCAGTGACAACGCCAGTGTTGATGAACTTTTTGATGTCGCAAAAGCCTGCTGCCACACCGACGAGGAATTTAGACAGCTTGCTGAAACGTTCGAAGCCACTGAGCGGAAATGGTCATTTGGCTCGTGTACTTACAAAGAACAGGCCATGCAGATTTATCGTCAGATCGGTGATCGCGACCGATACCTGGCATTGCGCCTTGAGCACCTAGACAACGACCGCGACTTTTTAGAGCTTGCCACGTTTTACGCCGAGGCCGGTGAAATGGACAAAGCCGTCCTGACAGCCGAACAAGGGCTGGCACAGACGCTAACCCACCGGTGGGGTAATGCCACGGGGCTTAGAACCTTTCTGGCCGATTACGCCCTTTCTATGGGTGATCGCGAGCGCTACATGGCACTGCAGTTTGCCAATACAACCGAGCGGCTAACGCTTGAGCATTACAAGCACTTTGAGCAGTTGTGTACACCCGACGAATGGCATGCCTTTGAACCACGCTTGCTGTCGTGTCTTGAGACCGCCTGGACCGATGCAAAAGTCAGCATCTGGCTTGATCGAAAGCAGTTTGACAAAGCTCTTGCGGCACTGTTGGAAGACGGCCCGTGTTTTGATGCGGGGCCTGACAGTCAATTGCGGCGCAGTGCACGGGTACTCGAGAGCCAATACCCGACAGAGCTGTTGAACCACTACCTGCGCAAACTGGGACTGATCGAAGCGGGTTCGCGCCGTCGCTACGCTGAGCAAGCGCACTACGTCGCTGATATCAAACGGGTGATGCTCGATCACCTGGTTGACGAACCTGCATGGGTGAGCTTCAGTGCCAGGCTCAAGACCGAAAGCAAACGTCTGCCGGCTTTCCGGGATGAGCTAAAAAAGGTACTGCCAGATGCTATTGCTGGGATCCGTGAATAAGGCTGCAAGCATAACTGCATGGCTTTTTTAAAATAGAGGCGAGCAGGTTGCGTGGATATGAGGAAATAGGGAGAACAGCGACCACGTCCCTCCCCGACCGGTGTCGACGTGCCGTCGGCACCGGAACCCAGCAGTATTGCGGCTTAAGCCTTGCGCTTCATCGGTGCAATCACTGGGCTGAGTGTTTTCGCTACTGATGCTGTCAATAATGCCGCGGCGTTGGCGACACTATATCAACCCTAATAACGCTAACCACTTTTGGATACTGAGCCAACAATGAGTCTAGCGCCGACCATCGCTCCACCCCCTCATTACGTAACGAACCCACATAGCCATGCGGAACGACTTCTTGGGCTTGGACGATACCCGTCATGACTGGTGTGGTTGGTGTGACTGGCGTGAACTCTAACGCGGCCGCCAAGGCATCAAATTAGAAGTGAAGGCATCAAAATCAATTCAAGAGATCTTCACAAGGCTTGGTGAATACTTGGCTCATAGACTTGGTTCACGTGCTTGGCTTAAATATTTGGCGCATGTACTTAGCTCACATGTTTGGCGACAGCTGCTGATCAATCAAATGGTGCGGCCGCAGACACGGCGTGGTTAAAAAATCCATTTAGAAATGAACCCGGGGCAATTCACCCGGATAAAAAATTAAGACAGCTGACAGTTGAGCATCAGAGGTAGCTCAGCGGAACAGCCCATAAGTCTTTTCCAAAAGGCAGGGCCTCACGCCCGTTGTAAAGCACGATGCCGCTAACAAAGGCCTCGCCACAGTGTTCGCGAAACCGACGGATACCCTTGAAATCAGCGGCGGTGACTGTAGCCGCTGCTTTTACTTCGATGGCCAAGATCGCTCGCAGGGGCGATTCCACCACAAAATCGACTTCGACTTGATCTTTGTCGCGATAATGTGACAAGAACCATTGCTTTGACGTCAAGCTAAGGGTCTTGAGGAGTTCGCCATGCACCCAACTCTCAAGGATTGCACCGAATCTTGTTCGATCAACCCCAAGTAATTCGAGACTCACACGTGCTAAAGCCGCGTGAAGACCGGCATCCATGAAATGAATCTTTGGCGTCTTGATCAAACGAACCAATTCATTGCGTCGCCAAGCGGGCAGACGGCGCACCAAGAACAACTTCTCCAAGATGCCAATGTACTTCTCAACGGTGTGAGCATTAAGCCCAATTTGACCGCCTATCTGGGTCAAGTTAAGCATCTGTCCAGACAGCATGGCGAGAATCACCATCAACTGCGGAATACGGGTCGCATCGTTTATGCGTGCGACATCCTGAATGTCACGCTCTATTAACGTGGTTAGATAAGACTGTGCCCAGGCCTGCCGCCGGCGCATGCTCGTGCGGCTTCGCATTTCCGGATAACCACCAGTCAGAACATGCTCGATTATGGAGTCACCAATGACCAGTTGTGCTGCAATATCGCGATCATGCCAACGCTGGGTCAACGCTCGCTCAAGAAAATCCGGTGAATGCCCCGCTATTTCAGCGTTTGATAATGGCAAAAGCGTATGCACCTCCACTCGGCCAGCGAGACTGTCAGAGATCATCGGCAAACTCATGATGTTGGCCGAGCCCGTCAAAAGAAAACGACCCGGTCGACGATCGCTGTCAATTGACAGCTTGATGGCTGACAGCAGGCCTGGGGCATGTTGGATTTCGTCAATCACCGCACAATCAATACGATTGACGAAACCAACAGGATCGTTTTGTGCGGCGGCAAGTTGAGTGGCATCGTCCAGTGATATGTAGGGGAACTTGGGTGCACACTGCTGGGCAAGCGTCGTCTTACCAGACTGCCGAGGGCCGTTTATGAGTACCGCAGGCGTGTCTGATAAAGCTTCTTTTAGCAAGGGTTGCAGATGACGGGCAAAAAGATCAGCGTTTTTGATTTGACTAAATTCCATGATCCCAACCCAAAGTAGCCGTTAGTCGAATAGACGAGAAAAGCCGGTGAAATTCTCGTCCAATCCGCATTATATCACCGTCCAATCCGCATTGTTACACCGTCCAATCCGCATTATTGGGTCGTCTGATCCACATTATTGTTTCGTCTGATCCGCACTAAAGTGTCGTCCAGCAAGCTGCCCCACGCGCGCAATCCGCGCACACACCTAGCGGCACAGATTACCAAGCTCGCAGCGAGCATCGTGAAGTTTGGTTGGATCCAACCCATACTGGTCGATGCCGAGGACAGGATCATCGCTGGCTATGTGAAATTCTTGCGCCTAACAACACGAACAACCACCACCTTCGCCAGCCACCAACCGCCAACACTTGTAGCAAAGAATGGCATGTTGACTGTAGGTAGCGGGTTCATTGACCGAAATGATGAAGCCAGTGATGGTCGAATTTCTGGCGCTAGCCGTCATGATGGTGGCTAATTTGACAGTGGTGTGTAAAATAGACGAGGAAAGCAGGTGAAATCCTCGTCCAATCAGCAATAGTCAGGTGCATCACCTGAATCTGGCTTGGCCTCTTTGAACATCGTGGTCGAGCCGATAGCCGTTAGCCGTTAGGCATCAAACGCCAATATGAAGGAATGCAGCCACACATCACAGTCCCGTCAGGACATTCCTTGCTTTCAGAAACCAACGAAGTTTATGCTTACGTATACACGAAATAAAACACGAAACAGGATAAAACGATGACTTCAGTTTCTGGAACTGACAGCGGTGAGCTCCCCGTGTAGATTTATTCGGCAATTGTGTATAGCAGTCCAAAACCAGTCATGAAGGCCACAAGCAGAGCCCTAGTTCGGGCTGACAGCGCCCCCTCCCCCCTTTGCCGCATCCTGAATTTGCAGGGTCTCTAGAGCGGCATTTTGTTTGTACGACGACTCGCTACCGTTTACCTTCATGGCGCGACCAGTGGTGCAAGACCGGGTGTACGATGGTGTTCAATCTCAATCATGACAAGCCCCTTTGGCATGCGCATGCACCATCGCAGCCCTAGAACCCGGCTTCTTTTTGGTGTCGCACAGCGAGGATAATGACGACCTCCTGAACAACGCGGTAGCGGGCCACATAGCCAGTGTCACCGAAGTCGATGATCCAGTCTCGGAACTCATCGTCCATGTCTTGTACCGGGCGGCCCATGCCCGGCTGTTGCTCCAGCACCCTAACCCCAAGACGGATAACCTTTACCGCACGCTTTGCAGCTTCAATCAAGGTTTTTAGGCGCCAGAAAGCGATAGACACGCTGCACATCCCGCAGAGCCTGGGGTTACCAGATCAGACGTGACATTCAGGCGGCTCGATGTCATGGCCTTGTTCGAGCTTAGACAGCCAGGCATCCGCCTCGTCGGCGTTCACATGTTGTCCGGTCGACCGAAAAGCTTCCCAAGCCTTGAGCGTGTCCTGCCGGAACGCCTCTCGCTTTTCTTCGCGCTCAACGTACTGCGTGATGGCTTCGCGCATCAGCCAGTGCGCCGTACGCTGGCGTGCGCCGGCCAAGTGCTTGATACGTTCCTTGATGTCTTCGTCGATCTTGATCGACACCGGGCGAACAACAGCACTTTCAGTCATGGCTATCTCACAAGAGTATTGCAAAGTAATACTCTACCATACCCGGAGGCGAAAGGCGCCCTACCAACAACCGGTGCGGCAATTCTCACGCAAGATGGGGAGCACGCATAAAGATAATCCGTTTCTTCCTCCTGTTGCTCATGCGGCTCTGCTGCTGACCAAACGAGGGGGGGGTTGGACCAGTTTGCCTTGGACTCGGTGTCGCAGTTTGCTCTGGGATACGCAGATTCGGTTTCCTGGCCAAGGTGATTACCGGGGCCAGATTTGTAGACGGCGTGCAAGTTACTGACGAGCCAAAACGGAAAGCCGCTTGATAGCCCTGCCAGACAGTAGATTTGACAATAGCTCTTTCTTACCGTACGGTAATTATTACCTAGACTCGACTTAATCGATGGCTTTTTATTACCGTTCGGTAATTTTCAATTGCATTATTAAGTGAATGGGTGTATTGTTACCGTACGGTAACAATATGGAGTTCAATCATGATCGATATCCTCAATAACCTGGATCAACCCGTCAAAATAAAAACAACAAAAGATTTGGGCGTTCTAGTGCGCGAATATCGTGCCTTTCAAAAAATGACACAGGCTGATATTTTAGGTCTAGCAAATACGGGGAATCGCTTTATTGTTGATTTGGAAAATGGCAAGCCTACAGTGCAATTCCAAAAAGTACTTGATGTTTTAGATACACTTGGTGTGGAAGTGCTCATTCAGAAAAAAGGTAGACTTTAATGAGCGTCACCAAAAGGCTGGATGTATACAAAGGTGCTGAATTAGTTGGCTTTTTGTATAACGATCATCCCATTAGATTTGTATATGGCGAAACTTGGCGTACTCAGCATTCAGAGTCTGTATCTCCTCATATCGACATATCTCATCCAGAACATTCAGGACAAAAAGTAGAAGCTTACTTTGAAAATCTGTTGCCAGAGGCTGGCATTCGTGACCTATTAAAAATGAAACATCAGGTCACTACAACGTTTGGTCTACTGGGTGCCATAGGGGGAGATACCGCGAGCGATTTAACGATATTACCAGAAGGAACTCAACCAAAACCAGCAGAATATCAGTCAATTACTTGGCAAGATGTAGCAGACGAGTTTCAACAACAGCAAGGCGTCATTCAAACAGCCCAAGTAAAAGATGGAATGAGAATATCGCTTGCTGGGGCACAAAGAAAAGTCAGTATATGTATAGACTTGTATGGCAACCCTACATTACCTCTAGGTCATTCGCCTTCTACTTATATTGTAAAGCCTGACATTAAAGGGTTGGAGGGTGTATGGGCTTCTGCAATCAATGAAACGTTTGTGATGGTGCTGGGTAGTAAGCTCGGCATGGGTGTAGCAGAAGCTTTTTATCAGCCTATTGCTAAAGCATGCGTCATCAAACGCTACGATAGGGTATTAGATAAAAGCGGACAAATAACAAGATTGCATCAATTAGACGTATGCCAAATTGATGGGAAAGCATCTACGATTAAGTATGAGGCTGATGGTGGCCCAACTTTACTTAGATGCAAAGAAATTTTAAACGAAATGGGTGTGGTTGCAGCAGATAAAAAACGATTTATTCAATGGATATTTTTCAACTTATTTGTGGGCAATAACGATAGTCACGCAAAAAACTTATCTATTTATTTCCCGCCTAAGCAAGGCGTAAAACTTACCCCATTTTACGACTTACTTTCAACATCTCTGTATCCTGGCTTATCAAGAAAATTTGCCCTCACAATTGGTGACGAAAATATAGCCTCAAAAATAACAAAGGTAGAAATAGTCAATATGTCAGAGATGTTAGGTTTCAAACCAAAGTATGTTTTAAAGGTTGCTGAGAAAGTAGCAAATGATTTGCTATTCAAGATCGATGACGTTGCAAATAAGATCAATCAGGTCGCAGCAGTGGGTACTGAAAAGACAATGGTTGAAAGGCTACACCAACACATTTCTAGTCAGACCAAAAGTTTCCAAAAGCGTCTCTTTGTTGATTAGTGGTTTTGGCTTGATTCAGATAAGCGATTTGCTTAGATTCACCCGAGCAGGTTGGTAGTGTTAACTCACTCATCACCTACCCCACCGGGGCTACCCCTGCTTTACGATCGCATCAACACGTTAGACATTGATTCTGCTCATAGCGATGATTAGCGTTTCTTCTTACACAACCCGGCTGAAATAGAAATTTGATCTAAAGACTATTTTAAACGTACGCATCCGACCCGTACCACCTTGTAGTAAATGATTTTTCAGCGTAATGAGCCGCCTGATGCCGTTCGAGCGTTTAAAGCTTAACGTCCCAGGGTAGCAGGCGGCTGAATACTCTAAACGACTCAGCGGCCAGATTCGATTATGGCTGCGTGCGTAGGGGGCGCTTTCCATCAACAAAAAACGACACAAAAAACGACTACAAAAAAGCAACGACTTACAGGCGCTGGGTTGGGCCACTGTTTTTGGTCACGCTAGGGCTGTTGCTTGACAGCTTGATTAAAACAAACGTAAAATAACCTAACAGTTGGGATATTATGAAGATATTTACATATAAAGGCTTGCCAGTGGCTGTATTCACTCGCAACGAGCATTGCCCTCCCCATGTACATGCTGGTTCAGCCGACTGGGAAGCACGCTTTGAGTTCAGTTTCTGGCACGATGGCGTTGCACTTTTAGATGTAGTTCCTGCAAAAAATAAGCCCTCAGTCACCATGCTAGAAGGTTTACGTCAAACACTGAAAAAGCCACAGCATCTGCGCCGGGCACGAACGTACTGGTGGCAAAGTTCTCAAGCTGTGTGTTTGATCAACCAACGGTGGGACACAAAGTCTCAAGAGGTAGTACCGCCAAAAGAGAAGCGACCCCGCACATTGCTCATTCAGACAGCAATCTTTGATGCACGGCGTTATAAGACTATTTTGCAATTAAGAGGGGTCAGCAGCCCGACGGAGATTCAATTATGACTCATAGAAAAGCATCTAGCCGTTTTGACGTGCCCGTTACGCAAGAGGGACTGGATCAAGCGATCGCGAACGGGAGCAAACGTGCGTCTGCTGGATTTCGTGCCACAGCAGTTCATTACGTGCCCGCGTATAGGGTCCTCTTGTTCAGCCTTTCTGATCGCAGTGCCGTCGCTTTGCCTGTCAGCAACTACCCTGAGATCTCGGCTTTAAATGACCAGGAACTGCATGCTTTGTCTTTGGGTTTTGGTGGCAGCGCTTTATGCTTAGACACACATGATCTGCACATGTCTCTTGCAGGCATGGTCGAGGCCAGCCAGCCCCTAATGGACCTGGCCGCCACTTTGGTTGCCAAAAATAATGGTAAGAAAAGTAGTGCTGCCAAGTCTGCTGCTGCACGAGAAAATGGCTGTAAAGGCGGAAGGCCCAAATCAGTTTTAGCGGCGTTGCCAGCGTAACCAGCGTAGCGGGACTGCGTATCCCAGAGCAAACTAGACACCGGCTCCAAATGCAAAACGCGTCACGCGCCTGACCATAACGTTAGTCATCATCCTCAATTGATATCGCATCTTTGGCTCCACCCTGTTCAAGGCGCTTGCGGGCCTTTACGAATTGCCTAGCTATCACCTTGGCATGTTCATCAGTAATACCCTGAGCTAACAGTTGGCGGATTCGCGAGGCCATTTCCTAGACATCGCCGTATTTCTAAACATCCTTTGGATCTACGTGCCCAAAAACGTTTGCACCTAAATCCGAGCTTGCTTGGTGCTTCCTGTCTGAAACCAATAACTCGAGCGCAGTCGAGTAGACTTGACGACAAACTGCTCCATGAGTTTTTGCACCAATGTGGCTTTCTTGCGTATGAGGGGCGAGCTCGCCACCAAGTGGTGTGGTGGTTAAAGAGGGCTTCGCGGACATGGGGAAATGGGGAGAACATTGACCACGTCCCTCCCCGACCGGTGTCGACGTGCCGTCGGCACCGGAACCCATCAGTCGTTCGGCTTATGCCTTGCGCTTCATCAGTGCAATCTTAGACAATGCACGACGATGATTGCCTTTTACGGGGCCAAATAAGCGTCAGGCCGGTGGCTTGCATTGAACCCGAATGAGCCAAAGTTAGCGTGTTGGTCATCAAAGCGCGTATTTGTCTTGCAGTTGGTATCCCCGGCGACGTTCGAATGCCTGATACTCCTTTGCAATCTCAGGATCGCTATACCCTGCGCAGACATCTGATTGCATGTCGATGCCGTCAAGACCAGGTAAGTGTGAAACGCACTGCATCCAGGTCTCGTGAGGGATCTTAGGCTCAATAAAAGGTTTCAGATATGCGTCCAAATAACCATCGTTTGGGGCTTGCATCTCGTTGGTGAGTGCCTCCAGATAGGACTTCTTGGTCGTGCGCATCAATTCACTGAGAGGTTGGCGCGAAAACAAAACTCGGCATGGACGAGTAACATTATTCGACCATTGCCATCAAAGAATGGATGACCGTATGCAAACATGCCCATGACGAATCCTGGGCGTTTGCTCATCTGCTTTTTGTCTTGGGCCAGAGACAAGCCCTCAAAGACCGCTCGCCGACAGTCGTGCGGGTGACAAAAATAAATATCCCCCTTTTTGATGGCGCTATCCGGCAATATTTCAGCGCGGTCCTTTCCTGCCCAAGGGTAGAGACCCTCGAACAAGATACGATGCACCTCAAGGAAGTCGGCGTACCCAATCCTCTTTTTGGTGGCAAGAAACGTTAATGCAGCTGGTAGCTGTGCGCGAAACATTTCGTGTTAAGCGATCTTGACGATCTCCAGATCTGTCTCTTTGTCGAAGTTGCGCAAGTACCCTTCGGTCGCAAAATCACCAAATGGATCAAACACGGGCCAGATTCCGATGATGTGTGATGACAAGCCGGGTCATGTCGCGGGCAGAAAGCTTACCTGCACGCGTCAATGCAACCAATAAGTCATCTATTTTGTCACTCTTGACATCATCGCCCACTAAGTTTGTGACAGCTTTGGCCCATAGGTCCGCATAAGTTGGGATAAACGTAATACCCACCCTCGCGCTTCGCCAGCTGACGCACATATGTGGCAGTGGGGTCGCTGGGCAATCGCAGGGCTCGCTTGTGGTCGCGCCAGCGGTTTTGAGTTCGCAGGTTTTCCATTTTGAGCATTGCCTGTTCAAGCAAGGCCTCTTTACCAACCTGATCTACCCTACCGGGCTTGGCATAGACACCGCGATCTAGTCGGACGATGAGACCCTCTTCGACCAAAGTTTTAATCGCTGCAGAAACCTGACTTGGGCCTCCAAAGCCATGAACATCCGAGCGCAACACCAGACCATCTCGTCGAGGGCGAAGGGATTGCATAATGCGTCGTTTGATATCCATGTGGTTCATTGCAATCCGAACAAAATTTTTTATCAATTCATATGGTTATATAAAATCTCATGCCGACATAGCCAAGCATTAGTTTCTGGCATCAGTTACTTTGAACGGCAGAGCTCGCTACCTCTTGATACCTCACGACACCTAGCCTCAAGATTCATCCGGTACTGCGCTGGCATGTCCTTAGCACGCTCTAGCTTTATTGCTGTCTTTGGGGTAATGCCCGGCTTCACATTCAAAATGGCGCCAATGTGCGTGGGGTCAGTCCAGTACTCTTTGCCAAATCGTGTTGCGTCATGTCAAGCATGACCAGCTCACACTCTAGGGCATCGCCGGGTGAAACCACGCCATTGTCTCAACCAGCTAGTACCTGTTAGCCAGTTGGCACTCGCTAACCAGTTGATCATCCACGGGGGTCCTGAACGTTTAAGATTTTTTATGAAAGCGACCAAATTCCAGTCTACGCAAGCCCTTTATTCCTGATGGAAAGCGGGCCATATTTGCACCCATCTGCAGTGCCCAACGCGTCGTAGAAGGAGTGAATTACCGGGAAAACGTAGGGCTCAAACTGCCATTTTGGCATCTTGAACCGCTCCTGGCTGTGACGCCATCGCAACCACCGCAACGACAACCCTTGTGATGCCACAAGCGGCTGGGTACCCCGTTGCGCCATTGACCGCTTGATGCCGATACCAATTGCTCGTGGAATTTAGACTGAGCAAACGTAGTTTATAGACTACATTTCTAAAATGACGGTTCTTAAGTAAGCAGAAACTTATCAGAAGTGGGAAACTCGGTTTCGAGATAAAAGAGCAAGAACCATCATCGCATCACGCTTGATGCGTCTAGCGGAGGGATTGCCGGGCGGTGTTGAGCCAGTGGGTGAAGGCGTCAGTGAATTAAGAATTCATTACGGGCCGGGCTATCGCGGATACTTTTTGGTTGCATTGCATTGCTTTGTGGCGGCGATAAACGCACCCAAGCGCGCGATATTACCGCTGCGAAGCCCCAACTGACACCCCAACCGCCGGCAGCGTTTTCTGCGCCGTCTTACAAACCATAAACAGTTACGGGTTTTCCCAGAGCCACCGCAGAGGCAATGCATGGAGGTTTGGGCCAAATCTGATGCTTAGTTCACCGTCGTAGAGCACCACGCCTGCCACAAAGCGGTCCCCGCAAGCTTGCTTGAATTTGTTTAAGCCCCTGAAGTCGGCAGCCGTGACCGTCGCTGAAGCTTTGACCTCGATGCCTGCGATCTCGTTGGCGCCTCGTTCAATCACGATGTCGACCTCCGCCCCGTCCTTATGCCTGAAATGGAAAAAATCATGGTGCTGATCGTGCCAGCTGGCCAGCCGGCGCAACTCCTGATACACAAATGTTTCGAGCAAGGGCCCAAGCTGAGTTCTGTTTTGATGAAGACCAGCACTCGTGTGCCCCAGCACGGCGCAAGCCAGCCCTGTGTCACCGACGTGCAGTTTAGGCGTTTTAATGAGCCGGCTTGTCTGGTTTGTGTGCCACGGTTGCAGGCGCTCCACCAAAAAAATATTCTCTAGCAGCGTGAGGTAGTCCCCAATGGTCGCCCTATTCAACTGAAATGTGGAGGCCAAATCGCTGAGGTTGAACAACTGCGCCGTTCGGGCCGCTGCCACCCGAATCAAGCCAGGCATGGCCTCAAGCGACCGTATATGGGAAATTTCTCGAATGTCGCGTTGTACCAACGTTGTGATGTAGTCCCGATACCAAGCGTCCCTTATTCTGCCCTCTGGTCGCTGCAAAGCGGGCGGGTAGCCGCCGCCAACCACCCGTGATGACAGTTCAGTCTTTAAACGCTCGACCTGCGTCATCGGAAAATCAGACGCAAATAATCGATCCAGAAAATCCGATGGGCGGCCAGCCAATTCGCACTGGGCGAAGGGATGCAAACGCAAGATAGCCATGCGACCGGCCAACGAGTCAGACAACTTTGGCACCAGCAAGACATTGGATGATCCTGTCAATAGAAACCGACCTGGTTTGCGATCTCGATCCACCGTCCTCTTGAGACTGGTAAACAGGCTTGGCACACGCTGCACTTCGTCAATGATCACCCGCTCGGGCAAATCATCAACAAATGCCATGGGATCTGTCTGCGCAGCGTCGCGAATCAAATCATTGTCAAAACTAAAATAGGCGTAACCAAATTTGTCGCCAAACATTTTGGCTAAGGTACTTTTGCCACACTGACGAGGACCGTGCAGCAGCACAACCGGGGAATAGGCAAGCGATTCGCGCAAGAAGGGTTCAGCAAACCGTTGGTTTAAAACAATCTCATTCATGGCTCATTCTCTACGTGTCTGGTTGCCACATTCGTTCATCTCGTCGCCGTTGCCAACTCAACCCGTGTGTGGGATTAAGCCTTGCTGGGTGCGCTTGCACCGCAAAAGTACAAGCGTGGAAAATCTGTTTCGACTGATTGATAGTTTAATACTCGACCAATTGATAACTTAGAACTCGACCAATTGTAGATATAATTCCAACTAATTGATAGTTTAATGTCAGCCAACTGATTCAGTTCAGTTCAACCAATTGCTATTTGTGAAATATTTTCCATACATAACAGATGGTTAACAAAACCGTGGATGTCATAACCCTAGCAGAACTAAACCTTGCTTTCGATGACCTATACAACCCACCTCGCCTCCTTGGTCGCCTCCTTGGTCGCCTCCGTGGCTCCCTCCTTGGTTTACCGTCAGGGCCTCAACTTAGCAACGCCCCCACAGGCTAACAAGCGGTATTCCCGCTCGGTATCCCCGCTCGGTACCCCCGCTCGGTACCCCCGCTCGGCGCCCCCGCTCCAAAACATTGATCGCGCCAACGACATCGGCGTGATTTTCGTAACCGCAATCGACGCACAAGAACTTTACTTGTCTTTGCCGATTGTCTTTTGATACGTGAGCACAGCCCGAGCAAGTGCGACTTGCGACTGGTATGATGTGGCGCCACGGCCAGCATCATGCCGACTGGATCTTCGTGCGCAGACAATAATGTCAGCTCATCGCCAAGGGTCAGGTACTTAAGCCCAGCCTCTGCCATATGACACACAAGAGTCGTTTTGCCTGCCTGGCATCGCTCAGCGCGCACGCCCAAGGCACAAGCCTTGGAACAGTAACGGTTGCAATGGTCGCAGCTGGAGCAGATCAGCGTCAGCGCGCAGCAGGCTTTACACATAAATTGTCGAGGAGAGTCCATGAGAATTTCCCATGGAGCGCTCGACAAGGACGTGCGCTTCGTGAAACGCTACTCATGTAACGGCCTGTCGCTCAGTCAGGTTCGGGGCGTGGCATCGTAAAGCGTCGAAACTTTGGGCGATGTCACGCCTGCTCCCCATAGGTGTGGCTATTTTGTGCCTTGCGGCACTTTTAGAGCTAGCTTGGCTCGCGAATCAGCGAATAAAACCCATCGGATAGATCACTGCCAAAGAAATCAGGGGCGTTTCACGCCTCGCTACGCTCGACGCTCAACGCCCCTGATTGAAAAAAAGGAACTATTTGAACAGGCTGAAATACTCAGAAACTAAAAACGCCGCCAAATAACAGCGGAAACTAACCATTGTTCACAGTCGGTGCCCGTGCATCCCACGCTAGATATTCGGAGCGGCGCAGCCGATAACGGGCGATGTTACCTTCGTGCAACTGCTGTAGCGCGTCAGTAAGCATTTTAATGAATGCATCGCGATCAATCTCATTGACCAAATCCCGCGCCAATTGGTTAACCACGTCAGGCTCTGACCGTAACTGCCCTTTGACCACCGATTGAACCGCTTCAATGAGCGCCTCACAGTATTTGATTTTTAGGGGATCGGGCGCGACCATGGTGGGCGTGATGGCCAAGTACCGTTGGCAAGAACGTTCGTACGCCCAAACAAACACGTCCCGTAACAAATCAACTTCGTTAAGTTCGTAAACACCCAAGTAGCCCTCGAGGTAGGCACGTTCAGGCACATCGATGAAAGACAAAGGACAAAGGTTGTTCTTGAAGAGCGAAATGTTGGCACCGATGCGCGAAACTCGCTTATTCATCTCTTCAAATGGCTGTAAATATGGCAGCTGCACCATCAAAAAAAAGGCCTGTTCAAACGGATCGGCAATGGCAGCTGCCTTGTTCATCAATTGCTCAAAGCAATCTTCAATGATTTGCGGAAAAGCTGTTGGATAAAAAACGGTACCTGAGATTTCCACAATCCGACGACGGAGCCGGCCACTGGCTAACGGGTCCCGCATCAAGTCTTGTGACAACACGGCATGGAGGTTCTTAAAGGTGAAAGCATCAAAGCCAACCTCATCAGCACCCTCAATCAGCATTTCAATGGCCGCTTTGTGGTTCAGGATCATCTGCGTTTCGATAGCATCCTTGCCTTGGGCTATCTGCCCGTGCTCGATGAGATTTTGAGTATCGAGCCGACTGTAGGTGTTACCTTCAAGCTTGGATGAGGCCCAAGACAAATCAACGAGCAAGCGGCTCAGGATGTAACGGGCGTAGGTGCCCGCCGGTCGTTCTAGTGCTGCTGTACGCCCCATTTCATGAAGTTGGCTGCGCAAAGACGCCGAAAGGTAAAACGTGTTGCCGGGCTGGTAGGCTTCTAAGAATTCACGCTGGTAACCCACAGGGCGGCGATGCATGAGGGGCAGTCGCACTTGTGCGCGAATACGCGCGCCCTCATGTGAAATAGGTAAGTCGCGTTCTGTCTCGGCCAGACCCGCAGAGACCGTGACAGAGACGTCTTTGAACCCAACAGCCTTACCTAGCAACGCCTTGTAGACCAAGGCGGTGCTTTCACCCTCAGAAATGAGACGTTTTGCTTGAACAAGCGCGTGCAATCGCCGCTGTAGCGTGCGACGGTTGAGCTTGACGTTTGCGTCGCGTGCCATCTCTGCCTCAATGTTAGAGATGGCAATACCGTTGGGGTAAGCGGCAACGATAGACTCAATCAGCAGCTGCTCTTCACTCGCTATGATTCTTAGCATGGGTTGGCCTTTTATTCGTTGAGTCGCCAGGAAATGATGTGCGGATGACGTTTAGATAACGCGCAAGAGCGATATTGCACGACAGCATTTGATCTTATTGTGTCGCGCAAACTGTCACGCGTTAAGTCAAAACTGTCGTGCAACTTGTCGAGAGAGCTGTCGTGCGAACGTGGCGCCTACACGGGCAGCGTCTGTGCCCTTAAAAAGAACCAGGCACGCCAAATAGCGCTGGCGAAACCCCTAACAACCCTAACAACCCTAACGACCCTAAGACTGCTTTGACTTTCATTTCATTTTTTTTGAAACGATATCTTGATTTTGATAAAAAGTATAAATAATATATGCTTTTAATCGTTTCAAAATATAAGACTATCATTCCATGGTGTTATCGGATCAAGACATACTGGATTTCATTGCGCGCAACCCTGGTTCAGGCCGTGCGGAGGTTCGGCGCGCTATTGCGCCAAAGGGTAGCGAGACGACCATTTGGCGCGCACTGAGCCGTCTGGTCAATGAAGGGCGGCTTGAGGTCTCAGGCAAGGCGCGCGCGACTGGCTACGCCATCGCCGGCTCGGGCATTGTGCGCGCCCATCTTGCGACGCCTTACAACCGACGCCAGCCAGTGATCTATCGCCCTGAATTCCTCGACGCCTATGTGCCGAACAAGAGCTTTTACTTGTCGCCACTCGATCGGGCGCGTCTGCATGAAGCTGGGCAACTGGTCGGTGTGTCAATCGAAGCAGGAACATACGCTCGGCGCATCTTGGAGCGACTGTTAGTCGATCTGTCTTGGGCTTCTTCTCGCATGGAGGGCAATACCTATGACATTTTGCAGACTGAGAAGCTGATTCGTTTTGGAGAAGAGGCTGCGGGCAAGGACCGCAAGGAAGCACTGATGATTCTCAATCACAAGGAGGCCATCGAGTTCATCGTCAATAGCCTCGATGAGATCACGCTGCGTCGAGTCGATTTGTTCGCCATTCACGCGCTGCTCTCGGACGGTCTGCTCGTTGACCCCGGCATGGCGGGGCGCTTGCGGGCAAACGCTGTTGGTATCTCGCATTCAAGTTACAGGCCGCTGGATGACGCCGTCGCGATTGATGAAGAGTTTGATGTCCTGCTTGGCAAAGCGGTGGAAATCGCTGATCCGTTCGAACAGTCCTTTTTCCTGCTGGTTCATATTCCTTATTTGCAAGCCTTCGTGGCTGTCAACAAGCGGACCTCGCGGGTTGCCTCAAACATCCCGCTCTTGAAGGCCGATCTAGCCCCAATGTCGTTTCTCACCATGGATGATGGCGACTACATTGACGGCCTGATCGGTGTCTATGAATTGAATAACGTCGCTTTGCTGCGCGATGTCTATGTCGATGCTTATTTGGCATCAGCCGACAAGTATCGATTTCTGCGCGCAGAGGTCGATACACCAGACAAGGCTGCGCTGGTCTATCGCGACTTTGTGCGCGAGGCCGTGCGTCGCTGTGTGCTGGTGTTTCACGGCGTGCGGCCTGATGATCTGATGACCATGGCTGCAAACGCCAACATCCCCCTAGAGGACCGCAAAACCGTGGTCGCTTATGTTGCTGCGCAGGTTCGCGGGCTGCACGAAGGCAACGTTATCCGCTACCGCCTGAGGCCCGAGGATCTGGACGAATTACAGCGGGCGCCCCTGTAATTCCGGTACGGTCAATGCCGGCAGAGTCAATGCCTTCCTAAAGCGCACAATTTCTGTTTGCGACCCATTCGTTGATCTGCTTAGCGAACATGATAAGGCTGCAGGTATATCTGGCTACCTTTGTAGGCTCCAGTCACGGATCATTTTGTCGGCCGTAAATGAACTCAATCAAGCATGCGCCAGCGCGTACTCCTTGGCCGTTGGCAGCGCGCGCGGTAGTGTTTTTGATCCGGGCAGGGTTGCTTCCCAGCCTAGACAGGCAAGCCAGATCGCGCGCGGGATGGACTTCTGTGCGGTACGGTAGTAACTAACCATACGACGACTGATCCCAAGTCTTATTCTGGATGCTCGCGGCCACTGATGGCCACGCCAAAAACTTCAGTATTCGATTGTTGCGGGGTGGTCGTTACCATCTGACGGCTTTTTACGATGTCTTGTCGGCGTGGCCAATCATCGGAAAGACTGCCAGCAAAATCCCTCGACAAAAAGTCAAACTTGCCATGTCTGTCAAAGGCAAGCACCGTTACTACAACTTAGACACCATTCGGCGCCATCATTTCGAGCAAATGGCCCAGCACTTTGGGATTGGCGCCAAGGGTGCCACACTCATCGACCAACTGATCAAACAAACCCCATCGGTGATTGAAACCGTGCACCAAGACCTGCCACAGGACTATCCGCACAAGCTGTTAGACGCCGTCTGTGAGAACCTGCTCGATGCCAGCACTCGGTTAAGTGAAAAACACTTCACATGACCGCTCAAAAAACCCACGCCTGGGTCACTTCACAATGGAGTGCATCGATTGCACGCGAATTAGCCATTAAATTGCTACCTCACTGTGAATCGCCCGATACCCTACCCCCGACACGCCTGTCCACTCAATCGCGAGCACGTGTATTCACTCGATCAATATCGCTCTCGCCACACATGGAAGACAACATTGAGTTAAAGGGTTGCTATCGGGGGTTGCTTTCTGGGGTTGCTTGGCAGCTTGATTTAACCAACGGTTCAGTGAGACGCATAGTCTCAAGCGGTGGTAAAGCCGAAAGAGAAATAACCCCACGCATTACGCATTTGGGCAGCAATCTTTGATGCACTGCGTTGTAAGAACAGATGGCCATTGAAAGGGGCCGGCAGCCCGAAGCAGACTCAACGCGTCAGCGACGCCAGTATCGGACGTGTCATCGGTGCACTGGCGATAATCGAAGCGCCCGCACCGATGATCCCACACTATAAGGAGCTGGCGATGCCATCGAGCGCCAGTACACCTGCTCCTCAATCGGCATGCTCGGCCTTGTGTGGTCTCGTGTGGTCTCGTGTGGTCTCGTGTGGTCTCGTGTGGTCTCGTGTTGTCTCGTGTGGTCTTGTGTGACCCTGCGTGGTCTTGTGTGGCCTTGTGTGCCAAGTGATGTCATCAGAAAGAAAAACCCCATGACAAAAAAGTGATGGGGTTCTTAAGCAATAAAGCAGAGGGCGGCCTAAGCCGCCCTCTGCTCAAACAATTAGAGACTATTAGTCAACCATTTGAATGTTGGTCGCGCTTGGGCCTTTTGCGCCCTGACCAATTTCAAAACTGACTTTTTGATTTTCTTGAAGTGTCTTGTAACCCTCAGCCTTGATTTCTGAGTAGTGCGCAAATAAATCTTTGCCACCACCATCAGGCATGATGAAACCATAACCCTTCTCTGAGTTAAACCACTTAACGACACCAGTAGCCATTTCGATACTTCCTTGAAAGATAAGTCAGAAATTAAAACCACGATTGCAGACAATCAAGGCAGGAAAGGCAATACTGGTACCACGAAGGTCGACAGTCATACAAAACAATCACACCACTTGATAATACTGCCATTTCATATTATGGGGATAAAATCCCTCTGTCAAACAGTATTCGCTTTATCTTTAGTAAAGAAACGAAATCATGGCCCAAATATCCCTAAAAAATACCTTTAGCCCTGAGAAGCAAGCGTTTGCTTTGACGTTCACACGCAGCGGGATTCAATAAAACCGCCCTCGTTTTTAATGCCAGCCGCGTTGAACCCGCTTTGCCCACGCCTTTGTGGACAACCGTACAAAAGACTCGAGGACCACCAAGTTCAGACAGGACAGTGATTACAATTGGGCGCATAAGAGGTGCTTATTAAGGAACCATTGATTTGTCTGAGCTCACCATCCCGTTATTTCCTCTCTCGCAGGCGTTGTTCCCAGATAGCATGATGCCTTTGCGTATCTTTGAGGTTCGTTATCTTCACATGATCAAGCGCTGCCAACGCGACAAGACGCCCTTTGGCATCGTTGTCTTGCGCCAGGGCTCTGAAGTGCAAAAACCAGGAGAAAGTGAGTCTTTACATACCGTGGGCTGCTTGGCGCAGCTCACAGATGTGGCCGAAATACAGCCTGGCCTACTCTTTGTTCACTGCACGGGCACCCAACGGTTCCGAGTTTTGGCGAACGAACGCGGTGCTTATGGGTTATGGAATGCCCGCGTTGATTTGTTGCCTGCGGATATCGCCACCGATATCCCGCCAGACTTACAACCCATCGCCGATGAGCTGGGTTCACTGATTGCGGGGGCCCAAAGACAAGGCGTTGAAGCCCAACTGCCCATCACGCGTCCTTACCGACTTGACGAATGCGGCTGGGTCGCCAATCAATGGGCAACCCTACTAGACCTGGACAGCGAAGCAAAGTCCATGCTACTGACCGAAGAAGATCCACTGTCGCGCCTCACCCAAATCAAGCTTTTAATGAAGCAAAAATAAAAACGCCCCCGTTTAAACACCCCAGCAAGCCAATGCCCACCCCATGACCAAACAAGCCTCGACCCTTGATCAGTACCCTTTTGTTCACCACATGCAGACGCGCTGGATGGACAACGATGTGTACGGTCACGTCAACAATGTCATCTACTATTCGTTTTTCGACACAGCCGTTGCCGTGTTTCTCACCTCAAAAGCGGGGTTGGATTTCATCAATGGCACAGCCGTGGGGTTGGTCATTGAGACAAGCTGCACCTACTTTGGACCACTCGCCTTTCCAGACACGGTTCAAGTCGGTGTACGCGTGTCCAAACTCGGGCATTCAAGCGTGCGCTATGAGCTTGGGATTTTTAAAAACAACCAAACCATCGCCAGCGCGCAAGGCTACTTCGTGCACGTCTATGTGGATAAGAAGACACAACGCCCAACGGCCATACCCGAACAAGCTCGCAATGCCCTGGCAACGATTCTCGCGACAGACTGAGTCCGAAGATGGGGCCTCAGAGCCCTGTGTTACCGCCCTTCAAGTGGCGCCACGGGGCACCATCAAGCCAGCCCACTGTCAGCGTAGCTGACTTCGATGATGTCCAGTGTCTGCATGCCGGTGGGGCTTTCCAATGTGACGGTATCACCTTCGCGAGACTTCAAAAGAGCACGCGCCACGGGTGAAATCCAACTGATATGACCGTTCAAGGGATCGACTTCGTCAACGCCTACGATCTTAATTCGCACCGTTTGTCCTGTCTGATTGATGTACTGCACTGTCGCCCCAAAAAACACTTGCTCTTGACCGGCTTGATCTGCAGGATCAACCACATGGGCGACTTCCAACCGTTTGGTTAAAAACCGCATGCGCCGATCGATTTCTCGTAAGCGTTTTTTGCCGTAAATGTAATCGCCGTTTTCTGATCGGTCACCGTTCGAAGCCGCCCAAGAAACGATTTGAACCACCGACGGTCGCTCGACTTTGATCAACTGCGCCAGTTCCGTGCGCATGCTCTCATAGCCTTGGCGAGTCAGGTAGTTTTTCTCTGTGCTCATGCCAAACGAGCCGCTATCGCAGGGGCATGCCAAACAGGGGTCAGGTCTTGACGCAAAGAAGGCACCTCACCAAGGTCACAACGGCTTTCCTTGGGACCATGAAAATCTGAGCCACACGAAGCCAAAAAACCGTGGTGTTTGGCCACATCACCATAGGTTTGAAACTGCCCAGGGTTGTGACTGCCCGTGTTCACTTCAATGGCCTGGCCACCGAGATCCTTAAAGGCCGCAAACAGCCCCTCAAACTGCAACTCGGTGTACTGATAGCGACCCGGATGCGCAATCACCGCAACACCACTGGCGGCATGAATCCAACCCAGCGCCTCTTCTAAGGTTGGCCACACGGTTGGCACATAGGCGGCGCCATCGTCTTTGAGATACTGATCAAACACCGCTTGCATGTGACTGAATTGACCCGTCTGAACCAAATAACGCGCAAAGTGTGTGCGACTGATTAAGCCCGGGTTGCCGGCCACACGCAGCGCGCCCTCATAGGTGCCCGGATAGCCCAAGTCGCTAAACCGCTGGCCCATGCCTTGGGCCCGTTCAATTCGCTGCTGCCGAATTGAGGCCAAACCATCAAGCAGCGCAGGATGAGCATCATCGATGCCAAGCCCAACCACATGCAGTGTGCGCCCTGCCCAAGTCACCGATATTTCAACCCCCGCCAAAAACGGCAAGTTAAGCGACTCGGCGACTTGGCGGGCCACCGCCACACCAGCGACCTCATCATGATCGGTCAAAGCCCAGAGTTCAACGCCGTTCGCACTCGCCCGACGAGCCACATCCGCCGGCTCAAGCACACCATCTGAAATGGTTGAATGACAATGCAGATCAGCGCGCGGCATAGAGGGCATTTTTTTTGATTCAGTGGGCATCGATAAACCCAACCACCGTTTGGATTTGATCTTCAACCAATAAACTCGGTGCATGACCCACGCCCGCAAAGTCAACTGAACGCGCCTGCGGGTTGGCCTGCAACATCAATTTCACGGTTGCTTCAGAGAGCAAGTCAGATTGCGCGCCATGCAAAATCAATGTCGGCGCATTCACACACGCATAAGCGCCCCATAGCATTTGCTCGCCTTGCGTCATGAGGTCTTGACTGACCGAGGCAAAAGCCATCGCAATGCCTGGATCGTAGTGTTTGACCCAGCGACCCTCTCGCGGCACAAAATAATGACGCGTGAGACTCGCCCATTGCTCCTCTGAGTGCGGCCCAAATGAGGCAGCCGTCTGTTTCATGTATTGAACTGAGGCATCAAAGCTCTCAAACTGCAAATCTTCAGCTAAGTACTGTCCAATACGCGCCAGTGAAACAGGCTCAACTCGGGGACCCACATCGTTGAGCACCAACCGCGAAATCGACACCACCGGATCTGCAATGCTTGCGCTCAAGCGTGCCGGTGGCGTTGCCCTGAGTCGCAGATTGGATTGCGCCACCAAGGCGGCGTAGCTCAAAGCAATCAAGCCACCCATCGAGGTGCCCACCCAGTGCAGGGTTTTGGGTTGTAAGCGTGCGACCAAAGACACCATATCAGCGGTGTACTGCGGCACGGCATACCCCAAGGGTTGCGGCAACCAATCCGATAGCCCGCGGCCCACAACATCTGGACAAACCACCCGAAAGCGCTTGGCGAGTCGCGAAGCCAAGGCATCGAAGTCACGCCCCGTGCGGGTCAAGCCATGAACGCAAAGCACCACATCGTCGTTCTCTGGGTCACCCCACTCGTAGTACGCCATGCGGTGCAAACCGGTCGGATTCACACAAGCCATTGAATTCACGCGCACAGCAGTCATGGGAAAACCCCCTGATTTAAAACATCATTCTAGGGCATCTACCCCCAAAGGGGGGCGCTGACCGTGCCAGTAACGTCGTCTTTGCGTGGCCACCGATCGCACCTGAAGTGACTCGGCAATGGAATCGAATTGCATCGCACCGTGCTCTGCCGAAACCCAGGTTTGAGTGCCCAATGCATGCCAACGATTGATGACCGATTGATGGGGATGACCAAAGCGATTGTGGTGACCCGCTTGCGCGACGGCATGTTTGGCTTGGCTCCACACCAAAAACGGCTCACTCGAACCCGATCGTGAGCCATGATGCGGCATGCTGATGACATCAATCGCCGTCCACCCACGACTGGCCTGCGCGGCAATGATCTGACTCTCAGCCACCGCATCAATGTCCCCCGTGAGAAGCGCGGAATGCCAACGACCGGTGACCCGCAAAACGCAACCACAGCGGTTTCGTAATGCCCCTGTCAAGGACTGTCGGGCGCAATCGTCTTGTGGATAAAGAAACTCAAACCGAACCCCATCCTCAGTCCAGGCCTGATCGCTGCGACAAGGTGTCGCTTGTGGCACACCTGAACCAATCAACGCTGACACTGAGCGTTGCGCTTGCAGTGTTTCTAAGCCGCCCACGTGATCACTGTCAGGGTGAGAGATCACCACCCGATCCAAGACAGTAATCCCTCGGGCCTTTAACTCAGGCAACACCACGCGCTGCACGGCATCAACCGCACCAAACCGCCAACCCGTGTCAAACAACAGGGTCTTGGTATTGGTTTGCAGCAAAGCCGAACCACCCTGCCCGACATCAAACACAGTCAACTGCCAACCACCCACGGGTGGTGCTGACGGTCGATACAGCAAACCGACAAGCATGACCCCGTAGCCTAAACATCGCCAACGCGTGGGCGGTAAGCTGACCGCTGCCATCACCCCGAGCAGACCCAGAACCAACCAAATAAGCGGCATGGCACTGACCTCAGCCAGCCCCTCAAAACCCGCCAACCAACGCACCGGACGCAAAGACCAATAGAGGCTTTCGTGGGCCAACCAAGCCAAGGGCGATAGCCAAATATCGGGCAACGGCAATAGGCAAGCCGCTGACAGCACCAGCGCCAAAGGCGTTGCCACAAAAGTGATCCAAGGGATGGCCCATGCGTTGGCCGGCATGGACGCAAACGACACTTGATGAAACAAGTAGGCCAATATCGGTGTCGTGCCAATCGTCATGACCCACTGCAAGTGAGCGGCTGTCATCACAGCCTGACCCAAACGCCAGCAACGCGTTTGTGCGACTGAGCGCCATTGCGGGGCTTGCTCGGCAATCACAATCAACGTGGTGACGGCGGCAAACGACAACCAGAACCCAGTCGATAACACCGACCAAGGATCCAACACCGTCATGATCGCCGCAGCCCAAGCGACCGCTTGATAGCCGCTCAGCGGCAACCGGCCACTGAGGCCAATCGCCGCACAAACCAACATAAAAAATGTTCGCTGTGCTGGCACCCCCCAACCCGCCAAAAGACAATAAAAGAAAGCCACCACAACGGCTGACCAAACAAACACCAAGCGCGTTGGCCATGATTCGCTTAACTGCCGCGAACGCCATCTCAAACGCCGATACAAACCAACCATCAGACCGGCACCGAGCGCGGCGATCAGCGTCACGTGTGAACCACTGATCGAGACCAAATGGGTGATGCCAGTGGTGTTAAAAACTTTCCAATCGTCAGCTGACACCCCTCGTTGATCACCAATTGACAGGGCAACAATGACTGGGGCCTCAGGTTGGTCTTTGAGAAGCCGCAACAGGCGTGCGCGAATGTGGCTGCGAATGCGCACCACCCACAACCTTGGATCCCAAACACTCGTATCGTCTAAACGCGTCGGCTTGCCGCGAACAGTGGCCGTGGCAAGCACGCCCTTTTCAAATAACCAACCCGCCGTGTCGAATCCGTGGGCATTCATTCGCCCGTGTGGCGACCTAAAACGCAAGGCCATGCGCCAACGCTGGCCTGGCTCTAAAGCGTTGACACATCCACCGGTGCAAGCACCCGGCCAGTCCACCAAAACCCGCTCTGGCCAGCGCGCTGGATTTGCGTCAATCTGTGCGATAAACCGCACACCACCATCGACTTGTTCGGGTAATGTCGTCAACGACACCGTCACGCGCGTGACTTTATTGTCCTCATCGGGATGCAACGATTGCGCAAGCCTCACGTCGGCACGCCAACTTGCCCAAAGAATGGCCAATAAAAGCACTACCAGCGCAAGCGCCATGGGTCTGAAGGCAGACAAGCCTCGCGCCAATCCCACACCAAAAGCCGTTAGGCAAAGCAAAAGTATCAAGACAGCGATTGCCAAACGCCAAGCACCGCTTGGTAGTTCAGGCAAGCGTTGGACGACGATCACGCCGCCGACCCAAACCAACGGGTACAAGGTATTTCGCATCGCGACTCGCTATCAAAACAGATCCGTGAAAAGGTCTGCAAGACTGCCTGCGAACGGTTAGCGATTCAATTCGTATGTACCGTAGGACACAAAAATGGATTAAACCGAGGGGCTGGGCCAAATCGTGGCCAATTTGGGTATCCGACTGAGCGCAGCCTGAGCGGTTTGATCAATAACGGTCTTAACCGACACCCCTCGCAACTGCGCAAGACTTGCTGCGATCTGAGCCACTTCAGCCGGTTCATTGCGCTGCCCTTTGGTGAGCCATGACGGTCCGATATCGGGCGCATCGGTTTCAAGAACCAAGTCCCTCAGTGGCAGTTGCGTTGCCAAGCGCCTGATTTGTTGCGCGCGGGTGAACGTCAAGGCGCCACCCATGCCAAGGGCAAACCCCACGCCTATGAATTGCTCAGCTTGCTGAAAACTGCCATTGAAAGCATGCGCCAAACCACCCATGCGTGGCATGCGGCGCAACCATTTAAGTAACTCATCTTGCGAGCGACGCACGTGCAATAAAACAGGCAAGTCAAATGCCCGTGCCAAGGCCAACTGCTCACGATAGAAGTGAATCTGCTCTTCGCGGGCGACACCCTCGCGAATAGATTCAACAAAAAAATCCAAGCCGATTTCACCCACCGCGACCAAGCGCGGATCGTCTCGATGTTGCTCTAAAAACTCAGCCAATGCGGTTATATCTGAGCGCTGAGAACGCGCCACAAAAAGTGGGTGAATGCCAACCGCATAGGCCCCCATTGGCATGGCGTGAGCCATGTCACGCACCACAGCAAAATTAGACCGGTGAACAGCAGGAATCAGCAAACCACAAAGACCCGCGGCTTGCGCACGCGCAATCACCCCATCGCGGTCTGAGTCAAACTCACCCGCATCCAAATGGCAGTGGGTGTCAAATAATGGGGCCATTATCAATGGCCCCATTAGCGCCCTAGATGGGTTTGTTGGGTGCTGTCGTTTGGCACTTGATCGGCTGAAAGCGGCGCCAAGTGGCCATCGACCATGGTGAGCTGTCGGTCGGCTTTGCTTGCGAGCGCTAGGTCATGGGTCACCAAAACCAAAGCCGTGCCAAACTGATCGCGAACATTGGCGATCAATTCGAACACCTGTTGTGCGGTTTCGCGATCAAGGTTGCCCGTTGGCTCATCGGCCAACACACAGATCGGTTTGGTCACCAACGCCCGAGCCAAGGCCACCCGTTGGCGTTCACCGCCTGAGAGCTGCCCCGGAAAATGTGAGGCGCGAGACTCAAGGCCCATGGCTTGCAATAGCGGTTCGGCTTGTGCACGGGCCACCGCCAACGACAGTCCACGCACAATCAAAGGCATCGCCACGTTATCGAGCGCGTCAAACTCACCCAACAAGTGGTGAAACTGGTAGACAAACCCCAAGTTTTTGTTGCGCAGTTCACTGCGGGCCGTTTCACCGAGTGAAGAAACCGCCACCCCTTGGATAAAGATTTCACCGGCATTGGGCCGATCAAGCAACCCCAAGCAATGCAATAAAGTGCTCTTGCCCGAGCCAGACGAACCAATGATGGCCACCGTCTCGGCGCGTGCGACATGCAAGTCGACATTTTTTAAAACGTCCACGAGACGGTCACCATCATTGAAATGGCGACAAAGGCCTTGAACTTTCAGTACGCTTTCAGTCATGTCGTAACACCTGTGCAGGCTCAAGCCTTGACGCACGCCAACTCGGATAGAGCGTGGCAAGCAGTGACATCACCAAAGACGTCACGGCAATTAGCACCATGTCAGTGAGCTGAGGGTCGGTTGGCAAACTCGAAATGAAGTAAATCTCTTGAGCCAAAAACTGCAGCCCGAGCAATCTTTCAATAGCAGGCACCAGCACATCCACGTTGTAGGCCACTAAGGCGCCAAAAATGACGCCCAAAGCAGTCCCTATGATGCCAATCAAAGCGCCTTGAATCAGAAAAATCCGTGCAATTTTTCCAGGCGTGGCGCCCAAACTACGCAAAATGGCAATGTCTGACTGTTTGTCTTTGACGGCCATCACTTGGGAGGACAGCAAGTTAAACGCCGCCACGGCCACAATCAATGCCAGAATCAGAAACATCATGCGTTTTTCTGTTCGAACCGCAGCAAACCAAGTGCGGTTATTGCGCGACCAGTCCGCTGACAGCACCCCACGGGGCAAAACAGCACCAAGCTCATTGGACACGCGCGGCGCGGCATGCATGTCGGCAATTCGCAATCGCACGCCAGCTGTGCCCGTGTCACGGAATAAGCGAGCCGCGTCTTGGGCTTGCGCAAAAACCAAGGCGCTGTCGTATTCATAATGGCCAGAGCGATAAATGCCGACCACCGTGAATTGACGCATGCGCGGCGTAAAACCTGCGGGACTGACACTGCCCTGCGGGGCAAGCACCATCACAGTCTGTCCTATCGTGGTGTTGAGCAAATTGGCCAAGGTGTCTCCAATGACCAATCCAAAACCACCGGGCACGAGCGCGGTGAGCTTGCCTTGCACCATTTGGCTACTCAAGCTCGACACGCTGTCTTCGCGCGCAGGATCAATGCCTCGCAACTGAACCCCGCGCAAGTTCGGCCCGCGCATCACAATGGCAGGCGCTGCCACGAACGGTGCCGACCCAATCACATTGGCGTTGGTCTTTGCCACAGCCGAGAGCTCATCGAAGCGTTCGAGCACCCGCTCTGGCGTTTCGCTTGGCACAAATAACTCGATGTGTGGCAAGACTGACAACATGCGATCCCTCACATCTCGCTGAAAACCGTTCATGACTGACAGCACCACAATCAGTGCTGCCACGCCCAAAGCAATACCCACCATCGACATGGCTGCCACAAACGAGACGAATTTGTCCCTTCCCAACCCCGCCGAGCCGCGCCGGGTTAAGCCGGCGTAGCGGGCGCCGACCCACCACTCAAAAAAATATTTCATCAAGTCTCTAATCTGTGTCTTAAAAAATGAAGCCGCGTTTATACCCGCCAAGGGTGCAATGGTGCAAGGGTGAAGGGGGCAACACACGGCCTGCACCAATTATGGCATTGCCGAGACAATGTTTGTGGCAAAAGCTCGGTACGGGCCAGCTGACCGCTACAATCTCATTATGATAATTGCCATCAAAAATGCGCTACCACCACAAGGTTACGCGCCCTCTTTGGCCACGGCATTGGAAGGCCGACACCCATGGCTGGTGCAATGGTTTGCCACACGCACCGCGACCGAGCTTGACTGGCCTTGGCGCGAGCACGGCTGCACCCCGAGCGAAGGCCTGCAACTCAGACTGGCGCAATATCCCTCTAATCCTGATTTACCCACTGGTGCGGCACTCGGCCCTTACTTGGCGGGAGTCACTGACACCCGTGAGCGTGTTTGGTTGATCGATATGTGTAGCACCGTGATCGGTCAAGATCGTGCCGCACTGGTGGCGCTACCCGACTTGGACATCAGCGCCGAAGAATCAGAGGCCCTATGGCAGACTGCCCTGCCGCTATTCGATGACGCTTTAGCGGGTTTTACGCTTGAACCCTTGAGCACTGGTCGGGCTCGCCTACATGGCCCGCTGCCAAATCCCGAGAAAAGCATCAGTCCAATGGCCTTGAGTGGCCAAGACATTGGCGATTGGTGGCCCACAGGTACCTTATGGCAGCCTTGGCGGCGCTTACTCAATGAACTGCAAATGACTTGGCATGAACATCCCGTCAACGAAGCGCGCGCAGCACGCGGGCAAATCCCCATCAATGGCGTTTGGCTGTATGGCGGCGCTATGGGTTGGCAACCCACCGTGCCACCCGTCACGACATGGTGTGACGAACTCACTGAAGCGGCCCGTGATGGCGATTGGCACCAATGGATTGAGTCTTGGCAGGCGCTACAGAGGACTTTAATGGCCGCAGATCCAAACGCTGAGGTTGTGCTGCTTGGCACGGATCGCTCGGTGAGCTTGCGAGCGGCAACCCAAACATGGTGGCAGTCAATGATGGGCATTGGCAAACCCAAAGCCTGGACCAAATGGTGGTGCCACACATGACCCAAGCCCCCCTTTTAACCGTGCGCCCTGTGCCGATTGCTGTCACCGATGGTTTGGTGGCCGAAGGGGTGCACCCGCTGTTGGCTCGGCTTTTATCCGCTCGGGGTGTTAAATCCAACCAAGAACTCTCGACCGATTGGAATGGTTTGTTGGCACCCAAACTGTTGAGCCACATTGATGAGGCGTCGGTGGTTTTGGCGGACGCTATTGAGCAACAAAAACGGCTCTTGATCGTGGCCGATTACGACTGCGATGGCGCGACAGCCTGTGCAGTTGGTATTCGTGGCCTGCGTGCCATGGGTGCAGTGGTCGATTTTTTGGTGCCCAACCGGTTCGAGACAGGCTATGGACTGTCACCGGAGGTGGTCGTACTCGCAGCCAATCACCCTGCCGGCAAACCGGACCTATTGATTACAGTTGACAATGGCATTGCCAGTGTCGATGGGGTCGCCGCCGCTAAGGCGTTGGGCATTGACGTGGTGGTGACCGATCACCACCTGCCTGGCGATCAGCGCCCTGATGCGCTTGCCATCGTGAACCCTAACCAAGACGGCTGCGGGTTTCCGTCAAAAAATTTGGCCGGCGTGGGCGTGATCTTTTACGTCTTGTTGGCTGTCCGCGCAGAGCTTAGAAGCCGCGGTCACTTTAAAGACGGTCCACAACCGCGCCTCGACAGCTTGGTCGACTTGGTGGCCTTGGGCACGGTCGCTGACGTTGTCAAACTGGATCACAACAACCGCTTGTTAGTTACCCGCGGCTTGCAACGGATCCAACAAGGCCAAGCCCAAGCCGGCCTCAGGGCTTTGTTTGCTGTCAGCGGTCGCGATACCCATCAAGCCAGTGCCTTTGATTTGGGCTTTACCCTAGGGCCTCGAATCAACGCCGCTGGTCGGCTAACCGACATGCGTTTGGGCATTGAGTGTTTGATTACCGACGATGATCAACACGCACTTGGCTTGGCGCGTGAGCTTGATCGCATCAATCAGGAAAGGCGGCACATCGAAACCACCATGCGCGAACAGGCGTTGGCCGTGGTTCAAGACATCGAAGACATGGCCACTGATGCCCATTCAGCGGCCATCTGCGTGCATCACCCTGACTGGCATCAAGGGGTGGTGGGTTTGGTGGCCTCACGCTTGAAAGAAAAGTATTACCGGCCTGTGATTGCCTTCGCGCCCGGGGGTGACGGCCATTGGCGAGGCTCTGGGCGATCCATTCCCGATGTCCATTTGAGAGACGTCTTAGACCTGGTTTCTAAGCGACACCCCGGTTTGATTTTGAAATTTGGTGGGCACGCCATGGCTGCTGGTCTGACACTGAATGGCAATGGCATGGCTGAGTTTGCCAGCGCGCTCAGCCAGGCTGTGATTGAGCTGACCGGGCGCCAACACTTTGAACCTTTGATTGAAACTGACGGTTCACTGGAATCGGGCTATGCCAATGTCCAAGTGGCCAACCTGTTGCAGCAACAGGTCTGGGGCGCTGGATTTCCCGCGCCCTTGTTTCTGGATGAGTTTGACGTACAAGACCAACGGTTGGTTGCTGAAAAACACCTCAAAATGTCCCTGACCCGCGATCGGCAGCGGTTTGAAGCCATCTGGTTTAACCACGACACGCTCATGCCAGCACGGATACGGGCGGTGTACCGCCCCACTTCAAACACTTGGCGCTCGGTGGTGACCCTGCAACTTGTCATCGAAACGGCACTACCGGCCTAATCCCACCTAATCCCGCATAATCCCGCCTAATCGCGCCTAATCACATCGCGCACTGGGCTAAACTGGTGACTTCGAGACTCAAGCAAGCGAACACCGCATCATGGAAGCAGAACTGTTAAATGCCCTTTCAGCCCGTTTGGCTGACTACAAGGCCCGCGAACTCGCCGCTCGGGGGTATCTTTGACTACGAGGTCAAAGCCGCTCGTCTAGAGGTTGTTAACGCTGAGTTAGAAGACCCAAAGATTTGGAATGACCAGGCCAACGCCCAAGCGCTTGGGCGCGAAAAAAAGAGCCTAGAAAACGTGGTTCACCAGCTTGAGCAATTGACGCAATCGGTTGGGGATTCGCTTGAACTCTTTGAGCTAGCCTGCGCAGACGATGACGATGAAACCCTAGAGGCCATTGCACAAGACGCCGATGGCTATCAGCAGACCATCGAAGGGCTCGAGTTCCGTCGCATGTTTTCAAATCCGGCCGATCCCTTAAATTGCTTTATTGATATTCAAGCGGGCGCCGGTGGTACAGAAGCACAAGACTGGGCCTCGATGCTGCTTCGGCAGTACTTGCGCTATTGCGAACGCAAAGATTTCAAAGTCGAAGTCCTTGAAGAGTCTGATGGTGATGTCGCGGGTATCAAATCGGCCACCATCAAAGTTGAGGGTGAATACGCCTTTGGGCACCTTCGCACCGAAACCGGCGTGCACCGCTTGGTCAGAAAAAGCCCGTTCGATTCGGCCGGTGGTCGTCACACCTCGTTTGCGAGCGTCTTTGTTTACCCGCAGGTCGACGAGTCGATCGAAATTGAAATCAACCCCGCTGACTTGCGCGTTGATACCTACCGTGCCAGCGGCGCGGGTGGCCAGCACATCAACAAAACCGATTCGGCAGTGCGTCTAACCCATCTGCCCTCGGGCATCGTGGTGCAGTGCCAAAACGATCGCTCTCAACATCGAAATCGGGCTGAAGCCATGGAAATGTTGCGCTCCAAGCTCTACGAACTTGAGATGCGACAGCGCATGGCCGATCAACAAAAGATGGAAGACGCCAAAACCGATGTCGGCTGGGGCCATCAGATCCGCTCTTACGTGCTCGATCAAAGCCGAATCAAAGACCTGCGCACTTCGGTGGAAATTTCTAACACACAAAAAGTTCTTGATGGCGATCTTGACCCGTTCATCCTGGCCAGCCTAAAGCACGGGCTATAAAAACCAAGATTGGAGATTAGCAATGAACAATCAAGAGAACATGGTCACGGTACTGACTGGTTGCACCAAGGGCTTGGGGCTGGCCATGGCAACTCAATTAACAGCCCAAGCGGGTAGCCTGATTACACTGAGTCGATCGGTTGTGCCAGCCCTGACCGAAGCGGCCACGAAAGCGCAAAGCCATCTGACTCAAATCGCCGTTGACCTTGGCGATGGCCAGGCGCTGAAAGCCGCTGCCCAGCAAATGCGCGAAGCCATTGGCCAAGCGCTCACCCAAAAAACCACAGTCATTCGAATCATTCACAACGCCGGCTCAGTGCATCCTGTGGCACCGGCTGATCAACAGACCGATTGGGATGCCATCAATGCGGCCTTTAACGTCAACATCACGGCGCCCATTTTTTTGAATGCACACTTCTTGCAAGCATCCGAGGGTGCGCCAGACCGACGAATCATGCTCATTTCTTCAGGCGCAGGTCGCAATGGCACGCACGGATGGGATGTTTATTGCGCCACCAAAGCAGCCATGGATCGCTACGCCCAGGTGATTGATATTGAGAAACACGCCAACACCCGAGTCAGCTCAATGGCCCCCGGCGTCATTGACACACCAATGCAAGCAACGATTCGCGCAACACCACTGGAGAAGTTTCCTAACCGACAACGGTTTGAGGACATGCATGCCCAAGGCGTTTTGGCGCAAGCGCCAGAAACAGCCCGGCGATTATTGGCCATTTTGCAACACAATGACTACGGCCAGACCGTCATCGATGACGTTCGTAACCATACTTTCTGATCATGACTGATACCGATACCCAAACCCCTGCACACGACGAGAACCACCTGATTGCCGAGCGTCGGCATAAGCTTGCGCGCCTGCGCGAACAAGGTGTGGCCTATCCCAATGACTTCAAACCCACGCATCGCGCGGCCGTGCTGCACTTTTTGCACGATGACAGCGACAAAGAGACGCTTGAAAAAGAAAACCACACCGCGGTCGTCGCCGGCCGAATGATGTTGAAGCGAGTAATGGGTAAAGCGAGTTTTGCGACCCTGCAAGACGCCACCGGACGGATTCAAATCTACCTTGACAAAGGGATGCTTGGCGAAGCGCTCTACGAGGCGTTTAAGCACTGGGATTTGGGCGACATCATTGGTGTGAATGGCTCGGTGTTTAAAACCAACAAAGGCGAGCTATCGATTCACGCCAGCCAGGTGCGGGTACTGGCCAAATCTTTGCGGCCCATGCCTGACAAGTTTCACGGCATGGCAGACCAAGAATTGCGTTACCGCCAGCGCTATGTCGACCTGATTGTGACTGAGCACACACGACAAACCTTTGAGCGGCGCAGTAAAGCCATTTCAACCATGCGCGAGATCATGGTCGAACACGAATTCCTTGAGGTCGAAACACCGATGTTGCAAGCGATACCGGGCGGCGCCACCGCCAAACCGTTTGCCACGCACCACAATGCTTTAGACATGCCCATGTTTTTACGGATTGCGCCTGAGCTATATCTCAAACGCTTGATCGTTGGCGGGTTTGAACGGGTCTTTGAAATCAATCGAAACTTTCGAAACGAAGGGGTGAGCCCGCGCCACAATCCTGAATTCACCATGATGGAGTTCTACGCCGCATACACCGATTATCATTGGCTGATGGACTTTACGGAGACGGTCATTCGCCAGGTGGCTGAAGCCACCACGGGCAGCGCACAACTCACCTATCAAGAGCGCTCGCTTGATTTGAGCCAACCATTCGCACGCTTGACCATTTGCGAGGCGATTCTGGCTCATGCCCCGCACTATCAAGCCGACCAATTAGACGATTTCGAGTTTCTAAAAGAAGCCCTAACAAAACTGGGTGTGAATTTGAATGCGCCTAATTTTGTGCATGCCAAACGGGGGAGCTTGCAACTGGCACTGTTTGAAGAAGTCGCAGAGCACAAGCTCTGGGAGCCAACCTACATTATTGACTACCCCGTTGAGACCTCACCACTGGCGCGCGAATCCGATACCCGTCCTGGGGTAACCGAGCGTTTTGAATTGTTCATCGCCGGCCGTGAACTGGCCAATGGCTTCTCGGAGTTAAACGACCCTGAAGATCAAGCCGCCCGATTCCATGCCCAAGTCGCCGCCAAAGACGCAGGCGACGAGGAAGCCATGTTCTTTGATGACGACTATATTCGCGCCTTGGAATACGGCATGCCGCCTGCTGGTGGCTGCGGCATTGGCATCGACAGGCTAATCATGCTGTTAACAGACAGTGCCAGTATCCGTGATGTGATCCTGTTTCCTCACCTCAGACGCGAAGACTAAGCATCAGCGGTGAAAGAAAAAACCAGATGCCCATCTCAAAGGCGTCTGGTTTTTTTACTTTTGCATTCTGACAGATGAAGCCTCATCGAATCAGAGCGTCAAGCCCATTGATGGCAACCATTGCAAACCCTTGGTGGCATCGCCCCGGGGTTTGTACTCGCAACCGATCCAACCACTGTAGCCAAGCGCTTCGAGCCGCTTAAAAACGGCCTCATAACGCACCTCGCCTTCGTCGGGCTCTGCGCGCAACGGCACTGAGGCAATCTGAATATGTCCGATGTGCGGCAGGTATTGCTCAATCTTCATCAAAATATCGCCCTCAGTCACGCCGACGTGATAAACATCAAACATCAACTTGATGTTCTCACGCCCAACCGCCTGACGGATCTCGTTGGACTGCGCTTGGTAATGATAAAAGTAACCCGGTTTGTCTCTTGGATTCAAGGCTTCGAGCAATAGTGTGATGTCGTGGGCTTGCGCTTGATCGCTGGCCCAATCGAGGTTCTTTAGAAAAACCTCTCGGGATTGACTGTGGCTTGCAGCATCAACAGGCAGCATGCCCGGCAAAACGTGAATCATGCCCGCCTGACTTTCAATCGCCCATTGAAGACTTTCAGTAAAAGCAGCACGAAACGCCGCTTCCCTACCCGGCTGAGCGGCCAAGCCACTGTCGCCTCGGCTGGCGTCACCAACAGGGGTGTTGACTGAAAGCAATCGCATTTGGTGCTGCTCACAGGCAGCCTTCACTGCCAAGGCGGGTGTCTCATAAGGCCAATGCAACTCAATGGCTTTGAATCCAGCGGCAGCAGCCCTTGATATTCGATCCAGTAAAGGCAATGGCGCCCACATCATGCCCAGGTTGGCTGAAAATCGCAATGCCATTACTCAGTACCCCGAAGCGACAGCGGTCTTGGCGCCGGCCTGATCACCCTTAATCGATTCAAGCGCGGCTTTGCAGGCTTGACTGAGCAAGCCCGCTTCATTACCAGGCGTTACCATCCGAAAACCTTGTGACAGTCTCATGGCCGCGGCGGCCCCTGATGAACAAAAAATACCTGGTATTTTTTTATGCGCATGGACCCGCTCACAAATATAGGCAATCGCATCGATCACCACTTGGGCGGTCGGCTCAGAACTCGGTGCTTGACCGAGCGCCAAACTTAAGTCGTTGGGGCCAATATAAACACCATCCAAGCCTTCAACCGACAAAATCGCATCCAAATTATCCAAACCCGCCTGCGTCTCAATCATCCCAATGGTCAAGATTTCGTTGTTTGCGTGCGCGAAATAATCAGGCCCACCGTAGAGCACCCCACGCGCGGGACCAAATGAACGCTCTCCACTGGGCGGATAGCGACAAGCACTCACAAAACGTCGCGCATCATCAGGCGTTGAGATCATGGGACAAATAATGCCGTAGGCGCCAGCATCAAGCAGGCGCATGATCTGCGGCCCGTCATTGCCAGGCACTCTCGCGATCGGTATGGCGGGGGTGGCAGAAAGCGCCTGCAACATGGGCAAAGCCGCATCAAAACCGATCATGCCATGCTGCAGATCCACCGTGACGCAGTCAAAACCAGCCATGCCAACGACTTCGGCAGAAAACGATGAGGGTATGGCCAACCAACCATTGACAATTGACTCGCCCGCTGCCAAACGCGCTTTAACCGTATTTTTTCTCATGAGACGCCCCTGTTGTGTGTCTGATCTGTGTGACTAGCGGCGGCTGCTGAAGCGTCACGCCACTGTTGGCACTAAAAAACGCAGTGTATAGGGGAATCGGGGCTGATGGTAAACGATCAATGGGTTAGTGGTGTTCGCGGGCGTGGTTGATGGTGTAGCGTGGGATCTCGATCGTGAGGTCAGCGTCAGCGACTTTGGCTTGGCAAGACAGGCGCGAAGTGGGCGCCAAGCCCCAAGCACGGTCTAGCAAGTCTTCTTCATCGTCAGTCGCCTCTGCCAGCGTTTCAAAACCATCGCGCATGATCACATGGCAAGTGGTGCAAGCACACGAAAGCTCACAGGCGTGTTCGATTTCAATATCGTGATCAAGCAGAATGCGACAAATGGACTCGCCAACGGCAACGTTCTCGATGACTTTTCCCTCAGGACAAAGGTCTGGGTGGGGTAATACGGTTAATTTAGGCATGGTGGGTGGGTGTCAACATTCAAAAAAAGCGTTAGATTTCGTTAAGGTTGCGGCCAGTGAGTGCTTGACGAATGCTTCGGTCCATTCGTCGTGCGGCAAAGTCATCGGTACACGCAGACAGGGATTTGACTGCAGCACGAAGAGCATCAACCGAGTCGGTCTCAAGCTGCCCTCGCATATTGGCCATTTCAGTCTCAATCTGTGACAACTCATCCGCATTCAACAGGTTTGAATCTTGCGCCAATGCGGCTGTGATCGACTCTAACAACTGCGAGGCTTGCACTTGCTCTTCACGCAACATTCTGAGCTTGGCGTCTTCATCGGCCCCTGCCACGCTGTCTTGCAACATTTTGGCGATCTGCTCGTCGGTTAAACCATGCGATGGTTTAACCGTCACTTCGGCTTGCGTACCGCTGGCTTGTTCTTGCGCACTGACATTCAAAAGCCCATCAGCATCAACTTGAAACGTGACGCGAATGCGTGCAGCACCAGCCACCATGGGGGGAATGCCACGCAACTCAAAGCGTGCCAATGAACGGCACTCGCTCACAAGGTCGCGTTCGCCTTGCACCACATGAACAGCCAACGCCGTTTGACCATCACGGTAAGTGGTGAAGTCTTGCCCACGCGCCACAGGGATCGTGCTGTTACGGGGAATGATGGTCTCAACCAAACCACCCATTGTCTCAAGGCCCAGCGACAGGGGCGTGACATCGAGTAATAGCCAGTCTTCACCAGGATGCCGATTACCCGCCAACAAATTGGCTTGTAACGCGGCACCAATGGCGACCACCTCGTCTGGATTTAGATTAACCAGTGGCTCATGGCCAAAAAACTGCTTAACCATTTGCTGCACCACTGGCATGCGCGTGGCACCACCAACCATCACAACACCCTGCACTTGAGCCAACGACAGCAGAGCATCATCAAGGGCTCGCTGCGCGCAGGACAAACTGCGCTTGATCAAAGGCGTGGCCAAGGTTTCAAACACATCGCGCGTCATGCTAATACTGGCAAGCGCACCGTCAAGGCCGGTCTTGACGCGGGCCAGATCGTCTGTCGAGAGCTGCTCGCGCAAGCGGCGAGCAGCCATCAATAAGTGTCTTTGCTGTTGTGGCTGCTCAGAGAAGTCAAGGCCGGCTTGCTGACAAAGCGTTTGCACAATGGCCGCATCGAAATCATCGCCACCCAGCGCAGTGTCACCACCCGTTGCGATCACTTCAAAAACCCCCTGGGTCAAACGCAACAATGACAGGTCAAAAGTGCCGCCACCAAGGTCATAAACCGCGTAGACACCCTCAGACGAATTGTCTAAGCCGTAAGCAATCGCAGCCGCTGTCGGTTCGTTGAGCAGACGCAACACGTTCAATCCAGCCAACCGAGCCGCATCTCGCGTGGCTTGTCTTTGGGCATCATCGAAGTAGGCCGGCACAGTAATCACAGCCCCGACCACGTCATCGCCGAACGTTTCTTGCGCTCTTTTTCGTAAGGACAACAAAATTTGCGCCGCGACTTTGACGGGTGTCACGACCGCATTTTCTGTGGCAATGGCCACGCTATTGCCCAAGTCTTCAAAATAATAAGGCATGCCCGTGCTCAGAGCGTCAGCGCGTGATTTACCCATCAGTCGTTTGATCGACACCAAGGTGTCTAGCGGCTTGGATTCCTGCAACGCGAGCGCGTCGTGACCGACCACCACCTCATCGGCCGATTGGTAATACACGGCTGAAGGCATCAAGGCGCGTCCTTGCGCGTCAGGCAGTACCTCGGCCACGCTGTGGCGCACAGCAGCAACCAGCGAGTGTGTCGTACCCAAATCGATACCAACCGCAACCTTGCGTTGATGGGGAATGGGACTTGCGTCCGGCTCTGAAATCTGGAGAAATGCCATTTGGTCTATTCCGTTGCTGCTTGCGCGCGTTTGACGGCCTGCAATTCTTTTAAAAATTTCTCAATGAACATCCACTCGTTCAAGCAACTGAGCGCATCAGCCCAATGCCGTTGTTCGATCAGTTGACTCGTTTGTGTGTGGCACTGCGCGCGATTGGCCTCTACTTGGGTCATTAACGCCATGAGTCCAGGCCCATCTTGATGGGCTTCTAAGTTTTCGAGGTCCTCACGCCATTGCATTTGTTGGCTCAAAAACACCGTGTCCAGCGTGCGTGAGGCAGACTCACTGACATCTTGACCCGCGAGCTCACACAAGTATTTGGCGCGTTGTAATGGATCACGCAACACACGGTAAGCCTCATTTAATTGAGTGCTCCACTGCATGGCCACCCGCTTTTCAGGGGCGCTGGCGTTGGCAAACCGATCGGGGTGAACTTGGGCTGCCCGCGCTTTCCATTGAGCATCTAACATCGATGCGTCAAGGGAAAAGCTCGGGGCCAAGCCAAAGAGCTCGAAAAAGTTGGCTTGCGTCAAATCGTCAAACCGTAAACGATTCGCCGCAACCGCATGTGGCTTTTTCGTTAGGGTTACTGAACTTAAACCCTTCGTTTAAACCTTCACGCGCATAGTCGAGTTGAGTGCCCTCAAGATAAACCAGGCTTTTGGGGTCAATGAATACCTTTACGCCGTGACTCTCAAAGACTTGATCCTCTGTCAATGGATCATCAACATACTCCAACTTATAGGCCATGCCTGAGCAGCCTGTGGTTCGAACGCCAAGGCGCAAACCCACACCTTTGCCTCTCTTTTCGAGATACTTTTCAATGTGGTCTGCTGCTTGTGTTGTCAGTGTTACACCCATGATGTCTGGCTCCCGTTCAACGACCGTGCTTGTCCTTGTAATCCTTGACCGCCGCCTTAATGGCATCTTCAGCAAGGATCGAACAGTGTATCTTGACTGGCGGTAAGGCCAGCTCTTTGGCGATATGGGTGTTGCGAATCGTCATCGCCTCATCCAGCGTCTTGCCTTTGACCCACTCAGTCACCAACGAACTTGAAGCGATCGCTGAACCACAGCCATAGGTCTTAAACCGTGCATCTTCAATAATACCGTTGTCATTGACACGAATCTGTAGCTTCATGACGTCACCACAGGCGGGCGCACCAACCATTCCGGTGCCGACTTGATCATCACCCTTTTCAAACGAACCCACATTGCGGGGATTTTCGTAGTGGTCTAGTACTTTTTCACTGTAAGCCATGATGTATTCCTCCTTCAGATAACTGCATTTCAAGCGTTAGTGGGCAGCCCATTGGACTGACTCGAGATCAATGCCGTCTTTGGCCATCTCCCACAAGGGCGACATGTCACGAAGCTTCTCCACCCGTTGCTTTAACAAACCAACCGCAAAATCAATCTCTGCTTCGGTCGTAAAACGGCCCAGGGTGAAGCGAATCGAGCTGTGCGCCAATTCATCGTTGCGACCCAATGCTCGCAAGACATAAGAGGGCTCAAGACTGGCTGAGGTACAGGCCGAACCGCTCGAAACAGCCAGCTCTTTAAGCGCCATGATAAGCGACTCACCCTCAACATAATTGAAACTGATGTTTAAGTTGTGTGGCACCCGGCTCTCAAAGTCGCCATTCAAATAGACTTCCTCAATTTCTTGAGCACCTTGCCACAGGCGATCGCGCAACATACGGATACGCTCATTTTCAGTGGCCATTTCTAACTTGGCCAAACGAAACGATTCACCCATCCCGATAATCTGGTGAGTGGCCAACGTCCCTGAACGGAAACCACGCTCGTGACCGCCACCGTGCATTTGTGACTCAATGCGGATTCGGGGCTTGCGTCGAATGTAGAGGGCACCAATGCCTTTGGGACCGTAGGTCTTGTGCGCACAAAAAGACATCAAGTCCACTTTCAGGTGCTGTAAGTCGATGGCGACCTTGCCCGTGGCTTGAGCCGCATCGACATGGAAAATGATCCCTTTTTCACGACACATCTCACCGATGGCTTGAACATCTTGGATCACACCGATTTCGTTGTTGACGAACATGATTGAGATCAAGACAGTGTCTGGACGCGTTGCCGCTTTGAGTGCATCCAGATCGACTAGCCCGTTTTCCATCACGTCAAGGTAGGTGACCTCGTAGCCTTCACGTTCCAATTCGCGACAAGGATCCAAAACCGCTTTGTGTTCGGTTTTGACCGTAATCACATGCTTGCCGCGCTCGGCATAAAAATGTGCTGCCCCTTTGATGGCTAAATTGTTGGACTCCGTTGCACCAGAAGTCCAAACAATTTCACGGGGGTCCGCATTGACAAGCGCAGCCACGTCGGCACGCGCCTGCTCAACGGCTTCTTCGGCTGCCCAACCAAAAGAATGGCTGCGAGAAGCAGGATTACCGTAATTCTCGTAAAGCCAAGGCACCATCTTGTCGACCACACGTGGGTCAACCGGCGTGGTCGAAGAATAATCCAAATAAACGGGATGAACAGCCATGACTTTTACTCCTGAATCTTGTTTTTCAAACAGCGAACTAAATCGTCACTGACTCGCCGGCCTTACGCGCAAACGGATCGGCTGCAGGATCAATGCTGGTTGGAAAGCGCACGGTTGTTTCGCTGCGTGACTGACCACTGTCTTGCAATTGGCGCATACGCTGCTGGTCAACCAAATCTTGCAATGAAACCGAATCAAGAAAATCGACCATTGTGCGATTCAGCGCGGCCCAAAGCTCATGGGTCATACAGGCGCTTGGGCGACCATCGACACTGGAGCAATCGGTTTTACCGCCACAATTGGTGGCATCGATTGGCTCGTCAACCGCAAAAATGATGTCTGCGACTGTGATATTACGGGCCAAGCGGGCCAAGGTGTAACCACCGCCCGGACCTCGGACGCTGTCCACTAACTCGTGGCGACGCAATTTACCGTACAGCTGCTCTAAGTATGAGAGCGAAATACTTTGTCTTTGACTGATTGCCGATAATGTGACTGGGCCGCTGTGCTGGCGAAGCGCCAAATCGATCATTGCTGTTACAGCAAATCGTCCTTTTGTGGTGAGTCTCATGTTTAAGTCCCTCTACATAAAAATTGATAGAAAAGAAAGCAACCAAGGTTTTGAAAACACCGCCTTTGAATTGCTTTTTCTTGACTGAACTACCTGCCAGAACTGACTGGCTTATTTCAACTAACCCGACTAAACAACTCAAGTATAGATCATTTCCGACCAATATACTCGGGTAAACACTTATTTTTTTAAGGTGATGCAAAAAAACCGCGTAAGCGCGGTTTTTTGTCTATAAGGAAAGTTGAAAAGGCGTTAAGGCCAGCCCAAAGTGCTGAGTGCCGAAATGCTGTAATGCTGAGTGCCGTAATGCTGAGTGTTAAGCGGCTTGATACTGCGTTGCACGCTTGCGAACCAGTTCGAGAACGCCTTGGCAAGCATCTTCGATGTAATCCATGACCTTGCTAAAGCCGTCGGGTCCGCCGTAGTAAGGATCCGGAACCGTGGCCTCCTCATACTCATTGGCAAAACGCATCAGTAGCATCAGTTTGTGGTGGTGGATCTTTGGACATTGCTGTTGCAGTGCAGACAAGTTTTCCCAATCCATTGCCAAGATTAAGTCAAAATCCTGGAAATCAGCGGCATCAACTTGTCGGGCCGTCCTCTCTGCGATGGAATAACCGCGCTTACTTGCCGCCGTCAGTGCCCTCGCATCGGGTGCCTCACCAATGTGAAATCCATGGGTCCCTGCAGAATCCGTCCCAACGACGTTTGCCAGACCCGCCTCATTAAGCAAATGGCGAAATACACCCTCCGCACTTGGCGAACGGCAAATATTACCCATGCATACGAAAAGTACTTTTGTCATCATGATGAAATTTTGAGGGATAACCCGTAATTTGTCTAGAGATTTTTTATAAAGTTGTAAATGCGTAACAGGTCAGAAAATTACATTTTTTTCAATATGATTAATAGTTTATACGTTTTTATTTAAGTATTTAATAGTTACAGCAACAGGATGTTTTACCACCTACCGTGTTGTTAACATGCTGCGACTACAACCCCGATTGCAATACACGCGTTTTTAACGAATTAAGGGCATCTCGTGTGGCTGCTGCCTGCTCAAACTCCAAATTTCGCGCGTGATCGAGCATTTTCTTTTCTAACGACCTCAGCGCCTTGGCCACTGATTTTTCGTCGTCAAGGCGCACGGGCTCTGTTAACAAGCCATCGGCCGTTTCTTCTGGCGCTGCTTGCAGCACCCCGTCAATCATTTCTTTGACGGCCTTTTTAATGCTTTTGGCCTCGATCCCATGGGTCTTGTTAAAAGCCAACTGTTTTGTTCTACGACGGTCAGTCTCATCGATTGCACGCTGCATGGAATCGGTCATTCGGTCGCCATACAGAATGGCGTGGCCCGCTAAGTTCCTCGCCGCACGCCCAATGGTTTGAATCAAACTGCGCTCAGATCGCAAAAACCCCTCTTTATCGGCATCTAGAATCGCCACCAGCGAGACTTCAGGGATATCGAGCCCTTCTCGCAACAAGTTGATACCGACCAAAATATCAAAAGTACCCAGGCGCAAGTCTCGGATGATCTCTACCCGCTCGACAGTGTCAATATCCGAGTGCAAGTAGCGAACCTTAAGACCCTGCTCAGTCAAAAAGTCCGTTAGGTCTTCGGCCATCCGCTTGGTGAGCGTGGTAACCAGAATACGCTCTTGTTTGGCGATACGCGGCTTGACTTGGTCAAGCAGGTCATCAATTTGAGTGCGTGCGGGACGCACTTCGATAGTGGGATCAACCAGGCCTGTCGGACGCACGACCTGTTCGGCCACTTGATCAGACTTTTCAGCCTCATATTTTGCTGGGGTCGCTGACACGAACACCGTCTGCCGCATCCGTTGCTCAAACTCTTCCATCTTCAATGGGCGGTTGTCAAGTGCCGATGGCAAGCGAAAGCCATACAACACCAGCGTTTCTTTGCGCGACCGGTCACCCCGATACATGCCACCAAGCTGCCCGATCGTGACATGGCTCTCGTCGATAAACATCAACGCATCGGCTGGCAAATAATCAATCAACGTGGGTGGTGGCTCACCGGGCGCGGCGCCCGACAAATGCCGGGAATAGTTTTCAATGCCCTTGCAAAACCCGAGCTCCGCCAACATCTCTAAATCAAAACGGGTGCGTTGCTCTAATCGCTGTGCCTCGACAAGCTGCCCGCCATCAACATATTGCTTGAGTCGGTCTCGCAACTCCTCTTTAATCGTCTCAATGGCGCGCAAAACCGTCTGTCGGGGCGTCACATAATGCGAACCAGGGTACACCGTGAAGCGTGGCACTGTCTGGCGCACTTTGCCGGTCAGCGGGTCGAACAAAGAGAGCGATTCGACTTCGTCATCAAACATGGTGATCCGAACCGCTAAGTCAGCACTTTCTGCGGGGTAGACATCGATCACCTCACCTCGCGCGCGAAACACGCCACGGGTGAAATCCGTGTCGTTTCGGGTGTATTGCATCGCAACCAACCGGGCTAGCATTTCGCGACGCGACAAGCGGTCGCCAACGCGCAATATCAACACCATGGCGTGGTAATCAGCTGGATTGCCAATGCCGTAAATGCATGAAACGGTGCCAACGATGATGGTGTCACGTCGCTCAAGCAGACTTTTCGTGGCTGAAAGTCGCATTTGCTCGATGTGCTCGTTTATTGACGAATCTTTTTCAATAAACAAGTCGCGCGAAGGCACATAGGCCTCTGGCTGGTAGTAATCATAGTAAGAAACAAAATACTCAACCGCATTGCGAGGAAAAAACTCGCGCATCTCAGAATACAGCTGGGCGGCAAGGGTTTTGTTTGGTGCGAGCACCAAAGCTGGGCGACCCGAACGCGCAATCACGTTGGCCATCGTGAAAGTCTTACCCGACCCCGTGACGCCCAAAAGCGTTTGATACATCAATCCGTCAGACACACCTTGGGTGAGCTTTTCGATGGCGGTGGGCTGATCACCAGCGGGTGCGTAGGGGTGAAAAAGGGAAAACGGACTGTCGGGAAACGCTATAAACTGACCTTGCGTCATGCTAGAATTTATCCTAGGGAAACCCCTGAATGAGGGTACCAGTGAATGGTAACAGTTGCGCATTATCGAGCCTGGCAGCCACCTCGTCTAGCTTTAACCCTACACGTTTAACCAAACTCACCTTATGCACAGGCCATGAGCACACTATTCTCAAACGTCGAATTAGCACCTCGTGACCCCATTCTGGGGCTTAACGAACAATACAATGCGGACACGCGCACCAATAAGGTCAATCTTGGTGTCGGTGTTTATTACGACGATGCGGGTCGAGTACCCCTCTTACGGTGTGTGCACGAGGTTGAAATTGAGCGTGTGCAGGCCGCTGCAGCACACAGTTACCTTCCCATTGAAGGTTTAAAAACACTGAACGATGGCGCGCGCGCGCTGGTCTTGGGCCAGTCATCGGAGGCTATCGCTTCAGGACGCGCCTTTACAGTGCAATCTGTGGGTGGTACGGGCGCTCTAAAAATTGGTGCTGATTACCTGAAGCAATTACTCCCCACAACCCAAGTTGCCATCAGCAATCCGAGCTGGGAAAATCACCGTGCCCTGTTTGAAAGGGCTGGTTTTGAGGTGGTCGAGTACCCCTATTACGATCCCGCGACACGCGGACTGAACTTTGAAGCCATGCTCACTGGTTTGCGTGCACTGCCAACGCAAACCATCGTGGTGCTTCATGCCTGCTGCCACAACCCAACCGGTGCAGATCCCTCACCCGCACAGTGGCGGCAAATTGCCCAAGTGGTACAAGAGAGATCGTTGGTCCCCTTTTTAGACATTGCCTATCAGGGCTTCGGTGACGGCTTAGAGGCCGACGGGCAGGTTGTCCGTCTGTTCGCCGAAATGGGCCTGACATGTTTTATCAGCACCTCGTTTTCAAAATCGTTCTCGCTTTACGGTGAACGGATCGGGGCACTGACAGTTGTCACTGGCAGCGCTGACGAGGCCAAACGGGTACTCAGTCAAGTCAAACGCGTCATTCGCACCAACTACTCCAACCCACCCACTTTTGGGGCTGCCATTGTTGCCGAAGTTCTAAACAACGAAAAGCTGTTTGCCATGTGGGACAGTGAATTAGCTGAGATGCGTGATCGCATTAAGTTGATGCGATCAGCCCTCGTTGACAGAATCAAAGCACATGGCGCGGCCACTGATTTTTCTTTTGTGCTTGAACAAAAGGGCATGTTCTCCTACTCAGGCCTCACCAGCGCACAAGTTGACGTGCTGCGCGACACACACGGCATTTACGCTGTTTCAAGTGGCCGAATTTGCGTCGCCGCGCTTAACAGCCGCAACATCGAAGTTGTGGCTAGCGCCGTCGCTGACGTGATCAAAACCTAAGTTTTTGCTACTGTTTTTGCTTTTGTTTTTGCCTCTGTTTACACGACCCCACCGTGTCCTCGGCATCGGGCCGCGACTCGGTGGCAAGACAGCCAGCAATACCCAAGCCAGAATGGCCGATTGGATTGCTATTTAAACGGCTTTGGGTGACAATACTGTATGTACATACAGCATGGGGCGCCCAATGGCAACCAAACTGACAGATCGACAGTCTGAAATCCTTTCCCTGATTCAAGAGGCGATCGCTCAGACGGGTTTTCCCCCAACGCGCGCAGAGATCGCTCAGATACTGGGCTTTAAATCAGCCAACGCCGCAGAGGATCATTTGCGAGCCTTGGAAAAGAAGGGCTTCATCACGCTCACACCGGGTGCATCCAGAGGCATTCGCTTAACGCAAGCCGCCGATTTGTCGACGGACAAAACCACAGCAAGTGCTCTCATAGAAAAAGCCATGACTGTGCTAACGCTGCCCCTGATTGGGCGAGTTGCCGCTGGCACGCCCATCCTTGCCGCAGAAAACATCTCTCGCGAGCTCAGTGTTGATCCCAATCTTTTCAGTAAGCAACCGGACTATTTACTAGAAGTTCGTGGCTTGAGTATGCGCGACGCTGGCATTTTGGATGCTGATCTGCTGGCAATCAAAAAAGTGCAAGAGGCACGCTCGGGTCAGATTGTTGTGGCTAGGATCGGTGAAGAAGTCACTGTTAAGCGCTTGAATGTTCAAAAAGGCAGGATTCAGTTGGATCCTGAGAATCCTGATTTCGAACCTATCGTTATTTCAGACGCTGACAATTTTGCCATCGAGGGTTTGGTGGTTGGGCTGATTCGAGCAACACCCCTGCACTAGTTGGACGACTAACTCTCGTCTTGTGAGAACCTTTCAATGGCCCGGCGATTGCGTTTGGTCGGTCGACCCGCGAGGTTACGGGTTGGCTCAGAATAAAAACGCCTACTTTCAGCCGCCAATAATCTCGCCGTTTGGCTTTCAGCCGTCTCGTCATAAAGGGCTTGCGCCAGAGGCGCTGCGCGTCTAACACCGCTTAACAAGCGCACAAAAACCTCAATACGATCCGTGCCCCGGTAAACCTGAACCCTGTCATCGAGCTTGACGTGGCGGGCCGGTTTGACACGCTCACCATTGACGTGAACACGCCCCAATTCAATGGCTTCAGTGGCGAGCGAGCGCGATTTAAAAAATCGCGCTGCCCATAGCCATTTGTCTATACGAAGGATCTGATCAGACTCTTCCAAAGCCGACATGCCTTTTAATGCTTAATAACAGGATCCACGGCACCAGTGGCTTGGGTGCCACTCACAACCGTTTCTGAAGGCACCTCTTCCGGCAACGCTTCAGGCATACGCTCAAGGGCAACTTCGAGGGCTTGATCAATCCATTTAACGGGGATGATCTCTAAGTGGTTTTTGACGTTATCAGGTATTTCAGCCAAATCCTTGACGTTCTCAGATGGGATCAGTACCGTCTTGATGCCACCTCGACGGGCAGCCAACAGCTTCTCTTTTAAACCGCCAATGGCCAGCACCTCGCCACGAAGTGTGATCTCACCAGTCATCGCCACATCCGCACGCACAGGAATCCGAGTCAGTGCTGAAATGATAGCGATGGTAATCGCCACACCCGCTGAGGGTCCATCTTTGGGTGTCGCACCCTCAGGTACGTGCACATGCATGTCACGCTTTTCAAAAACCACGTCACTGATACCAACCCGTCGCGCTCGGGCCCTGACCACACTGCGTGCAGCCTCAACAGACTCCTTCATCACATCACCGAGCGAACCGGTGCGAAGAATCACACCCTTGCCAGGCATGTCAGCGACTTCAATGGTCAGTAAATCACCGCCCACTTCAGTCCAGGCCAAGCCAGTGACCTGACCAATCTGGTTTTCTTTTTCAGCCATGCCGTAGCTGTAACGCTGCACACCCAGGTAATCAGACAAGTTATCGCTGTTCACCACCACTGTCGCAGCGGTGGCCATGGCTTTCGAAGCCTTGCGAGCAGCCGCTTTAGAGCTTCCAGCAGGCACGTGTGCAACGAGCTGCTTGACCACTTTGCGGCAAATCTTGCCAATTTCACGCTCTAAGGAACGCACACCCGCTTCGCGTGTGTAATAGCGAACCATGTCATGAAGCGCGCTGTCTTCAACGGTCAATTCCTCTGGTCTCAAACCGTTATTTTTGACCAGTTTGGGCAACAGATGATCCTTGGCAATATGGATCTTTTCGTCTTCCGTGTAGCCCGACAACCGAATAACTTCCATGCGATCCAAGAGCGCAGGCGGAATATTCAAGGTGTTGCTGGTGGCCACAAACATCACATCCGATAGATCAAAGTCGACTTCGACATAGTGATCTTGGAATGTGTGGTTTTGTTCGGGGTCAAGCACCTCAAGCAAAGCCGAGGCAGGGTCACCACGAAAATCCATGCCGAGCTTGTCGATTTCATCGAGCAAAAATAGCGGATTTCTCACGCCAACCTTGGACATGTTTTGCAAGATCTTGCCTGGCATAGAGCCGATGTAGGTTCTGCGATGGCCACGAATCTCAGCCTCGTCGCGAACGCCACCGAGTGCCATGCGTATGAACTGGCGATTGGTGGCCTTGGCTAATGACTGCCCAAGAGAGGTCTTGCCCACACCTGGTGGACCGACCAAACACAAAATCGGTGCTTTTAGCTTGTCGACTCTTTGCTGTACCGCAAGGTACTCAACGATACGCTCTTTGACTTTCTCGAGTCCGTAGTGATCGTTATCGAGCACGGATTCCGCATGCGGCACCGAGTAATTCACAGTGCTTTTCTTGCGCCACGGCAAGCCGATGACGGTGTCAATGTAGGTGCGTACAACGGTTGCCTCAGCCGACATCGGTGACATGAGCTTGAGCTTTTTGAGTTCCCCATCGACCTTCTTGCGCGCTTCTTTTGGCAGCTGAGCAGCTTCAATCCGTTTTTCGAGCTCCTCAATGTCAGCACCATCTTCGCCTTCGCCAAGTTCTTTTTGAATGGCCTTGACTTGCTCATTGAGGTAGTAGTCGCGTTGACTCTTTTCCATTTGTTTTTTAACGCGACCTCGGATCCGTTTCTCCACTTGGAGGATATCAATTTCCGTTTCGAGCTGCGTCAACAAACTTTCCAAACGCTGAGCCGTGTCCATGACTTCTAGCATCTGCTGCTTTTGCTCTAACTTCAATGGCAAATGGGCAGCAATGGTGTCAGCCAAGCGGCTCGCATTGTCGATGCCAGCCAAGGATGTCAGGATCTCTGGTGGGATCTTCTTGTTAAGTTTGACGTAGGCCTCAAACTGGCCCACGATGGCACGGCGCAAGGCCTCGACCTCTGAGCCACTGACCTCTTCTGGCAAAACAGGCATGACATCTGAGGAAAAATGGCTTTCAGCATCTTCAATCGATAACACGCGGGCGCGCTGAGTGCCCTCAACCAGAACCTTGACCGTACCGTCAGGTAACTTGAGCATCTGTAGGATGGTTGCCAAGCAACCAATTTCATACACATCCTCAGGTGTTGGGTCGTCTTTACTCGCCGATTTTTGAGCAGCCAACATGATGTTCTTGCCACCTTCCATCGCGGCTTCGAGCGCACGAATAGAGCGAGGACGACCCACAAAAAGTGGGATCACCATATGGGGAAACACGACAACGTCGCGCAGGGGCAGCAAAGGCAGCGTTAAACGCTGTGCGGGCAGTAGGTTTTGACCAGACATAGAAAATTGTCCTGTTTAAATGTCGCCTCGACTTAAACGACCGAGGCGCTTTCGCTAACGATGTTAGAGATATAGGGACAATAGCTTAAAAATCAAGTTCAGGCAGCCGCGTCACGAACTTTTTTAGGGCTTCTGGTTTTGCCCTCAACCGATGACTTGCTTGGCTCTTCAAAAACAAGCAAGGGCTCGCCATCACCATTAATCGCTGCTTCGTCAAGCACAACTCGCGTGACGTTGGTTTGTGAAGGCAGGTCATACATGACGTTGAGCAAACATGCCTCAAGAATTGAGCGCAAACCACGGGCGCCAGTTTTACGGCGGATCGCTTTGCGTGCGATCGCGTGCAAGGCCTGCTCACGGATCTCGAGCTCAACGCCTTCCATCTCAAAGAGTTTTTGAAACTGTTTCACCAAGGCGTTAGCGGGCTGAGTTAACACTTTAACCAGCGTTTCCTCATCGAGCTCAGACAGTGTTGCCACCACTGGCAAGCGACCAACGAGTTCAGGAATCAGGCCAAATTTGATCAAGTCTTCAGGCTCAACCGAAAGAAAAGTCTCACCAGAACTCTTGGCGCTCTTGGCAACCACTGAAGCCCCGAAACCGATACCACTGCGTTCGGTCCGATCAAGAATGACTTTCTCTAAACCATCAAAAGCACCACCAACAATAAACAAAACGTTAGTCGTGTCGACTTGAACAAAATCTTGATTGGGATGCTTTCGGCCGCCTTGCGGTGGCACCGAAGCAACAGTGCCCTCAATCAGCTTGAGCAAGGCTTGCTGAACGCCCTCGCCCGAGACGTCTCGCGTGATCGATGGGTTATCCGATTTGCGGGAGATTTTGTCAATTTCGTCGATGTAAACAATGGCCCGTTGCGCTTTTTCAACATCGTAAGCACAATTTTGAAGCAATTTTTGAATAATGTTTTCGACATCCTCACCCACGTAACCAGCCTCGGTAAGGGTGGTGGCATCGGCCATCACAAAAGGCACGTCAAGTTGGCGGGCGAGCGTCTGGGCCAACAACGTCTTGCCCGAACCGGTTGGTCCGACCAAGAGAATGTTACTTTTGCTCAACTCGACGTCGTCACCCTTAACGGCGCCATGGCGCAATCGTTTGTAATGGTTGTAAACAGCGACCGCTAAAACCCGCTTGGGCGAATCTTGACCAATCACGTAGCGGTCAAGAAAGGCTTTTATTTCTGCCGGTGTCGGCAAATCTGTTTTGATCGCATCACGCGTACTCGATTCGATTTCGTCGCGAATGATGTCGTTGCAAAGATTAACGCATTCATCACAGATAAAAACAGACGGTCCAGCGATGAGTTTACGAACTTCGTTTTGTGTCTTATTACAAAACGAACAATGCAAAGTCTTGGCGCTTGTCGGTGTGTTTTTTTCTGTCATGGGTGTCTTGAAATGGTTCAGCCGGCATCGGCACGAGTGGTTAACATCTTATCGATGATGCCGTAGGTCACGGCCTCTTCTGAAGACATAAAATTATCGCGCTCAGTGTCGAGTTCGATTTGGCTGACCGATCGCCCAGTATTTTCTGAAAGAATCAGGTTTAAACGCTCGCGCAAGCTCAGGATTTCCTTGGCCTGGATTTGGATGTCTGTGGCCTGTCCCTGAGCACCGCCTGAGGGCTGATGGATCATGATTCTTGAGTTTGGCAAGGCAAAGCGCTTGCCTTTGGCACCCGCTGCCAGCAAAAACGCACCCATACTGGCTGCGATGCCTGTACAAAGGGTAGACACGTCAGGCTTGATAAAACGAATCGTGTCGTACATCGCCATGCCCGCATAAACTGAACCGCCGGGTGAATTGATGTAGAGCGAAATGTCTTTATCTGGATTTTCAGACTCCAGAAAGAGCATTTGCGCCACGATTAAGTTCGCCGACTGATCGTTGACCGAACCCACCAAAAAAATCACACGCTCTTTTAACAAACGCGAGTAGATGTCGTAAGACCTCTCACCGCGGCCGGATTGCTCAACGACGATTGGAATGTACCCAAGCCCAGTCGGCGTCACTGAATCACCGCCATGCATCGATGCATAGAAATCTGTAAATCCACTCGTACTCATTTGCTCTGACCTCAATGTGCTGCGACAGTTAAGCCGCTTGTGCCGAAGTACCCATCAGCTCATCAAATACAACCGCCTCGTCTGTGACTTTGGCGTTAGCCAAGACGTGATCAACCACGTTATCCTCAAGGACAATGGCCTCGATTTCGGCCCGGCGCTGACGGTCCGATAAGTAGTAGCTCACAACTTGAGCCGGTTGTTCGTAGTTCTGTGCGAACTTCTCAATTTTCTCTCGGACCTGCTCAGGCTTGGCTTGTAGGCCAACCTGGCGAATCAATTCACCAATCATCAGGCCGAGCTTAACGCGGCGTTTTGCCTCGTCAGCAAAGGTTTCTGGTGGAATTGGAATGGTTTCAGCGTTTGGCAAGCCGCGCTGCTTTAATTCTTCGCGCGCTGCTGCCACACGACTTTCTGACTCCGTTGCAACCAACGCCTTAGGCACATCGAAATCGGCCGTAGCCAAGAGCGCATCCATCACGCTGGCTTTGGTGCGCGAAGAGATACGCGAATCAACTTCACGTTCAAGGTTTTGACGGATGTCCGTTGTCAACTTTTCAACGCTGCCTTCAGCCTGACCGAGCGACTTGGCAAAAGCTTCGTCAATCACCGGTAATTCAGGACGCGCAACCTCTTTCACCTTGATGGTGAATTGTGCGGTTTTACCAGCCACTTCCTGCCCACCATAATCGGCAGGAAAAGTCAGCGGGAATGTTTTCTCTTCGCCAGCTTTCAAACCCCTGACGGCGGCTTCAAACTCGGGCAACATGCGACCCTTGCCAAGAACAAAAGCGAAGTCTTCAGCGGTACCACCCTCAAAAGCAATCTCGTCAATCTTGCCAAGGAAATCAATTTTGACCTGGTCATTGTCGCCCGCCGAACGTCCCTCTTCAGCCACGTATTCAGTGCGTTGCTCACGCAAAACTGTCAGTGTCTTTTCGACTTCAGCTTGCGTAACAGCGCAACTGGCGCGCTTGACCGCCATGGCGCTCAGGTCTGGGACTGTGATTTCTGGGTAAACCTCAAAAGTCGCGAAAAAAGCCAGTGTGTCTTCTGGCACGCCGTCTTGCTTGGGCTCCAGTGATGGTGACCCCGCCACTTTTAAGCCCGACTGTTGCAGTGACTGGTCTAGGGCTTGACCAACCTTTTGATTGATCATGTCATAGCGGATACCCGGCGCGTGCGAACGCTCAAGAATAGACATCGGCACTTTGCCTGGTCTAAATCCCGGCGACTTCGCGGTCCGTGCCACTTTCTTTAGCTCACTTTTTACCGCTAGCTCAACATCAGCTAAGGCAACGGAGATTTCGATTCGGCGCTCGAGGCCTTCTAACGTTTCAACCACGGGTTGCATAGATTATTCACCAACTCGATCAAGTCGGGGCTAAGCACATCCACCAGCCCCGGGGGTTGTAAAAAATGGTGCGAAGGGCGGGACTCGAACCCGCACACCTGTGAGGGCGTCAGGACCTAAACCTGGTGCGTCTACCAATTTCGCCACCTTCGCAGTCAGCGTGATTGTAGCGCACACACACAAACTATTTTTGGGATACCCACAAGGCGCTGGCTAAGGCTAAAATTCATCCCATGAACAGACGCTTGAACCTACTACAGCCCTACCCTTTTGAAAAGCTTCGCGAACTGCTTGCGAGCGCCAAACCAGAGGCAACCGGCTTGCCTTTTATCGATTTGTCGATCGGAGAGCCCAAACACGACGCCCCTTTGCTGGCAAAGCAAGCCATCACTGAGTCGCTCGCTGGCCTGTCTGGCTACCCGCCAACCAAAGGCAGCGATGGTTTGCGTCAAGCCATCGCCAAATGGTTAGAGCGGCGCTACGGCCTACCCTTCATTGACCCCCAAACGCAGGTTTTACCCGCGCTGGGCTCGCGCGAAGCGCTTTTTGCTTTTGCTCAAGTGGTTATCGACGACAGCCAAGGCGGCTGGGTTGTTTGCCCAAACCCTTTCTACCAAATCTACGAGGGTGCTGCCCTTCTAGCAGGGGCGCGCCCGTATTACGTCAACAGCCAAGCTGACAAAAACTTCCTCTCAGACTGGCGAAGTGTCCCCGCTGAAGTCTGGCAAGAAACGCAGCTGATGTTTGTCTGCAGCCCTGGCAACCCTGCTGGCAGTGTCATGGGGCTTGAAGATTGGCGCTATCTTTTTAGTCTGGCTGACCGCTACGACTTTGTGATTGCCTCCGATGAGTGCTATAGCGAGATTTACCTCGACGAAGACAATCCGCCCATGGGTGGACTACAAGCCGCCCACGCGCTGGGACGCTCGACTTTTGACAAATTGGTCAGTTTTTCGAGCTTGTCTAAACGGTCTAACCTCCCAGGACTACGTTCTGGCTTTGTGGCGGGCAATGCCGAACTGATCAAGCAATTCCTGCTTTATCGTACTTACCACGGCAGTGCCATGTCCCCCCTCGTTGCAGCCGCGAGCATGGCCGCTTGGCAAGACGAAACCCACGTCATTGCAAACCGCCAAGCCTACCGTGATAAGTTTGAGGCCGTGTTGCCCATTCTTGCCCCTGTGCTCGACGTCAGGCGTCCCGATGCCTCGTTTTACCTTTGGGCCGCTACCGCCTCTGATGACGCCAAATTTACCCATGATCTGCTGGATCAACAAGCCGTCAAAGTCCTGCCGGGCAGTTACGTGTCGCGTGAAGCCGAGGGCATTAACCCTGGCACCAACCGAATCAGAATTGCATTGGTCGCGCCAATCGAGCAGTGTGTCGAGGGCGCCAAACGAATTGCTGCCTTTGTCAAGACTCAACGCCTGACAGGCTGATGGGTGATTACGCCCCTGATCCCTATTATTGGCTACACTGCCGGTCATTCGTGATGATGACCCATACTCTAAGGAACGACTGAACCATGACCCTTGACCTGCAAACCACCATCGAACAAGCTTGGGAAGCGCGCGCCACTTTGTCACCCCAAACCACAGATGCCACTGTGCGCGAAGCCATTGAACATGCGATCGATTCGCTTGACCAAGGCACTTTGCGAGTCGCTGAGAAAATCGGCGCAGATTGGGTGGTTCATCAATGGTTAAAAAAAGCGGTATTACTTTCGTTTCGTATCAATCAAAACGAGGTCATGGGACAAGCACCATTGCAGTTTTTTGACAAAGTACCGCTTAAGTTTTCTGGATTTGGTCAAAATGCTTTTAACGCTGGCGGCTATCGTGTCGTTCCACCCGCGGTTGCCAGACGCGGCTCTTTTATCGGCAAAAACGTTGTTTTGATGCCTTCGTATGTCAACATTGGCGCCTACGTTGATGAAGGCACAATGGTCGATACTTGGGCGACTGTGGGCAGTTGCGCGCAAATTGGCAAAAACGTCCACCTGTCGGGTGGCGTTGGCATTGGTGGCGTGCTTGAGCCCCTGCAAGCAAACCCAACCATCATTGAAGACAATTGCTTCATTGGCGCCCGTTCGGAAGTCGTCGAAGGGGTCATCGTTGAAGCAAACTCAGTCCTTGCAATGGGCGTTTTTTTATCGCAGAGCACTCGCATTTTTGATCGGGAAACGGGCGAAATTACTTATGGCCGGGTGCCTTCAGGCTCCGTGGTGGTGCCCGGTTCACTGCCCGCTGGCGATGGCTCGCACAGCTTAGCTTGCGCTGTGATTGTTAAAAAAGTTGATGCCCAAACCCGAGCCAAAACCAGTATCAATGACCTTTTGAGAGCATAACTGTCGTGACTGAGACCCTTGTCTTAAACCGAGTCAAAACCCTCATTGAACGCGCCTCAGTGACGCCAGAAGACGAGGGTTGCCAACTGCTGTTGATGACGATTTTGTCGCCACTTGGATTTGTGGCCGAAACCTTCGAACGCGGCGGGGTTAAGAACCTCTGGGCCAGACGCGGCGACAAGGCGCCTTTATTGGTTTTTGCAGGTCACACCGACGTGGTCCCAACAGGACCACTCGATCGTTGGCAAACCGACCCTTTCGTGCCAACCGTTATTGATGGCAAGCTCTATGGACGTGGCGCTGCCGACATGAAAAGCTCGATCGCTGCCTTTGCGACGGCTGCCGAAGAATTTGTCATGGCTCACCCTGATCACGAAGGGTCGATCGCGCTGTTGATCACGTCTGACGAAGAAGGGCCAGCCACTGACGGCACGGTTATCGTTTGCGACGCACTGAAGGCCCGTGGCCAAACCCCTGATTTTTGTATCGTGGGTGAACCCACCTCAGTGGATCGGCTGGGCGACACGATCAAAAACGGTCGTCGTGGCTCCATGTCAGGCAAACTGAAAGTGCAAGGTAAGCAAGGTCACATCGCCTACCCACACTTGGCCCGCAATCCCATTCATGAAGCCAATCCAGCACTCAACAGCTTGATCGCTGAGGTTTGGGATGAGGGCAACGAATACTTTCCCGCCACAAGTTTTCAGATTTCGAATATCCATGGCGGCGCTGGTGCCAGCAACATCATCCCGGGCGAAGTCGTGATTGATTTCAATTTTCGGTTTTCCACCGAAAACACTGTTGACACAATAAAAACAAGGGTTAAGGACATTCTCGATGCCCACCAGTTGACCTACACGCTTGACTGGTCCGTCAGTGGCCTACCTTTTCTAACGCCCAAAGGCACGCTAAGCGATGCCCTATCCCAAGCCATCCTTGCCGAGACAGGCTTTGAGACCACACTTTCAACAACTGGTGGCACCTCCGATGGTCGCTTCATTGCTCAGATATGCCCCCAAGTGGTTGAGTTTGGTCCTTTGAATGCCTCGATTCATCAAGTCAATGAACACATCGACATCGCTGAACTCGAGCCTTTAAAAAACATTTACCGGCGCACGCTTGAACAGCTTTTGTTGAAATGACCATTACGGGTACAAAAAACGATCATCTGGTGCAACTGGTTACTGTTCGCGATTGGTTGAGATTTGCCGTCAGCCAAATGAACCGCCATCACGTTCATTTTGGCCAAGGCACGGATAACGCATGGGATGACGCTGTTTTTCTGGTGCTCAAGAGCCTTAACCTACCCATCGAGCAATTGGAACCGTTCCTAGACGCCAAGCTATTGCCATCAGAGCGCCAACAGCTTTTCAGTGCCGTTGAGCAACGCTGTGAGCAGCATATTCCAACGGCTTACATCGTCTCTGAAGCCTGGCTTCAAGGCTATCAGTTCAGGGTCTCACCTGATGTTCTGATTCCCCGCTCACCCATTGCCGAACTGTTGCTGAGATCTCTTGAGCCCTGGGTTAGCGATGCTAACGCTGTCAAACGCGTTGCTGATATCTGCACAGGATCGGGTTGCTTGGCCATCATGGCTGCACTTCATTTTCCAAAGGCGACTGTCGATGCGACTGATCTCTCGCCCAAAGCCTTGGCTATCGCTCAGCAAAACATCGATGACTATGGGCTCAATGAACAGGTTCATTTGTATGAGGGCAACTTACTCGATGCCTTGCCTAGCGGCCGCACTTACGATCTGATGATTTGCAATCCCCCTTACGTTAATCAGGCCTCGATGAATGGTCTGCCCGCCGAGTTCCTGAAAGAACCCAACATGGCATTGGCTGGTGGCGATGATGGCATGTTTTTGGTTAAACAGTTGCTCGAAAAACTCGCATCATATTTGAACGACGACGGTTTCTTGCTCTTAGAAATCGGTCATGAACGCAGCCATTTTGAAGCGGCCTTCCCCTTGCTAAACCCCCTCTGGATCGACACCATGGCCACCGAACAAAACATTCTTCTGATCCGTGCGGATCAACTGTCATCGTGATTAGAGCCAGTGAACTAAACATCATGCGCGGCACCCTCGTTCTTTTTGAGGGTGCTGAATTTGTCGTGCATCCTGGTGAGCGCGTTGGTCTTGTCGGACGCAATGGTAGTGGTAAGTCCACCCTGTTTTCTCTCATCAAAGGTCACATTGACCTAGATGGTGGCGACATCCACTACCCTGACAGTTGGCGCTTAGCCTGGGTTGAACAAAACGTTGACGACATGGATCGGTCAGCGCGTGAGCATGTCATTGACGGCGACCGTCATTTACGCGCGCTACAAGCACAACGCGCGTTGGCCGAAACGTCAGCCGCTAGCGGTGAGCTGATTGGTGAGCTCGAAGCGGCCTTAAACGAGGCGGGTGCTTGGCAGGCAAATGCGCGAGCAGAGTCTCTGCTGGCCGGACTTGGCTTTAGCGCTGAGCAGTGGAGCCATCCCGTGGGCTCGTTTTCTGGTGGCTGGCAGATGCGTATCAGCTTGGCCAAAGCCCTCATGGCACCCTCCGATTTATTGCTGTTAGACGAGCCAACCAACCACTTAGACCTTGATGCCATGCTCTGGCTCGAACGATGGTTGGCCAGCTACGAAGGCTCAGTGATTGTCATTTCTCACGACACTGAATTTCTGGATGCGGTCTCGCAAGTCATCTTGCATGTCGACCACCGCAAACTGGTGCGATACAAGGGAGGCTATGACTCCTTTCTCAACCAACGGGCTGAGCGTTTGCGCCAAACCCGAGTGGCTTGGGACAAACAAACCCAAGAAACCGCTCGACTGCAGTCGTTTATTGATCGCTTTAAAGCCAAAGCATCGAAAGCGAAACAAGCGCAAAGCCGTGTGAAAGCAATGGCACGGATGCAGGCGCTCGCGCCGCTTCAGGCTGAGGCAAACATTGACATTCGCATCCCTCAGCCAGACAGTACCCCTGACACGCTGGTGCAGTTAAAAGACGCCAGCGTGGGGTATTCGGTCAACGGTAAACCACACACCATTTTGTCAAAAGTGACACAGCGCGTTGAAGCTGGTGACCGCATTGGTGTGCTCGGCGTTAACGGCGCGGGTAAATCCACGCTTATCAAACTCATCGCTGGTGAACTCGCGTCAATGGCCGGCGACAGGCTGGCTGCCAATACACTCAAAATCGGTTATTTTGCGCAACACCAAATGGATGTGCTTGATGCCACCGCCTCGCCATTGCTACATTTGGCTCGCATTTCCCCTGGTGTCAGGGAGCAGCAACACCGCAACTATTTGGCCCAATTCGGTTTTACGGGCAGCCGCGTCAATGAAGTCATCGCGCCCTTTTCGGGTGGCGAAAAAGCCCGGTTGGCATTGGCATTGGTGGTTTGGCACAAACCAAACTTACTGGTCTTGGATGAACCGAGCAACCACCTCGATGTTGAGACCCGAGAAGCATTGACCACAGCGCTTGCCGAGTATGAGGGTAGCCTGTTGCTGGTCTCACACGACCGACACTTGCTAAGAACCACCGTTGATCAGTTTTGGTTGGTTGCCAATGGCTCGGTGCAGACATTTGAAGGCGACCTTGATGATTATCGTCAGCTGGTCTCAGGCAGTGCAGCGCTTTCACCAGCAGCCAGAGCCGAACAAAGCGCAGATAGAAAACAACAACGCCGCGACCAAGCGCAAGCACGACAGCAAATGGCCAATGCCAGAAAGCCGCTGGATAAGAAAATCACCTCAATTGACACGCGTCTAGAGGCCATTCGTCAACTGGTTGCGACCTTAGACGTGCAGCTGGCTGCTGAGTCTTTTTATGCTGACGCCAACACTGAAGCACGTCAAAAAGTGCTCTTTGAGCATGGGAAACTCATTCAAGAAAAAGTCCGTCTTGAAGAAGACTGGCTGTTGACGATGGGTCAGATTGAGGCGCTACAAGAGACCACAGCGACTGCGTAAGACGACCCAACCTAGCCCTCGATGATATCGAGCTTGGCAATGCCAAGCGCGAGTGTCTTGGTACCGACATCCAGAAAATGGATCTGTGCTTGAGCATCGAGTCCAAGACCGGACAAAGACAATATCGTCCCCTCGCCAAAGCGCGGGTGACTAACCCCTTGCCCGACTCTGAAGCGCACCCCGGCGATTTCAAGACCTGTCGTCAGGCGACTGGTGGCCTTATTAGCAGCAGTCATGCTGTTTAACATGGGTTGATCGGCCCATGCTTGCTTGGCTCGCGGTGACAGCCATTTGGCATGAGCCTCTGGCACTTCTTGAAGAAAACGTGACCGTATGCTGTAACGCGTTTGACCGTGGAGCATTCGACTTTGTGCCAAGCTCAAGTAGAGGCGTTTTCTAGCCCGCGTCATGGCCACATACATCAAGCGGCGTTCTTCCTCCAGGCCACTGGGTTCGTTGATACTGTTTTCATGGGGGAAAAGACCGTCTTCGAGCCCTGAGATAAAGACGGCGTCAAACTCCAAGCCTTTGGCCGCATGCACGGTCATGAGCTGCACCGCCTGCTCACCGGCTTGGGCCTGGGTGTCACCCGATTCAAGCGCCGCGTGCGACAAAAAAGCATCGAGCGGCGACATGGGAATGATTTCAGTGCCGTCGACGTTTTCCACACCGGCAGGCGGTTCACGTGGGACCCCGCAGGGCACACCCGCCAAATCCTCTTCAAGCTCAAAAACTTTGGCCGCATTGACCAATTCGTCTAAGTTTTCCACACGCTCAGCACCATCACGTTGAGCACGGTAATGGTCACGTAATCCGGATGCTTCAATAATCTGATCCACCGTCTCTGCCAGTGGCAACTTTAATGTGTCTTGTTGCATCTGTTGCAGCAAAGCAAGGAACTGAGCCAAATGGCTTGCCGCTTTACCCGCCACGCGAGGCACAGCCTGCGCGAGGCTGGTCCCGTTGGCCCGAGCCTGATCTGTCAATGACTCAAGGCTGCGAGCACCGATACCACGGGCAGGAAAATTAACCACGCGTAGCCACGACGTGTCATCGTCAACCCGGCTCGATAAACGCAGATATGCCAACGCGTGTTTGACCTCTTGTCGCTCAAAAAACCGAAGTCCACCGTAAACCCGGTAAGCAATGCCTGTTGAAAACAGCGCGTGCTCCAAAACACGGGACTGCGCGTTACTGCGATACAAGATGGCAATGTCATCGCGCTTAACGTCATCACGCGTGAGCGCACGAATCTCATCGACCACCCACTGGGCCTCGGCAAAGTCAGTGGGTTGCTCGATGACTCGGATTTGTTCGCCCTCACCCGCATCAGTCCACAAGGTTTTACCCAAGCGCGAGCTGTTATGCGCAATCAGCGCGTTGGCTGCGTCGAGAATGTGGCCGTGTGAACGATAGTTTTGCTCTAGGCGAACCACAGTGCCCCTGGCATACTCACGCTCAAAA
>Ga0105050_10000442_pt1 | contig 63720 bp, 62 predicted proteins | sample FRY01_FD_78088 | JGI IMG/M metagenome (GOLD analysis project Ga0105050, IMG submission 78088) | Freshwater microbial communities from Lake Fryxell liftoff mats and glacier meltwater in Antarctica - FRY-01 | ecosystem: Environmental > Aquatic > Freshwater > Ice > Glacier meltwater ...
TAAAAGTCCCCCAAACTGGGGTATAGTAATAATATTATCTACTAATTGTCTGCCCCCGTGCAGACAGGACATGAGGTTTAGATGAAGTATCAAAGCCGGATTGTCGACAGTGAGCTGGCGCGCCTACTCGCCTCCACTGGTGCCGTCGTCTTGGAGGGCCCTAAGGCTGTCGGCAAGACAGAGACCGCCGAACAACTGGCTGCGAGCACCGTTCACCTTGACGTCGACGCCAACGCACGCCACCTGGCCCAGGTCGATCCCACACTTATACTCGAGGGTTCCGTCCCACGACTCATTGACGAATGGCAAATTGAACCGAACATATGGAACCACGTCAGACGTGAGGTCGACAAGCGACAGTTGCCCGGCCAATTCATATTGACCGGCTCGGCCGTACCCGCCGACGATCACACCCGCCACACGGGAGCAGGACGTTTCTCGCGACTCAGAATGCGACCAATGACCCTCTACGAGACCGGACACAGTACTGGAGATGTGTCACTCTCGGCATTGTTTGATGGCAAAGTTCCAAGAGTTGCCGACCCGGGTCATACGGTCGCCCAAATTATCGATCGTGTCTGCGTTGGGGGCTGGCCTGTAGTCACAGGGTTGTCTCCAGAAAAAGCGCAACGGGCCATGCGTTCTTATCTAGGCGAAATCGAACGAACCGACATCCAACGGGTGGACGGAGTCAAACGTGATCCACAAAGAGTCAAACGGGTCCTGCGGTCGTTCGCTCGTAACATTGCGACCCAAGCCTCAATCATGACGATCGCTACTGACGCTGGCGGGTCGGACGGACCGCTTGAGCGTAAGACCGTTGCCGAAGATATCAAAGCACTCGAACGACTCATGATCATAGAAGATCTGCCAGCATGGGCGCCAAATTTACGGTCCCGAGCACAGTTAAGAGTGGCTGCAACTCGCCACTTTGTCGACCCCTGTCTAGCTGTCGCGGCTCTCAATGCCTCGCCAAGCAAACTGATTAAGGACTTCAACTTCTTCGGCTTTCTATTCGAGAGCCTTGTTGTGAGAGATCTACGGGTCTATATGCAGGAGGTTGGTGGCCGCATTTTTCACTACCGCGACAGCGAAGATCTTGAAGTTGACGTGATCCTCGAGGCAGACGATGGACGCTGGGCTGCCATCGAAGTCAAGTTGGGCCTAAACAATTTAGACGGCGCGGCAAAAACCCTCCTAAAGTTCGCCGACAAAATTGACACCACGCTTAGTGGCAAACCCGAATTTTTGGCGATCGTCACAGCAACCGGTGCTGGGTATAGACGCGACGACGGCGTTTATCTCCTACCTATCAGAACGCTTGGCCCGTAAAGGCTGGGTCCGGCAGGAAATAATGACGCCAATGGGAAAGGCCCCGCACAATGTGCAGGGCCTCTCAACCGAACCCGATGGTGGGGGGACCATCGTTGGGTTCTTGTCGGCTGGATGATGGGGATCATTCCAGCGCGATTTGTATGTATTCATTATGGATGAAATTACGTGAACACTCAAGCCGAACGGGACGATAGTTGTTATCGTTTTTAGCGATAGGTAGTGTTCAATCCGAAAGCACCTTGGGGAGGCACTCGCGATGGAATTGAAACAACTGCGAAGCCTGGTGGCGATTGCTGATTACGGCAGTTTTTCAGCTGCAGCCAAAGCCCTTGACACCGTGCAGTCCAACGTGTCTGCCCATATCGCACGCCTAGAAAGCCACCTTGGCGTGATTCTCATTGATCGAGCAACAGGTGTTCTTACAGACGAAGGCGACATGGTGCTTAATAGAGCACGCCGAATTTTGCATGAAGTAGAAGACATTGATGCAGACATTCAGTCCCTCGACGGCGTCACAACTGGCGAGTGCCGAATCGGCACATTGGGTACGACAGCGCGATGGCTGATGCCTCCTCTGCTTAGCTCACTCAGTCGTAATCATCCTGGTGTTCTTGCAACGGTCGTAGAAGGAACCACGAGTTCGCTTCTGCCCCGTTTAGCTACGGGAGAACTTGATGCAGCCATTGTTCACTTACCCATTACAGATAACACTCTTGATGTCACAGAACTATTTGCTGAAGAGCTTTATTTACTCGCACATACAAAACACGAACTGGCATCACGCTCGAGCATCTCACTTGAAGAACTCTCTGAATTTCCAATCATGCTTGCCCCGCGAGGCACCGCACAACGGCGCATGATTGATCGAGCTGCTGCGAATCATGGGGTCGCACTGAAAGCACAAGCAGAAATTGATGGTGTTCGTCTGATGACTTCTCTCGTGTTCGAAGGTTTTGGGGCCGCAATTATTCCAGCCAGTGCAGTACCTGGATGGCTGACCGGTGAGTTTGTGCGAATTCAAGTGCCAGGGCTTCCACAACGAGTGGTTGGATGGGTGCAACGTCAACGCCCCCACCCCAACAGAGCAACATTGGCTGTGCGACAGTCCGCCATCGAAGCAGTCAAACGCCACGGAGTCAAGCAACCAGGGGTCTCTCTTGAGATTGGTCCACCTATTTCTAAAGGTTCTCGCCAGCCGTTGAACCTTAAATGAACGCGATTGTCTAGTCTGAATGAAGTGAGCGACACCGACATCAACATGCATATGAAGGTGGCGGTTGACATTCAACACAATGTCCCCGGCGCAGCATCTGGCTCTATTGTGGAATTATCAAACGGTCGTCATGTCGTTTGGTTAAACATCGACGGATCATTCCATCGTGGAGCACTTTCTGCAGCTGCGTCATCGGTGATTGCTGCTGCTGCTGTCACAGCTCGCACCATGGGACTACCTCTTGTCACGCGCATTGAATCTTCAGGAGCTGACATTGTCGAAGGAATCGCAGCACTGCACGGCTGGGGCACTGCTGCTAAGGCACTCGCCGACTGTTCTGGAATAGTTCCCACAATTAGCATCGTCACAGGTCCAGCAGTGTCGGGACCTGCGTTGTTGATTGGGCTATCCGATTTTGTTGTGATGACGCTGGCCTCCTACGCATTCGTTAGCGGACCAACGATGGTTGCTGAATTCACAGGTATCGAAATAAGCGCGGAGGAACTTGGTGGATCTTCAACACACGCTCACCACAGTGGTGTAGCAACGACAGTGACAACTGATCTCGCAAGTGCTCTCGAGTGGGTAACAGAACTACTTGATTATTTACCTTCAAATGTTGACGCGCTTGCACCAACGATGGATACAGACGATCCAGATGATCGTGCTACGCCCGAAGCAGGAGACCTCATTCCAGCAACATCGACTGGAAGTTACGATGTTCGAAAAGTGATCGAATCGCTCGTTGATGACGGCATATACATGGAGGTGCGCGCGCAGTGGGCCGGAAATATTGTCACTGCATTTGCACATATGGCTGGTTATTCCGTGGGAGTCGTAGCGAATCAACCAACCAACTTGGCTGGCACGCTCGATATTCCCGCTTCTCAAAAAGCGGCTCGCTTCGTTGCATTCTGCGATGCATTCAATATTCCAATTGTCACTCTTGTTGACACTCCAGGTTTTTACCCAGGTAAAGATCTGGAGTGGCGAGGAATGATTCGCCATGGCGCTCAACTTGTCTTTGCATACGCACGCGCAACTGTTCCACGAATTTGCGTTATTTTGCGTAAGTCATATGGTGGCGCATACATCGTGATGGACTCAAAAGAAATGGGAAACGACTTGTGCTTGGCATGGCCATGTGCAGAACTTGCTGTCATGGGAGCTGGACAAGCCGCCGCCATTTTGCAACGCCGAGCAACCCCCGAAGAGCGTGCTGCATTTGAAGCCGACTACTCACAGCGACTTCTCAACCCTTATATCGCAGCCGACCGCGGGTATGTAGACGCTGTCATTGAACCAGCGCACACTCGTCGAGAAATCTGTGCTGCTTTGCATATGTTGCGAGACAAGCGTGAGCGACTCATCACCCGCAAACATGACAATTCACCGCTCTAAGTCATCGCCCTGCACACATTTCTCCTGAGATAGGCGGCTGGGGTGACCTGTCAACTACTGTGTTTCGGGGGAGTAAGCCCCTTTTACATATTTGCCGTCAGTAATAAGGAGATCCCAAATGCCTGACACCATCACAATAATCGACGACCGAACCGGAAAAACCGTCACAGTACCCATCACCGGTGGAGTATTTCCATCGTCAGCATTGCGCGAACTTGATCCAAACCTGTTCATGTACGACCCCGCATATTTATCCACTGCGTCGTGTGCATCATCGATTACCTATCTCGACGGTGACGCTGGAATTCTGCGATATCGCGGATATCCGATCGAGCAACTGGCCGCTAAATCCACTTTCCTTGAAGTGGCCTACCTTCTCCTCAACGGAGAACTGCCAACAGCAGAGCAACTCAAAACGTGGACATACGATGTCACTCATCACACGATGATTCATGAAAATATGCGTAAGCGCTTCGTTGATGGCTTTCATTACAACGCTCACCCGATGGGCATGTTCATCTCTGCTACTGCGGCACTTGGCACTTTCTACGACGACGCAAAAGACATTTTTAACCGCGACTCGTACAACAAACAGACCGTTCGGCTTGTGGCAAAAGTTCCTACCCTTGCCGCTATGTGTTATCGGTTTAGCAAAGGTCTGCCTTTTGTATCGCCAAACAACTCTTTGGGTTATGCAGCGAACTTTCTCAACATGATGTTCCACATTGGCGAGGACTACGAAATTAATCCAGCCCTGATCCGGGCGATGGATATTTTGTTTATCTTGCATGCAGACCACGAGCAAAACTGTGGAACCACCGCAATGCGTGTTGTCAGTTCCTCTAATGCAGACCCATACACCGCTACTGCAGCCGCGGCGGCCGCACTTTATGGACCGCTTCATGGTGGCGCCAATGAAGCAGTGGTTCGTATGCTGAGCGAGATCGGCAGCATCGACAATGTTCCTGCTTTTATTCAAAGTGTTAAAGCAGGCGAAGCCAAACTGATGGGCTTCGGACATCGTGTATACAAAAACTTTGACCCGCGTGCAACGATTATTAAAACGGCTGCCTACGACGTCTTTGAAGTGACTGGCAAAAATCCATTGCTTGATATAGCACTGAAGCTTGAAGAAGCCGCACTAAGCGATGAGTATTTCATCTCTCGTAAGTTGTATCCAAACGTTGATTTTTATTCTGGACTTATTTACCAAGCACTTGGCTTCCCTGTTGAGATGTTTACTGTCTTGTTTGCAATTCCTCGCACCGTGGGCTGGCTTGCACACATGCAAGAACTTCTTGGTGACAAAGAGCAAAAGATCAGCCGTCCTCGCCAGTGGTACACAGGCGTAGACGAACGCGGATACATCGATATCGCTCAGCGATAAATTAAAACGAAGTCTCCTAGGAGATGTCAATCACGATCTTTCCAATGTTTCCATTGGATGCCATGTATTCGTGGGCAGCGGCTATGTCACTGAATGAATAACGTGAATCGATAACTGGCTTCAGTACGCCCATATCAAATAGCGGCAACATCTCAGCAATAAATCGTTGAGTGATGGCAATTTTTTCTTCAAGCGGGCGTGCACGCAAAACAGTGCCCGTGATAGTTGCACGCTTTGCCAACAACGACCCAACGTTAAATGGCAATGACTTGCCGGCCATCATTCCTACTTGAATAACGCGGCCCTTTATAGCCAGAGATGCCACATTTCGATCGACATATTCCCCACCGATGACATCGAGAATGACATCGACTCCTTTGCCGTTTGTTGCTTGGCCGACTGCGACAACAAAATCTTCAGAGCCGTAGTCAACAACAACATCTGCTCCAAGATCGCGACATGCTTGCACCTTGCCAGATGAACAAGTGACAATGATTCGTGCGCCAATGGCTTTAGCAATTTGAATACCAGCGGTTCCAACACCAGATGCTCCAGCATGCACCATTGCCCACCGACCAGATGTGAGCCCACCTTGCACAACCAGTGCATCCCAGGCAGTGATGAACACCTCAGGGATTGCTGCTGCGTCATGTAGTGCGATCAGTTTTGGTACTGCCATTGCTTGACGTTCATGAATAACGAGTTGTTCTGCATATGCCCCACCACTCACTATTCCCATGACCTTGTCGCCAACTGTCCACGCAACAACACGCTCGCCACATGCAGTAACGGTGCCAGCAAATTCAAGACCAGGTATTTCTGGCCCACTTGGAAACGGATTGGGATAAAAGCCCATTCGTTGAAGAATGTCGGCACGGTTCAGCGCCGTAGCAGCAACTTCAACAACAATCTCCTCAGGGCCACATGCAGGCACCGCCACTTCTTCAAATGTAAGTACTTCTGGCCCGCCGTGTCCGCGCAGTACAACTGCTTTCATAACCGCTTAAGCCATTTTTTCTTGAAGGCGACGATCGATTACAGCAAGATAATCCTCTGTGGTCAACCATGGCTGCTCTTTAGAGATCAAGATAGACAAGTCCTTTGTCATCTCTCCTCCTTCGATGCTTTCCACACACACCAGCTCAAGCTTTTCAGCAAAACTGATGAGCTCTGGATTGTTATCGAGCTTGCCACGATGCTTGAGGCCACCTGTCCATGCATAAATTGATGCAACAGGGTTAGTAGATGTCTTGTTTCCCTTTTGGTGTTCGCGATAGTGACGAGTGACTGTGCCGTGGGCAGCTTCTGCTTCCACCGTCTTGCCATCAGGAGTCATAAGCACGGACGTCATTAAACCAAGCGATCCAAACCCTTGAGCCACAGTGTCTGATTGAACGTCACCGTCGTAGTTTTTACATGCCCAAACATATCCACCCTCCCACTTCATCGCACAAGCAACCATGTCATCAATAAGGCGATGCTCGTAGGTAAGTCCTGCTTTGTCAAAATCCGCCTTGAACTCGGCAATAAAAACCTCTTCAAAAAGATCTTTGAACTGTCCGTCATAGGCTTTCAAGATTGTATTTTTGGTGCTCATGTAGACCGGATACTGACGATCTAATCCATAACGGAACGACGAACGTGCAAAGTCACGAATTGAATCGTTGTAGTTGTACATGCCCATGGCGACGCCGCCGTCTTTGCCGAACTTGGCTACTTCAAACTCCATCGGGGCACCACCATCATCTGGGGTATATGTCATTGTGACTGTGCCAGCACCTGGAACTTTGAAGTCGGTTGCTTTGTACTGATCGCCATGAGCATGACGACCAATAATAATTGGCTTGGTCCACCCCGGAACCAACTTAGGAATGTTCTTACAAATGATTGGCTCCCGAAACACCACTCCACCAAGAATGTTACGCACCGTTCCATTCGGAGACTTCCACATTTTTTTCAACCCGAACTCTTCTACACGAGCTTCATCAGGGGTGATCGTTGCGCACTTCACACCAACACCATGCTTCAAAATGGCATACGCAGAATCAATGGTAACTTGGTCATCGGTTGCATCACGATGTTCCATCCCGAGATCGTAATATTCAAGATTGATGTCGAGATACGGAAGAATGAGCCGGTCTTTGATGAATTGCCAGATGATCCGCGTCATCTCGTCACCATCGAGTTCAACAACTGGATTTTGGACCTTGATCTTTGCCATGGACTTCTCTTTCACTTCAGGATTATTGCTTACTTGTATCCTACTTGTACACAATAGCGTGCGACGAATGCCCCAGCCCTAACCTTCCCGTAATGGATTTTGTATGGAGTGCTGAACAAATCGCCCTGCGCAGCGAAGCAGTCGCTGTGGCTGCTGACGCTGTTGCACGCTATGGCCGTCATAACGACTCATGGATGAACGGCTATTCCAAAGAGTTTTCCCGCGAACTGGGTGCTCGAGGCTGGATCGGGATGGTGTGGCCAAAGGAATTTGGTGGTGGGGGCCGACCTTCAATTGATCGATTTATTGTGGGAGAAGAACTCATCAAGGCGGGTGCTCCCCTTGCTGCAAGTTGGTTCGGCGATCGCCAAATGGGGCCATCGCTAATTCAGTACGGAACTAAAAAACAACAGGAAGAATTTCTTCCAGGTATTTTATCGGGCGATACAACATGGTGCATTGGCATGAGTGAGCCAAATGCTGGCAGTGATTTAGCATCACTGAAAACTTTTGCTCAAGACGATGGCGACGAGTGGGTAATCAACGGTCAAAAAACTTGGACAAGCTTCGCTGCTGATGCCGAGTACTGCTACCTAATCTGCCGGACAAGTTCTGATGGTCCACCACATGCAGGTATCAGCGAAATAATCGTGCCGATGAACCTGCCTGGGATTGAGATCCGCCAGATCACCGACATGACTACTAACCGGCATTTCTGTGAAGTGTTTTATACCGATGTTCGTGTTCCGAAAGAAAATCTCGTCGGCCATCAAGGTGGAGCCTTCAAACAAACAATGCGTCAACTAGAACATGAACGTGGAGGAGTTGATCGTTTGGTGTCTAATTATGCGCTATTCCTGCATGCACGTTCAATTGCTGACACATCAGATGCACGAGTTCGCCAAGAAATTGCTCGTCTTGAAACTAGTTACCACATTGGTCGAATCCTTGTGATTCGTGAAACTCTGAAGCAAGCCCCAGCCGGATTTTCTGCTGCAACAAAATGCTTCTGCACCGAGCACGAACAACGTGTCTCCGATTTCGTCTCTCGCACCATGGGCGCTCACGCAATGTTGTGGGATGAATACACCCAGGGTCTCGCTTATGCCCCCGCCTACACAATCATGGGTGGCACAGCAAATGTTATGCGTAACATTCTCGGCGAACGAGTTCTGGGTCTCTCCAAAATCTAATTAGCACTACACAATTACAAGAAAGAGCACCATGGCCGACCTCATAGCACTATCAACAAAGATTGTTGATTCCGGAATTGCCAACGAACCAGTTAACCGCGTCACTAATGAATTGTCTGAAGTTGCAGAGAATCTTTCGATGGTGGAATCTTTTAGTCACAGCGTTGTCTGGGATTCTGGTGATGGACTGGTGTGTTTCGACGCAAGTCATGTCACCACAGGAACAGCCGTGGTGGACGCCGCACTCAAGTGGCGCGATACGACAATTAATTCCATCGTGTACACCCATGGGCACGCAGATCATGTCGGTGGCAGTGGTGCTTTCGCGGCCCGCATGCTTGCCAATGGACATGCTGCACCGCGTGTTATCGGACACGAAAATGTAGTTCGCCGATTTCAGCGCTATCGCGATACCAACGACTGGAATATTGCTATCAACGCCCGCCAATTTGGTGGTATCAAGGGCGACCTGAACAATGCGCTAAACGATTTGCGACCAGCACCAGGCGGGCAAAAATTAAACAACTTTTTACCCAGCGATGTTCTTGAGCCGACCGAATCATTAGGTGATTTCACCACCATGACTTTTGGTAACGACGCAGTTGAGTTTCATCACGCACGGGGCGAAACCGATGATCACATTTGGAGTTGGTTTCCAGAAAAAAAATGGGTTATGACAGGTGACTTTGTTATTTGGAACTTCCCCAATGCTGGAAACCCGCAAAAAGTACAACGGTGGCCAATTGAATGGGCTGCCGCATTACGCGACATGATCAGCAAAGGTCCGGAACTTCTTCTACCAGCGCATGGTCTGCCCATTGCAGGCAAGGAAAGAATCGCCCGAGTTCTTGATGAAATAGCAACTGCTCTTGAATACTTAGTCTCTTCAGTTGTGCAGATGATGAATGACGGCGAAACTCTTAATCACATCATTCATACTGTGCGAGTTCCCGACGCAACATTGGCAAAGCCATACTTGCGACCTCTCTATGACGAGCCTGAATTCGTAGTGCGCAACATATGGCGTTTGTTCGGTGGTTGGTGGGATGGCGCACCATCACGTTTGAAACCAGCGCGCGATGAAGAACTATCGCGAGAATTGGCTTCAGTTGCCGGTGGTGCCGATGTACTAATGCGTCGAGCAGTTGAGCTGGCTGCTGCGGGCGACCTTCGCCTTGCGTGTCATCTTGCCGACTTTGCGGGGTGGGCCGCCCCCGACAATGCCGAAATTCATCAGATGCGCGCAGACGTATACGAAGAACGCCGCAAGAACGAAGCCGGTTTGATGTCAAAAGGAATCTTTCGGAGCGCATCGCGAGAGTCTGAAAAAATCGTGAAAGCCGCTCTTGGAGAACTCTGACATCTGCCGACAGACAACTAAATATATATCCACCTTTCAAAGCGTAATAAAATTGTTGCACTTCTTGGCATGAGCACCAATCTTGGCAAGCCAGTCGTTAAACGATCCGATGCAGTAGCGCCCAAAACGGATCTCTTTGGGAAAGACTTTGGTATGCACCGTGTTTTATGTAGTCAGATTTCTTGAATCACGCCACTGTCAATTGCTTGAATCGTAACTCAAACTCGACCGGTGACAGCATGCCTAGCGCTGAGTGCCGTCGTTGGCGATTGTGGAACACCTCAATGTAATCGAACAAGGCCGTTGAGAGTTGAAGTCGAGTCTTCCATAACTGACGATCCAGAAGCTCGACTTGGACACGACTCCAAAATGACTCGATAACGGCATTATCGAAACAATCACCGATGGGTTCTACCAGGATCTGCCGTGCGAACCTTCGATCGGTGGTGACGAGCCACCTGCCGACGTACCTCCCTCGGCAGACGAACTCGCTACGGATGAGGCTCTCAATAAGTTCGAGGATGTAAAGGGCAAAGAGATCGCCAACACTCTCGAACGCAATCCAATGCCGGCGGTCGAACAATTCGGTACGCTCCCTGTCGGTAGTTGTTCTATCGATGGCATCAGAGCGGAATGCGACGACTCTAGATTCTTGATTTCAGGTCAGCCCTTCGAAGGGCGAGACATCATCTATGTGCATGGTCTCGCGCTAAATCACATCGAGAATCGAATCGGTGGCTACACGCCAGCGTTCAAGCTCTGGCCACAGGATTCGTCGGAATTCATGGATACCGGTAAATACTTCCGTACCTTTGCCGAGGACTACTGGCGCGATCACATTCGCGAGAACCTCGGGCTCCAAGACCCAATGAACTCAGTCGTGGGAGGCTGGCAGGCGCCTGGTGGCTCAACCCCGGCTGCAACCCCGAGCTATGTACCGAAATCCAATCGGTACATGATCGCAGCGTGGTCATCAAACCAGACGATTGAGTATGGACAGCACGCGCTGTTAATGCAAATCGCGCGCGCGATAACGAACAATCAGAACGTCGTCACACCGACGGCCTATTCGAAGAGATTCGTGCGGCCGTTCTGCTCTAACGGCTGTGTCATCGTTAGCCACTCAGCGGGTGCGCTCGTTACAAGCAGTGCGATGGGCCTTGCAAAAGAGGGGCACTTTGGTGATGGAGGTAAGCAGCTTGCGAGCAAGATCATTGCGCATGTGGCGTTTGAGTCAGCGCTCTCAGGAAGCCGACTCGCTACCGTCGGCTTGGCAGTCGGGCTTGGAGCAGTACCGGTGACGGGCACCGCGAACGTGTTGTGTATTATCCTTGACTCGCTGTTCAACGTCACTAACACATGTGGCTACAACACGAGTTTTTTAGCGACCAGCATTCTGCGTGATCTGATGCCCATTGTCGCCCAAACTGCGTGGGGAAAGTGGGTCAATCGCTCACCTGTACCAACAGTGATGGTTGCAGGTGGACACCCAACCGGTAATTACACCGGGCTCACGAAGATATTCCTCCCCGGTTTCGACGACGGCGTGGTCTCGATGAACTCCGCGTGTGGAAACTCAAACCCGGTATTTCCAGGCGTGAATGCACCGAGTGGCATCACGGTCACGAGTCTCAGAAAGGCATTCGACATGGGCATCCCGTTCCAGCACGCGGCGGCGAACTGGCTCGGCCATAGGAACCTGGTGGGCGGTCTTCGCCCCCTTGGTTTATATCTCGCCGGTGCTTGCACGCCGGACCTATCACCCACGGGCATGGTGATGCCGGTTGCTAATGCCTTTGGTAGTTCAATTTGGAGTGCGCGCAAGCGATACGACAACCACTTCTCATTCATCCAAGGGCCAATCGATCACTCGTACGACGGCGGGACTGACGACTCCAATAAGTGGCCGAGCGAGATGGGACAATCCGCAACCACCGCTCGTCGCTACAGACCGTTCTTCGGCAACGGCAACATCAACGAGGAGAGTCGTGTGGTTACCAACAGCGCCATTTATCAAACCATTGACGGTCATGGAACCAGCCTTACTAAGCCGCTCGACATGCGCGTGGTCGTGCGTGGTAAGAAGATCGGTTTCCACATGCCGTGGAAGCTGCACCCCGGTTGCGTGAGACCGGAACCGAAGAAGAAGCCGTTCAAGTGGTACTGCACGTCATGGATATGGAAGCGCACCTACCATCTGGCAGCCGGATGGAAAACGAAGCAGAGTAGCCACTATGTGTATGAGTATGTGGCTCGTCGCTAAGTTTCGCCGATCAGTTATCAGTTATCAGTTATAGCGCTGGGGCTTCAAATCCCGCTGCCTTATGCGAACCATCACAAAAAGGCTTCTTATTTGAGTGGCCACATCGACAAAGAAATGAATTGGTCTCGGTTCTAATGATGTTTCCCTCTGCATCTACAAAGTCCACGATGCCAGTGACACGTAACGGGCCATTGGCGTTCACCTGAATTTTTATATTTTCGCTCATCGGCCCATCATAAGGGTTCAGGCGATAGAGAACTCTGACTTCAGGCCAGCATGATCAACACCAAGGCAACCGCGGCAACGCCTAAGCCAATCCCTTGAGACCTGTGTACTTTTTCTTTATCTAAACCTGTTGCAAGCATCAATGTGCTGGCGGGATACAGCGAGATGATGACAGCGACAATGCTCATCAGTCCATGTCGCACAGCAGCTAAATATAGAGCGTTGGCCAAGCTGTCAAGAATGCCGGATCCAAGCACAACTGTTTTATGGCGCCTTACTCCAGCGATTGTCTGTTTGGTTACGTACATAACAACCATCATGTACGGCACAGATGCTGCTCTCATCGCAACGACCGGCCACATCCCACTGCCATCACTTGAGTGACGCAACAGAATGAATATTGATCCGAATGCGCATCCAGCCGCAACAGACATAACAACAACTGCACGTGGTGGACGTCGATGACCAGGCCCAAACATGTCGCTCACCATCACGATTGATACCAGTGCAAGTGGTATTCCGATAAGTGCAAGTAACCCGGGTCTTTCTCCAGTAGATAGCCCAACAATGACAGGAAGACTGGCTGCAGTCACTGCAGAGATTGGCGCAGATACTCGCATGAAACCACTTGCCATTGCCTTATAAAAAGAAAGCAAACCAGTGGCCCCAATAACGCCGGCTAATCCACCCAACAACCAATCAGACACTGGCGGTAATGGCGTGCCTTGAATTAACACAATAAATAGAACTGTCACTAGACCAGCAGTTTGACCAATCGCGGTAACGGTGATTGCCGATAACGAACGGGTTGCTCGCCCACCGCAATAATCAGCAACGCCATATGTGCCTGCTGCGGCTAGCGCAAGTAAAATCTCCACTTGGAGAGGCTACTTGTGAGTTGATGATGCAACTAGTAGGCGCGACGGGGCTCGAACCCGGGACCTCTACCATGTCATGGTAGCGCTCTACCAACTGAGCTACGCGCCCTTATGGGGACGACAAAATGATATCAGGGGTTTAGTCGCAGACTCACTGCGTTGGCAAGCAACCGACCCTTTTGGGTCAGCGTGACACGCTCGCCCTGCACAACTACGAGGTCTCCCAAAGCGTCTACATCAAGGTTTTCAATAGGCACGCCGCGTGATGTACGAAGAGATAACTCGAGTGCTTCTCGGGCACGAGTTTGTGAGTCAAGCACTTCATCAGACGCCTCCACAGTTTCAGAATTGGCAACACACGCGATGTAGCGCTCCGGAGTACGAACATTCCAGAACCGACGACCATCTGCATGAGAATGCGCTGCACATCCAAACCCCTGATAGTTGCCTTGGTCCCAATACACCATGTTGTGTCGGCATTCATGACCAGGAAGTGCCCAGTTGGAAATCTCATAGTTGACAAATCCATGTTTAGACAAGAGATCATCAACAGCGATGTATTTATCTGCTTGGTCATCGTCGTCTGGATGCCGAGAAGGATCTGAAGCAAGCGGAGTTCCAGCCTCCACCGTGAGTCCATAGGCAGAGATATGCGTGGGTAATAGTGCAAGTGCTGAATTGACAGTGGAGTTCCAATCAACGAGCGACTCCCCGTGAACACCATAAATAAGATCAAGATTGATCGATGTAATTCCCGAAGAACGGACATGGTCTACTGCACGTGCGACATTTTCTGGGTTATGAGTTCGGCCAAGAGATGCCAGCACATGTTGCACCATTGCTTGCACACCAATACTGATTCGATTCACACCTGAGTCGACATACACGCGCATCATGTCAGCAGTGACATCATCAGGATTACATTCCACCGTGATCTCGGCTTGCGTCGTCACGGGAATTGCTTTCATAATTCTGGCTAGCAATTCTGGTGCCATGCGTGTTGGTGTTCCGCCACCAAAAAAAACTGTGTCGGCCACTCTCATGCCCTGAGCAACTTTGCGTTCTATGTCGACTATGACGGCATCAACGTATGCCTCCATCAAGTGGTCACGATCTGTCCATGTTGCAAACGCGCAGTAATCACAGCGATGTCTACAAAACGGAATGTGAACATACACTCCAAATTCAGTCATGACTATGTCTATGTCACTGGAGGGACAAACAACAACCCGAGAGCCGACAAATTGTCGCCCACCTGATCAACTTGAACATCGAGCATGACAGCAATTGCCCTGGTGTCGTGAGCGCGAACAGTGATCACTTTCCCATTAAAGTCTTGACGCTGCACTTGGATCATTCGTAAAAAGCGCTCCAGCATTTCAAACTGTTGCCCAACCATGGTTGACAATTTGGCCACATCGATTCGTAGCTTTTTAGGTGCACCGTCGGGTGATTGCACATCATCTCGTGCCTGAGAATCTCGCGGCAACAATTGGTCGATACTGACACCATAAAAGCAAGCCAACCGCTCGATCCGTGGCACAGAAATCGCCCGTTCACCGCGTTCATACGCACCAAGCACTGACGCTTTGAACTCACTGTTGCTCTCTGCCTCAACATCTGACAATGACCATTGCTTTTGTTGTCGAATACGTCGCAGACGCTGCCCAACTAATCGGGTAAAGGGTGAATCGGTAAGAAGTTCGTCATCTGAATAGGAAGCCATATCACCACCCAGTGTGGTTCATTCAACGCAGCGTGTGTGCGACCATCAGTGCGGCCCCCACAATTGCGGCAGTTTCTGCCCGCAAAATGCCTGACCCAAGGCTGACAGTGGCAGGCGCTTTTGCTATTTCTGCTGCTGAAAAACCACCTTCTGGCCCTATCACCAAGGTGCGTACATGATCCCAAGAGCCACTGCTTCCTGGTTCGGCAAATGCCAACTGATCGGTTCCGAGATCAGCGACATTGATCGGACCTTCGATTAATGGCAGAGAAATTCGGCGCGATTGCATCGATGCTGCTCGGGCAATTCGTTGATATCGCTCCATGACATGACCCACTTTGTCACTCGACCATCGCACAACACTGTGATCCATTGGTTCTAGCAACACAATCCGATCAATCCCAATCTCCACTAGTTTTTCAACGATTAGATCAGTGCGATCACCTTTTACTGGGGCAACAGCAACGGTAAGGATCACACTGGGTGGAGTAACTGAATTCACGCCACCCGTTGCCTCGAGACGATTGCCGTTCCAGACACATTCGCGCCATAAAGAAACCCCATCACTACATGTCACTTTTTCGCCGGCTCTAAGACGTAAAACTTTTTGTAGATGATGTTGATCTTGCACACTAAGAGCAGGACTTGCAATGTTGTCGACAAAGACATGAGCTGTCGAATGTCGCAATGCATCGATCATGTGAACGCCGATTTAATTCTCGAAAAAATCCCCTTGTCAGATGCTGCAACCTCTTCGCCTGATATCTCAGCAAGTTGACGCAAAAGTGACTCTTGCTCATCTGTAAGACTTTTTGGCACCACAACTGAAACTCGAACACGCAAGTTTCCGCGGCCCCTGCCATTGAGATGAGGGACTCCCCGACCACGAGCAACAAACTCGTGCCCATGCTGAGTGCCTGGGTGAACCACAAGATCTAGTTCACCGTCAAGAGCTTCAAGCACGGTGTGCATTCCAAGTGCTGCCTGAGCAATTGATAACGGTAAATCAGCCACGAGATCATCTTCGTCGCGCTTAAAGCGTTCATGTTGGGCCACCGCAATGTGCACATACAGATCTCCTGCTTGGCCCCCACGAGCCCCGACTGCCCCGCGATTAGTGAGACGAAGAGTCTGTCCAGAATGAATACCTGCAGGGACATCAACGGTGTATGTCTCTTTGGATGCAATGCGTCCTTCGCCTGAACAGGACACACACGGCGTCACGATGATTTGTCCAGTTCCACTGCAACGTCCACAAGGACCAGTTGTCACCATTTGACCAAGTAAACTTTGTCTCAATCGACGCACTTGTCCAATGCCGTCACATTCAGAGCACTTCACAGGCTTGGTTCCACTGCCAGCACCAGATCCTGAACACGTGTCGCAGCGCACTGCTGTTTTGACATCAACCGACACTGCGACCCCAAACATCACACCATGCAAATCTGTGCGAGCTGTCACTTCAAGATCTTGTCCGCGAGGCGGGCCATCTGGGCCTCTTTGACCGCCACCGCCGCCGAAGAAAGCCTCGAAAATATCGCCGAGACCACCAGAGCCACCGCCGTTGAATGGATCGCCACCCCCAGAAAGTCCTGCTTCGCCAAAACGGTCATATCGGGATCGAGTATCAGGATCCGACAATGTTTCGTATGCCCTACTAACTAATTTGAATTGCTCTTCAGCTGCAGGATCATCGGGGTTCGCATCGGGATGCAACTCACGGGCTTTTTGACGATACGCCTTTTTGATCGTGGCTTGATTGGCATTGCTCGCAACACCAAGCAGTTCATAAAACTCAGAATTCATGAGAACCTTCTGCAATGTGTCGACCCAATTGTTCGCTAACAACTTCAACCGTATTCAGTGCAAGTGGGTAATCCATTCTCGTTGGTCCAAGAACTCCAACTGCACCAACGACTTCTCCGTCTGCAACTACTGGAGACACAACAACCGAGCAAGACACGAGAGGCTGCACACCGTGTTCTGCGCCAATTGCAACCGACAGACCACGATCTAGCAAATCTTGGAGCAAAGTGACCACGACGAATTGTTGTTCGATAGTGGATAACACATCACGTACGATATCGACTGCATCAAAAGCATTGGCCAACGATGCAGCCCCACCCACAAATACTGGGGTGTCCTTTCTATGCCGCGAAAGTGCACTGACCGTGGCAAAACACACAGCATCGAGATGAGCATCGTTGGTTGAAGTAATAATTCCCATGTCGCCAAGCGATCGACCAACGATAGTGAGCGAGAGATGGGTAACAGCACGCGAGATCTGGTCATCAGTGATGTCTTCTGAAATTTGAATCGTTTCATTCTCAACATTGTGGTTTGATAACACGATCACAACAGTTGCACTACGAGATGTGACCCTACTGATATGTACAGCAAGGATCGTGGTGGTTTCTGATTCTTGCCCCACTATGACCGCTGTATTTTTAGTAAGGTTTGCCAGCAATGTAGCTGTGCGGCGCAATAGATCATCAAGACGCCCATGTGTTCCACTAAAAAATTCACCAACTTGTGCTGCGTCTCCCTGAGCAAGAACTCCCTTGGGAGCAATGGAGTCAACAAAATGCCGATATCCCTTGTCAGTTGGAATCCGACCAGCAGACGTATGTGGTTGTGCAAGATATCCCTCTTGTTCAAGGGCGGCCATTTCGTTGCGGACTGTTGCTGATGACACAACCACCGTAGGCAGGTTTGCAATATGACTCGAGCCAACAGGCAGACCAGTCGCCACGTATTCCTGCACAACGGCTTTCAGAATTGCTGTTTTTCGTTCATCTAACATTTGACAGAATTTTACTTTCCAATGACGGTTTTGCACCCGATTAAAGCAGTCATCGAGCTTTCTTCAGCAACGGCACAACCAGCAGTGCAGCTATTCCGCCATATCCGAGTGACCACTCAATTCCGATATGGTCAGCGATCCAACCAGTAATGGGGCCCCCAATAGGAGTCGACCCAAGAAAAGCAACAGCCACTAACGCCAACATTCGACTACGCATTTCAGGCGGAGTTCCTTGTTGACTAATAGCATTCATCGTTGCTACTAGCGCCGTACCGCCAGCACCCAATACCATTCCTGAAACACCAGCAAACCATATATTTGGCGACCACGCCATTGCAATACTTCCAACGCCACAAACGCAAATACATAACGCAAACCAACCAATCGTTACTTTGTGTAGTCGTGCTGTTGCCAAGGCTCCGATAATGCTGCCGATGCTGATGACAGTGAGTAACCAACCAAATGCACCGGGATAGCCCCACTTAATGTCGCTTAGTTTTGGCAGCACCACACTGTAATTAAATGCAAAAGTGCTGACGACTGAAAAAACTATGAACGAATATAACAAGATGGGATCTTGTCTCACATACGCAAAAGCATCGCGTACTGGTTTTCCTGTTCGTTCTGCCTTCGGGCTGCTGTACATTTCTGACTTCTTGATCATGAACAACGATCCAATGATGCCAAAGAAGGAAAGCCCATTCAGCATAAATAGCCAGCCAGTTCCAAGTGGTGAAATCAACATGGCAGCTAATGCAGGGCCAAACACACGAGAACCTGTCATTACTGACGTATTGAGTGACATCGCATTGCCAATTTCATGTGGTTCTACTAGTTCGGTGACAAGACCCCGCCGTGCTGGATTATCAATTGCGCTAACAATGCCAAGGACAAGCGATGCCGTATAGACAAGAGGAATTGAAATATTGCCCGTCAGATCTGCAATTCCTAGGAACACGGCCTGCATGGCCATGATCAATTGAGTCCACTTCGCAATAGTTCGTCGATCATGACGATCTGCAAAACCCCCAGCCCACGCACCGAGCAAAAGCATCGGCAGAAACTGGAACATTGTGTTAAACCCAAGATCAGTTGCTCGACCGCGCAAGTCGTATAGCAAATACGACGTAGCTGTGAACTGAAGCCACGAACCAATATTCGACACCATTAGCCCTGCAAAAAATATGCGTGCATTTCGATGCCGAAGCGAACGAAACATCCCTGAGTCTTCCCTGCGTTGGCTTGACTCGACTTCTGACATCAGTCGTCTAACTTCAAGACATTTATGAAAACATCACCGGGAATTTCTACCCGACCAATCGCTTTCATCTTCTTCTTGCCTTCCTTCTGTTTTTCCAGAAGTTTGCGCTTACGCGTAATATCGCCGCCGTAACACTTCGCCAAAACATCTTTGCGTCTCGCTTTGACTGTTTCGCGAGCAATTATTTTTCCACCGATTGCAGCCTGAATTGGCACATCGAACATTTGTCGTGGAATCAATTCACGTAATTTGGCGCACATCCGTCGCCCGTACTCAAACGCTTTATCTCGGTGGACAATGGTGCTGAATGCGTCAGCGGGCACTGCATTAAGCAAAAGATCAACCAGAACTAAATCACTTTTACGATAACCATCAAGTTCGTAATCAAGACTTGCGTACCCTTGTGTGCGACTCTTCATCTGGTCGAAAAAGTCAACAACAACTTCAGCTAGCGGAATGAGGTAATGAAGTTCCATTCGTTCAGGGGATAGATACTCCAGTTTCACCATCTCACCGCGCCGCGATTGGCACAACTCCATCAAGGCTCCTGTGTAGTCCTTGGGAGTAATGATGCTGACACGAAAAAATGGCTCTTCAATAAAACTGATGTTCTGCATTGGAGGTAGATCGGCCGGATTATCAATCAACAAAACTTGACCATCGGTTCTGGTGACTTGATATGCCACCGATGGAGCCGTTGCAATAAGTGCCAAATTGAATTCACGCTCGAGACGTTCTTTAACGATCTCCATGTGCAAGAGCCCTAGGAATCCACACCGAAAACCAAAACCAAGCGCACCAGATGACTCTGGTTCATATGTGATGGAGGCATCATTGAGTTTGAGTTTCTCCAAACTCTCTCGCAACGTTTCAAAATCATCACCATCAATCGGGTACAAACCACAAAAGACCATCGGCTTTGGATCGCGATAACCGTCCAAAGCTTCAGTGGCCGGCGTCAAGAAATTAGTTACCGTTTCGCCACTACGAGCCTCACCAACATCTTTAATGCCGGCAATGAGATACCCCACTTCGCCGGGACCAAGTTCAGCCACAGGCGTTGGAGTTGGCGCACGTAATCCAATTTCGATTACGTCATGTGTTGCACGAGTTTGCATGAACTGCAATTTGCTGCCAGTGACAAGACGGCCGTTCATCACCCGAACACTCGAAACAACTCCTCGATATTGATCAAATTGGGAATCAAAAATAAGTGCTTGTAGCGGCGCGTCTGGATCACCTGTCGGAGCCGGGATACGCAGCGCGATTGCATCAAGAAGATCAGCAACACCTTCGCCTGTTTTCGCTGATATTCGTAAAATCTCTTCTGCAGGAATACCCAGAATATTTTCAATCTCCATTGCGTAGCGATCTGGGTCAGCAGCTGGAAGATCAATCTTGTTGAGAACAGCAACAATTTCTAAGTTTTTTTCAAGCGCTAGATAACAATTAGCCAACGTTTGAGCTTCTATCCCCTGAGCTGCATCAACAACGAGGACCACTCCTTCACATGCTGCAAGTGAACGACTGACTTCATATCCAAAGTCGACGTGACCCGGCGTATCAATGAGGTGATAGGTATAGCCCTTCCAGTTAACACGTACGTTCTGAGCCTTAATCGTGATGCCACGTTCACGCTCAAGATCCATTGAGTCGAGATACTGTGCGCGCATGTCACGCGAACTCACGGCACCGGTCATCTCGAGGATTCGGTCGGAAAGGGTCGACTTACCGTGGTCAATGTGGGCAATGATCGAAAAATTGCGGATTTTGGACAGTTCCATGAGCGTGATTGACTCTATCTGTCAGCGGTTGGTGCTGGGGGTCTGTGACGATAGCCTTTCAAGCCATGGCAAATATTAAGAGCCAAAAAAAGCGAGTTCTTACGAACGCAAAAGCGACCGACCGTAATAAGGCCGTTCGCAGTGAATTGCGTACCCGCTCAAAGAACGCGTTGGCAAGTGCAGGCACCCCCGAAGCAGATGGCAATCTTCGCCTTGCAATGAAGCGGATCGACATGGCAGCGGCAAAGGGAGTTATTCACCCCAACTCAGCAGCTCGACGCAAGAGCCGCCTCATGCGCCAAATCAACGCAGCCCAGTAACTCTCCGCGACCATCGTCGCAGAACCAACTTTTACGTGCGTGCCACGTATGGACGCTTAGTTCCTATTGTCGGTGTTCCACCAAGTCGGCTGAGACGTGCCACTAACACCTCCATCACCAATTCTGGTTCCCAGTCTTTTGCTCCCCGCAAATCAAGATCGGCTTGCGCGAGTAGAGAAATCGCCCGCGAAATTCCAGCACTACCAAGACGCTGATACTGCTCTAACACTTTGCGTGCAGTGAACTCTTTACCGCCCAAAATAGCGGCGGCATCTGCTGCTGAGCGCACTCCCCGTCCGTCTATCTTCATCATTTGTGCATACCGATTCGCTAACAGTGCCAAAATTTGAAGCGGATGAGATTCTCCTGCGTCCATCATGCGATGCAACATCAGCAATGCTTTGGCAGCATCGCCGTAGTCGATGGCATCGGTGAGATCCCACGGCGCAACACTTCCTGCTTCACCAAGAAAAACTTCTATGTCCGAACGCGATAATTTTGCGCCTTGCCCATACGTCGATAATAGGGTGGCGATCAACCCTGCCATTCGTCCTTGATCAGCGCCGAACCATTGCGCGATGATTCGAGCAGCATCAGCAGAATATGTAAACCCGGCCTCAACAAGACGAGACTCAACCCAGTCAATACGATCATTTTTGCTCGTAACTGCGGTTGCGCCAATTGATTCTGACTTGGCGCGCTTGCACGCATCGCCAAGCACCTTTGGCATCCTGCCCGAGATGGTCAAAACCATGTCGACTTCTTCAATCTTTTGATCAAGATAAGTAGACAGTGTGTCTACATCGGCAGATTCAAGTTCATGCACATGTCTCACAACAACAATGCGTCGGTCCATAAATAAAGACATCGTCATCATCGCATCAGCGATGAGTGCGATGTTGAACTGTGAATCGGCACAATCGAAGTCGTCGACCATCATTGATCGATCACCATCACCCACAAGACGATCGACAAGCGTGGACAACTCAAGCCCAACCAGGATCTCGTCGCCTGAAATAACGTACACACTCACACCATCTACATTGCCACAGACCTGCGCTTAGCTTCTACCTGTTGCCACCTCCACACCAGAACACATAGAACCAAGACCCAGCAGACTGCATTCCACGGGCCACGTGGGGAAATATTCGATAAGACTCGCGCCACAGATGCCACCCATATCACTGGTACCGATAAGAGCAACGAAATAAGGGGTTCAAGTTGCGGCACAACTGCAGCAAGCAGAGCAAGTGGCAAGCCAATCATCATGACTGCTCCAGCAACTGCTAACGCCAACGGATTCGCAATGAGTGCAATGACGGGAAGATTCTGAAAGACACCCCATGTAATCGGAAATGTTCCTACCTGGGCTGCCAGAGTGGATGCGAGCATGCCGTGAGAACCAACGATGCGACCAAGCGGTGCCGACAACCATGCAAGCCCAGCAGTTGCGCCAACGGATAGACCAAACCCGACGCTCCACGCCAGCATCGGATCAACGATGAGCAACACACAAACGGTCAGCGAGAGCACTGTTCGTGCATTCATTGCAGATCGACGTGCAGTATTAGTTGCAATAACACCAGCCATCACGGCTGCTCTCAAAACAGATGGTTCTGCCCGTGTCAGTACTACAAACCAGACCAAGATTCCCATCGTGAGACACCACCGACCAAAAGGTCGACGCCGAGATAGTAATGGTGCACAAACAGCTAATAAAAATGCCACATTCTGACCACTGACGGCAGTCAAATGCGATAACCCAGTACCGCGAAATTGCATAACCATCTCGCGAGACTGGTCTCTATCGTCGCCAATAATCAAACCAGTGAACAGCGCTTTGGTGTCTTGCGACATGGAGTGAACCCCCTGCACAAGTGCGCGACGCATCCGATTTGAAGCTCTGCCAAGAAGCGATCCTTCCCCAAATTCTTCTGACACGCTCGTAACATTTATTCGGCCAACAACATGAGTGATGCTGTCATAGCGAGTAAATGAACCACTGAGTGGCATGCACGTACCTGTGATACGCACAGATTCTCCAGTTAATCGTGCAGCCAATCGTCTTCCCGGAGATCCATAGGCGATGACTTTGAATCGTTGTTGACGAATCTCAAGCACTGTTCCAACTCCTGCACCCACCCATGTCGGATCTTTTCGCACCACTGCAATTCCGTTGCAGTCACCCACTTGTACAGACGGATTGCCATTCCACGCATCAGATCCACCCGACAGCCCAACAAGCGCGGCTGACACAAGAATCAGTCGCCACTGTGCCCTAAAAACCACTGCCACCACAAGAATTGCAAGGCTGTACCAACGCAAAGGTGCGAGTTGACCAAGATGTTCTCCCCACCACGTACTCGCCCACATAACAGTTGCCAGCACAGCCACATGACGACTAGACCTCCACCAATGCCCCACTGGTTGGGTCGTGGCATCGTACGATCGTGATGTGCCATCTGTACCGCCCCCAAGAACGAGAGCCCCAGCGATGGCATCTGGGGGCATTGTGGCCACACGTCGCGCAGTGCGTCGCCGTGGGGGTGCAGTAGCCGTGGGAATTGCATTTTGCTTGTGGCTGATCGGGGTGGTGCTTGAATTTTTCCTCGGTGGAACTCTTGGCGGAGTAGTTGGGTTTATGTTCATGGTGATGGCACTCCCTGTCATGCCAATTCTTGGAATGCCTGCTGCTGGGGGAATACCCCGTCTTGGTGTGGCAATTCTGATCAGCGTGGCACTGTGGTGGATCGTTGGGCAAGTTGTTGCGGGGCGTGTATCACGACATCCGATTGTTGGATGGCGCGAATGGGCGCGCGAGTTCGCAATAGTAGGAATGGGACTGTGGCTTGGCGCTGCTGGTGGATTACTACTCGGCGCCATTGCACTCGGTGTGTTTTAACTCACTGTCACTCGCGACTTCATCGCCGCAAATTTTGAGGAACCGATACCTGGCACATTCATTAAGTCCTCCACCTTGACAAACGGACCCTTTTTTGAGCGGTAGTACATGATTGCTTTGGCAGTTGCTGGCCCGACGCCTGGCAACAAATCCAACTGCGCTGCTGTTGCGGTATTGATATTGACCTTGGACCCAGCCGATGTCTCTGTAGGTGAAGTTGAAGATTGAATCGGCATTGATGTAACTGGCACGAAGGTGGGAATATTGGGCGGCAACGCCGTAATCGGAACAATAAGTGATGTGTTTGGTTTTAGTCTTGGCGCAACCGTGACATTTGGACGGCGCCTCCCCCGCGATGGAATAAAAACTTGTTCCGTGTCAACAAGCACTTGAGCAAGATTGATCCGTACAAGATCTGCAGATGATGTTGCACCACCAGCAGCACGAACAGCATCAATGACACGCGCATGTGTCGACAACGTGTACACGCCGGGCTTTCGTACTGCACCAGCTACGTGCACTTTGATTTCAACTTGAACTGGTGTTGAGATAATGCTTGACCCCGGAACAAACTGACCCGCCAACGGGATCATGCTTTCAACGGGCGCCGGCGATGGTTTCACAACCCACCACCCAACAGCGATCACGACAACGCCGGTCACGATTGCGCCGACTAGTCGACGAGGACCAATAAACGCGACCCACTGTTCAAGTCGGTGGCGAATTGAAGTCCAGTCAGGCAGTTCCATATCCGCCAATGTGGACGCCCTGCTTCTTCATGCGGAAGCACCACCGCCAGCGGGTCAGGTGACTCGTCGGCGGAGTTCGCCTACGAAGCCCGGAAGACCGCCCGCGAGTTGATCAATGAGCTTGGCGCGGGTGACTGGATGTCGAGTGCGCTTGGCCACGAGTGCAGCGATGACCGCGTCGATCCCATCTGGCTGATCGGTCAGAAGCAGCTGCGCGAATCTGTCGGCGGTCACCGCAACCAAGCCCTGCCCCATGGCGTTGATCTCACCGCGCAGACGCTGGTCGTTGGTGACGATCATGTTGGCGCCGTTCGTGATCGCTGTGGCCACGACGTGACGATCCTTGAAGTTCACGACAGTGAGCTCAACCATGTCGATATTGCCGACATCGTGGGTGTGAAGGGCGAGCACCTCCGCTATTTGCGCAACTCGACTCTGCATCGCATTCGGGTCGAGGTGAGAGAAGTCGGCCATGAGGTTCCGTTCAACCTCGCCGAGGATGAACATGGTGATGACCGGGCGGTAGAGGTTTTCATCGAAGGCGGTCAGTAGCAGGTCACACGACAGGATCGGGACGAGGACATTGGCGTCCAGCACCGCCACCCAGTCAGGCATCAGGAATCAAGAATCCAGAATCAGGCGTAGAGGTCAAGGTCTTCGGCATCGCGCGACATCTGATCGAGGACAACACGCCGGCGCGCGATCATGTCGTCGCTGTAGGCAAGCACGTCAGCCAGGGCGATACGCCGATGTGATCCGACCTTGCGCGACGGCAATAATCCATCGTCGACGAGCTTCACCACCGTCGGCCTCGACACGTTGAGCACGGTTGCGGCCTGCTGCGTTGAAACTTCCCTTGGAGTGCGGACCACGGTGGCAACTTCGCCCTTGGCGACGGCTTCGAGCATCTCGATCAGCCCGTCGATCGCTGTCTTGGGCAGATGCAACGTGGAGCCGTTGGGCAAGGTCAAGGCTCTAGGCCGGCGCCGTAGCGCCACCAGCGCATTAGATGCCAGTTCACGGTCCTCGAGTCGCTTCGTCATACACGCAACTCTACCAACAAACGCAGTAACCGCAGTAAACGCAAGTACCATCGTTTACTGCGTTAATTTTCTTGTCGTCGCTATCAACCCCTGCGCGTGTGATTGATGCTGTCGCTGCTGCTGCTGGTGGAGTCGTCGTCCAAACGTCACGGTTGCACCCAGGCCAAAACCGAACACATCACTTATTGTTTCCATCACGGTGTTGCCACCCAATATTCCCACCTTCGTGTCAGTTCCATATTCGCCAATGTGGACGCCCTACTACTTCATGCGGAAGGCCACCCACGGCTACGGTCAAGGATTACCGCTTCAAGCTTCCCGGCGGGCACGAGGGCGCTTAGCTTTGACTGTTGATTTTCTGTCACCGCGAACCTCAATCTCGACAAGAGGGCGGCGGCGAATTTCTTCTCGAAAACCGCTACCCGAAGATGCCTTCCACCATGAGTACGACTGGATCGTCGGATTGACATCGATTTTTAACTTTTTTGACGCCGCGACAGACGCCGTCACGACATCTGCGAAGTCGGCGTTGCCAATGACTAAGACATCGATGTCTTGAGGCGGGTTGCCCTCGATCCCTGTGTAACGCGCCGCCCAAGAACCAAAAATGAAGAGCTTCTCGATCCCCTTTACACCGGAAAACTTCTCGGCGATCACGAACCGTGGCCCGTATGACATCAGTAGTAACTCAGCCAACGGCGCCACCAACTGCGATGGACCAGCCGAAACAAGACGCGAGCGCCCGACCCGACGGGAGACAAAGATTTGCGCTGTCTCGGCGCGTTCGACCTCGCGTTGCACGGTCGGCAAAGACTGACCGCTGACCTCAGCAAGTTCAGCAAGGGTCCACTCTCGTTTTGGACTAGCGATTACGGCGCACAGCAACTCGGCTTGACCGCGCGAACGCAGAATCGGCAAGAGAACGGGCTCAATTGTAGATTTCATAAAATGAAGAATATCGCTCAATTTATGAAATTGTGTTCCGTGCTAGGTGCGGCTAAAACAAACGGGCAGTGAATTGCTTACGGTATTTTGAAGTCCGAGGATCCAACGGACCCATTGACTCAAGAATGTCGAGGAATTCTTGACGAACAGTTTCATCGTCGCGAACTTTTTCGAGAAGCATCACAAGATGTGCGTCGTAATCATCTACAGGATTAAGAGCAAGCCGCGCATTTGCAGCAATGTTGCGAACACGATCTGTTTCTGGCAGTCGAGCCAAAAGCGTGAGCGACTCATCTGCTTTGCCGACGGGAATAAGAAACGCAGCAAGACTGCACACAGCATCTTCGTTACCTGGTGCCAACGCAACAGCATCGCGCAATGAGTCTTGGGTACCTTGGGCGATGAGTTCTGAAATCCGCACGCTCATCGGGTCTGGAATAAGTGTCTGCACAAGTTGAGCAATGACATGTTCTGGTTGGGCCCCAGCAAATGAATCAATGGGTTGGCCATCTTTGAAAATAACCACCATAGGGATCGACTGAATGCCAAAAGCTTGGACAAGGGCCGGATTTTCATCGATATTGATCTTGGCTAGGACCACTTGGCCGGCTGTGGCATCTGTGGTGCGCTCCAGGATCGGCGTCAGGGTCTTACAAGGGCCACACCACGGCGCCCAGAAGTCAACTATGACAGGAGTGGTATGAGAACGCTCCACAACATCGGTCTGAAAACTTGTATCGGTCACGTTTAGGGCCATAGGGGCACGATACAGGTAGTTTTTGAGGTGTGACTCTTCCCCATGGCATCAGCAACAACGTCGAAGGTTGGCTAGTTGCCAACATTGCGGGAGCAACTGCCCCGTTCCACTACACCCAGATTGCAGGCGGGCACTCCAACCTCACGTTTAAAGTTGACGATGCAGATGGTCACTCGTATGTTCTGCGTCGTCCACCACTTGGTCATCGTCTTGCTAGCGCCCACGACATGGGACGCGAGCATCGCATTATTGCAAGCCTCGCAAATAGTGCAGTACCAGTGGCCCCTGCTCTTGGTTTTTGTGATGACGAAGCAATCAATGAACTGCCTTTCTATGTGATGTCGTATGTCGAGGGTCATGTTGTTCGCGACTTACAGACGGCGACATCTGTGCTTACCGTGGAAGGCCGGCTGCGTGCGAGCGAATCATTAGTCGACACCATGGTTGCCATTCACAATGTGAATTTGAAAGAAGTTGGTCTCGATGACCTCAGTCGCCACGAGGGATACATCGCCCGACAACTCAAGCGCTGGAATCAAAACATCGTTGATCAACGCACTCGCGACCTACCCCTTGTTGATCAGGTGTATCAAGAACTGATGACTCGCATTCCCGAGCAAGGTCCTGCCACTATCGTGCACGGCGACTATCGCCTTGATAACTGCATGGTTGATTCTGATGGAAACATCATTGCTGTTCTCGACTGGGAAATTTGTACCTTGGGAGATCCCATGGCAGATCTTGGTTTGCTCATGGTGTACTGGAATGGCCCAACTGATGAAGCAAGCGCATGGTCAAACACGGTGTGTACAGCAGAAGGTTTCCTTAATCGTGCCGATCTTGCTGCACGTTATGCAACTGTTTCTGGTCGTGATATCTCGCAACTAGATTTTTACGTTGCCTTTGCGTACTGGAAACTGGCTTGCATTATCGAAGGGGTGTACGCGCGTTACTTAGGCGGCGCGCTCGGGGTAAAAGACCCAGCAGAACTAGAGCCATACAAAACTCAGGTTGATGGAGCCACGCAAAAAGCAATCGCGATGTTGGAGCGTCTCAAATGATTCCGAGTGGAATTCCGTTTACAGTCAACGGCGAACTTCCAGATCTAGATTCCCCCACCATGCTTGTCATGATGTCAGGATGGATTGATGCAAGTGGGGCTGCTGCTGGAGCAATGGAACACATCATTTCAGAAACTAATTCAACAACACTGATTGAGTTTGATCCTGACATATTTATTGACTATCGAGCTCGGCGACCAACCATGGAACTTCGAGAGGGTGTCAACTCAAAGATTATTTGGGCCGTACCCGAGATTCGTCTTGGTCAAGATGCTGCTGGAGTTGATCTTTTACTTCTCACAGGACCAGAGCCAGACACTGCATGGAGACTTTTTGCAAGCACCGTTGCCGATATTGCTAAACAGATGGACGTCAAGCAGGTCATTGGGCTTGGCGCATATCCATACGGGGCTCCGCACACTCGGCCCGTTGGTTTAACTGCCACCTCAATTGATCCAACTATCTCTGAGCGACTTTCGACCACCCGCAACACTCTTGATGTGCCAGCCGGTGTTGAAGCAATTATTGAACATGCACTGCAAAAAAACGGCATACCTTCGATGACGTTGTGGGCCCAGATCCCTCACTATGTAGCCACCATGGCGTATCCCTCTGCGAGTGCTGCACTGATCGAGATGATCAACTTGGAAGCAGGACTCAGTATTGATTCATCTGCTTTGCGTCAAGAAGCAGGGGTGCAGCGTGAGCGACTCGATCAGCTGGTACAAAGCAACCCAGAACATGGCGAGATGCTGATAAAACTTGAGGCTGCTTACGATGAAATTCACGGCAATGGTGCCCCAATGCCAGCCCACAGCGATGTGATACCTACAATGGACGAATTAGCCGCAGAAGTTGAACAGTTTCTGCGGGATCAACAATCAGGGGGAACACAATGAAGATTGACGGTGGACTTGGATTCGACCTCACAAAAGTTCCAGCTGCTGCCAAAGAATTGGAAGCAGCTGGATATTCAGGTGCGTGGACTGCTGAAACAGCACACGATCCTTTTTTTCCATTGTTGCTTGGCGCAGAACACACGAGCACATTGGAATTAGGCACATCAATTGCTGTGGCATTTGCCCGCAATCCAATGACCCTTGCCAACATTGGCTGGGATTTACAGACATATTCCAAAGGTCGTTTCATGCTTGGTCTGGGAAGCCAGATCAAACCTCATGTCACGAAGCGCTTCTCCATGGAATGGAGTCATCCAGCAGCTCGTATGCGCGAGATGATTCTTGCCATGCGCGCAATTTGGGATACATGGCAAAACGGAACAAAACTCGACTTTCGTGGTGACTTCTATACGCACACACTGATGACACCGTTTTTTGCTCCAGATAAAGGTGATCTTGGCAATTTTGGCACACCAAAAATCTTCTTGGCTGGCGTTGGAGAATTGATGACCGAAGTTGCCGGCGAAGTTTGTGATGGTTTCTTATGTCACGGTTTCACCACTGAAAAATATCTCCGTGAGGTCACCATCCCAGCACTTGCGCGCGGTCGTGCAAAAGCTGGAAAGACAATGGAAGGCTTCGAAATTGTTGGACCAAGTTTTGTCGTCACCGGAACTAATGAAAAAGAAATGGAACTTGCAGCTGCTGGCACTCGCCAACAAATTGCGTTCTACGGCTCTACCCCTGCATACAAGGGAGTCCTGGAAATTCACGGATGGGGTGGCCTGCAAGAGGAACTCAATGGTTTGTCAAAGCAAGGCAAATGGGTCGATATGGGTCATCTCATAACGGATGAGATTCTCAACACATTCGCAGTTGTTGGAGAGCCAGAAAAGGTCGCCCCAGAACTTGCCGCACGCTATGGCGACATAATTCAGCGTCTTAGTTTCTATGCGCCATACAAAAGCGATCCTGTTCGCTGGCTGCCAGTTATTGACGCACTAAAAAAGGTCTGATGTTGTGGCGTTATGCGCCATATCCAACTAACCAACTCTGCACATTGATACCGAGATTAGGCACGTCATAGCCGCCCTCTTGCAAGATCACTGCAGGCAATCCCAGTTGTGCCACCAATTCTGCACAACGACGAAATCCGTCTGTCGTTATTGATAAGTCACAGATCGGATCTGTTATAAACGTGTCAAGACCAAGCGACACAACAACCATCTGTGCTCCGAACGTATGTATCTTGGCAATGGCATCACTCAGCACTTGCAGATAGACGTCGTCATTCGTACGAGCTGCAAGCGGAACATTAACCGTGCTACCGAAACCTTTTCCAGACCCTGTCTCGTCAGCGTATCCAATGGTGTACGGATACGCCCGAGCAGGATCACCGTGCAACGACACATACATCACATCGTCTCGGTCATAGAAAATTTCCTGAGTGCCGTTTCCATGGTGATAATCAACGTCAAGCACTGCAACTTTGACACCCGTGGTCGAAGCAACATGATGAGCGACAATAGCTGCATTATTAAAGAAGCAGTAGCCGCCGTACAGTGCAGTTGTTGCATGGTGGCCCGGTGGTCGACACAGACCGTAGGCAACCTTTTCGCCATCAAGCACGAATTGCATCGCAGTCATTGCCGTATCAACAGCACCACGTGCTGCTGCATATGTACCTTCCGTCAGCGGAGTGACTGTCTCGAAACACCACCAACCCAATCTGCCAGAAATAGAAGCGGGCTCTTTGCCCGGCGACATATTGTGGCGTAATGCTGGCTTATAAAATACGTCTGGAAATACTTCACGCTGTGACCCGATTTCCACTTGGTACTCCTGCCAAGCTGACGTAAGAAATCTTAACAAACCTGGATCATGCACTGCTGTGATTGGGCCTGTCCCCCATGACGATGGTGACACCATGTCGAAACGAGCATCAGCCGCTAACACCTCACGAATAATCTCACCACGACCAATGTGCTCATACGGTGGATGAATCGTTGATCGCTCGATCTCTATATGCGGATCATGCAATAGATGCGCTGGAGTGTAAACAACCTTCATGTTGTCTACTGTAAATCATCAGTCGAACGAAGGACGAGCGCGTAGCGAACGCTTCAGTTCTGCCATGCCAGACATTGTGGCAAGAGTTTCAACAGCGTCCCACAACTTCAGTGCTTCATCTCCGCGAGGAATTGTAGAGATCACTGGCCCGAAAAAAGAACCTTCATTTTCCTTACCGGGGTGGAATGAAAGAATTGGAGTTCCAACATCTTTGCCAGCTCGCTCAAGCGCGAGCGTCGTCTCCTGGGCAATCACATCATCAAACGACTCATCATGCATGGAATCCGCCCATATCTCGGGCAGTCCTTCTGCTTTGAGCAATGCCGTCATGTGCCCGTGCGGGTCTGCCACCATGATGTCGCGCTCTTGACGATTATGCAATGACATCCCGAGGGCTGTGTATACGCGACCCACTGCTTCATTACCCTCAACTTGTCGTGCCCTGGCAGCAACACGTAGTCCACTTGTACCAACTGCGTGTACTGCTGAATACCCAGCAGGCATCTTGGTGTAATCCATCTTGTCCGCGTTCAGAATTTTTAAAGATATGAAACGCCACGCAACGTCGTACTTGCGAAGTTGTTGAACTTCCACTACCCATCGAGATGTAATCCACGCCCATGGGCAGACTGGATCAAAGAAAAAGTCGAGATCAGCCACGGGCTAGACCCTAGCGACCTCTCGCTCCTCAAATGTTTCGATGAGATCGCCAGGCTTGAGGTCTTGGAAGTCTGACAATCCAATACCGCATTCAAATCCTTCACGCACCTCACGCACGTCGTCCTTGAAACGACGCAGCGACTGAATGGTACCTTTCCAAATGATCGTGCCATCGCGCAAGAAGCGCACCTTTGTGCCACGCGTAATGACGCCGGTACGAATAATGCAACCTGCGATTGCTCCAAGTTTTGGCACTCGGAAGATTTCTCGTACTTCAGCTTCACCTGTTATGACTTCTTCGAACTCTGGCGCCAACAGACCAAGCATTGCTTGTTCCATATCTTCCAACAGTTTGTAGATGATTTCATATGTTCTGATTTCGACATGTTCTAGTTCAGCAAGGTCACGAGACTTACGATCAGGGCGGACATTGAAACCAATAAGCGTTGCGTTTGTTGCAGCAGCCAAAGTGATGTCATTCTCGGTTATACCGCCAACGCCGCGATGGACGAAGGACACCTTGACTTCGGCACGCTCCAAACGGCGCAAACTGTCAGTGAGCGCTTCTAGTGAACCGTGAACATCTGCTTTGATCACCAAATTAAGAGTTGCTACTTCGCCAGCTTGAATTTGGCTGAAGATATCTTCCAACTTCACACCATGTGATACGCGAGAGTCCCCACGCTGGTTGAGAATACGCATCCGTTGTTCGCGAGATTCGCCAACAACACGTGCAGTCTTTTCATCGGGGGCTGCACGGAATTCATCGCCAGCCTTTGGCGTCATGGACAAACCAAGAACCTGCACTGGTGTTGAAGGACCAGCCTCTTTGACTTGCTCTCCACGCTCATTTATTAACGCGCGAACCCTGCCCCATGCGGCACCAGCAACAATAGGATCACCAACACGAAGGGTTCCCTTGTCGACTAGCACCGTGGCAACTGGGCCACGACCGATGTCAAGGTTTGCTTCGAGCACAACGCCCTTTGCTCGCCCTGATGGATTTGCAGTGAGTTCTTCAAGTTCAGCAACAACGTTGAGTTGTTCAAGCAAGTCATCAACACCGAGGTTCTGCGTGGCAGACATCTCAACAACGATGGTGTCGCCACCCCACGATTCAGGAACTAATCCATATTCAGCAAGCTGAGTAAGGACACGTTGCGGATCGGCGTTGTCTTTGTCGATTTTGTTTACAGCAACAATGATCGGAACATCAGCAGCTTTGGCATGATTAATTGCCTCAATAGTTTGCGGCATGACGCCGTCATCGGCTGCCACAACCAATACGACAATGTCAGTGACTTGGGCTCCACGTGCACGCATCTTCGTGAAAGCAGCGTGACCTGGAGTATCAATGAATGTGACCAACTTGCCGTCTTTGACGACTTGGTATGCACCGATGTGCTGGGTAATGCCACCGGCTTCACCAGCAACAACATTTGCCGAACGAATTCGGTCGAGCAATGTGGTTTTACCATGATCAACATGGCCCATGACCGTAATCACAGGAGGGCGTGGCTGTTGCAATTCCTCGTCGTCATAGTCAGAGTCGTCAAACAACGCCTGCAGTTCCATTTCTTGTTGTTGACCTGGATCAACCATCAAGATTTCAGCACCGACCTCAAGAGCAAAAAGCTCCATCTGATCTTCTCCAAGTGTCATGGTGGCAGTCACCATTTCACCGTGCTCTAACAAGTAGCGAACAACGTCGGCTGCGGAGCGGTTTAACTTTGGAGCAAACTCTTGTGCCGAGGAGCCACGCTCAATAATGATGACGCCTTCTGGAACAGGAGCACCGCTATTTGAGTAACTTGTAAGTTGCGGCTGTAATTCATCAAATTCGCGACGACGACTCGCCCGTGACTTTTTGCGAGGGGCGCGACGTTGTCCACTTGGACGCGGACCGCCACCACCAGGACCACGAGGACCGCCGCCGGGACCGCCACCACCAGGACGAGGACCGCCACCGGGACCACCAGGACCACCGGGACCACCAGGACCACCGGGACCACCAGGACCACCGGGACCACGAGTAAAGCCAGGACCGCCAGGACCACGAGGACCACCGGGGCCACCGGGACCACCGGGACCACGAGTAAAGCCAGGACCGCCAGGACCACGAGGACCACCAGGGCCAGGACGCAAACCACTTGGCCTAGCCCCAGGACCAGAACGGAACCCGCTGGGGCTTCCTGTTGACACTCGCCCACCTGGAGGTGGAGGAATCGGGCGACCAGATGGAGACATTGGGCCAGGAGGTGGAGGAATCGGGCGACCAGCACCAGGAGCACCAGGTGGACGACCAGCAGGTAGCGGTGGACGACCAGCAGGCAACGGCGGACGACCTGGGGGCACTGGACCCCGAGCCGAAGGCACAGGATTGATCGGAGCGCGCGGGATCGCACTGACTGGGCTTGGTCCACGTGGACTCGAAATTACACGCGACTCGTGTGAAGCATCTGACACAGCCACGGGCTGGCGAGGCGCTGGAGCAGCCTCAACAACTGGCACAAAAACTGGTTGTTCCACTACAGGTGGCACAACTTTGACTTCTATCGGAACAACAACAGGTGCAGGGACAACAGCAATAGGAGCAACAACTACAACAGGCTCGCTTCCACGCGGCGCATCCTCAACTGGTGCTACTTGGGCTGTAGGAGCTTCAACTATTATAACTTCAGCTATTTTCGCTGGCTCTTCGACTTGATCGACGCCATTGACTACAACTTTTTTCGCTGCAGCTTTCTTAGCTGGCTTTTCTTCTACAGGCTGGGCATCACGCTTCAGACCTTCGCGGTCAGCTTTACGGCGCACACGATCGGCCTGGGCTTCTTCCATGGACGACGAAACATTACGTACGTCGATCCCCATGGTCAAAGACAGCTCGAGTGCTTCTTTGTTCGTGAGTCCAAGCTCTTTAGCCAGCTCTGCAATGCGAATCTTCTTGGTTGCCAAGGGTTAGGCCTCCGTACTTTCAGAATCAGTGGCGGACTCTGCGGTCCACTCTTGTTCACTCACAACACTGCCGTCAGTGGCGTGAAACTGAAGTTCACCAGTCTCATCGTTTTTGCGCCATTCACCCTCTGCATACTGCGTTGCAGTAGGAGGTGGTCGACGTGGTTCAAAAATGCCATTTGCTTCGTTAGCGGCTTGTGTTTCGCTCTTGATGTCAATGCGTACGCCAGTGAGACGTGCAGCAAGACGGGCATTCTGTCCCTCTTTGCCAATTGCTAGCGACAACTGGAAATCAGGAACGATCACATCTGCTTGTGTTCCATCATCACTAATTCGCACTTCGGTCACTTTTGCAGGTGACAACGCTTTGGCAATGAAGTCGCGAAGATCTTCACTGTAAGAAACAATGTCAATCTTTTCACCGCGCAACTCGTTAACGACCATACGAACGCGACCACCACGCGCACCGACGCATGCGCCGACTGGATCGACGTTGGCATCATTTGAAGCAACAGCAATCTTGGTGCGATGTCCAGGCTCGCGCGCACATGCCTTGATTTCAACAACACCATCAGCAATTTCAGGTACTTCAAGTTCAAACAATCGCTTGATGAGACCTGGATGAGTACGACTTACAACAATCTGTGGACCCTTCACAGTCTTGCGAACTTCTACGATGTATGCCTTCAAACGAGCACCAGATTCTGGGCGCTCATACGGAACCTGCTCGGCTTGTGGAAGCAACGCTTCTACTTTTCCAAGATCGAGAAGGGCATAACGGCCATCTGACTGCTGAATGATGCCTGAGACGAGGTCTCCTTCGCGATTGGCATATTCTTCAAACTTACGATCGCGTTCCACTTCGCGAATACGTTGGCTCATGACCTGCTTGAAAGTGGCAGCTGCAATACGACCAAGTTCGTGCTTGCTCGGAGTGTCATCACGTTCGTTTATCCAGTTGCCGTCGTCATCTACGTCATAGGCCGTGAACTTCATGTCAAGGGTTTCTGGATTTACCTCAACGATGACCTCATCGGCTGCGTTCGGGCGCTTTTTGTATGCAGTTGCCAATGCCTCTACCAACACTTGCAGCAGCGTGTCAACGCTAATGTCATGGTGTTCAGCGAGCATTCGTACTGCATCGGACATATCTAAATTGCTCATGTAGCACTTGCCTCCGTGAAATCGGTTGTATCAGAATCTTCTAGATCGGTGAACTCTTTATCAGCTTTGCGTGCATCGCGAGCTTCCTTTGAGTTTGGTTTTGGCTGGGATTCCCAGACGAACACAGTCTTTGCTTTGTCGATAAGAGCAAGAGGAACTTCAACAGTCTCTGTTGATCCATCGAGACGCACGCTGGCGATAGTCGATGTTGCCCCAATAAGAACTCCAGCAAAACGGCGCTGGCCATTGTGTTCTGATACCAAACGAATGGTGACGCTTTTTCCAACTTCGCGTTGAAAATGGGCAGGGGTGCGCAAGGTGCGCTCAAGGCCTGGACTTGTGACTTCAAGGGTGAAACGCCCAGGAACAACATCGACGTGGTCTAGTTCACGACCAAGAAGCCTGGTGACAAGAGAAATTTGATCAACGGTGACACCACCGCTTTGATCAGCAGGGGTATCGACCGTTATCCGCAAAATTCCACCAGCGAATTCGAGGTCGTAGAGCTCTAAACCAAGATCAGCAAGGATGGGAGACACCATTGCTGTGACTGAATCAACGACATTGACCGACATGGGCTCTCACTTCCTGCCAAAAACTGGCTCTAACAGAACAAAAGGCACGGGGGTTACCCGTGCCTCGGGTTCACCGAACTTCAAAGGACGGCTTGAATCATATCCAACAGAACTAAGATTTTGCTCCGATGCTTCGTCTCTCTCAACTCTTCGTTCGCACCCTTCGGGATGACCCCTCTGATGCCGAGGTGCCCAGCCATCGGCTTTTGCTGCGGGCTGGGTATATTCGGCGTGCCGCCCCTGGTGGATACACATGGTTGCCACTGGGATGGCGAGTTCTGCGAAAAGTCGAAAACATCGTGCGTGAGGAGATGGATGCCATTGGCGCCCAAGAGGTCCACTTTCCTGCGCTGCTTCCCCGAGAGATATACGAAATAACAGGGCGTTGGACCGAATACGGCGACAACCTATTTCGCCTGACCGACCGCAAAGGAGCCGAATATCTGCTCGGGCCAACTCACGAGGAAATGTTCACACTGCTTGTAAAGGATCTCTACTCGAGTTACAAAGATCTCCCCGTCACGCTCTACCAGATACAAACCAAGTACCGCGACGAGGCTCGTCCCCGAGCTGGACTTCTGCGTGGACGTGAATTCCTAATGAAAGACAGTTACTCATTTGACATTGATGACGCAGGACTTACAAAGAGTTACCAAGATCATCGTGACGCATACGAACGAATTTTTCAGAGACTGCAGCTTCCTTATGTAATCGTTAAAGCGATGAGCGGGGCGATGGGTGGATCCATGTCTGAAGAATTTCTCTCGCCAATCTCTGTAGGTGAGGACACTTTTGTGCGCTGTACCTCATGTCAGTATTCAGCAAACACAGAAGCTGTTACCACTGGTGCATTGGCAAACGACACAACCAAGTTTGACTCACCGTCAACACTGTCTACTCCGAACTGCGCAACCATCGCATCTCTTGTTGATTTTTTAAATGCTCATAACCCGCGCACCGATCGCGCATGGACAGGATCGGACACATTAAAAAATGTTGTATTGCAGTTGACCCAACCCGATGGAACGACAGAGACATTGGTCATCGGAGTACCAGGTAATCGCGAAGTTGACCTCAAGCGAGTTGAAGCACAACTGGCCCCGGCACAAGTGCAACCTCTTGATGAAGATGGCTTCGCACAACACCCACAACTGACTCGTGGTTACATTGGCCCGCAGATTCTTGGCCTCACGAGTGCATCTCGTGTGCGATATCTACTTGATCCAAATGTTGTTGCTGGCAGTGCATGGGTAACGGGTGCAAACACCAATGACTCCCATGTCATCAACCTTGTACATGGTCGTGATTTCACAGCAGACGGAACAATTGAAGCTGTCGAAATTGCATCTGGTGACCCGTGCCCGATGTGCGGGGCGCCACTCGAGATTGCTCGCGGCATCGAGATCGGACATGTTTTTCAACTGGGTCGCAAATATGCCGACAAACTAGGCCTTACAGTCCTAGATCAAAATGGTAAACAAGCTGTTCCCACAATGGGTTCGTACGGCATTGGTGTATCGCGCGCCGTTGCATCAATTGCCGAGGTGTTCCATGACGACATTGGTTTGAAATGGCCACGATCGATATCTCCTGCTGACATCCACATAGTTGTCACCGGAAAAAATGGCGACGACATCACTATTGCGGGCCAGTCACTCGCACAGGAGTGGGAATCACGCGGGCTTGAAGTATTGATAGATGATCGTAATGGCGTATCACCTGGCGTCAAGTTTAAAGATGCAGAACTGATCGGGATCCCAACGATTGTTGTTGTCGGCAAGTCACTGGCCGATGGGAATGTGGAAGTGCGCGATCGACACGCGGGAACAAATATCGCAGTTCCCCTAGCCGATGTAGTTAATTTTGTCATTGCCCTGACAACAACTGGACACTAACCACGTGGCGAGAAAAATATTCGGCCAGGTCCAGCACTACGACTGGGGTGATACTGCCTTTATTCCTCAGTTGCTGAATCAACCAGAAGACACGAAACCATGGGCCGAACTGTGGCTCGGCACCCACCCAAGCGCACCATCGCATCTTGATTCTGTTGATGGTCCTTTACTGAGCGATGTCACTTCGAACATGACCATGCTTGTCAAGATCTTGTCCTGTTCCCAGCCATTGTCATTGCAAACACACCCCACCGTTCAACAAGCAGAACGTGGTTATGCCCGCGAAGAATCACAGGGGATTTCCCTGTCTGATCCAAGACGGATGTACAAAGACACATCAGACAAACCAGAGTTACTGATCGCTCTCACCGACTTCCATGCATTATGCGGCTTTGCCAACATTGAAGACTCAATCAACCAATTAGGTGAATTGGGATGGAACGAAGAAGCCGACATTCTTGACACCAGCGGAATAGATGGCTACCTGCTGTGGGCTTTCGACCAACGAACTCTTCCCAGTAACCGACAATTACTTCCAGGATGGATGCTGCAATTGCTTGATCAATACCCAACCGATATGTCGTTGCGCATTGTCCCATTGTTACACCATGTGATTCTTCGCCCAGGTCAAGCCATCAGTCTTCCTGCTGGAAATCTTCATGCGTATCTACACGGCGCAGGTTTAGAAGTCATGAAATCATCCGACAATGTTGTGCGCGCCGGAATGACATCCAAACATGTTGATGTGGCTGAACTGCAACGAATTGTGGATACCACGCCTCGTGAACATCCTGTAGTGAACCCTCTTCGTGATGGATCAACTTCTGTCTATCCGTCGCCATCGCCCGCATTTTCTGTCTCGCGCCTAAGCGGGGGAACACTCCCCGCTAGCGACAACATCCGCATCCTGTTCGGAGAAATATGGTCTCCTCAACGCGAATTTGGGCTCTTAGGCGCCGGTGAAACAATGACCATTCACGGCGATACATGGGTGTGTACTCAACACTAGCGACCCATCGTTTTGCGGATTTCTACAATCTTTTCTTGAGAGTGATTGGCATCGTCACCCTTTTCCTCGAGCAATTGTGAGCGATCCCGTGATGCTTCACGTTCTGCCAATACTGTGTCGGCGCGAGCAATAGCAGCATCGGTTCCAAACTCGTTTATGAACTCTGCCCACTCAACGAGAGCCTCGACCATTTCATCTTCAGGAACTACTGCGACATTTCGGCCCTTTACAAAGAGATGACCGCGCTTATTGCCAGCTGCGATACCAAGATCTGCTTCGCGCGCTTCTCCTGGCCCATTCACCACACATCCCATCACCGCAATTTGTAACGGCAACTTACGATCAGCAAATGCAGCTTGTGCTCGGTTTGCAACATCGATGACATCGATCTCTGCACGACCACAACTAGGACAGGCGATGAGATCAACATTTTTACGCTCCCGAAGTCCGAGCGATTCAAGAAGTTGTCGACCAGCGCGGGCTTCTTCTACCGGGTCAGCAGTAAGGCTGTACCGAATGGTGTCGCCAATGCCTTCTAGCAACAATGTGGCTATTCCTGCAGTTGCTTTTAGTATGCCACCAGGCAATGGACCAGCTTCAGTAACGCCAAGATGCAGTGGGATGTCTGTGGCATCAGCCAGCAACCGATAGGCCTCTACCATGAGCGGGACATTGCTTGCTTTCACAGAGATTTTGATGAGATTGAAATCAACTTCTTTAAAGTAGGCAATTTCTTGCAAGGCTGATTCGACCATCGCTGCAGCAGTGAGCCCGCCGTACTTGGTGTACAACGCAGGATCTAATGAACCACCATTAACACCAATACGAATTGGGATATTTCTGTCACGCGCTTCGGACGCCACCGCCTTGATATGTTCTGGCTTGCGAATGTTGCCAGGATTCAGCCGTAAACCGTGCACGCCAGCTTCCATTGCCGCAAGAGCCATCTTGTATTGGTGATGAATGTCGGCAATGATCGGAATTGGCGAGCGAGGAACAATTTGAGCTAATCCTTCTGCGGCTGCCTGATCGTTGCAGGTACAGCGCACGATGTCGCAACCAGCACCAGCAAGTGCATAGATTTGTTGCAACGTCCCTTCCACATCGGCAGTTTTGGTTGTGGTCATCGACTGCACCGTGATTGGTGCACCTCCACCAACCAGCACATTGCCCACTGAGATCTGCTTTGTTGTACGCCGTTCGAACATCTCTAACAGTGTGTCATCAATTTCGCCCGATCACCCGAGCGGTTGAGTGATATCCAAGTAAAGACCTGTTACAAGAAGCAAGCCAAGCAGACCAACAACCGCTGTTGCCACTGGCACCATCTTGGAAATATCAGCAGAGTACCGACGGCCTTTGCGAGAACGAATCCGTTCATAGATTGCAACTGCAGCATGGCCTCCATCGAATGGCAGGAGCGGGAACATGTTGAACACGCCGACAAAGACATTGACACTGCCAAGCAGCAACAACACACCCTTTAATCCATCGGTGCGACCTACTTGGCCACCTACTTGACTAACACCCACAAGCGTCGTTGGTCTTGTCATCAAAGAAGAATCTTGTTTCGTGAGATGTCGCAGGGAGTTGAACGGATTCAGCGCAACTGTCATACCTTTAAGCGAACCAACTGCTGTTCGCCCGATCTCAGATGAGGACTGCCCTAATGCGGACCCAATCGGCACCTGTTTCCAACCCCAGTCGTCGGCGAATACTCCGAGATACGCCTTTGATGTATCTGACGGATTTTGCCCCAAGGTGACAGCAACTGTGCTCAAACGACTATCGCGACTGGTGCGCACTTGCACTACATCGCCTGGCGAATGAGACGTTATTGCAGAAACGAGTGTCTCATAAGAAGAAACTTTCACCCCATCAATCGATTGAATTTCATCGTCAGGAAGCAATCCAGATGATGCAGCAGGTGAATTTTGAGCCATCTGCTTGATGACGGTCACGCCGGTCTGTTGTTCGCGTCCCGAGATAAAAAATACACCAGCGAACAGCACGAAAGCGATAACCATATGCATGAGTGACCCTGCTGTAATAACAAGTAGTCGCCGAGGGAAAGTTTGCGCACGATAAGAACGTTGCTCATCGCCTTCACTCACCTCGTCAAGGTTGTTCATTCCGATGATTCGCACGAAGGCACCCAATGGCAGTGCGCGAAGTCCATATTCCACTTCGCCACGAGTCGTGCTCCATACTCTGGGTCCGAATCCCATAAAGAATTGAGTCACTTTCATTCCGGTCAGACGCGCTGTCACAAAATGACCAATTTCGTGGAGGAAGACTGATACCAAAAGGCCAAGAACAAAAATACCAGTCCAAGGGCTGTTGACCAACAAATAGCCCAGTAGACCGAGCATGATCAGCCCCGTAAGTGTGCCCCCTCTTGTGGCACTGTCGGGTTGCTTCTCCTGCGTTGCCCCACCAGCAGCGACCTCAGATCGGAACTTCTGATAAAAATCACTCACCGTGCTAACTCCTCTCGTGCCAACCGTCGGCCATCGGCGTCGGCGTTAAGCACATCGTCGATCGAATACGGTTGAGAACTTTTGAATCGTGACATGACATTGCCAACATACTTGGCAATGTCACGCCACATTATGCGCCCATCTAAAAATGCTTCGACAACTACTTCATTTGCCGCCGATAGACCTGCTGGAGACGTTCCGCCAGCCCTGCCAGCCGCGTATGCCAGATCGAGGCATGGGAAAGTAACACGATCGGGTTGTTCAAAATCGAGCCGCGACAACTGTGACCAATCGATCCGCCCGAATGGTGTTGCAATTCGGTGCGGATAGCCAAGCGCATATCCAATCGGAAGACGCATATCGGGCATAGATAACTGAGCAATAGTGGACCCATCGGTGAACTCAACCATGGAATGCACAACAGATTGAGGATGTACAACTACATCAATGTCATTGAACCCAATGCCAAATAATTCGTGAGCCTCTATCACTTCAAGTCCCTTGTTCATAAGAGTTGACGAATCAACCGTGATCTTTGGTCCCATCTTCCATGTGGGGTGCGCCAATGCACCATCAATCGTCACCGTTGCAAGGTAATTAGCAGAGCGGCCCCGAAATGGTCCACCGCTAGCCGTCAAAATTATTCGAGCTACTTCGGTGTTGGCAGCCACGGAACTTCGCAAACATTGATGAATCGCACAGTGCTCGCTGTCTACTGGCACCAATTGCGCCCCTGGTGTCATCCGTAACGGCTGCACGATTGCGCCTGCAGCAATGAGGCTTTCCTTGTTGGCCAACCCAAGTGTGCGTCCGCGCCGAAGAGTCTCAAGAGTGACAGGCAGACCTGCGAATCCAACAACGCCATTAATAACAACGTCAGCGACATCCACAATGTCGGTCAGCACTCCACTGATCTGAACATGAGGAAGCGCAGCAGCCACCCGTGCTCGATCAGACTCATTAGTAACAACAACAAGTTCTGGTCGCAAAAGCCGTGCCTGTTCAATGACAACATCGACTGATGATCTAACTGCCAGTGCAGTGACTACATAGTTTTGTGGTTCAGCGAGAACAACTTCAATTGTCTGTGTGCCGATGGATCCAGAAGACCCAGCAATGGCGACTCGTGTACGTGTCACGCCCAGGGCTTGAGGACCAGCATGAGATAATACGTGGCAGGAAGAACAAACAAGAACGCATCAAAGCGATCAAGCACCCCTCCGTGTCCCGCTATCAGACTTCCAAAATCTTTTATCTCAAGATTGCGCTTAAACATTGACTCAACAAGATCACCTATTGGTGCCATAACGGCAACTACCAACGTGAGCATGATCCATTCATTCATTGAGTTCCATGTGCCATTCTGTGAACCAAAAATAACAACAGCAACCAATGTTGCAAGGGCCCCACCGATCGCGCCTTCAACTGTCTTGTTCGGGCTAATCCACTCACGTAATGGCGTTTTTCCAACAGCTGAACCAACAAAAAGTCCACCAACATCGTTTGCAATGACGGCTACTACCACCATGAACAACGTGTCTGTTCCTGCATTAGATGGCACGCCACCAGAAACCGAATAACGAAGGATCAAAGCCGCAAACGAACCCATCAGACCAATCCATGACATTGCCATATTCGTAATTGCCACATTCGGCATCGGCCCACTTTGCGCACTTGATGACCCGATAAACCCAATCGCTGATGCAAGGAAGCCAAATGCAAAAACTAATGGCAATGCACCATCGCCAATCCAGTAAGCAGCCAGTGGAGCAGAAATACACGCAACAATGCCGGCGAATGTTGCAGGCCGATAGCCCTTCTCCGTTACCTTGCTAAAAAATTCAACAGATGCAAGACCAACAACTGCAACCACGATCAATAGAACCGCAGCTGGTCGCCACATGATGGCCCCAACAAAAAGTGCCAGCATGATTAATCCAGTCGTGACTGCAGTGGGCATGTCTCGGCTAATTCCACCACGAGGCCCGCGAGGCCCGCGAGGACCAGATCGACGCACTTGTGTGGGTCGAGAGCCCCGAGAAACACCACCCGTAACGTCGCGACTGATATCTCCTGCAACCTCAGGCGGTCGACGACGACGCTCATCGGTCGGGTCAGTACCAATCACTAATCGTTCCGGCCGCCGCGTTGGTTCACTTGGTTGTTGGAAAGTAGCCCACACATCGGTGTCGTCATCATCGCCAAGCGCTGGCATCTCCCCTGTTGCTGGCTCGGTCCAATGGGGCAATTTGCCTGTATCCACATCACCAAAACTAAGAGCAGGCTCTCCAGTTGGATCATCCGCGAACTGCACCGTGCCAAAGTCAGAACCAAAGTCGGTCCCGTACCCAGAAGAGCCATCAGCATCACGACCACCATTGTCATGTGGGTCCGTGTTGTCTTGTCGGCGCCAAATATCATCAGTCATATTTTCCCCTTTTCGGGTTTCGAGTCCACCGTAGCCGACTCATCTTTATACCTCGAGCAGTTCTTGCTCTTTGCGGGCGAAAGCTTTGTCGACTTGTTCGACATGCTCTTGGGTGAGCTTGTCAAGTTCTTTTTCGGCCCTCTCCAGATCATCTTTCGAAATGTCAGAACTTTTTTCAGCGGCTTCAAGTTGCTTACGCGCGTCACGGCGAATGTTTCGCAATGCAATACGACCATCTTCTGTCATATTTTTCACAATTTTGACATATTCCTTACGACGCTCTTCCGTCAGGATAGGAAAGTTCAAACGGATAATAATCCCGTCATTCGATGGTTGTAATCCAAGTCCACTATCCCTGATTGCGCGTTCAATAGCTCCGAGCGCATTGCGATCGTGAGGCTTAACCACCAAGGTGCGTGCTTCTGGAACTTGAAATCCGGCGATCTGTTGAAGCGGTACTAGCGATCCGTAATAATCAATAAGTAATTTGTCAACAAGAGATGGGTTAGCTCGACCAGTACGAACAGAGGAATACTGTCCCTGCACATGCTCTACGGCTCGCTCCATCTTGTCGATGGCTTCGAGTATTGTGTCTTCGATCACCCGACCAGCGTACCTACTAGGTCTCCGCGGAGTATGGACTTCACGTTTCCGCGAGCCAGAAGGTCAAATACCACTATGGGCAGGTGTTTATCCATACAAAAAGAGATGGCTGTTGAGTCCATAACCTTGAGCCCAAGAGTAATGACGTCCATATGGCTGATCTGGTCGTACCTCGTTGCTGTTGGATCAAGTTTTGGATCAGCGGTGTATACCCCGTCTACCCCAGAGTGCGTCCCCTTCAAAATGGCCTGCGCTCCAATTTCGGCGGCACGAAGAGCAGCAGCCGTATCCGTGGTAAAAAACGGATTACCCGTTCCACCAGCCAAGATGACGACTCGACCTTTTTCAAGGTGGCGCTCGGCGCGACGACGAATATATGGCTCGGCAATCTTTGGCATCTCAATAGCCGTCATCACTCGTGACTGCTGGCCGGCTCGCTCGAGCGCATCTTGCAAAGCAAGACCGTTCATCACTGTGGCAAGCATTCCCATGAAGTCAGCCTGAGCTTGATCCATTCCCAGACCAGCACCCTTGACGCCACGCCAAAAGTTTCCGCCACCAACAACAATGGCGATATCCGTTCCCAACTCTTCACGAGCTTCACGTACTTCTTCTGCAACTTGTGTGAGCACATTGTTGTCAAGGCCAAAGCCAGACGGTTCTGCCAAGGCCTCACCCGACAGTTTGAGAACTACTCGCGACCAACGGGGCCTTGACGTCATATCAGCCGATTTCTACCTGTGCGAAACGTACAACCTGTGATTTACCAATGAGCTGTTCAATGCTCATTTTGTCATCCTTTGCATAGGGCTGCTCTAACAGACAAACATCCTTGAAAAAACCGTTGATCCGACCCTCGACTATTTTGGCAACTGCCTGTTCAGGTTTGCCTTCGTTGCGAGTAATTGTTTCAAGCGTTTCCCGCTCTTTTTCGATCACATCTGCTGGCACATCTTGACGACTCAGATAACGAGGGCGAGCAAAAGCAATGTGCACCGCGATGTCATGAGCCAACTCTGGGGTCGCATTTGACATTTCAACGATGACGCCATTGACTCCGCGACCACCCTGAATATGGCTGTAGGAATCTAGAATATTTCCGGCAGCGGCAACGAACTGCACTGCCTCGCCCACCTCAATATTTTCTTTCAGGACGATCTTGAGATCATCGATCTGTGTGGAACGATCAGCAACGCCATCTATTCCTTTTTCAAGCACTGCCTGAGCCAACAAATTGGCTGCCTCTTTGAAACCATCGCTTGAGGCAACGAAGTCTGTCTCGCACTTCAACTTCACAATTGACGCGCGCGCTGTTTCGACAATAAGAGCAATCACACCCTGAGCATTGTCACGGTCATCACGCTTGGCACTTGCTGCCAAACCTTTTTCCCGCAACCACTGCTTAGCGGCTTCGACTTCTCCACCGTTTTCTTCTAGTGCTTTCTTGCAATCCATCATTCCTGCACCAGTTGACAGGCGAAGCCTCTGAACGTCCTTGACTGTATACGACATGATTATTCCGTTTCAGTTGGCACTGCTGCGACAAGACGTGCTTCACGACCTGCTTGTGCTTGTGCTGCCTGACGGCGCGCCTCGTTCTGCTGTGCTTCAAAAGCTACGACTTCTTCTGCTGTGCGCTCAACAGGCGCAGCAGTAGCAACCGCTGGATTGCGCTTAGACGCAATGAAACGACCTTCAATTACTGCTTCAGCAATGACGCGAGTCAGTAGATCATTGGCACGAATCGCATCATCGTTTCCAGGGATCGGAAACTGAATGCGATCTGGGTCAACGTTCGTGTCAACAACAGCAATTACTGGGATATTGAGTTTATTTGCCTCAGTCACCGCAATGTGCTCTTTCAGAGTGTCAAGTACAAAAATAGCATCTGGACGTTTAGCCAATTGAGCAATTCCGGAGAGGTTTTTTTGCAATTTGGCAAGTTCACGGCTGAGTAGCAAGGCTTCTTTTTTTGGCATCGCTTCGAATTCACCAGAAACGAGCATCCGCTCGTATTCCTGCATCTTGCTCACGCGCTTTGAGATTGTTTCGAAGTTGGTGAGCATTCCACCCAGCCAACGCTCGTTCACGTAGTACATGCCACATTTCTCTGCATAGCTACGAATTGGATCTTGTGCTTGCTTTTTTGTACCAACGAACAACACTGTTCCTCCGTTGGCGACAAGGTCACGGACAAATGCGTAGGCCACTTCAATTCGATCGAGTGTTAGATCGAGGTTGATGATGTGGATTCCGTTGCGCTCGCCAAAAATGAATTGCTTCATCTTTGGATTCCATCGACGGGTCTGGTGTCCAAAGTGAACGCCAGCTTCGAGCATTTGTCGCATTGAGACGACAGCCATAATTTTCTCCTTCTGCGGTTGTCTACACACCAGTCCGACGCCGAAGCGACCGCAGATGGCTGATGTGCAAGGTATTAGTTGTGACCATCAGAGCGAGACGCCCTGATGAGCCTTTGAAAGACTATCGGGCAGGACCGATCTGACCCACTTTGGCTAGCAACAAGGGTGAAAAACCTACAAGACGGGGCCTGCGCACCCCCAGATACGGCAGTGGATCAACATAGGTCGCCCCGATTCGCACACCCAGATACGTGATCTCAGCCGTGCGACCAAGGCGCTGGCCTGCCAACACCACCGAGCCCGTCACAATCGATTCTTCAATTTCAGCTAGCCATCCGTATGTCATTCTGATTCCCTTGGCAATTGTTTGGACCACATACCGACGCCCAGCAACGGTGCCAGCAAACGTGATCTGGCCATCAGTAACTGCTACAACTGCGCCCCCCGTTGCTGTCAACACTGACACCCCACGGTGACCAGAACAACGCTGACACGCTGGGGCAACGAATCGTTGGATCACTTGGCCTTCAACAGGGGTGACCGGCGGCAGGATCAACAAAGACCCAGATATGAACAATGAAAAGAACCACATTGCCCATGATGTGGACGCGAGTACGACTAACTAACTCATTCCTGCAGCCGAAAGCCTCGAACGCAACTGCAACACAGCTTTAGTGTGAATCTGAGAGATCCGACTTTCCGTGACGCCTAATGCTTCTCCAATTTCTGAAAGCGTCAAGCCATCTTCGTAATACAGAATCAAAATTGCTTGTTCGCGTTCTGGCAATCGAGTTATCTCTGAACGCATCGCTTCACGTAGTTCGCCGTCTTCCATCGCGCGCCCAGGTTGATACTGCGCATCGGCTGGGGCTGCGTCCATTGCAACATGATCCAAAGGCCCAACCGAACCGGCAGCGATATCTGTCAGCCACTTTTCAAGTTCTGCAACTGAGATGTCCAACTCTGCTGCAATTTCCTCATCATTCGGTGTGCGACCAAGAGAGTGCTCCAATGTTGCAATTGCGTCTTGCACTGACCGAGAACGAGAACGAACTAAACGTGGTACCCAATCAAGCACGCGCAGACCGTCAAGTATTGCTCCTCTGATTCGAGGAATTGCATAGGTTTCAAATTTGGCGCCGAGAGTTGGATCAAACTTGTCAATCGCGTTCATCAAACCGAACACTCCAGCACTAACTAGGTCCCCCGTGTCAACTGAGCGCGGCAAACCGGCAGACAAACGACCTGCAACGAACTTCACTAACGAGGCGTAATGAACAACTAACCAGTCACGCGCAGTTGACTCTTCAGAGCTATGCCAAGCTTCCCAGGCAGTGTCTATGGAATAGCGAAGTTGACGGGCATTCATGTTGATCTATCAGTTACGAACGGGGATGTGACTCAGCGTATGCAACACGAAGGCGTTCTTTGCTCACATGGGTATAACGCTGCGTCGTTGATGCGTCGCTATGACCGAGAAGTTCTTGAATAGACCTCGTGTCGGCTCCATTATCCATGAGATGTGTGGCAAACGAATGGCGTAGCGCGTGAGGGTGTGATCCGCCAACGATTCCGGACCGCTCGCACGCTTCATCGAGTAACCGGGCAATATCACGACGACCCACGGGGTTGCCGCGCGCAGACAACATGAGAGATGATCCCGAATTCTCCGAAACTACTTCTGATCTCAACGAAAACCATCGTTGCAGTGAATCGATTGCCGGGTCACTTAGTGGAACGATCCGTTCTTTTGATCCCTTTCCCATAACTCGAATGGTGCTGTGATCCGATGAAACACTCTGCAATGTCAATGTCACAACTTCAGAGACACGAAGTCCTGACCCATACAAAATCTCTAACACTGCTCGATCTCGAGCACGACGCCATTGCGGAGCATCAGGGTCCTCTGTTGTCAACAATGTCACCACCGTTGCCTCATCAAGCGGGCGTGGTAGGCGACCTTTAATTTTTGGCGTGTGCAATGCATCGGCAGGATTCGCTGATGTCATCTCTTGACGTATTGCCCAGTTGAAATAACGACGCAAAGATGCAATTCGTCGGGCGATAGTACGCGAAGTTACGCCTCTTTCATGCAGTACAGATAGATACTCACGAAGATGTTCTTTACCCAGTTCTTGTGGACCAAGATGCATATTCGAGTCCATCAACCACTCCACAAATAATTCGATATCTCGACGATACGCCGACCGAGTGTTTGCGGCAGTTGCAGTAAGAGAGTCTTCAAATTCAGTGATGGACCATAGTTTGAGACGTGTATCTCGCACGTTGCAACGCCCCTTAAGACTGTGCCCGGTGTTTCCACGCACAGACTGCACATGGCACGGTGCACAGTCAGAGGTGTGGGCAAGACAAACACCATGCACTGGATGTGTCCTAGAGATTTTGCTACGTGATGATGGATGAGTTCTCAAGTACCACGAGAAATAAGAACTCACTGTGCTCATTCGTTGTTCAACTGTCTCAACGGAATATCCCACGGATTCCAATTCTTCGGCATGTTTCTGCACAGTGATGAGACTGATTGATTCAGGGTCGGCGCAGCCCAATGCCTGCATACGAGAGAAAAACAGAACCAGATCGGCGAGTCGCGATGATCGAGTGGGTTCTGCCACACGCAAAGATTTCACATAACGCGTAAGTTCAAACTCAGTCAGTGGCACCAAGTGACTACGTTGCGTTGCCGTTGAACCCATGTCTCAACGGTAGCCCTCGGTGCTGTGCGCTTGGTGCTACGCCAAAAGCGCCTCCCACCAGCCGTCAGATTGACAGACCCATCCCTTGGCCTCAAGGCGACCAAGGGTGACTGCAGTTGCCACCACTGCATGCCCTGACAACAGTGCTAATTCATCGAGGGTGACGGGACGACGACCCATCAAGACAAGCAGTGCATACTCCTTGGGCTCCGGACGAAGACGAGGATCAATCCATTGCACCGCACGACGATGATCGAGCCCAAGCGCCATGAGCACATCTTGGGCGCAGGTCACAGGTCCACAACCATCGCGTAGTAACTCATTAGTTCCCTCATTTGTTCCGAGGCCAGGCGCACCAGGAACCGCCATAACAGTGACATCACGTTTCATTGCTTCACGCACCGTAATCATTGATCCACCCGTGTACCGCGATTCAACTACGACCAAAACTTCAGATAGTGCAGCAATAATTCGATTCCGCATGGGAAACCGATACGCCTCTGGTGGTGTTCCAGGAGGGGCTTCAGTAATTAACACTCCGCGATGTCCAATCTCTTTCCAAATCTTTTCGTGTTCAGGCGGATACACAATGTCGAGTCCCGATGCAACGACTGCAGCAGGAGAAGATGCCTGCTTCCCACTTGCCTCCAAGGCTCCAACATGTGACTCAACATCAATTCCTCGCGCAAGACCAGAAACAACACATACTGACTCAGAAGCGAGATCACGTCCCAATGTGCGCGCAAAGTGCCGTCCAAAGCGTGTTGCTCCACGTGTACCAATCATGCCAACGCGCCGATTTGCAAGCACACCAAGATGGCCCTGCACAAACAACACTGCAGGTGCATCGGGATCCATCATCAACACAGAAGGAAATTCGACGTCATGCCGAGTCACCACTGTGATGCCTGCTTGGGCACATCGTGACATCATTTCTTGGGGCAACAACGACGATGCTCCAGACCATGTGCGCCACACATCATCACCTATTCCGGCGAGGGGACGATGTCCGGATTGCAACATTGTCCACACATCGCGGGGTTGGCCAAGATCAATCAGACGACGTAGTCGGCGTGGCGTCTGCATCGGCAAAGCAGCTAGCGCAGCAGCACATATCCATTGTGCATCAGAATCATTCGCGAATAGTCCCGACTCTGACATCAGAAATATTCTTTTGCATGAGACAGCGACACCCGCATTGACATTGCTGCTTCTACCCAGTCAACATCGATGATCCCAGTGTTCCCCTGAAGGTCGGCAATGGTTCTAGCGACCCGCCGAATTCGGTGGTAGCCACGGCCCGTCAACTTGCCCTCGTCAAGGCATCTACGTAACCATCCCATCGCCTCGTCAGACAAGGGCGCGACATCGTCAAGCATCTCTGGAGAAATCGCAGCATTACTGCACCCTTGACGTTGACGACTTAGCGAGTGAACTCGCGCCACTCGCTCTCCAATTTCAGCACTGCTTTCACTCGGGGCAACACTTGTCAACTCTTGTGTGGACGGCTTAGTTAGAACAACTCGCACATCAAATCGATCAAGTAGTGGACCACTAAAGCGACGCAGGTACCGCTGACGATCACTTGGAGTGCAACGACACTGCCCTGGACCGCCTCCACCGCACGGACATGGGTTTGTGGCTGCCACCAACAAACATCGCGCTGGCATTGTGACAGTGGAATGCGACCGTGAGATTGTGACAACTCCCTCTTCAAGTGGTTGACGCAAAGAATCAAGTACCGACGGGGCAAACTCTCCCATCTCATCTAAAAAAAGAACTCCATGAGATGCCAAAGTCATCTCCCCTGGGCGGATGTGATGGGACCCTCCCCCAACCATTGCTCCGATTGAAACAGAGTGATGAGGAGCGCGAAATGGTGGCGACGATGCAACTCCCGATGATGTCGCAAGACCTGCTGCGCTGCGCACCATTGCACACGTAAATGCTTCATCATCGGTGAGTCGTGGCAACAATCCGGGCAACCGCCGAGCAAGCATCGATTTGCCCGCACCAGGTGGCCCAATCATCAACAGATGATGGAGCCCCGCCGCTGCTACTTCTACTGCAACTCTTGCAGCAGCCTGACCACGAACGTCAGACATGTCTGGCACAGCATCACAATGAACAACTGGTTCCACTAATTGAATATCTGGCCAAGCGCTTCCATCTCCAAGAACTGCGACTAAATCAGTCAGAGTGTGAATCGGTCGAAGATGCGGCGCTCGAGCAAGGGCTGCTTCATCAACGGCACTTGCAGCGATGACCACACTATTGTCGGCAACGCATGCAACAAGCGGTGCCATTCCCGGAGTTGGCCGCAGTGAACCATCAAGACCAAGTTCTGCGATAAATGCAAAATCATCAACGGCCTCTTGAGGTATCACTCCTTGTGCAACGAGCAACCCAACAGCAATAGCAAGATCCATTCCTGCACCACCTCGGCGCTCAGCATTTCCTGCCAGATTGATCGTCACACGGCGTTGAGGCCATTCAAGTCCACTTGATAACAGGGCGGCTCGAACGCGATCCCGTGATTCTCGACAACCTTCGTCGGGCAAGCCCACAACCGTAAACCCAGGCAGACCGTTGCCAACATGCGCTTCAACCGTAATTGGCGCCCCACGAGTGCCAAGAAGCGTCGCTGATTTCACTGCTGCGTACATATGCAGTCCCCTTTGGCTGATTGTCTGAAATAATCAATGGGATGTGTACGCGCCGAACAATCTCTGTGGCATCGGCAATCACCCTTATGTTGGCTCTCGCCTCGTGCAGTTCTCCAGAGCGCACGGGCACAAGTTTTTGTGGTCAACTCGCTAAGGAACTACCAACGATTAGCCTACGGATGACTACTCCAGCCCAGGTGAGAGCAACTGTCAACAGTTACGAACGCCTTACAGAGCGAGCTCCCTTGAATATCGAATCCGACATCAAGGTATTCACCGCTCTTCTTCGCGTTGCATCATCTGTTAATCCCTCTGACAAAGAGGCACTCCAACAACTTGCAAACAGTTCTTACGCGGCCAATCAGTCTGCTCTCGCCGTGCGCAAATGGGTCAAGGACACGTGTGCTGTTGATATCTCGACGGGACTAAACATCACCCCGCCACGGATTGCGACGACAACTACAACGTCTGTATCGACGAGCGTGCCGCCATCATCTGTCCCCTAGATAGCTAGTTAGCGAATCTCGCCGCGGCGCACGATCACTTTGTCGACAAGCCCATACTCCTGTGCACCAACGGCTGTAAACCAGCGGTCGCGTTCTGAGTCTGCTTGAATCTCTTCAAGTGAGCGGCCAGAGTGTTGTGCAATTAGTTCTGCCAGGCGCAACTTAGTGAAACGTAGTTGTTCAGCCTGAATAGCAATATCTGCTGCTTGTCCACGCAAACCAGCAAGTGGTTGATGCATCATGACCCGAGCATTTGGAAGCGAGAAACGCTTGCCCGGTGCACCAGCTGTAAGCAGAAACTGCCCCATTGATGCGGCAAGGCCCATACATACTGTTGCGACGTTACAGCTCACAAACTGCATGGTGTCGTAGATAGCCATACCTGCTGTAACTGAACCACCAGGGCTGTTGATATACAACCAGATATCTGCTTCTGGATCTTCGCCTTCGAGATAGAGCAATTGTGCACAAATCTGGTTGGCCATATCGTCGTTCACATCGGTGCCCAACATGATGACCCTATTTTTCAACAAGCGGGTGAAGATGTCCGTACGAGAATCCATACCGGCTTCAGCCATAACTGGGGACATGTCGGTTTGGATATTAGGAAGGCTGTTACTGCTCATAATGGTGACAGGCTATCTGCTCAGGGGTAACCTAGAACGAGCAACTCCACTAAAAACCACAGCGATTCGTTCATCATCACCGATGTGGTGACGCATCTCTAACACTCCAGCAAGCCCAGCTGCACCAGTTGGACTGACATTGATTGAAGTCGCAGTTGTGGCTAGTTCCCATGCACGAATAATATTTTCTTCAGAGGCGACTACTGGCCAACCTCCTGTGTCGGTCATCGAATCCACGACTCCAATCCAGTCGTATGTTTCATCATCAAGAATTCCGTCAGCGAGCGAAGACGGTTCCACTTCCCACGGCCACATGATGTCGCCCCACCGCGATCCCGCATTTCGCGTGCCACCTGTGGCCAGAGCACGATCCCATGCCCTCGACAATGGGGCGCACCCTGCAGCCTGCACTGCATGCAGTCGCGGATGGATTCCCACTTGATTCATTGATTCACCAACACATGACGCCAATGCTCCTCCACCTACCTGAATAAAAATTCGGTCCATCGGAATCTCAGTTGCTGTCAGCATCTCCCACCCAATTGTGCGTCCACCATCTAGGCACCATGCGTTTTCTGTTCCTTGCACCCCAAATGCGAGTGAACCATTGGCTACAGATTCACGAAACCGATGCACACAAGGGTCTCCAGGTTGATCACTATCGAGACGCGGACACACACGCACATCTGCACCCAGTGCTGTCAGTGTTGTCATAACAGATGGTTCCACGGCTACAGGCACAAAGACCGTAATTGGCCATTGCACAGCTGCTGCCAAAGTTGATGCAGCAATAGATGCATTGCCACAAGAAGCAATTGCTAACGACGGACGGCTATTCAGTGTCCATGGTGCACGACCAGCCACTTCAATCATTAATAAATGCAACAACTCTGTAAATAAATGACGAGCCTTGTGTGAGCCAGCCACGTTACGTGTCTCATCTTTCACCCATATGCCACCGTTGTCCATGAAGTCAAGCGCATCCGACAATGCATCTTCACGCACGAACGGAGTCACCAAAAACCCAACACCATACACTCGCGCAATCGCTTCGTCTGTTTTTTCAATGACATCAATTCGTTGTTGATCCGACAATCCAAGTCCAGCACCTAACGCATCAACTGCCAGATAGCGACGATAAGCCACGAATGGGTTCGAGTGTTCAACGGGACGAAATGGTTCTAGTTCTGATTCAAATCGAAAAACATGATGTCGATCCGTAGACGATGAATGAGGACACGTCCATGTAAACGGTGTTGAAATATCCACTCGTGTTCCACAGACAGTACATCTGAGTCCTACTACGACAGTGTGTGCCGAGGCACTAGACATCGGTGTTACTTCGAGGCCTTGGCCACGCGTGAGTTGAACTCGTTTATAAGCGAGTCCCACACAGGGATATAACTACGAACCGAGCGCCAGAATGTCTGCGAGCGGCGCGCTTCAAAAACGGCTAGAGGTGTTCCTTGTTGTTCTACCCACGTGTAGTACCCCAAGTTAAAAATGCGATTTCTGTCTCGTTCTGTGCAATCAATCATACTGTCAGTACTCACAGAACCAAGATGCTCGCCGAATACTTCAGCAGCATCAGTTGTTGTGAAATCATCCTTGAATCTGCCCGCAATGGTCTTAGCGCGCTCACTTGGATACAACTCACTACCATCTGTTGCAATAGTGATGATCGCATCATCTGCGCCATAGTTCAGTAACTTTGCCGTTTTTATAGCAGCAAGAACATTACAGATTGATGAGAAACCAAAATGCGTGAGAGCTTCTAGAAGCTCTGGAGTGGCTGAATGACGCTCGGCCAGGTACTTGTGCCCTGCTGGGGTGTTGAAAAGAACATCGAGTTCATCAGTTGCTTTATCTGACACACCAACGACAACATCAGTGTTCATGATATTTTGAATGAGCGGAATGTGTTTATCGCCAATCCCTTGAATATTGTGTTCGCCAAAACCATTTTCCAACATCGTTGGACATTCCAACGCTTCAACTGCCACAACTTTCGTGCCGTAAATGTCCTTCAATCGATCACCGGCTGCGATGGTCCCACCAGAACCAGTTGCTGCGGTAAACGCAGCAAGCCGAATTGAGGAATGCCCATTGGTTTTTACATGCTCGAATACATGAGCAAGTGCTCGACCAGTCACTTCGTAATGTCCTGCATGATTTCCAAACTCACAGAACTGATTAAGAATAAAGTTGCCGGGGTCTTTGGCCATCTCATTGCAAGCGTCGTAAATTTCTTTTACATTGCTTTCTGTTCCAGGAGTACGCACGATGTCGGATGGGTCCTCAACCCATGCGTCAAGCCAATCAAATCGTTCCTTCGACATTCCTGCTGGCAACACAGCGACGCCGCGAGAACCCATCAGGCGACTGATTGCAATTCCTCCACGGGCGTAGTTGCCAGTAGATGGCCACACAGCACGATGGCGAGTGGGGTCGAACTGGCCAGTAACAACGCGCGGGACAAAACAGGAATACGCAGCCAGTACCTTGTGCGCACTGATCATTGGAAAACGGTTACCGAACACAACAATAATGGGCGATGCAACACCAGTGAGTGACGAAGGCAACACAACATGGTCAGGCACTGAGACAAGATCCCCCGCCATATTGTTGTACCAATGAACTCTGAAGAGATTTCGGGGATCAGCGGCATTCTTGTCGACACCGTGGGTGATATCTCGAGGGATGCTCTGAGGTTGGGCTAGCTCGCCAAATGTGGGCAGAACTATCTTTTGTTCAGCGAAGCGTTTAATGCTGTTTTCCAACGATCCAGGGTCAAGAACAGTGCCCGCAAGACCCAACTGTTCAGTGAGAACTGTCGAATCAAGAGCAATCTCTAGGGGAGTATTGGCTGTGGTAGTCATGTCCCTAGTGTGCCACCTTCATCGGTGCACCACCATCTCTCATTTGAGCGATACCCTGCAGGGGTCGCCGGTGTAGCCCAATTGGCAGAGGCAGCAGGTTTAGGTCCTGCGTGTTGGGGGTTCGAGTCCCTTCACCGGCACAAATGCATATTTCAGGACTTTCTACTCCGTGCCCGATTATCGATCTCGACATCATGAGATCGAATATTACGGCAATGGCTGCAGTCCATCCAGGTGATCGGTTACGACCGCATGTAAAAGCGCATAAGTGCACATCAATTGCTGGCGAACAATTGGCCAGTGGACATCATTCTTTTACCTGTGCTACTCCGCGTGAAGTTCTGGGACTCATCAAGACTGGTATCGGAACAGACATACTTCTTGCCAACGAGACCGTCGATCCGCAGCGTTTAAAAACGCTTGCTCAGGCTCAAGACTTCGCTCTCATCACTGTGGCGGTTGATTCCCTCGACACAATTGCCGCAGCAAAATCTGCTGGAATCAAGAATGTTCTGATTGATGTCAATGTTGGACTTGCCCGTTGTGGCTGTTCGCCAACAGATGCTGGTCGACTTGCCGATGCGTGTCGCGCAGCAGGAATGACAGTGCGCGGCGTGATGGGATATGAAGGTCACCTGATGATGGTGACAGACCGTGTCGAAAAGCGAGAAAAAGTGCTTGAGTCAATGTCACTCTTAGCAATCGCTCATCAACAAGTGGGCGGAAACATTGTGTCTGCTGGTGGCACGGGAACATACGATATGTTCGCTGACACAACTGTAAACGAAGTGCAAGCGGGCAGTTACGCCCTCATGGATTCCCAGTATGCCCAACTGCACAACCAGTTTGCCCAGTCGTTATGGATTGTTGGCACCGTTATCTCTACGAGTGCATCGTGGGCGGTTATTGATGTCGGATTGAAGTCGCTCGGCATGGACCATGGCAACCCAACGATCGATGACTATTCGGTGTGGTTCTGCTCCGACGAGCACACCACCATTGCTCCTCATGAGGGATCTGCAATGCCAGCAATCGGCGACCAGATCAGAGTTACTCCTGCACATATTGACCCAACAATGGCGTTGCACGAGCGGGCCTATGTTGTGCGCAACGACACCGTAGTTGACGAATGGAACATCGACTTGCGTGGTTGGTAATAGCCAGCAGCCTAATTATTGAGTGTTCCTACAATGCGCGCCATCAGATCTGGCAACTGGCGTATCGCACGGCCTCTATGAGAGATCGCATCTTTTTCTTGTGCAGTCATTTCTGCAAACGTACGGCCATCACCCTCGTTTGGAATAAATACCGAGTCATACCCGAATCCAGAACTACCGCGTTCTGTCTCTGCAATCACGCCTTCGCATATCCCCGAAACCAAATAAAAATCACCAGCAGGTGACATCACAGCAACGACCGTACGAAATTTGGCACCCCGCTGTGTTGCGCCCTGCATTCGGACAAGCAACAATGATCTGTTCTTGACATCATCTGCCTCCTCACCCGCGAATCGTGCGCTCCTTACGCCTGGATCACCGTTGAGTGCTTCCACTTCTAAGCCGGTGTCATCTGCAACAGCCCACTCACTGGTATGAATTGCAACAGCGTTGGCTTTGACTATGGCATTGCCCTCCAATGTTGGAGCGTCTTCATCGATGTCGCCAAGATCATCTGGCCGAGGCACAAGAATGATCGACGTTGGCATCAATCGGGCAATCTCTTCCACCTTGTGCGCATTGGCGCTCGCACATACCAAACGCACAGCCATAGTTAGCGAGTAATAGGTCGTGACATTGGAGCTTCAGACAAAAGGCCAGACTGAAGATCAAATAAGCGATTTATTCCATGGTCTGCTAATTGCAACAGATCATCAAGTTGTCCACGAGAAAACGCCATGCCTTCTGCTGTGCCTTGCACTTCAACAAACCGTGGCTCTCCCCCGTTGACAGCACGCAGCATCACAACGTTCATGTCAACTTCAGCCGCCGAATCTTCAATGTACGGCAGATCAAGAACGGGAACCCCGTTGTGCACACCAACTGAAATAGCAGCACACAACGAATGCAAAGGGTGTTCAGTAATGACGCCATTTTGTACGAGTCGAGTCAGTGCATCATGTAGTGCCAAATACCCACCGCAAATACTTGCAGTTCTCGTACCACCATCTGCTTGCAGTACGTCACAATCGACAACTACTTGACGCTCGCCAAGAGCCCTCATGTCACATGTGGCACGCAAAGAGCGACCGATTAGGCGCTGAATTTCTACTGTTCGTCCACTTTGCTTGCCCTTGGCAGCTTCGCGCTCAACCCGCTCAGGAGATGAACCAGGAAGCATCGAATACTCCGCAGTGACCCAACCTTTGTTTGAACCCTTCATCCATCGCGGCACATCTTCATCGATGGATGCTGTACACAACACTTGAGTACGCCCGAAAGTAACAAGCACCGAACCAGCAGCCATTTCCGTGAAGTCACGTTGAAATGAAATAGGTCGTAGTTGATCGGAAGTTCTTCCATCTGGTCGTGTCATTGCTTTTCCTTTGTTGAGCTCTTGCGCACTTATTGTACGGAACGATTCCATTGGCTCGCCGAGGAAAGTTCTGGACCCAACAATCGTCGCCCAAAATCTGCGAACCATTCCACATCGCCAGATGATAAGAACTGACGAGATCCCACACGGGAGGAATCATTTCCTAATTGCGAATCCCTGACAAGTTGTGCAACCGCAAACGCAGTTTCGTCGGCACTAGAGACCAGTACCACCTGTGGACCCATCACCTCGCTGATCACTCGCGACAAATACGGATAATGAGTACACCCAAGCAACAATGCATCAATACCAGCGTTCACCAACGGATCCAGTAGTCGTTCTGCAAGCAGCATTACATCGTCACCACTCGTTTGGCCTCGTTCAACAAATTCGACAAATCCAGGACAAGCAGTCGCTACTAATTCCAATGTTGAGTCAACGTCGCTGAGAGCGCGCTGATACGCGCCAGATGAAATAGTGCCGACCGTACCAATTACCCCAACTTTGCCAATCTTCGTTGCTTGGGCCAATGCACGAGCCCCTGGTTCGACAACGCTCACAACAGGAACGGGAAGTTCTTTTGATAATTCCTTAAATGCAGCAGCTGAAGCCGTATTACACGCAACAACGATAATTTTTGCATCAAAATCACGCACAAGACTCCACGCCAATTCACGCGCAAACTCACGCACTTGCTCTGCGGGTCTTGGCCCATACGGATACCGCCCCGTGTCACCGATATATACAAGATCCTCATGTGGCATCACATCAATTACCGCACGGGCAACTGTGAGTCCACCAAACCCGGAATCAAACATTCCAATTGGTCGACTATCGGTCACAGACATTTCTTCAGGCTAGGCGTAATGTGACTCCTGATGTTGACCGCCACACTTCTTGCCCTTGCGGCAGCGGTGTTACACGCTGCCTGGAATCTGTGGGTGAAACAAAGCGATCAACCATGGATATCGCTGTGGGGTCAAATGACAATGGCAGCAGTGATTTCTATTGTTGTTATTACAGCCAATGGCGGTGTTGATCATCCAGCATGGAAACAGGCCATCCTCAGTGGCTTGATTCATACGGTGTATGTCATTGCATTAGCTCGCGCGTACACGCTTGGTGATTTCTCAGTCACCTATCCCATCGCTCGTGGTACGGGTGCACTCTTAGCAGCAATAGGTGGTGTTCTTTTCCTGAACGATCATCTCTCGATACTGATGGTGCTTGGAATCTGTGTCAGTGCAGTCGGAATTCTTATTCTTGCTGGACCAGCAAATAATGCTCATGTCTATGCTGCCCTCGTGGTCGCTGTGACCATTGGGTTGTACTCCAATGTCGATTCATCAGGTTCGCGCACCATGGGCGGCAACTTCTATCCATTTCTCATCTTCATCACATGTTCTATCGGTCTCACCACATACGGAATCGTCACCAGCCGTGGTCCCACCATGCTTGCAGCAATGCGAACGACATGGCCGAGGTTCACCCTTGCCGGCGTGGCATCACTTCTCACGTATTGGATGGTTCTACGTGCAGTGCAAACAGCGCCTGTTGGATATGTGACTGCACTTCGTGAATCAAGTGTGGTGATTGTTGCTTTTGTCGGTACACACGTCTTAAAAGAATCCGATAAAAAGCGCAAAATAATTGCTGCGTTCGTAGTTCTTGCTGGTCTCGTTGTCTTAGTGATTGGCCGCTAAGACTTCACAACAAACTAGAAGTAGATAATCTTTTCTGCGTTTGCTTCTGCAACATCAAGATCAGCGGTGTACGCACCAGTAGACAAATACTTCCATCCACCATCACACACGATGAAAACAATTGTTCCTTCTTCAATTTCACTTGCCACTTTGACTGCACCTGCGAGCGATGCGCCTGACGAAATACCGGCAAAAATGCCGCATTCTTGAACAAGACGACGAGTCCACTCGAGGGATTCACGCGGACGAACAACACGCCTACGATCAAGCAACTCACGACCATGCCAGTTCTCGAACACAGGCGGAATATAACCATCTTCTATGTTGCGAAGTCCTTCAACTATTTCACCAAGTGGCGGCTCAACTGCAATCAATCTGATGTCAGGATTTTGTTCTTTAAGAAACGTACCAACACCCATCAGAGTTCCACTAGTTCCAAGTCCTGCAACAAAATGAGTTATTTCTGGGCAGTCACGCCATATTTCTGGCCCGGTGCCTTCATAATGCGCCCGAGGATTCGCATCGTTTGCATATTGATACAGGAAGCACCATTCAGGATTCTCTGCAGCTAATGCTTGGGCGCGCTTAACTGCACCGTTCGATCCTTCTTCACCGGGCGTCAAAATAATTTCAGCACCAAACACTTCGAGCATCTGTCGTCGTTCAATGCTGACCGAAGCTGGCATCAAAATAGTGATCGGATACCCCTTCATCTTTGCAATCGCAGCAAGTGCAATACCTGTGTTGCCAGAAGACGGTTCAACAATGCGTTGTCCTGGAACCAAACGACCACTGCGCTCGGCATCTTCGATCATTGCTTTGGCTATGCGGTCTTTGACAGATCCAAACGGATTCTGCATCTCCAACTTGGCAACAATACGCACATTGGGATTGGGCGATAACACCGACACATCAACCATTGGCGTATTACCAATTAGATCTAAAGAACTCTGAAGAACGAAAACGGATCCACCATTACGGCGAACATCTGCAATTGACATGACTCGCCCTTTCTGTGGTGGCTGTGCCTAGAGATCCAACCCAATACTGGGCTTGGTCTATTCCCGATAATTCCAATCAGAATTGTAACCCTTTAGAACCCAACTGTCACCCCTAGATCCACAAATCACATTGGAACGATGGTCACCTCGGAGATTTGGCCATCAACGAGGCGATAGCTGCGGGTCTCTGGTGCCCCCCGTTTGAGACTCACAATTAGATAATGCCACCCAGGGTCAGGTGCTTGAGCAACATCTGTCGGGCTTGGATACGGCTCGGTATGGGTATGGCTATGCATCACCCCGATGACCTCAAAACCCTCTGCTTCGCCCGACATCTCTGCACGCAGATGCTCTGTCGGGTCGATGGTGTAAAGCTTGGCACTATGAGCCACATTGGTACAGGCCACAAATCGGGCAACGCGACTGTTGACTCGATCACCAATCAGCAAGCCACAGGCTTCTTCTGGAAAGCAGTGGAACGCATGCGCTGCCATAGCGCGCAGTGCTCCAGAGGGGATCAATAATTTTTCAACGGACATCCATGCGAAGGCTAGCGGTACGATGCGTTACCCATTATGGCTCAGGTACCAAACACCACATTGGCGAGTAATCGCAAGGCACGCCACGACTACGAGATTCTCGATGTCGTTGAGGCGGGCATTGTGCTGCTCGGAAGCGAGGTAAAAAGCTTGCGCGATGGCCAGGTCCAACTTGTTGACGCCTACGCCCGTATTTTGGACGGCGAGATGTGGCTCGATGGTGTGCACATTGCGCCTTATAAATTCGCCGTTGGAGTTGGCGCCCACGACCCAAGTCGACCGCGCAAACTATTGCTTCATCGATCAGAGATCATTCGCTTACACGATCGGGTCGCACGCGAACGCCTAGCCCTTATTCCACTCGCACTAAATATGGTTGACGGAAAAGTAAAAGTAGAACTTGCCCTTGCCCGCGGAAGGCGCAAAGGCGACAAGCGCCAAGCACTTGCAGAAAAAGACGTGAAAATGGAAATGCAACGCGCACTAGGCCGACAACGCAAAGGCATGGAATAGACAAACAGTAGCATGCTTCAAGCATGCTACTGTTTGTCCATGGCCGCCCTTCAAGTTAAAAACGTTCCAGAAAAGTTGCATCAACTTTTGCGCATAAGAGCAGAAGAACTTCA
>Ga0105050_10000443_pt1 | contig 63698 bp, 60 predicted proteins | sample FRY01_FD_78088 | JGI IMG/M metagenome (GOLD analysis project Ga0105050, IMG submission 78088) | Freshwater microbial communities from Lake Fryxell liftoff mats and glacier meltwater in Antarctica - FRY-01 | ecosystem: Environmental > Aquatic > Freshwater > Ice > Glacier meltwater ...
CGCGCGCTCCCGCCTAGTGGTACTTCCATACCGCACCCTGACCGATGCGGAAGGGTGGGCAGAACTGCGCCTGCTTCGCGGCACCGGATTGTGTTCATCTCGGGCTCGCCCTACTTTGCCTAAAATGAGGTAGGCACCGTCGAGGTCGAGATGGCGATGACCGCCGAAATGCATGTGGACAGGGAGTTTAGCGATGCCGATACCTGTGCATAGTCTGGTCGCCGTGCTTTGCCTGTCAGCGGGGTCTGCGCTTGCGCAACAGAGCCCCGACCCTCTGATGATGGAGCAAGGCGCCGCGCTTTACGAACAGAACTGCCTGCTGTGCCACCAGGACGCAGGTCAGGGCACGATGGATGTGTTCCCGCCGCTGGCGGGCAGCCTGAGCCTTGAGGAACCCGACATCATCGTTGGCAACATCCATCAGGGTGTCGTTACCATGCCGCCCTTTCCATGGCTGACCGATGCCGAGGTCGCCGCGCTGGCCACCTATGTGCGCAACTCGTTCGGCAACAGCCATGGCGGCGTCACGACGGCGGAAGTGACTGAAATCCGCGCCGTGCTCGAGCCGCAGGGTATCGTCAGGTCGATCTGGGACGGCGTCTATACGCAGGAACAGGCCGACCGCGGCCATGAAGTTTATAGTAGCCGCTGCGCGCTGTGCCACGGCAGCCGCCTGAACGGTGTTGCCGACAATCAGTACATGCGCCGCGGTCCGCCGCTGGCACGGGCCAAGTTCCTGCGCGTCTGGGAAGGGCGATCGCTGGGGATATTGTATTCCTACTCCCGCTGGACGATGCCACTCAACGACCCGGGATCCTTAGCAGACGAAGAATACATCTCAATAATTGCCTACATGTTGGCCACCACCGGGGCACCGCCGGGCGATGTGCCGTTGTCGATGGAACTGCATGACCTGGGCCTAATCCGCATCGGCCCGGCGCCCTGATCGGTGCCACTACCGGTCGCCGCAAGCCTGAGCACGATGGCGGGGTCTGCGCAGCCGCTGCAGGACCCCGGCCCTGCTGGTCTAGCCACCGCTGCAGCGGGGACCACCTGCAAGTGCAACGGCTACGAGGTGGTGCTGCACCACTCTGGGTCCGGCATCCTGCCCAAGGGCATGGTGATCGGCTGGAACGTACCTTTGCGGGGATGGTGGGCACGCTGAACCGTCCCCTTGATCGCGACGGAATGGTCGCGCTGTGGGCTGACCCAGCTTCTATCGGCCTGTCATGCCGGAAAAGCCGGGTTGATCAACCGGATTTGACTCCTGTCAGCGCGATATAGGCGCCGGTCAGGTCTTTGCTGCCGGTCTGGTCGATCAGGGCCTGCGGCGTGCCGCTATGGGTCACTTTGCCGTCGACGAGGATGACGATCCGCTCTGCCGCTGCGACCTCGTCCGCCAGATGGGTGGACCACAGGATTGCGGTACCATGCGAGGCCGCCCGCGCCCGCATCTGTTCGACCAGACGTCGCCGGGAGGCAGGGTCGAGCCCGGTCGAGGGTTCGTCCAGCAACAGCAGGTCAGGGTTGGTGAGCAGCGCGCGTGCGATTTCGACCCGACGCTGGTTGCCGCCAGAGAGTTGGCGGACGGGTCGTTCGAGCAGGTCGGCGATTTCCATGGTTATCGCGACTTCTTCGATCCGCTGACGCAGCCCTTTGCCCCAGAGTCCGAAAAGCCCGCCGTGGAACCGCAGGTTTGACTGAACCGAAATCTCTGCATCCAGCGAGCGCGACTGAAAAACGACACCTACCCGCGCCAGAATGAGGCTGGGCACCGTCCGGTAGTCGAGGCCAAAAATAGCGACCTTGCCGGAATCTGGAGCAAAAAGGCCGGCGCAAATCTGGAATATGGTGGATTTGCCCGCGCCATTGGGCCCGAGCAGCCCGACCACTTCGCCCGCTTCGACAGCGAAACTGACGCCTTTAAGCGCGGGTTTGCCGCCGTAGGATTTGGTGATCTGGTCCAGCGCCAGGAAAGGGTTCGTCGCTGTCATGATGTGACTTCGCTGCCGACGTTGCGGATCATTTCGGATAAATGGAGGATTGTGGCCGCGTCGCGGCTACGTGCCGCGCCGGGTAGTGGGAAATCGGCGACGATCCGGGCAGGCCGGCCGTCCAGCAGGACGGCACGGTCAGCCAATCGTGCCGCATCCTCGGGATCATGCGAGACGATCACAACGGTCGGGTTGCCCGCCGCAAACACCGCGTGGAACAGGGTTTGCAGATCGCGCACGATGGTTCGGTCGAGCGAAACGAAGGGTTCGTCCAGCAGCAAGAGCCCTGGATTGACGCATAGCGCGCGGGCCAGCGCGAGCCGCCGCTGCATACCACCGGAGAGTGCATGCGGAAATGTGCCGGACTGATCCGCGAGATTTACGGAACGGAGCAGCTCATCGATCCGAGCTTTGCTGATTGTGGGGGCGACGGCGCGCAGGTTCTGTCCGGCATCGAGCCAGGGCATCAGCCGCGCGTCCTGAAAGACATAGCCCGGCACAGGGGCAAGATGCGCAGGTTGCCCGCCGACCAATGCCGCCCCTTCGAACTGTCGTTCGGCCCCGCCGATGATCCGCAGCAGCGTGGTTTTGCCGACGCCGGAAGGCCCAAGCACCGCCACCACCTGCCCCGCAGGCACGCTGAGCCGCAGGTCGCGGAACAGGTCGCGCCCGCCAAAGCTCATGCGCCGCACGTCGAGGCTTAGATCCGGTCCTTGCGCCACCGCAAAACCTTTCTTTCGATCGGGCGGAGACCGCCATATTCCAGAGCCATCACCACGACGACAAAGCAGACTGTGTAGGCGAGGATGCCGCCCATGTCGAAAAACTGAAAGAAAACCCCGACGCGGAAACCGACACCGCCGTCAGAGCCGAGAACCTCGAACACCAGTACCATCTTCCAGACCAGCGAGAGGCCGGTGCGGGCGGCGGCCAGCACGAAGGGCATGAGTTGCGGCACCAGCACGAGCCGAAGATAGCGCGTGTGCGGCATCCGGTAGGTGCGCGCCAGTTCGTCATAATCGGGCGAGAGACTGCGCACCCCTTCGCGCAGCGTTGTGACCACCAATGGCGTCTTGTTGATCACGACGGCGAGCACCAATGCCACATCGGTCAGCCCGAGCCAGATGTAGCACATGATCGCCACGACGATGGCCGGGATGTTGAGCCCGACCACGACCCATGGCGCGAACAGCCTGTCGAGGTGACGGATGCGGCCCAGCGTGACGCCGATCAGTGACCCCAAGGTCATTGCGATGACAAATCCGGCAAAGGCGCGCAACAGCGTCTTGGTGAAATCATCTACAAGATGACCCTCGGTGACCAGTTCGCCCACCCGCTGCATCACCACCCATGGTGAGGGCAAAAAGCGGGAATTGACCATCAGCGCCGCTATTTGCCAGATCAGGACCAGCAAGGGGAGTGATAGCAGTTCGAGGAGGCGACCGGACCAGTTCGTTTTGGGCTGTCCGTTCTGTCCTTCCTCGTTCTGCATGGCATTTGAACCGGACCGATAGACTGGGCCCGGTTCATGAGTTGCCACGGACCGTTGCCATGGCCGCGAGACAGGCGATGGTCCGGTCTGGGAAGCCACTATTTTCGATACCCGTCCCAGAAGGTGCCGGGGGCGATCTCTTGATCTTCGCCGATCAGTTCGCTGCCACCAAATTGCGCCATGAGCGCGAAGGATTGCGTTGCTGCAGCGATGTCTTCGTCGCCATAAGAGGTGACGATTCCGGCGCGGTAGGCATCGCGCAGCGCGATAAAGAGCGCGTCATCTTCGCCCACATTCATTGCAGGCCGGATCTCTTCCCAGACTTCATCATCGGTGAGCAGCGCCTCTTTGGTGGCAAAGGAGGCATCGAGGAAGCGCTTGATCGCGTCTGCATCGTTGCGCGCGAAGCGTTCGCTGAACACCCAGCCCAGCAGGGGCGGCTGACGTTCCACGCCAAGCGCGGTCAGCATCTCCTGCACAGAAATCAGTTCTTCCATCCCTGCCACGCGGGCGCGGGCGTTGAAATGCCAGAAGTTCAGTGCGGCCTGCGCGCGGCCATCAAACAGCAATTCGTTGACCAATGGCGGCGCGCCGAACTCGGCACTGATATCCTCGGGCAGGTTTTGGCCAGTCTGTGCGTTGTAATAGGCCTGCAGCACCACATAGCTTTTGTCCACCGGCCCGCCGGCAATGGCGACTGTGTGACCCGCCAGATCGGCCACCGAAGTGATCGGCCCGTCCGGCGCGACCATCAGCCCGCCCACGGCCAACGAATGCGGCACGATGGTAAAATCGGCACCCTGATGCCGCTGGATCGAGGCCCAGACAAAATCGGACAGGATCACATCCACTTCTCTGGCCTGAAGGGCGACCTGTCCGGCGCGGCTGTCAACGACACCGCGCACTTCGATATTGATGCCGTGATGCGCATCAAGGCCGAGCGCATCCATGGCCGCGATTTCCCATGCGGCTGTGCCGCCCTCTTGCAAAGCAAGGCTGATTTCCTTGGCTGCCGGGCTGAAGGCCGAGACGGCAATCCATGATACTGCCACCAATCCGGCCGCAGCCAGCCGGTGCATTCGCAATTGTTTCATGACCCGTGTCTCCCCGTAGTATGTCAAAAATCCTAGCGTAAAGCAGGGGTAACATGGCCATATATTGGCTGCGCTTATGTTAAACATAGCCCAGGTCGAATTGACCGCCGGGCGGTCCACCCTCCAGAATTGTTCCATGTCGAGGAGGGCATTAGATGAATCTTGCAAAGCTGACACAATCCCTTTTTCTGTCGGGCGTGATGGGCCTGGCAGTCACCGGAGCGGGCCTGGCCGAAGGCAACCTTGCATCCGATCCAACGCGCTTGCCGGATCTGGAGATCCGTGGCGATCTCTCGATGTCGGAAACAGAATACTCGCTTGAAACCGGAAAATATTACCGTTGGCGTATCATCAGCGACGGGCAGGAAGAGTTTGCCGTGGTCGCGCCCGAGCTGATGCGCAATTCATGGGTCAACCAGATCGTCATCAATGATCTGGAGGTCAAGCCGATGGGCGGAATTTACAGTGTCGAGTTTGATGCCGAAGGTATCATCGATATCTGGTTCGTGCCGATCCGGCCGGGACGCTATGAATTCTGGGTAGATGGCTATGAGACGCGCGGCATGCTCGGCGCGTTTGTGGTGAACTGACCATGAAAAAGTTATTCACGACGACGGCGCTGTCACTGGCGTTGGCGTTGTCGCCTGTGCTGGCGGCGGCATTTGAGACTGGCCAGATTTTCGTGTCGACCGAACGCGGCAATGAGATTGTGGTGCTGTCCCCTGACTATGAAATTGTTGCGCGGATCGAAACCTCGCGTCGGCCGCGCGACATGCATTTCAACGCTGATCATACCCTGCTTTATGTCGCTTGCGGGGATGATGATGTTATCGACATCATTGACGTGGCCACTCTTGAAGTGATCGATTCAATTCCGACGGGACCGAGCCCGGAAGTGTTTGCGTTCTCGCCGGATGAGACGCAGATTTTTGTCTCGAACGAAGAGGACTCGGTCCTTGAGTTTATCGATCTGGCGACAAAGACCGTGACGGCGCGGGTCCCGACCGGGGCAGAGCCTGAGGGGGTGATCAATTCTCTGGATGGCACGACCGTCTTTGTCACGTCCGAAGTGGCTGATATGGTGCATGTTGTGGACCGCGCCACGGCCCGGGTGACCAAGAACATCATCGTCGGCACCCGGCCTCGGAGGTTTGTGGTGACACCCGACGGGGCGGAGTTGTGGGTCTCGGATGAATTGTCGAGCGAGGTGCATGTCATTGATATTGCCACGCTCGAGATCAAGGAAGTGCATACGTTCCTGCCGCCCGGATTTCGCCCCGAGGACGTGACGCCGGTCGGGATGGAGGTCACGGCGGACGGCTCGAAGATGCTGATCACGCTGGGCCGCGCCAATCACCTTGCTGTTGTTGACATGGCGGATCGCAGTTCGGTGGAATATGTGCTGGTCGGAAGCCGGGCATGGGCCGTCGCCCTGACGGCGGATCAATCGACAGCAATCGTGGCCAATGGTCTGTCGGATGACATTACGATCATCGACATGGCGACGCTGCGCCCGTTGCAGTCGATCGCCGTGGGCCGCACGCCGCATTCTGTTGTGATCGACGACTGATGCGCCGCGCGTTTGCGATAGTGGTGCTGGTGGCGGGTCTGATGCCCGCCACCCTGCCTGCACAGGAGGCAGCACCCGAGAAAGAAGCCGTATTGATCGGGCATGTCTCCCTGTTGGATGATCCGCGCTATGTGCAGGACTGGGGTTATGCCCGGTTGGTCGTACCGCCGCCGATACGCAGTGTCGAAGGGGCCGCGATGGCGTTGGAGGACATGGTCTTTGTCAGTGATGCCGCTGGCATTGCGCCGGTGATGGAGGCCCGCGAAGCAGCGGATGCCGCCGAAGCGGCGGCAGCGGTGACAGAACTGAGCGCAGCAGGTGCGGCATTTGTCGTGCTCGATTTGCCCGGCGATATGGTCGCGGCGGTGGCCGAGGCGACGGGTGATCTGCCTGTCACCTTGATCAACGCGACCGCGCCAGAGGATTGGCTGCGCGCGGCCTGTTATCCATCGATGCTGCATTCCGGCCCCTCGGACCGGATGCAGATGGATTCTTTCGCTCAATACCTGCGGGCGATGGGTTGGGACGAGATTCTTATCCTTGTTGGAGAGGACCCGCGCGATGCGGTGATGGCCGAAGTGTTGCAAGCCTCGCTTGACCGTTTACGGCTGGCCGTCGTGGAGGCGCGCCCGTTCACGCTCGCCGCTGATCCCGAGGCACGCGAGGGCAATAATGTGCGCCTGCTGACCGGAGGCGTCGATTACGATGTGGTCTTTGTTGCCGATACGCGCGGCGAGTTTGCCCGCTATGTCCCTTATGCGACCCAACTTCCGCGCCCCGTCATAGGATCCGTCGGGATGACCGTGCAGGCGTGGCATTGGGCGATGGCGCGGGATGGGGCGACGCAGGTCAGTTCGCGGTTTGACCGGCAGTTTGGCCGCCGGATGACGACGCAGGATTGGGCCGCGTGGATTGCGGTAAAGGGAATTATCACCGCCTATACCCGCGCACCCGAACGCACGCGGGAAAGCCTGACAGGGTTCATGCGGTCAGCGGCGATGCGGCTGGACGGGTCCAAGGGTGTCACACTCAACTACCGGACCTGGGACGGGCAGTTGCGGATGCCGATGCTGCTCGCCTCATCCGAAGCAGTCATTGCGATTGCGCCGATTGAGGGTTATCTGCATGCCACGAATACTCTGGATACTCTGGGAGTGGATGAGGCCGAATTCGTGTGCAATTGACGACGCTGCAACTTGGCCTTGGTCTATGGGTCATCGTGGCGCGCGAACTGGCAAAGTTCGCGCGGCAGCGTGAGCGACTGCTATCGAGCCTTGTGCGTCCGATGCTGTGGCTGGTCGTTTTTGCCACCGGGATGAGCGATCTTCTGGGGGTGTCGATCATCCCGCCGTATCGCACCTATACGCCTTATCAGGAGTATATCCTGCCGGGGCTGATCGGGATCGTGGTGCTGTTTCAGTCGATGCAATCAGCGTTGTCGCTGGTCTATGACCGCGAGGTCGGCGTGATGCGGGTGATGCTGGTGTCGCCGTTGCCGCGCCCGTTCCTGCTATTTGCCAAGATACTTGCGGCATCGGTGCTGTCCTTGGCACAGGCAGCAGTGTTTCTTGCCGTGGCCGCTTTGTTCGGGATCATGCTGCCGCTGCTCACCCTGATCCTGATCGTGCCGGCAGTGTTGGTTGCTGGCCTGATGCTCGGATCGATCGGGTTGGTGGTGTCGGTCTATACAAGGCAAATCGAGAATTTTGCCGGGATGATGAATTTTGTAATTTTCCCCATGTTTTTTCTTTCATCCGCTCTTTACCCACTGTGGAAACTGCGCGAGTCGGGGGCCGACTGGATTTATTGGCTGGCCAATATGAATCCATTTACCCATGCGATCGAGCTCATCCGGTTTGCGGCCTACGGCCAATTTCAGCCGGTGTCCTGTGCGGTTGTCCTTGGCGTCGGGCTGGTCAGTTTTGCCCTTGCCGTGCGGGGGTACAATCCGTTGATCGGCGTGTTTGGACAGGTCAAACGCGACTGAACGCGGTGGGCACAAGCTGCGGCACGGGCTAGAACGGGCGCAGGGCCACGAAGATTGCGATGCCTGCAGTACCATCAGGAACAGCAAAAGGGCGATGGCGCGCCGCATGCATGGCAGAAAGCTGAGGTCGGGCATGCCCGCCGCAACTGCGCATCCGGTTAGGACGGCTGAGAAAGTAGTGAGGCGGCGGGTCAGGGTCACGGCAAAGCGTCCTTCCGGCTTGACGTGAGGATGCCTGCCGCGGTCCTAGGGAATATTCGATACATGGTAATGCGTTTTTTATCCAGCAGATGACTGGTTGCGGGAGTGGACCTGACCGGCCACTCAAGATCCGGCGGCTATGCGGTTTTCGTGAGATATGTTTGATCCAGGAGGAACGGAGTTGTGGGCGTTTGATTGAGTACGTTCGAGAGCATCGCAAGGCCAGTTGCCGCCAAACCTTTGATTTCAATCAGATCCTTGCTGTTTGGGGCTTCGATCTGGCGCAATGCCTGCACTTCGGCGGCCAGATGCGACAGCCCGACCGTTTGAGAAACGCCTTTCAGCGTATGAAGGGCCCGGTCCAGCGCGGCGCGGTCCGCATGGGTCATGGCCGTCTCGATTTCGGCGAAGAGCGCTTCGGTATCACTGAGGTAGCTGACCAGCAATTCGGCCACAACCTCCGGTCCAAGATCCTCGATCAGAACGTCGAATTGTACTTTATCTATGCTTTGAATGACGTCTTCCCGCGGAACATCAACAGGACAAAAGCGCTTTAGTGTTTTCCAGAGCTTTTCGCGGGTCACGGGTTTTGGCAGGAACTCATCCATGCCGGCAGCGATGCATTGGTCGCGGTCGTCTATGAAGGCATTCGCGGTCAGCCCGACAATCGGTATATTTAGTCCCATCGCTCGGATCTGCCGGGTCGCTTCGAGTCCATTGGTCACGGGCATCTGAAAATCCATCAAGATCAGGTCGATCTGCTCATTGGCCGCCATGGCCACGGCTTCTGCGCCATTGACGGCCGTGATGACCGTGATCCCGAGTCGGGTCAGCAAACCAACAGCGACCTTGCGGTTGATGTCATTGTCCTCGGCGACCAGAACCCTACCCCGTAGGCGGGCCGATGGCAGTTCGGACAACGGCATTGTCGTGGGTCTGGTCTGAACCGTGGGTTCGTCACCTGTGAATGTTGCCGCGTCGGTCACCGGCAGATCAAACCAAAATGTACTGCCCATGCCTTCGACGCTCCTGACGCCGATCTGGCCATCCAACCCCTCGAGGATGCGTTTGCATATCGCAAGGCCAAGGCCGGTGCCAGAAAACCGGCGCGACGCGGAGCCGTCAACCTGACTGAAATCCTGAAAGAGGTTGTTTATACCTTGTTCTGAAATGCCGATCCCGGTGTCACTCACCTCGACCCGCAGCAGGGTTGGCGTGGCCAGCCAAGCTTTGACCGTGATACCGCCGGAACTTGTGAATTTGATAGCATTGCCAACAAGATTGACCAGAATTTGACGCAACCGCGCCGGGTCGGTCGTGAGGGTCATGGTTGGTACATCGAGGTCAAGTGTCAGACCTGTCGCCTTGGCCCGCTGTGACATGATTGCGGACACTTCTTCCATCACGGTGCGAAGCGCGAAGGGTTCTCTTTGGTAGCTGATTTTGCCTGCTTCCATCTTGGAGAAGTCGAGGATGTCAGTAATGACATCCAGCAGGATTTCACCGGATTTGCGGATCATCGCAAGGTTCTCTGCCTGACTGAGCGTCAGGTCGGCGTCATTCATCAATTCAGCGGTGCCAATGATTCCATTGAGCGGCGTTCTGATTTCGTGGCTCATTGTCGCGAGGAACATCGACTTTGCCAGCGATGCCGCCTCGGCACGCTGGGCGTTTAAGGCGTTGCGTTCGCTCAATCTTTCGATTTCACGACGGCTGCGCCTGATCTGATTGAGCTGGAACGATTGCAGGACCACGATCAGCACAAAGAGAAGGGCAATCAGAATAGCACCCAAGGCCAGACGTGCATTGATGCGGCCGATCTCATTGCGTTCGTTGACCCGCGCCTCGTTGAGTGCGGAATTGGCGGCCAACACCAGATTGCCGGTAGCCTGTTGCGTGGCGACAGCCAGCACGATCAGGGTGCCGATTTGGGTCAGAAATGGGTCCGGGCCAGCGCTGGTCTGCGCAATGATCGGGTCCAACAACACGATCGATGCATATGCGGCGGCTGAAGCCTCCGCTACAGGGGAGGATCCGTTGAACTTGATGGCATAGGAATCCTGCTCAAGGATCAGCGCGCGGCTATAGAGCAGGTCGAACCGCAGCGCCACCTGCGATATATTCCCTTCCGTGGGTTCGCGCTGCGCCACACGCAACGCCTCGATCAGGCGGGCGGCCTCTCTGTCAGCTTGAAAAGCCGCCCACATCGCGTCCTCACGGACGCTCCATGCGACGGCATTCTGGTTTTGATAGAGCCCGACAAAAAGCTGCGTCATTGCCGCAAAGAGTCCGATGGTCACCAGAATGAGGAAGATGATGACCGGACCATTCGGAACCCGAGCCGATGCCCGCCGGGTCCGCTGCTCTGTCATCAATCAATGACCTCGATCTGCCGGATCTGCCATGCAGAGCGCCCAAAGTAGAGTTCGTTCGAAAGCGCAGGATCCTCTGAGAATGGGTAGATTACGAAGAGCGGCCCCTTGTTGCGCACCGACATGGCGACCCCATCGATATGAGTAGCGAAAATGACCGGAAATCTGCGCAGATCGTCCACCGGGATATCGACGACATAGTCATTCAGGGCGGTAATCCGCAATGTGCTGCCCTCAGCGCCGACTGCGTCGAGCAACGCCGTGCCGAGCGGGCCACTGAACACCGGTTCGCCCTCGTGCCATGGCGTCTGAGTCCGCGTCTCGCGCGCCGGGAGTGCATTGAGCATCGCCAGATCAAAATTTGCGCTGCCCTCGGCATTGGTGTTGGAAATTTGCCCGATGAGGGTGAGGATTACCGCGCCTTCCGGTTGCGGCAGGTCGGCGGCGAGCGCGCCGTGGCCAAGCAGGAGGGTGCAGGCGGCAGCGATAATGTGGCGGATCATGGTGAACTCCTGTTCAATGGGCGCGATAGGATTGGGTTGCGGCCATCGCAACCGCCTCTTTTGGTGTGTAAAGTGTTTCAATTTCGGGCCAGCACGACTCGAATGCGGCGACGCAGTCGGGGTCGAAGTGGATGCCTGATTGCCGGTTGATCTCGGCACGAGCGTCAGGCAAGCTCCATGCCAACTTGTAGGGGCGCTCGGAACATAGCGCGTCGAACACGTCCGCAATCGCGACGATTCTGCCACTGATGGGGATATCCTTGCCCATCATGTTACCCAGATAGCCGGACCCATCCCATTTTTCGTGATGTGTCAGAGCGATTTCCTGCGCCAGACGGACCAATGCGCTGTCGCCGCCGGCGAGGATGCTGCCACCGATCTGGGTATGGGTGCGCATGATCGCCATTTCATCGGGCGTCAGGCGCCCCGGCTTGTTCAGGATGGCGTCGGGCACACCGATCTTGCCGGTGTCATGCAGCGGCGCCGCCAGAAATATGGTTTGGCAGAACTCTTTGTCGAGGCCGAGACGTGTTGCGATCAGCCGTGCCAGCGTGGCCACGCGCGAGACATGCTCGCCTGTGCTGCCATCGCGCAGTTCGATGGCGCGGGCCAGCCGCCAGATCACCTCTTGCTCGCGCTCTGCCAGTTTGCGGGTCGCCTGTTCTACCGCAAGCAACAGATGCACAGCCCGGTCCGACAGCGCCTGTTGCGCCTGCCGCAACGACAGCAGGTTGCGGGCGCGGACCCGCAATTCTTGTGGATCGACCGGCTTGTTCAGGAAATCGGTCGCCCCACCTGCGATGGCGGCGATGCGCAATTCGCGGTCATGTTCGGCGGTGATCATGATCACAGGCACATGCGCATAGCCGGGCAGTTTGCGCAGCGCGCCAACCATCTCGATGCCGTTCATGCCGGGCATGATGTAATCGACAAGAACCAGATCGAATACTTTGGTCTCGCAGCGGGCGAGCGCGATGGCGGGTGCAGAAAAACCCTCTACCTCGTGCCCTTCCATCCGTGAAAGGATGCCTTTGAGAACGGAGAGACTGGTGACCTGATCCTCGACAATACAGATGTGCATTAGGCTCCTTTTCCGCACCCGCGCGATCCGGGTGAGCAGGGTCGTGGTGCCACAGAATTCTGAAAGAAAAGTGAATCTGAAAGGTTGATTAAATATTTTAGTTCAATGAGATAGCACGATACTCTACCTAGGCCGTTGTCCGATGGAGTCTGAGAGACAGACCTGCTTTGGGTCGAAATTGAAGCCTGACATTGTCGCCGGCTGCAGGGCGGCTGGCGCGACTTTAGGCGCCGATGGAGATGTCGAGAAAGCCTGACCAATGGACAAAGGCGGTTGAGCCCGGCTGTTCGGCCACGTCGATCGACATATCACGCGCCAACCGCTGTGTTTGCGCCAGATGTGCGGGACCCACAGGGTGCTTTTGCCCCGGGCTGAAGAGTGGACCCAAATACGGGCAGATCGCGCGTGAAGTTGCACAAGCAGACCGAGCACGAGCCGATGGTGCGCACCGGAATGAAGTGCATCTTTGGACTCCGATGAAGCCAGCGACGAAGGCATTGCCCGGGTCGTCAAAAAGGTCTGTCGGGTGCCCGACCTGTTCGATCACGCCGCTCACCGCCCTGAAACCGCCGGTCCAGGTTGCGCGTGATGGCACCAGCCCGACATGGCTCACTACCGGAATATGTACGGAGGCGAGGTAGCGCACAGCATCGAGCCCGGCGGAACAATAGAGTGCATCGGCCCCGGCCAGCGCTCGCCCGCCAAAGCGCAGGTCATCCTCGTGTGGGCCGGCCTATCGGTGATCCCCGCCGGTCATGCTGACCAGTGTCGGGCCACCTCGCGCTAGCGCGGATGGCTGAAGTTCGAACGGGGCCGAGACGATGTCTATGCTTGTGGCTTGTGCTGCTGCGGTCTCGTCCAGCGAAAAGATGCGCAGCATGGTCTGCTGGCCTTTGCCCTTTTTGGCCCTGAGTGAAGCGACGGTGAGACGTTTATGGGTTGTGCGGCACCCCGGTCCGATACCAATCGGCCCCGGCCAGACAGGTTTTGCGTTCGCGGACGGTATCTGCGCGAGTGAGGGAATAGTCGCGGATGTGGTGCGGGTCTGTGGTCAAGGTGATGAACCGAAACCCCTTTCGTCAGGCTGTGTCGGGTTGCTGTCGGCCAGTCAGCGGCGGGAAGTGGCCACTGAGTGCGGGATAGGGGGCGTCGGGTTGCGCCTGCGTGGCGCGGATTCGCGCTTCGGTTCCCGCAATGGCGGCGCTGCTGTCGAGCACGCGGAAACGGACTGTGTAGTCGCGAAATTCGCCAGCCTGGAGCCAGATCATTTCGCCGCGCTCGCGGGCCGCGAGGTTGCCGGTGACGTGATGGGTCGAGGGCTCAATACCCATAACGTAGTGGCCTGCCTGAAAATTCTGCCACTGATAGGCGCAGGGCAGCTGATCCTTGCGGGTGGTCATTTCGATGCCGAGGTCGAGCCGGTCATTAACCACAGCCACGCAAACTTCGCCTGCGGCGTCAGCGGCCATATCATGTTCCCAGACCTGTTCGGCAAAGCCCGGTTGCGGGGCGGGCAGGGTGTGATAGCCGACACCTTGGGTGGTGTAGATTTCCGCGTGACTGGCCCATATGACATCGCGGATCGGGGCAAGGTAGCGCGCGCCTGCGTCGATCACCGGGTGGCCGATATTGACGTGGTAAAACAACATATGCGGTGTCGGCTGAAAGCCGGCGTTGACCACGCGGTCGGTCAGACGGATCTCGTCCCCGCCCAGATCGGCCTCGATCCGGCGGTGCAGATGCAGCACCTCGCCAAAGAGCGCGGCCTGAATAATGATGCCTTCGGCCCACAAGATGCAGCGGTCCCCTTCCCATCGCTCCCCATATCCGGTGAGCCGGGCGGGAATATTGGCGATGCGACCATGCAGTCCGTGCCGTGCATTGGCACGCCGGGGGTAGTTGTAATTGAGGGCGGGAACCTCTTCGGTGCCAAGGATGTGGTCCAGACCGCAGGTGGCGAGGAAGCCGGAAAAGGAGCGGGTGAAGCCCAAGCCAGCCTCGCCCTCGGGCTCGAAAAACGCGGGGTGGCGGAAGCCGGTGGGTGACTGCCAGCCGATCGCGCGGCCGTTGTGTTCAACCTCGCCAATGTCCATCGCGCGGTCGACCATGACGCTAAAGCGCAGGCCGGAGCCGGTTCGGAAATCGAGCATGCGGATACCGCGTTCAAGCCCGTCCGAGAGGGTCATCAGACGCACGCCGCCGAAAGCGGCGAGGTTTCCGGTACGGGCCATGATCTGGGCGCGGGTCATTTCATGACCATAGAGCGGGGTCATTTGCGGCTCATTTCGGGGTGTGGCGATACGTCGGTATTCTAACGGTATTCCAACGGTGCGAATCCGGGATTTTGGGTTCTGTTCTCATCGCTGATCCTTGGGCTGGGGTGGGCATGATCTGAACACCCTGCCGGATGATCGGGGTAAAGACCATGCGCCCGCATTTTATCTTTGAGAAAGGTCTTGGACCGGGCCATGTCATCTTCGGAGAGGTGTTCGATGATGATCGGGATGTCAGCGTTCTTCTCTGCCAGCCGTTGCGACCGAGGGCAACAAGGCGCTGCTGTTGGATGGCACGTTGGATGCGATCATCGATCAGAATGCACTGGTCGAAGCGCGCGAGGCACTGGCGACGCTGGTGTCTGCGATCCGGGGCGACTTGCATGTGCCGATGCCGCCCCGGTTACAGGTGATATTCCGCGAGAACCTGCCTTACGAATAGGCTCAGGCGACTTTGGCAGGCTGCTGCGCCTTGGCAAGTTGGGCGCAAAGCGCGTCCACGCTGCGCGCCTTGATCAATCCGCCGTCGGTCATGCGCTGCAAGGCGTCAAAATGTGCGGTGTGGGTCGAGGAGGCGAGGCCGTCGCTGACCAGCGTGACGAAAAAGCCCCGGTCGGCGGCGTCGCGTGCGGTGAGTTCGACGCAGCCTTCGGTGACGATGCCGGTGACCCAGAGCCGGTCGATGCGCATGTTGCGCAGGATCTGATCGAGGGCGGTGGAGTTGAAGGTGCCTGCGCTGGTTTTGTTCACCACAAGTTCGTCACCGACAGGGGCGACCATCTCGAGAAAGTCGTCGTCGCGGGCGTCGGCGGAAATCGCCTTTTCGCCCATGGCGAGCGAGCGCTGTCCGTCGCGGCAATCGGGGGTAAGGTATTTGACCCGGATATGGATCAGTTCGACCCCGCCCGCGCGGCAGGCGTCCTGCAGTTTACGAATGTTGGGCAGGACGTCGTCGATGAACTCCCAACGTTCGTTGAGAAGGTCGGGCTTTCCCTGCGCCCGGCAGAGCCGCCCCATCCAGCCATCGGGATGTGCATCGAGATATTGCAGGTCGATGATCAGGAGCGCTGTCTTTTCCGCCTCGAACGGCAGTTCCTGCGGTTCGGGGACGAGTTCGTAATAAGGGTCGTGGGCCATGATATGTCCTTTCGGATGAGGTCGGATCGGGTCAGGCAAAGGCCGGGTCGTGGTGATGGCAGCGGACGATATGATCCGGCGCCACGGTTTCGGGGGGCGGGGCTATGTTGCGGCACAGAGCGGTCGCGCGGGGGCAGCGAGTGTGGAAATGGCAACCTTTGGGTGGATCGAGCGGCGAGGGTGGCTCGCCTCCCAGCGCTGCCTCGGTTCCCCGATGCGCGGGATCGGGACGTGGTGCTGCCCGCAAGAGCGCCTGTGTGTAGGGATGCCGGGGAGCGGCGAAGATCCGGTCGCGGGTGCCGATTTCGACGATCCGCCCCAGATACATGACCCCGACCCGGTCGCTGAGGTAGCGCACGACAGAGAGGTCATGCGCGATGAACAAAAGCGTGAGCCCCAGCCTGTCACGCAGGTCGAGCAGCAGATTCATGATCTGCGATTGCACCGAGACATCGACGGCAGAGACGGGTTCATCGGCGACGATAAAGCGCGGCTCTACTGCCAGCGCGCGGGCAATGCCGATCCGCTGTCGTTGCCCGCCGGAAAAGTGCCGGGGCGTGCGGTCGATGGAATCCGGGGCAAGACCTACAAGCGAGAGCAGTTCCGCGATGCGGCTGTCGATCTGCTCAGGCGGACGGATGCCATGGACATGGAGCACCTCACCCAGCATTTGCCGCACGGTGAGCCGGGGGTTGAGCGAGGAGAATGGGTCCTGAAAGATCATCTGGATCTGGCGGCGGGCGAGGCGCAGCCGGGTCTTGTCCAATGCGGTGATGTCGGTGCCGTCATAAATGATGCTGCCCGAGGTCGGCTCGATCAATCGCAGAATGGTGCGGCCGAGCGTAGTCTTGCCTGAGCCGGATTCGCCGACAAGGCTGAAAATCTCGCCTTGGCCGATGGTGAAGGAAACATCGTCTACAGCGATGAGCCGTGGCGCGGGCGCACCGGAGAGGCGTGAGATGAGGCTGCGGTTGCTGCCGTAATGTTTGGACAGGTTGCGGACTTGGAGCAGGGGTTCAGGCATCGGCCGTCTCCCACAGATCGGCGGTCAGGGCGTCCTGCCGGATGCAGCGGCTGAAATGGCCGGGGGCGACTTCGCTGAGTGCGGGTGTGCCGCTGCGGCAGAGGTCGATGGCGAGCGGGCAGCGCGGGTGGAACCGGCAGCCGCTGGGCGGTGCGGCAAGATCGGGTGGCGCGCCGGGGATCGGGGTGAGCCTGCGCGCAGGGCCGTCGAGGCGCGGCACGCAGTTGAGCAGGCCCGCGGTGTAGGGGTGGCGCGGTTTGCGAAAGAGGTCTTCGGTGCGGACCAGTTCCACGATCTGGCCGGCATACATGACAGCGACGCGCTGGCAGGTCTGGGCCACGACGCCCATGTCGTGGGTGACGAGCAGCAGGCTGAGCCCGAGGTCGTGCTGCAGACTGACCAGCAGTTTCAGGATCTGGTCCTGAATGGTCACATCGAGCGCGGTGGTGGGCTCATCGGCGAGGATGAGGCCCGGATCGCAGGAGAGGGCGGTGGCGATGACGACGCGCTGGCACATGCCGCCGGAAAACTGGTGCGGGTAATCATCGACCCGCTTTTCTGGCGCGGGGATACCGACCTTTGCCATCAGCGCAATGGCGCGGCTGCGCCCTTCGGCGCGGGAGCGGACGAGGCCGTGTTCCAGCATGGGTTCTGCGATCTGTCGCCCGATCCGGTAGACCGGGTTGAGCGCTGAGACGGCATCCTGCACGATGGTGGCGATGGTCCGGCCCCGGATCGCGGCCATGGCGGGGCCCGGCAGTTTGGTGAGGTCGTGGCCACCGTGATGTACCGATCCCGCAGTGACCCGGCCCGGCGCGGGCACGAGGCCAAGAATGGATTTGACTGTCATGCTCTTGCCAGAGCCGCTTTCTCCGACGAGGCCGAAACATTCGCCCTGTTCGACGCTGAAGCTCACGTCATCGACGACGGTGAGGTTGCCGCGTGCGGTGGGGATCTGGGTGGTCAGATTGTGCACATCGAGGATGGCCATGTCAGCCCCTTTCCCGCAGCCATTTGGCCACGCCATCGCCAAAGAGGCTGAGCGCCAGACCGACGATGACGATGGCGATGCCCGGTAGCGTCACCATCCACCATGCGGTGAGAATGAAGCCCTTTCCCTCTGAGATCATGATCCCCCATTCGGCGGCGGGAGGCTGGACCCCCAGTCCGAGGAAGGAGAGCGAGGTGGTGGAGAGGATGACCAGCACGATATCGGTCATCGCAAAGATGATCGTGGGCGTGATCACGTTTGGCAGAATGTGCCGGAACATGATCCGCAGATGCCCGAAGCCAAGCGCGCGGGCCGCCAGTACATATTCGGATTGCCGCACGACGAGCACTTCGGCGCGCACGATACGGGCATACATGCTCCACCCCGCCAGCGTGAGCGCGATGTAGAGGCTGGTGAGGCCGGGGCCGAGAATGGCGATGATGCCAATGACCATGATCAGAAAGGGAAATGCGCTGAACGTGTCCACGATCCGCATGATGATCGTATCGGCAATGCCGCCGAAATAGCCCGCAATGCCGCCCAAGGCGATGCCGAGCATCCACGGAAAGAACACGCAGAGAAAACCGATCATCAGGTCGAGTTTGGCGGCGTGCAATACGCGGGAAAAGATGTCGCGCCCGAAATTGTCGGTGCCGAAAGGGTGCGTCCAACTGGGTGTTTGCAAGGTGTTGCGCAGGTTCTGTTCGAGCGGGCCATAGGGGCTGATCCAGCCGGCAAAGATGCTGCCGAGCAGGATGACGGCCAGAATGGATGCGCCTGTGATCAGACCGCTGTGTCGCCGCCAATTATGGGCAGGCGGGCGCGGACCACGATCCATCGCCGGTACAGGAAGGGCCGCGTCACTCATAGGTGACCCTCGGGTCGAGGGCCGCGTAGAGCAGATCGGTGAGCAGGTTGATGGTGATGACGAGCAGGCCGAAGATGAGCGCGATGCCCTGAATCATCGGATAATCGCGCGCGGCGATGGACGATACGATGAGAGCGCCGAGGCCGGGCAGGCTGAACACCGTCTCGATCACGACGGAGCCGCCCATGAGCCAGCCGATGTTGACCCCGAGGATGGTGAGCGTGGCCATCAGCCCGTTGCGCAAGACATGCCGCTGGATCAGGTGCCGTTCGGACAGCCCTTTGGTGCGGGCAAATTCGACATGGGGCGCCTGCAGGATTTCGATCAGGGAGGCGCGCAGGGTGCGGATCAGGATCGGGGCGAGGGAGAGGGTGATAGTGATGGCAGGTAGCGTAAGGTGCCAGAGGATATCCCAGAAGCCGCGTCCGAAACCCGAAATCGGGAAGAACGGATAGACCACCGCAAAGAGGATCAGCAGGTTGAGCCCAAGCCAGAAGCCGGGCATCGACAGCGTCAGCGTGGAGATGGCGCGCACGATCTGATCTATCCAGGAGCCCTGGCGCATCGCGGCGGCGACGGCGAGTGGCACGCAGACAAGGACAGAGAGCAGAACGGAAAAACCGACTAGGGTGACGGTGACTGGCAGACGCTCCATGATCACATCGGTCACGTCGCGCCGGTAAAAGAGCGAGGTGCCGAGTTCGCCCTGAAAGATATTGCTGACAAAGAGCCCGAATTGCTGCCAGATCGGCAGGTCAAGCCCGAGTTCGGTGCGCAGGTTGGCGAGCCGTTCTTCGGAGGCGTGGATGCCCAGCATGATCCGTGCCGGGTCGCCGGGAATAAGCCGCACGACCATGAACACAACCAGCACGATCCCGGCCAGCACAGGCAGAACCTGCAAGACGCGTCGGCGCAGGAAGGTGAGCGTATTCACATCTGTCCCCTCTTGGCGGTCATGAGGTGGCATCCCCCGCTATTCTGGGGGATGCCTGTCTCAGGTCAAGCCCGGTTTACTCGGGCGTGATCCAGGTTTCCCAGAAGCGATGCGCCTTGGTCGGGAATACCGCAAAGCCGCCGACGTTGTCGCGGGTGGCCCAGATCGTGGTCGGGTGGAAGAGGTAGAACTGTGGGCTTTCTTCCATCGCGATCCGCTGCAATTCGCGGTACATTTCGGTGCGCGCTGCAGGGTCCAGCTCTGCTTCGGCCTCCATGCTGATCCGCACGATTTCCTCGTTGCGGTAGCCGGAGAATGCAGCGTCGGAGCCGCCTTCGTCCTTGGACCAGAAGTCGAACGGGATGTTCATCGCCGGGTCAAGCACGTCGTTGGTGCCAAGTTTGTAGACAAGCTCGAACTCGCCACCGGACCACATTTCCCACCATGTGCCGGCCTCGACCGGGCTGATCAGGATCTCGATTCCAAGCTGGGACATCTGATCGGCAACGATCGTGGCGGTCTGTTGTGCCAACTGGTCACCCGAGGGCAGGATTAGCGTGGCGCTGAAGCCATCAGGAAAGCCCGACTCAGCCAAGAGCGCCTTGGCGGCGTCGATGTCGAAGGGCACGGCGAATTCGTCAGTCCAGAACAGGATGCCCGGCCCGTAGAACGGCGATTGCGCCGGGGCGCCGTTGCCAAACAGCAATGCATCGACCATCGCCTGCCGGTCGATCGCCATGGCCATCGCCTGCCGCACTTTGATGTCGGCCAGAGCCGGCACTGTGCGGAAGTTGGGCACCAATGCCGCCGAGCCGAAGATCGTCTGCATATGGGTGGTCACCCCGTCGACACCTTCCAGAGCGGCCGCGAGGTTGAACGGGATGGCGAGAGCGATATCGACTTCGCCGGTGCGGACCTGCAGAAGGCGCGCGTTGTCGTCTTGCACGACGCGCAGGATGACTTCGTCGACATAGGGTTGGGTCGGGTCAAAGTAGCCCGGGTTCGGGGTCAGCACGACCTGCGTGCCTTTGTCCCAGGACGCGAGGCAGAAAGGGCCGGAGCCGAGCGGCGTTTCGGCCATCGCCTCTTCACCAACCGCCTCAGCATGGGCCTTGGACAGGATCGAGGAGCCCCAGAGCGTCAGGTAGCTGGCAAAGGCCACGTTCGGGCGGCTGAGCGTGATCTGGACGGTCTGAGCGTCGATCACTTCGACTTGCGGGTCGGAGGGGAACTGCCAGCTCACCCCGGAATCAGGCTGTGTCGCGCGGTCGAAGGAGTATTTCACGTCGTCTGCAGTGATCTGGCTGCCGTCGCAAAAGAAAGCGTCTTGACGGAGCACGAAGGTATAGACGGATGAATCGTCGTTGATGGTGTAGCTTTCGGCGAGCCATGGCCGGATTTCGGTGCCATCCGGTGAGTTCTGCAGCAGGTTTACAAAGATCTGGCCCTGCGCCCAGAGCGAGTCGTTGTCATTGGTAAATTTGGGGTCCCAGAGGTTCACGTCCGCAGGGCGCGCGACGGTGAGCGTGCCCCCTTCGGTGGGTGTCTGGGCAAAAGCGGCAGGCGTGAGCGCAGTTCCGGCAAGAAGGAGCGCGAGTGCAGCGCCCGTCTGTCGTCTGGTAAGAAGTCCCTTTATCGTCCTCATGGTCGTCTCCCTGGTGGTTTTTTTGTGATGCTTCCTTGTGTGCTTGCCTGTCGTTTTTTGATTGGTATCAGTGATTTGCCCGCGCGATCAGCGCGTCGGAGGTGTAGCCCCGGATGATGTTGCCATCGGTGATCCGCTGCACAGCGTCGTGATGTGCGGCATGGGTCGATGAGGCGCAGCAGTCCGTGACGATGGTGGTGTAGTAGCCCCGGTCGGCGGCGTCGCGCGTCGTCAGCTCGACGCAGCCTTCGGTTACACAGCCTGCGGTCCAGACCCGGTCCTTGCCCATGTTGCGCAGGATCTGGTCGACGGATGTGGAGTTGAACGTGCTGACTGATGTCTTGTCGATGATGATTTCGCCCGGCAGCGGTTTGATCCCGTCGATGATGTCGAAATCGAAGGGAATGAGCGGGGTTTCATCGAGCCGGTTGAGCAATCCGCGTTTGCCGTCGCGCGCGGTGTCGGTGCGGAACGCGATGCGGACATGGAAGATTTCGACACCGTTGCTGCGGCAGAAGGTCATGAGTTTCTGCAGGTTCGGGGTGATTTCGGTCATGAAATCGAAGCGTTCCTGCAGGTGACCCGGTTTGCCCTGATCAGTGCAGAGCCGCCCCATCCAGCCATCCGGGTGGGAGCACATATTTTGCATGTCGATGATGAGCAGCGCCGTTTTGGCGGCGTCGAAAGCAGGTTCTATTGGTTCGTTCTCAAGATCCCAATACGGATCATGCACCATGTTCAGTCTCCATGATCGGGGTTTTTCCCCCCGGAAGAATCGACGTCGACAAGTTGATTGTCGACAATCGACATTGAGAGGATGTGCTGCCGATGACGTTATGTCAACTCTTTGCGCAGAGGCAGGAACACACAATACGATCTTCGGAGCAGTTGCTCGGATTTTGGGCAATCGTTAAACAGCCGATCGCACGTCCGGCCGCCTATTTCACGTCGTAAGGATGCAGGCGCTGACATGGTCGGCGCCGACTGATTTCAGTGCTGGCACGACGGTGGCGCAATCGGGAATCGCCCGGGGGCAGCGGGTCCGGAATACGCAGCCCGACGGTGGGTTGATCGGGCTGGGGATATCGCCCGTGAGCACGATCCGCTGCCGCCTGCGTCCCGGTTGCGGGATCGGCACGGCGGACAGCAGCGCCTGCGTATAAGGGTGGTTTGGATTTGCGTAAAGCGTCGCCGCTGGCGCGATTTCCATGATCCGGCCCAGATACATGACAATAACCCGGTCGCAGATATGTTCGACGACGGCGAGGTCATGGGCGATGAACAGCATGGTCAGGTTGAAGCTGTCCTTGAGATCATCGAGCAGATTGATCACCTGCGCCTGAATCGACACATCGAGCGCCGAGACGGGTTCGTCCGCGACCACGAATTCGGGATCGACGGCCAAGGCGCGGGCGATGCCGATCCGCTGCCGTTGACCGCCGGAAAACTCATGCGGAAAACGGTCGAGGTAATCAGCCGAGAGTCCGACCTGTTCAAGCAACTTCACGATGCGATCTTCACGGTCCGAAGCGGTGCCGACGCCGTGGAGCGATAGCGCGTGACCGATCAGGGTGCGCACCTTTTCGCGCGGGTTGAGGCTGGCATAGGGGTCTTGAAAGATGATCTGCATCCGCTTGCGGTAGCGGCGCATGTCCTGCTTTGGCAGGCTGAGAATATCGGTGCCATCAAAACGGACCCGCCCGGATGTCGCCTCTTCGAGCCGCAGGAGGGTGCGGCCAACGGTAGTTTTGCCGGAGCCGCTTTCGCCCACGAGCCCCACGACTTCGCCGCGCCGGACCTCGAAGCTGACGCCGTTGACGGCCTTGACGTTGTTGACGACGCGGTTGAGGATTCCGCCGCGGATGGGGAAATATTTTGTGAGATCATCGACTTGCAGCAGGGCGGTCATGCGGGCAGTCCTTCTGCGAGGGAGAGTTCTTTCCAGCGAATGCAACGCACTTCACCGCCGTCCGGGGCGAGGTCAAGTGCGGGTTCGGTGGTGGCGCAGGCCGGAATGGCATGGGTGCAGCGGGTCCGGAACCGACAGCCGGCTGGCAGCCGTGAGAGCATGGGCACCTGACCGGGGATGGTTTCGAGCCGTTTGCGCGCGGCGTTGGAGCCCAGACGCGGGATCGAGTTCAGCAGACCGGCCGTATAGGGCATGCGCGGCCGATAGAAGATGTCCTGCACTGAGCCGGTTTCGACCACTTGCGAGGCATACATGACCACCACCCGGTCGGCCATTTCGGCCACGACGCCGAGGTCATGGGTGATGAAAATGATCGCCATGCCAAGCTGGGCCTGTAGATCCTTCATCAACTCGAGGATCTGGGCCTGAATGGTCACGTCGAGCGCCGTGGTCGGTTCATCCGCGATCAGAAGCGATGGTTTGCACGAGAGCGCCATGGCGATCATTGCCCGCTGTCGCATCCCTCCCGACATTTCATGCGGGTAAGTATCGGCACGCTTGCGCGCCTCTGGGATGCCGACCAGTGCCAGCATGTCGATGGCGCGTTCATGGGCCTTGGCGGCGCTGAGCCCTTCATGCTGAATCATGACTTCGGCGATCTGGCGACCGAGTGTGTGGACCGGATTGAGGCTGGTCATCGGCTCCTGAAAGATCATGCCCATGTCCTTGCCGCGCACGGCCCGCATCTCGCGTTCAGAGAGACTGGTGAGGTCGCGCCCGCGCAGTTTGATCGTACCGCGCGTCACTTCGCCAATGCCTTTGGGCAACAGGCGCATGATCGAGAGCGAGGTGACCGATTTGCCCGATCCGCTTTCGCCGACGATGGCCAGCGTTTCGCCGGGTTGGATGGAGAAGGACACACCATCGACAGCCTTGATCTTGACATTGCGGCCAAGGGTGAAGGTGGTTTGCAGATCCTGCACCTCGAGCAGCGGGGGGACAGGGGTCATCGTGATCCTTCCGGGGTAACAAATTGGCCCATTGCGGGGCGGGAGTGGGTGGATGAGTTCCAAACGCTTTGCCCGGCAAGCCAGGTTTCGACAACCCTGCCGCGAAAACGCTCGCCATGCGAGAGGGCTGCGACTGGGGCGGCGGTCGTGAGCAGGCTGTCGCTTGTCACATGGGTTTCGGCGCTGAGGTCGATCATCACCAGATCCGCCTTTGTGCCGACAGCCAGTCGGCCCCGGCCGTCCAGACCGAAACGCGCGGCGGCATTGCTGCTGGTCAATGCGATGGCTTGCGACAAGGTCAGTTTGCCAGCGGCCACATCGTCGAGCAGGGCAGGCAACATGCATTCGGTGCCGGGATGGCCGGGCGGGGCGGTCAGGAAGTTGTCCGCATGGGCGGCTTTCTCGGCCTTTGAGAAGCCGGCGTGGTCAGTGGTGATGTGTTGGATCGTGCCATCGGCAAGCGCGTCCCAGAGCGAGCGCTGGTCATCTGCGCCCCGGACCGGCGGGTTGATCTTGGCAGCGGTGCCGACGCGGGCAACGTCGTTTTCGGTATAGCGCAGGTAATGCGGGCAGGTTTCGGCGCTGAAATCTGAACTGCCCGCGAAACGGCGCAGGATATCGACGGTCGCCGCCGAGGTGACATGGGCGATGTGCAGTTTGGCGCGCGCGGTGATGTTCATGGTCAGCAGCTTGGCTACGGCCAGCGCCTCTGCCAAGGCCGGACGGGCCGCACCGTGGGTGCGTGCGTCGGCGGGGTCGAGGTTTTGGGCGGCAAGTTCTGCCGCGCTCAGGATCTGGGCGCTTTCGGCATGCACGACGACCGGCAGGCCGGTGCGCGCGATGAGTTGCAGCGCGCGGAACTGATCCGCCTCGTCGGGCCATGCGAGGCCCGCGAATTCGATTTCACGGCCAACCGGGGAGGGTGTTGTGAATATCTTGAAGGCGATGATGCCGGAGGCGGCGAGCGCATCGACAGCCTGTTCGGTCAGGGTGAGCGGCGCGCCGTAGAGCCCGAAATCGATCTGCGCGGATTGCGCAAAATGGTCGCGCCGCAGCGCCACCTGCTCGGGCGTGTTGCAGCAGGGATTGGTGATCGGCATTTCGAATACGGTGGTGATGCCGCCTGCCGCACAGGCCAGAGTCTCGGATGCGACGGTGCCGCGTTGGGGGTAGGCGGGGGCGCGGATGTGACAATGAATGTCGATCAGTCCGGGGATGATATGTTTGCCGTTGGCATCCACGACTGCGTTTGCTGTGACTGTATCACCCGGCGCAGTGATGCCGACAATCCGGCCCCCTGTGATGAGCAGGGTGCCGGGCATTTCGCCTTTTGGCGTTACAAGCGTGCCGCCTGAAATGGCGAGGTCAACCGTCACTTCAGCCCCAGTTCGGTCAGGGCATCAGCGACCCCGTCCAGATGAGTGAGGTGCATGGAAGTGTAGTTGGGGGCCAACACGACGCCATGCCCACCGGCGCGGTAAGTCGCGTGGATGGACCGGTAGGCGATATCCTTGGTCATCTTTGCGGTATCCGGGGTTGAGCGCGGCGCATCGACGCCGATGCCCATATAGACCTTTGCCTTGCCTTCCACCCCTTTCAGCGCGTCGGCGCATTGGCCAAAGACATAGGTGTCGGGGTCCATGCCTTTGGCCACGATATCCGCGAAAGGCGCTTCGTTCAGACCAAGGATGCGGAACAGCGCGGTTGTCGCCTCGTCAGGGGCAAAGTCGCGTAGAACCGTCTTGCGGAAGAACGAGAGTTCTTTGGCCCAGACCTCGCCTGCCTGATGCTGATAGGTGATCGGTTTGACAAAATCAGCATAGCGCGTCTGTTCGGCCCAAGGCCATTGGGCGCGCCGGATCAGGTTGAAGTGGTTGCGGTTCCAGATGTTGAGCCCGAAAGGCAGATTGGGTTTGCACCATTTGACCAGACCATAGAGCTCTCGGTCGAGATCCTTGTTCCGCTCAAGCCAGAACTTTTCCCAGACCAGCGCCTCGGGGTTTTCGAGCAGGGTGCGCAGGAAGGTTATGAGTGAGCCGTCGTGGAAAGCTTTGCCGTTGGCCGCTTCCTGCATGAAGTCGTAAAGGCGCAGCAGGGCCTGACGGCACGCCTCTACATTCACCCCGCGTTCGGCGGCTTCACGGCGGCTCGCGGCAGAGAAATCGCCCGGAGCGCCGCCTTGAATCAGCGTGTCGAGCGGTGAATTGCGCTCGTTGCACCACATGAAGCCGTCGATGTCATGGTTGCGGACCTGATCCTCGATCATCGAATGAATCCAGCTGCGATAGCCGGGATGCGAAGTGGAGGGTTCGCCACCGAGACGCCCGAAAATGTCGACGTCCATTGCTTGTGGCAAGGTCGGGATTTCTACGGAGGCCGCAGAGCCGTGGCCCGCGTATTTGAAGAATGGCTCCATCAGTTCGACATAGACCTTCATCCCGCGCGCATGGGCGGCGGGGACGACCATCTTGAGGATATCCTTGCCCGCGAATTCAGGGTCGCGCGAGCGGTAGTCCGCCATCAGCGTGTCGCGGTAATAGCGCGGGTCGGGGTCGAAATAGGCGCCGCCGCGCATCTGGTAGGGTTCGGGCACACCGTGATCGGGCCAGCCATCGAGCGCGTGGCTGATCGAACGGCCGGATTTCAGACCGAGCCATGACACGGTCCCGAGCATGAGCACGTTAACCCCGACCCGGTTTTGCAGCGTGTCGAGGACAGTTTCGACGCCTTCGTCGATGAAGCTGATCGGGCTGATCTGACAGCCGACAAATTTGGATTTGGGATCGGGGGTCATGCTACGGCCCTTACCTTTTGTGTAAAGGCGGTGATGCGTTTCACAGCCTCCTGAATCATGGGCAGCGGCTGGAGATAACTGATGCGGATGTAGTCGGTGCTGTCATCGCCGAACATGGTGCCGGGGAACAGCATGACGCCGGTTTCGCGCAAGAGCCGTTCGCAGAATTCCGGTGCGGCCATGCCGGAGGAGGAGATGTTGGTATAGATATAGAAGGCACCGCCGGGGTGGCCATAGGTAAAGCCGGCTGCCGTCAGCGCCGGCATGAGCCAGTCGCGCCGCTCTGCATATTCAGCCAACATGGCGTGGAGCGGTTCTTGTGGGCCGTTCAATGCCGCGAGCGCCGCGAACTGGCTGATCGTGCAGGTGTTGATCGAGAGCGTGTGGCGCGGTTCTGTCACCTTTTCCACGAAGTCGAGCGGTGCGGCGAGGTAGCCGACGCGCCAGCCGGTCATGGCATAGGTTTTGGAGAAACCGTTGAGCGTGATCGTCCGCTCTTTCATCCCCGGCAGGGTGGCGATCGAGAGATGCTCGTTGGGCGCATAGATCATCTTGGCGTAAATCTCGTCCGCGATGATCAGGATGTCATGCTTGATCGTGAGGTCTGCAATCTGCCGGATCACGGCGGGCGGGGTCACGGCGCCGGTGGGGTTGTTGGGCGAGACCATGACGAACATGCGGGTACGCGGCGTGATCCGCTTTTCAATCTCGGCCACGTCGAGCGCGAAGTCATCCTTTTCATGGGTCGGAACCGGGACCGGGACACCGCCGCAGAGGTGGACAGCGGTGTCATAGGTGGTGAAGCGGGGCGACGTGATAAGCACCTCGTCACCCTCGGACACCAGAGCCAGCATGCAGAGCATGATGCTTTCTTGCACGCCCGCAGTCACCACGATTTCATCAGCGGTGTAGTCGAGCCCGTAGCTGTCCGCGAGGTCTCTGGCGATGGCTTGCCGCAGAGCGGGCAGGCCGGTGGGGCCGGTATAGTGATGCTGGTTATTGTCCAGCGCCACCTTGGCCGCCGCGACGATATGCGCCGGCGTGTGAAAATCCGGGTCGCCCCGGCCCAGCGCGATCAGGTCGGTCATGCCGGAGGCGATGCCGAGCATCTTGGTCCGGTATGATCCGTCCTCTTCGACGATCCGGGGGGCGAGGCGGTCTGTGAGCAGGCTCATCCGTGCATCCTTTTGCCAGCGACAAAGGTGGTGCGCACATGATTGAGCGCAAAGAGGTCTTCGTCAGGGTTGCCATCGACGACAATCAGGTCGGCGGCTTTGCCGACCTCGAGCGTGCCGATCAGATGGTCCATTTTCGACAGTCGCGCGGCGCGGATGGTGATGGAGGCGAGCGCGTCCATGTTGTCGGGGCAGACGCCAACCTTGACCATATGTGCAAGTTCGGGCGCGATCACGTCATGTTCGACGGCGGGCGAACCTGCGTCGGTGCCGAAAACGATCTGCACCCCTGCAGCGGCGGCCTTCTTGAGGCCCTCGTAGCGGGAGGGGTCGGCCACGGCTTTGATCCGTTCCTCGATCTTCCATTCGGGGATGCCGAACTGCCGCGCGATCTCGGGCTGGGACTGCATGACCAGCGGCGCAAAGGTGGTCACGATCGGGATTTTCTTGGCCAGAAGGAGCGCGATGGTTTCGTCCGACATCGAGCCGCCATGTTCGACGCAATCGACACCGAATTCCGCCACGCGCTTGATGCATGCGTCATATGTGGCGTGGGCGGTGATCGGCAGGCGGTTGCGATGCGCCTCGTCGATGACTGCGGCGAGTTCCTCGTCGGTGAATTCGAGCGTGTCGTGGCAGGCCATGATCTTGATCAGATCAGCGCCGCCTTTGACCTGTTCGCGCACGGCCTTGCGCATCTCATCCGCGCCGGACGCTTCTTTGCAGACCCAATAGGTATGCCCGCCGGTCTGAATGATCGCATTGCCGCAGACCTTGAGCCGTGGCCCCGGAAAGATGCCCTGTTCGATGGCCTGTTTGGAGTAGAGATTCATGTCGTGAAAGCCGAGGTCGCGGACCATGGTGATCCCTGCGCGCAGGGATTTGAGCATGTTGCCTGCGGCCTTGAAGGCGGAGATCGGCTTTGGGTCGTCCATCGACTGCCGGGCGAGGTCGTGGATTCCGTCCCAGTTCAGATGTGCGTGGCTGTTGATCATGCCGGGCATGATGGTGCCGCCGGTCTTGACCGCGCCTGCGGGGGCGCCGGTGCCGACGGATGTGATCTTGCCGCCCTTGATGCTGACATGCCCATCGGCTATGACGCCGCCTTTCATCGGGATCACCCGACCCGCAAGCGTAATGTCGGCGAGTGGCAGATCGAACATCGGTTTGGTGATCTTCTGATAGCGCCAGGCTGCTGGTTCAGACATATTAATGCTCCTATGCGATGACGCGCGCGTCAAAAGGGTGGGTGGACTGAAAGCGGCTGGGAATTTCCACGCCGGCTTCGGTAATGATCAGCGTCTCGATGCAGCGCCAGCCGTCGTGGCCCGGGCGGTAGACGCCGGGCTCGCAGGAAAACACCATGCCGGGGGCGGTGGGCGTGTCGTCGCCGAGTGAGAGCCAGGGGGCCTCGTGCCCCTCGACCCCCATGCCATGGCCGATCCGGTGCCGGATTGCGTCGCCAAGCCCTGCCGCGCGGATCGGCGCGAGGGCGGCGTCGTTGACCCGGGTGCAGGTGAGGTGTCGGGACAGCGCATCTACGGTGGCGTCGTTGGCGTCCTGCATGGCCTGCATGACCCGGCGTTGATCGGACGTGATATTGCCATAGACAAATGTTGCCGCACTTTCGGCGTGATAGCCGCCAAGTGAGGCCCCGATGCCGACGATGATCGGCTCGCCCTTTTGCGGGACGCGGTGCAGGACGGCGCCGTGGGGAAGCGCGGCGCGTGGACCGGAGTGGAGCGAGGAGGTGATGCCCATCTTGGTACCGGCGAAGGCGGCGTTATGCTGGGTCGCCATCGCGGCGCGGGCGTGGCCGGTGCAATCGGCCTCAAGGTCCAGTTCGGTCGCCCCTTGCGCGATCATGTCGCCCGCGACGGCAAGAAACCGCGCCAGGACCATGTCGGCAAACCGCGCAGCCTCGCGGTGCAAGACCAGTTCCTGCGGATGCTTTATGCTGCGTTCGGGCAGGCAATGGTCGGTAAGATCGATCTGTGCCAGCGCCTGAGCGGGGGCAAGCAAAGCGGCGTCGAGGGTATCAATGCCGATCCGTTTGGCGCGGGTTTCGCCGATCATCCACAGAACGGGCGGTGTCTCGCCGGGAAATTCCGGATAGGTGCGGACGTTGACGCCGGGCACATCGAGCGCGTTTTCAAGCTCCAGATGTGGCACGAAGAGCACCGGATCGGCGTCGACAGGCAGCCAGAGGCCCATCGGACGCTCGTGAATCGAGAATTTCCATCCCGAGGCGTAGCCGACGTTGCCGGGGGCAAGCAGCAGCAGGCCATCGAGCTGCGCCGCCGTCGCCCGCTGCAGCAGACGGTTACGCAGCATGGCGCGAAAAGCAGGGGTCAGGGGTGTCAAAGCATGCCCTCATAGGGGCCGGTTGCGACGATTTTCGATTTGATCCCGATTTCCTGCGCCAAGGCGCGCATGTCGTTCAGCGCTATATCCTCGATGGGCACGCCATTTTGCGATTTGCGGGTGACGCGCCGCGCCTCCTGTTCGCCGGGCAACAGGATCTCGCTGAAACCGGGACGCAGGGCGCGGGATTTGACCATCTGTGCGAAGTCGTCCATCCGCGCCTTGAACGTATCGAGCGGCATGAACCACTCGATATTGACGGCGGTCAACGAATGGCTGACGTCGAGTTTGCTCTGATCGGCATAAGGCGTCAGACCAAAGCCGCCGCCGCCGATGATGCCGGTCAGCACATCGGTCATGAAGGCGAGCCCGTAGCCCTTGTATTGCCCGATCCCGAGCAGAGCGCCGGCCATCGCAGCATTGGGGTCATCGGTTTCCTCGCCTTCGGGGGTCAGCGCCCAATCCAGCGGCATCTTTTGCCCGGACCGCGCCTGCCATTGCATCATGCCCTTGCCTGCGGTGGTCAGCGCGAAGTCCATCACCACCGGAAAGCCAAGCCCGGTGGGCGCGGCAATGCCCCAGGGATTGGTGCCGACAGCACCTTCGCGCCCGCCCCAAGGGGCCATTTCGGGGCCTGCGTTGGTGTAGCTTTGCCCGATGCAACCCGCCTCGGCCGCCTGACAGGCGTGTACGGCGGAGGAGCCGTAATGAGTGGAATTGCGTACGATCACCTGACCGATGCCGCAGACCTTCGCCTTGTCGACTGCCATGCGCATGGCGCGGGCGGCGGCGACGGTGCCAATGCCATTATGGGCGTCGAGGAGTGCCAGAGCGGGGCTTTCCTTGACCACTTCGAGCCGGGCCTTTGGGTCAACCAGACCTTGGCTGATCCGTTCATGATAGCGCCGCAGCCGTTTGACCCCTTGGCCGTGGCCGGGATGAAAGCGCAGTTCGGAAAAGATCAGGGCGTCGGCAAAGATGCGGGCATCGTCGTCGGGCAGACCGAGCCGCTGGAACCCTTCGACCATGAAGGCAGTGAGGCTGTCGCGGGTGACATTGGTCATCGGGATCATGGTCAGCCCTCGATCTGCAGAAGGTCGGCGATATTCGCGGAGGCGTCGATGAAAGCGCCGAGTTGTCCGGCCGGAGAGGTCATCAGTATAGTGATGCCGCAGCCATAGCCCGCGCGCGGGCCGTCTGTGGTGCCCACAACCCCGATGGCGAGCGCTCCGCGCAGGTAGCCGTGGTTAAAGCGGCTGTCCGTATCCTCGAGCGCCACCAGATCACCGATGCGCAGGCTGTCGAGCCCGAGCGCCGCAAGGGCGGCACGGTCGGTGGATTGCATGTGCAGGCTGCCCCCCTCGGACGTCAGCCCAAGCCCCGCGCCGATCAGATGTGCCGGGATACGGGCCACGACACCGAATTCGACCGAAGCGCCGGTCCGCACCGGCATGGCGGCGAGCAGGTTAGGCGCCAGCCCCTTGAGTACGACTTCCGGGTAATCGTTCAAGGCCATGCCGATGCCTTCGGAGCGGATCAATATTTGATCGCCGACAGCCATTTTCAGGCGGGATTCCTTGGGGAAATGGCAGATGACCTGTTCGGAAAACCGCCCGGATTTGCCGGTAACGAGGCCGATCGCGCCGGTGGCCTGACCGGTCATCACCTTGGCCCGGTTGCCGACACAGGCAAAGACGTTGAGCCCGCGATTTTTCATATCGTCAGCCTGCCGGATACTGATGCCGGGATGAATGCAGTCGGCGGCCCAGCCATAGGCGCGGTCACCCACGCTCACATTATAGACGATGCCGCCATAGGTGGGCAGCAGGAAGGGGGTGCCATTGGCGGCAAGACGGTAGGGTTCGGCCGGCAGACCCGCAAAGCCCGGATGCGCGATGGCACCGGCGACGGAGACGGCTACGAGGTCGGAGGTGTTGGTGTTCAGCATGTCAGGCTCCGACTTTGGCAAAGGAGGCGATGTTGGCATTGCGGTCTAGGGCAAAGCTCAGCTTGTCGGCAGGGCCGGTCATCAGCGTGAGGATTCCGGGGCCATGACCCGTCATGATGCTGTCGCCGTGGATGCAGAGGCAGATCGCAACCATGCCTTTCGAAAAGGACCGCCCAAACCGGTGATCGACGTCGCGGATGGCGATCAGGTCGCCGAGGCGCATCTGGTCGATCCCCAGATCGGCCATGAGCGCGCGGTCGCCCGACATGAGATCCTGATCGACGTATTCGGCGTTCAGTTCGGCGCCTGATCCCATGATCCGCGCGGGCAGTTCCATGGCTACCGGGCAGATCAGCTGGCCGTTTTCGACGCGCAGATTATAGCCTTGGGCAAGCGCGGGGGAGGTTTTCTTGAACTCGATCTCTGGCCAGTCAGCCAAGGCGATTCCCCGTCCTTTCGCCCGGATCTGGACGGTGTCGCCGATCATCAGATCTTCGAGCACCTCTGGCGCAAAATCGACCAGCAGGCGCGCATGTTCGCCGGTGACGATGCCTTTGGCACCGCGTGCGAGGCCGGTCATTACCGTCGCCTCGTTGCCGATGCAGGTGAGGTAGTGCAGCGCGAAATCGGATTTTTCATCCGAATGCGCGATGGAGACGCCGGGTTCGACGTGATCGCCCGCCCAGCCAAAGGCGCGGTCGCCGACGCGGGCATTGTAGGCGATGCCGGACATGCCGGGCAGAACAGCAGCTTTGCCATCGGGCCAGTGGACATATCCGTTGGGTCGCATGGTCGGTTGGCTGACCTGTCCGGTCACCGCCATTTCGACCAGATCATCCACGTTCCATCGCAGCCCGTTTGCCATCCTGATCCCCGTTCAATTTGATCTGCGGTTGAGGCCAAAGTCGCCTTGACAACAGCGTTCGACTCAAACGATAGTTGCTTTGTCGATTGTCGACAACATACAATTTATCAACCTCCGGCAGACTTTCCTGCCGCGGAGGGCAAACAGGGAAGTCTGTCCGGACAATGGGTTATGCTGCATTCCTCGAAAGGATGGGACAGGTCAATGACCTGCTCAATGCCAAGTCTATCCTGAACTGGGATGCGCTTACAAAGATGCCATCGGGCGGGGCCGCGACGCGGGCGAAACAGCTTTCGACCCTCTCGGTCATGGCCCGCGATCTGCTGGTGGCAGACTCGACCCGAAGCCTGCTCGATGCTGCCGAGGCCGAGGTTGCGGGGCAGCCTGCACATGAGACTGCTCCCGTGATGTGCGCGCAGGTCCGCGATGCCATCGATTATCACCTGCGTATTCCCGCGGCACTGGTCCAGCGGCAAGCGGAGTTGGGCTCGATCGGGCATGAAATCTGGGCGCATGCGCGGGCCGCGAGTGATTTTGCTGCCTTTGCCCCGCATCTGGAAAAGATCGTGGGACTGAACCGTGAGATGGCAGAACATATCGGTTATGCAGATCATCCCTATGATGCGCTGATGCATCGCTTTGAGCCGGGCGAGACGGTGGCGACGCTGAAGCCGCTGTTTGCAACGTTGCGCGAGGGTCTGTTGCCGCTGCTGCGCGCAATATCCGAGCGGGAGGCGCCGCGAATTGATTTTCTTGAGCGGCACTTTCCGGCGGAGCAGCAACTGGCCTTTGGCCTCAAGATGGCGGAAAAGCTGGGCTATGATCTGAACCGGGGCAGACTGGATCTGACGGTGCATCCGTTTGAAGTGTCGTTCACCCGCAATGATGTGCGCATCACCACCCGCGTAGTCGAGGACTGGATGCCGGGCAGTCTGTTTGGCACGCTGCATGAGGCGGGTCATGCGCTGTATGAACAATATGCCGATCCGGCCTATGTGCGCACGCCGCTCGCTACCGATCTGGTCGGACTTTATGCCGTAAGCGGTGTGAGTTTTGGCGCGCATGAGAGCCAGTCGCGCCTGTTTGAGAATCAGGTTGGGCGCAGCCGCGAGTTCTGGGAACTGAACTTTGGTGCGGCTAAGGCCGCGTTTCCCGAGCAACTGGCCGATGTCGATGCCGAGGCATTCTGGCGCGGTGTCAACCGTGTACGGCCGGACTTCATCCGGGTCGAAGCCGATGAATTGACCTATGATTTCCATATCATGCGGCGTGTGGATATCGAGGCAGCGCTGACCGACGGATCGCTGGCGGTCAAGGACCTTCCGGAAGCCTGGAATGCCAAGATCAAGGAGTATCTGGGCCTTGATGTGCCGGACGACCGCCATGGCGTGCTGCAGGATGTGCATTGGTCGGTTGGCCAGATCGGGACGTTCTGCAATTACACCATCGGCAATGTGATGGCGGGTCAGTTGTTTGCACAAGCCAAGCAGGATGCCGCGGTTGCGGGCGGATTGGCCAAGGCTGATTATACGCCAATCCGCGAATGGATGACCGCGCATGTGCATCAGCATGGCCGCCGGTATGGCCGCGATGAACTTTTGGTAAAGGCGACGGGCCGCGCCCTCGACCCTGCACCCTACATCGCGCATCTGACGTCGAAATACTCAGAAATATATGGGCTTTGATATGACAGAAGCGTCGAGCCGCCTTGCCACCCGCGTCAAGCTGAAGGACGCGCATCTGATCACCCGGATGACGGATATCGCGGATGGGTTGCAGGATGTGATCAAGCTGGGTCGGGGTGACCCGGACCTTGATACTCCTGCGCATATCATCAAGGCGGGGCAGGAGGCGTTGGCCAATGGTGCTACGCACTATACCCATCCCTTGGGAATTGCGCCGCTGCGACAGGCGATTGCCGAGAATATCACCCGTTACGGCGGGGCGACCTATGCGCCCGAGAATATCGTGGTGACGCCGGGCGGGCAGCAGGCGATGTTCATCATCGCGCTGGCGCTGCTCAATCCCGGTGACGAGATCATGGTGCCCTGTCCGGGCTATAATCCCTATCATCAGGCGGCAGAACTGGCCGGGGCCGAGACAGTGCATATCCGCACCTCGATGGCCACGAATTTCTGTGTAACTGCAGAAATGGTCGAGGCGCATATCACGCCGCGCTCCAAAATTCTGGTTCTGATCAATCCCAACAACCCGACGGGGACCGTAATACCCCCCGCCGAAGTGGCGCGCATTGCCGAAGTTGCAAAAAAGCATGACCTGATCGTCATTTCTGACGAGATTTATGCACGATTGACCTATGGCAATCATACGGTGCAACCCGTGGCGGCCTTGCCCGGCATGTTCGAGCGGACGATCACCCTGTCCGGCATGTCCAAGGCCTATGCAATGACCGGCTGGCGGATTGGATATTTTGCCGGGCCGCCCGACCTGATTCCGGCCTTGGCCGAGATTAACCACGCCTTTGCGATTTCGACGGCTGCCGTGAGCCAGCATGCCGCATTGGCTGCACTGACCGGACCGCAGGACTGTGTCGAGGAGATGCGCCTGATCTATGACGCGCGCCGGATGCAACTGTGTCAGGGTCTGAACAATCTGGCCATTCCCTATGCCGAGCCGCAGGGTGCGTTTTACATCTATGCCAATGTCGCCAGCGTCGGTCTTGGCGCTGCCGCCTTTTGCGAGCGGCTGCTGCGTGAAGGCCGGGTTCTGATGTATCCGGGCACGATTTATGGCGACTACACCGATGATTTCGTGCGCATGTCGCTGACCACTCACCGTATTCCCGAGGCCATGGCGCGGATGAAAACCGTCGTTGATGCCATTCGCCGTGAAGCCGCCTGAAAGGATTCTAAAATGAAGACCGACAACCCCAATGTGATCGGGATCAAGCATATGGCCTTTGGCGTGCGCGATGCGGCCAAGGCGCTCGAAACCTATGCGCGGTTTCTGGATGTACCGGCGGAAACCGAGATCACGGTTTATCCGAAATCGCAGAACAAGGTGGCCCTATTTAACCTTGGGGGCATCGAATACCAGCTGTGCGAGTCTATGGACCCGAACGGACGTTTTTCGAAATGGATCGACGCGCGTGGCCATGAGGGCCTGCATCACATCTGCTATGAAGTGTCCAATATCGACGAAGCCCTCGCACATGCGCAGGAAAAGGGTGCGCAATTGCGTATTTGTCAGGCCTGCCAGAAATTCGGCTCGCATCCGCATCCGGAAGGTTGGGTTGCGTTTCTGGACAATGACGCGGGCGGGATCGAGATCGAGTTCATGCAGGTCTACACGCCGGAGCAGTTGAAAGAATTCGAAGCCTTCAAGGGGATCTGAGATGAGCGCAAAGACAGTCACCGTTGGCACTGCGAACGCAGCCCCAGGACAAGTGGTACGCGGCAGCATTCCAGTGACCACATTGGCGGGCGGCACGCCGCTGGAAATCCCCGTCGTCATCGTGAACGGCGCGAAGCCCGGCCCTTGTTTCTGGGTCAATGGCGCCATTCATGGCGATGAGCCTGAAGGTCCGCTGGCCTGTCAGATCGCACTTGCCGAGGTGGACCCTGCGCAGCTTAGCGGCACCTTGGTCATGTGCCCGGTCCTCAACGTGCCAGCGTTCGAGGCCGCCCAGCGGGGCAACCCGCTGGACACATTCAGCTATGACATGAACCGGATCTATCCGGGGAATGCCAAAGGCTATCTGTCGGACCGCATCGCCGCCGCCCATGCCGCCGCAATGGGGCCGGTCGCGGATTTTGAGATTTCGATCCATTCGGGTGGGTCGCACAGCTACCTGGCCAAGGCGATCTTTGTTGATGAGAGCCCGGCGTCGGTCGAGCTTGCCACGGCGATGGGTGACGGCTGGGGCTGTATCATGTCCAACTTTCTGCCCAAGGGCAGCCCGATGGCCTATATGAAAGAGATCGGCAAGGTCGGCATCACCGTCGAATTGGGTGGGCGCTCTGCCACTTCGCCCAAGGAGTTTGCGCGGGTGGGCCGCGAATTGGCCGACTCGATCATCAACATTCTGCGCCATTACAAGATGTATCCGGGCAAGGCGGCGTATCCGAACCCGCGCTATATCGGTGAACAGGAGGCGCTGCTGGCGCCGGCGTCGGGTATCTTTCTGCCTGCCCCCGGTGTCGAGTTCCTGACCATGATGAAAAAAGGCGATCCGATTGCCAGGATCGTGAACATCTTTGGCGATGAGCTGGCTGCGCTGGTGGCCCCTGCGGATGGCATGTTCTTTGGTCTGCGTGCGTTGCCGAATGTGCAGACCGGCGACTGGTGCTGTTTCTTTTGCAAGGTGTCAGGGACGCGGGACTGAACTGATGCCGGATAATCCACGCGACATGATCGGCTATGGTGCCAACCCCCCCGATGTCCGCTGGCCGGGTGGGGCGCGGGTTGCCGTTAATTTCGTGCTGAATTACGAGGAAGGGTCGGAATACAGTTTTCAGGATGGCGATGGCAAGACTGACACCGGCCTGACCGAAGTGGCGCAGGCGCGGGTGCCGGCAGGGCTGCGCGATCTGGCGGCCGAGAGCATGTTTGAATATGGCTCTCGTGTCGGGTTCTGGCGGCTCTACCGCATGTTTGCAGACCGTGGGCTGCCGCTGACAGTGTTTGCATCGGCTTTGGCGCTGGAGCGCAACCCCGAGGCGACGGCGGCGATTGCTGCGACGGATTGGGATGTGGTGTGTCACGGCTGGCGCTGGATCGAGCATTATCTGCTGGATGAGGCGACTGAACGCGACCATATCGCCCGTGCCCATGCTGCGATCAGCCATATGATCGGGCGCAAGCCTGAAGGGTGGTATTGCCGTTACGGACCCAGCCCGAATACCCGCAAGCTGGTTGTCGAACATGGCGGCTTTACCTATGACAGCGATTCATATGCCGATGAGTTGCCCTATTGGGTGACGGTCGGGGGCAAGCCGCACCTGATTCTGCCCTATTGTCTGGCCACCAATGACGCAAAGCTGGTCGGCGGGCCGCTGGTCACCGGGCGCGCTTTTGGCGAATATCTGATTGATAACATCGATATGCTGTTGTCCGAAGGCCGGGGCCGCATGATGTCTGTCGGCTTGCACACGCGGGTGATCGGGCAACCGGGCCGCGCGCTGGGCCTGCAGATGTTTCTGGATCATATCGCGGGGCGCGATGATGTCTGGGTGTGTCGGCGCAGCGATCTGGCCGCACATTTTGCCGCGGCGCATCCTTATCCGGGGGCGGGTGCATGATCCTGATTCCGGGTGAACCAGACTCTGCGACATTTGCCCCATTTGGCGCATTGATCGAACGCCCCGCCATGCATGGTGACCGCCGGATTTACAGCGACTGGCTATTGCCGATCGAGACATGCGCTTTGCAGTTTCATATCAACAGTGTGGCCTGTTCCAAATTGCCGCTCATGCTGGATCAGGTCGAATGTCACCCGCATGCCGCACAGGTTTTTGTCCCGCTCGATGTCAGCCGCTATCTTGTGATGGTGATGCCGTCCGGCCCGGATGGCGGACCCGACCCGGCTGGTGCGCTTTGCATGATATTGCCGGGTAGCATGGGCGTGATCTATCGCGCCGGATGCTGGCACAGCGGCGTGACCGTGCTGGACCATGATGCCAGCTTTGCCGTGCTGATGTGGCGCGGCATGGTCGATGACGATGTTTTTGTACCGATCCCGGCGCTGCAGGTGCAGTTGGCCGCAATGAACAGCAGGCGGACCCAGCCATGATTCACACCACCCGCCTTTTTGTCCCTGCGGTTACACCATTTGCACCTGACCTGTCGGTCGATCTGCCCCGCTTTGTCGCCTTCTGCCAACAACTGCTGGCCGATGGTGCCGATGGGCTGGCCTGTTTTGGCACGACATCCGAGGCCAACTCGATGAGCGTTTCAGAGCGGATGGCAGCACTTGAGGCACTGATTGCCGCAGGGATTGCGCCCGACCGGCTGATCCCCGGCACGGGATGTTCGGCTTTGCCGGATAGCATCGCGCTCACGAAACATGCGCTGTCGCTGGGGGTGCGAGGGACGCTGACCTTGCCGCCGTTCTTTTACAAACCGCTGACGGAAGATGGCGTTTTTGCAAGTTTTGCCCGTGTAATCGAGGCGGCGGGGACCGACCGTGGCTGGCTCTACCTTTATCATATTCCGCAAATGTCAGGCGTTCCCATCACCTTGCCGCTGATCGACCGGCTGATCACCGCATTTCCGGGTGTGGTTGCCGGGCTCAAGGACAGTTCGGGCAATTGGGACAATACCGCCTCTGTAATTGCGGCATTTCCACAGATTGCCACCTATTCGGCGTCGGAGTCCTTGTTGGTCAAGAATGTGGCTGCGGGGGGTGCTGGCTGTATCAGTGCCAGCGCCAATGTGAACGTGCGCGGGATAATGGCGCTGATCCGTGGGCTCGGGAAGCCGCAGGAAGCTGTGCTGTTGGAGCGAGTCGGCGCGATCCGTTCGGTTTTTGAGAAGGTCCCGCTCATCCCGGCGATCAAGGCGGCGGTTGCTTTGCGCATGGATGATGAAGGTTATGCTATTGTGCGACCACCGCTTGTCGCGCTTGGCCCGGATCATGCCGCGGCTGTGCAGGCGGCCCATGTATTGAGTTCTGAAGGAGACTGAATTGTCCGAACCCCAAACCGCCTCTGCTATGGCCTCTGATATCGTGCCGATCGAGCAGACCCCGCTGCGGGTCCAGATTGCCGAAATGCTGCGCCGGGCGATCATTACCGGCAAATTGCGCCCCGGCACGGTGCTGGCCGAGACCGCATTGGCCGAGCAGATGAATGTCAGTCGCGCGCCCATTCGGGAAGCGATCCAGATTCTGGAGAGTGACGGACTGGTCGAAACCGTGGCCTACAAGGGCAAGCGGGTCAAACCGCTGACCGTGCGCGAGGTAGAGGAGACCTATCACCTGCGCGGGGTTTTCGAGGTTGAGGCGGTGCGCCGGATACTGGAGTATCGTAAGCCGGTCGATGCCCTTTGGGTGCATTGCCGCGCGATGGAAGATGCGGCGCAAGCGGGCGACCGTGAGGCGCTGACCGCTGCCGACGAAGGGTTTCACCGCACACTGATCCGCATATCCGACCATGATCTGCTGTTGACGCTGTGGAACAGCCTGTATCTGCGGATTCACCAGATCATGGCGCTGCGTAACACGGCCCAGCCCAACCTTGTTGATATTGCTGGCAACCATCCCCCGATCGTACGCGCGCTGGAAGCGGCGGATGTGGATCTGGCGGTGCATCTGATGTCCGAGCATACCCGGAGCCTTGCCGATTTTGATCCGGCGAGCATTGCGGATCTGAACGCATGACACAGGCCGTCCTGATCACCGGCGCTGGCGGATTTGTCGCGAGTCATATCGCGGCAGGCTTTGCCGCGGCCGGGTATCAGGTGACGGCAATAGACAGGGTGTTTGATGCGCCGACACGGGCGCGGTTGGGCGGAGTGAGGCTGGTTGAGGTCGATCTTTCGGCTTGTGGAGCAGACATCTTGTCGGCGCTGCCAAGGCCGACAGTCATCATACATGGCGCGGCGCTGACCACGTCACCCGAGGCATTGGGCATCACGATGGCAGAGCATGTCGCGGGCAACACGCTGCCTTTGATTGCCATGTTGCGCTATGCGGCGGGGGTGCGCCCCAAGGCGTTTGTGTATCTGTCGTCTTCAGGCGTGTTTTCGGGTTCGGATGGTTCGCCTGATCTGACGGATACCGATTTGCCGACTGCGCAAGGGCCCTACAGTGCAGCCAAACGTGCGGGAGAAAATATTGTGCCCGGCGCGCTTGCGGGTGTCTGCGAGACGCACATCCTGCGCCTCGGATATCTCTATGGTCCGGCCGAGACCACGCGGCCGACACGTCAGAATGTGTCGCAGTTGCTAGACTGGATCGGAGCTGCGCGCTACGGCAGACCAATTCGGCTGGCCGCGAACGATCCGTGCCGTGACTGGACCTGGGTCCCGGATTTACCGCGCGCGATCCTGCGAATTTTGGACGGTCCGGGGCGTTCGGCGCCGGTTCACCTGTGCCAGCCGCAGCCAGTACATGACAGCGAACTGGTCCGACTGATTGCTGGACATTTCCCCGGCACGCAGATTGTAACGACAGGGGTAGTGCCGACCAAGGCCCCGATGCGCCCGAGCACAATCCCGGCGCTGAATGGTTTTCGTTGGACCGGGATTGCTGAAGGACTTGATGTGCTCTGCACGCAGAAGGTGGCGGCATGAGTGCTGTGCGGGTCATCCTAGTGGGACTTGGGGCGCGGTCGCGGATCTGGCGGCAGGTGCTGGACGCGAACCCGCGTGCGCGGATTGTCGGGCTGGTGGAAACCAACCCTGCCGCATTGGCGGCGGCGCTAGTGGATCGTCCGGGCATCGTAGGGGGCGCCTCGATTGCGGAGGTGGCGGGGCAGGTCGCTGCGGATGCCGTGATACTTGTCACCCCGCCTGCAGGCCGGGACAGCCAGATTGCGCAAGCAGTTGCTGCAAGACTGGCCATTCTGGCGGAAAAACCGCTGGCGGATTCGCTAGCGGCCGCGCAGGCGCATGTGGATGCTGCGGCTTTGGCGGGATTGCCGCTCATGGTCGGGCTCAATTTTCGCTATCTCGCGGTGACGAAAGCCCTGCGCGGATTGTTCGACCCTGAAAAGCTGGGCGCGCCTGCCTTTGGCCGGTTCAATTACGAACGCTGGCGCAATGGGCAGTTGCCGCATCTGAACCGCTATCCGTTGCAGATGGATCAGCCGATGCTATGGGAGCAGTCGATCCATCATTTCGACCTGATGCGCCACGTCTATGGGGCCGAGCCAGTCGGGATCAGTGCCCGCACTTGGAACCCGCCGTGGTCAATGTATCAGGGTGATGCGAATGTTTCCGCGCTCATTACGTTCGAGGGTGGAATCGAAGTGACGTATCAGGGCACATGGGCCGGTCATTGGGACCATCTGGGATTTGACTGGCGCACCGATTGTCAGCACGGGATTGCAGTGCAGGCCGAGATGTTTGGTGGGCTGTCCTACGCCCGCCGAAATGATCCGGCGTTGACCGCGGTCCGGCTGCCCGAAACCGAAATCTGGCGCGATGATGCTGCCGCGCTGCTTGAGGATTTTCTGTCGCATTTGCTTGATGGCGCGCCACTGAATTGTTCGGGCGCCGATCATCTGAAATCGCTCCGCATGGTCGAGGCGGCAATCTTGTCTGCCAAGACTGGTCAAAGAATAAACCCGGCTCAACTGCAATGGCCCGCGGAGCCAGTCAGCCGGACCTTACCACCCTCCCTCGTCCAAACAGAAAGAAGGAAGTCCTAATGTCCAAGCCAAGGAGTCTGCTATTGGCCGCTGGCGCAAGCATGATGCTTGCGTCTGTTGCGACCGCCCAGCCGGATGAGAATACGCTGGTTGTCGGCCTGAGTGCCGATATTACCACATTCGAACCGGCTGCGATCTCGTCGCGTGATAACGCCAACATCGCGCGGCACATCTTTGACACGCTGTTCTCGATCAACGGCGACGGTTCCGTCGTGCCCGATCTGGCGACGAATCTGGCCATTTCCGAAGACGGTCTGGCTTATGTCTATACCATCGAAGAAGGGCGGACCTGCCATGACGGCGAGGCCCTGACCGCCGAGGACGTGGCCTATACGTTCAACCGTGCCAAGGACCCTGCGAATGCATTTACCGGCAACACGCCCGGTTTCGTGTTCTCTTCCGTCGGTTTTGTCGATGCGGTCGCGATTGACGATCTGAATGTACAGATCAACATTGCAGCGAAAAACCCGATTGCCTTTGGCCTGCTTGCCGAAGTCTATGTCCATTGCAAGGACAGCTATGAGGCGATGACCCTTGATCAGGCGGCGGCGACGCCGGTTGGCTCGGGATCCTACATGATCGAGAGCTGGACTCCTGGCTCGGAAGTCGTGCTGAAGAAGATCGAAGGCGCCCCCGGCAATTTCGATAAGATCGTCTGGCGGATCATTCCCGAGGCTTCGACACGTTCGGCAGAACTGATCGCGGGCAACGTTGATATCATCACCAACGTCGCACCGGACCAGATCGACGCTGTCAATGGTTCGGGGATTGCTGAGGTGCAAGCCGTGCAGGGGACACGCCGGATGTATGTCGGCTTTAACCTGTCCGAACCTTTTGCCGCGATGCCGGGCGGTGATGCGATTCAGGACCCGATGGTGCGCCGCGCGCTGCAATATGCAGTCGATGTACCCTCGATCTGTACCCAGTTGCTGAACTTTACCTGCGAACGTGCGACGGGCATCGTGAACCCGCCGAACGACAACCCCAATATCGAACCTTACGCCTTTGATCCTGCCATGGCCGAAGCCATGCTGGACGAGGCTGGCTGGCCCCGTCTGGAAGATGGCAACCGCTTTACCATCCGCTTTCAGGCTGGTCGTGGTCGTTACCTGAACGACGAGAACGTGGTCCTCGCGATTGCACAATTCCTTGGCGACGTCGGGATCAACATCGAACTTGACGTCATGGAATGGGGCTCTGTCTACGTGCCTCTGATCCGTGAACGCAATGTCGGTCCGCTGTTCTTCCTCGGCTCTGGTGGTGCGCTCTGGTCGCCGCTTTATGACATGACCGATCTGGCCAAAGTCGAAAGCGGAACCAACTACACCCACTGGAACGATGAACGCTGGTTCTCACGTTGGGCTGATATTGCTGCTGCCGCTACACCGGAAGAGCAGCGCGTCATCATCGACGAGATGCTTCAGGTGTTCTACGACGACGGTCCCTGGCTGCATCTCTACTTCCAGCCAGACTTCTACGGTGTCTCGAACCGCCTGAACTGGACCGCGCGCCCGGATGAAAAGGTCTATCTTTTCGAAGCAGCGCTGAACTGATCCAAACTGTGCACGCGGGCGGCCACCGCCCGCGTGCATTTCATTTCTGAAGAAACCCAATCAGAAAGGTTGCGCGCCCGATGTGGACATTCATCGCCAGACGCCTGCTGCAAAGCGTGATCGTCATAATCGGCGTGACCCTCATCAGTTTTATTTCACTGCAGTTAGGCGGCGATCCGACCTATTTGTTTGTCAGCGAACGCGCCAGTGAAGAAGAGATCGAAATGGTGCGCCGCGCCCTCGGCTTCGACAAACCGTTGCATATTCAGTACCTGACCTATCTGGGCAACGTGATGCAGGGCGAGTTCGGCAATTCGCTGAGTTACCGCCAGCCTGCGATGCGTCTGGTTCTGGGCGCCTTGCCAGCAACGATCGAGCTTACCTTGTTCTCGATGCTGTTCGCCATTTCGTTGGCAATCCCCTTTGGGATATTTGCCGCACTTTACCGTGGTACGCCGATCGATGGCGGCATCATGACGTTGGCGATGTTTGGCCAATCGATACCCGGATTCTGGCTTGGGATCATGATGATCCTGTTCTTTGGTCTTTATCTGTCCTGGTTTCCGATTTCGGGACATGTTCCGTTTTTGCTGCCGCTGTTGACCGGACAGTTCGGCACGGCGATCTCAAACCTGCCGCAAGCGCTTTATCATCTTATCATGCCGGCGGTCGCGGTCGGGTTCTATTCGCTGTCGCGCAATGCCCGTCTGGTCCGGTCCTCCATGCTCGAAGTGCTGAGTCAGGACTATGTGCGCACCGCACGGTCCAAAGGGATTTCGGAGCGCGCGGTCGTGGTGAACCACGCGCTGCGCAATGCCTGGTTGCCGGTCGTCACGATGATCGGGCTGGAGTTCGGGTTTTTGCTGGGCGGCGTTGTCGTGATCGAGACGGTGTTCAGTTGGCCCGGTATCGGACGCCTCGTGTTCAATGCAATCAACCAGCGCGATATTCCGGTGGTGCAGGCGGCGGTGATCGTGCTCGCTACGATATTCATCGCACTCAACCTGATCGTCGATCTGATCTATGCGCGGATTGATCCGCGCGTGAAACTCTAGGAGAGCGCGGCCATGACCGATGTGACAGAGATCACCGTCCTCTCACCCGAACCGCAATCCGGTTTTCGCCGTGAACTCAGCCGTGCGGGGCGTAGCATGGTGGCGGCGAAATGGCCGTTGCTGGCGCTGGCCATTCTGCTTGTCGTGCTGTTCGTGGCCATCTTTGGGCCGACGATTTCGCCACTGGATCCGAACCGGCAGAACATCATGCTGCGACTGGCCGAACCGATGGCGGATGGTCCGGGCGAGGCGACGTTCATGCTTGGCTCTGACGCGTTGGGCCGTGATGTGCTGTCGCGGTTGATCTATGGCGCGCGGGTGTCGCTGCTGGTGGGGATCTCAGCGATCCTTGTCGGGGGGACGATCGGCATTTCTGCCGGACTCGTTTCGGGCTATTTTGGTGGCTGGATCGACGACGTGATCATGCGGTTGGGCGATATCCAGCTTGCCTTTCCGTTCATCCTTCTGGCGATCATGTTTCTGGTCGTGTTGGGGCCGGGTTTGATCAACCTGATCCTTGTGCTGGGCGTCGGGCAGTGGGTGACCTATGCCCGGATCGTGCGGGCGCAAACGCTGTCCTTGCGCGAAAAAGAATTTGTCGAGGCGGCACGTGCGCTGGGCGACAGCACAGGATCGATCATTTTTCGCACCATTCTGCCCAATATCGTGGCCCCGCTGACTGTTATTGCCTCGTTCAACGTGGCATCGGTGATCCTTGCGGAAGCCTCACTCTCGTTTCTGGGATTGGGCGTACCGCCGGATGTGCCGACCTGGGGGTCGATGCTGGCACAGAGCCGGGATCAACTGATCGCCAATAAGTGGTGGCTGGCGATTTTTCCGGGGCTAGCCATCGTGTTCACTGTGCTCAGTTTCAACATCATGGGCGACTGGCTGCGCGATTTTCTTGATCCCAGACTGAAAGAGAGGCGCTGACATGAAGGTTGCAGTCATCGGGGCGAGCTTTGCCAAGGCTGCCTATCTGCCGGCGTTGCGCCATGTAGAAGGGGCGGAAGTGATCGCCATCGCTTCGGGTCGTTTGAGCAGTGCGCAGGCAACCGCAGCGGAATTTGGCGTGCCGCATGCCTATGACGACTGGGAGGCGATGCTGGATCGCCACAAGGTCGATCTGGTCTGTATCGCTACCCCGACCGTGCTGCACGCGCCGCAAACATTGAAGGCCATCGCGCAAGGGGCGCATGTCCTGTGCGAGAAGCCGACTGCGATGGATGCAGCAGAAGCGAAAGCGATGCTGGACGCAGCCAAAGCCGCCGGGCGCATTCATATGGTTGACCACGAACTGCGGTTCAATCCAAACCGCGCCCGGATTGCCGAGATGATTGCACAGGGTGATCTGGGCGAGATCCGGCATGTGAATGTCGCCAACATCGGCAATTCATGGGCCAATCCTGCAAGCCGCCCGATGGGCGACTGGTGGAGCATGGCCGATCAGGGCGGGGGTCGGCTTGGTGCCAATGGCTCGCATCAGGTGGACATGCTGCGCTGGTGGCTGGGTGAGGTGGCTTGGGTCATCGGGGCAGCGCCGACGATCATACCCGACCGTACCGACAAAACGACGGGGGCCGCATGGACCGCGACTGCCGACGATCTGGCATGGATGAGTCTGGAGATGGAAACAGGTGCCATTGCACAGGTGTTCATGTCGGGCGTGGCCGCACATAATATTGGCAATCTGACGCAGGTATTTGGCTCCAAGGGGACGATCACGCTCGACAATGCAGATGAAAAGCTGTGGTTTGCCAAGGCTGGGCAGGGATTTGACGAGATTACGGTGGCAGACCCAAACGCCACGCTGCCGGGCCTAAATCCGGGCATATGGAATGTGTCGGTCGTTGCGGTGATGCGTGAATTGGCCAGCGCCATTTCCGAGGGCCGCGCGCTGCAGCGGGGTGCCACATTTGCAGATGGATTGGCCAACCAGAAAGTGTTGGATGCGGTCCGCGTCAGTGGTGCCGAGCGGCGCTGGGTCAAGCCGTGACGCCGCTTGATCAGCAGACGGTGCTGGTCACCGGCGCGGCACAGGGGCTGGGCCGGGCGATCGCGCTGCATCTTGCAGCGCAGGGCGCTCGGACAATCCTGATGGACCGGGATGCCGATGGGCTGGCCAAGGTGCAGTCGGCCTGTCCGGGCTCGGTTTCGGCAGCTGTTGATCTGTCGGATGCAGCCGAGACTGCCCGTGCGATTGCGCAGATGGTCACAGGGCCGGTGCATTGCCTGATCCACAACGCTGCGATCCTGCGGGTGGAGTCGGTGGATGTGGTCAGTCTGGCCACATTTCAGGCGACATTGAATGTAGGCATTCAGGCCGCGTTTCAACTGACGCAGGCCGTCTGGCCGGCGATGAAGGCCGCGGGTGGCGGCACACTTGTCTATGTCTCGTCCCGTTCCGGGATCGAGGGGTTTGTGGACGAGACGGCCTATTGCGCGGCCAAGCATGCGCTTGAGGGTTTCTCGAAATGTCTGGCGATGGAAGGGGCACCGCATGGCATTGCCTCGTATACCATCACGCCGGGAATGTTGATGCATACGCCCATGTCCGAGACGACCTATGGACCAGCGCAGCGCGCAAAATGGGTTGACCCGATCCAGCTTGCCCCCGCTTTTGCGATGCTGGCGCGCACCCGTCCGATGACCCTATCCGGCCAACGCCTTGATGCGTGGCAGCTTTCTCAACAGGACCACACAGCATGACAATGCAGGCCATCTATGACTGGATCGATGCGAATGCCGATGAATGTATCCGGGATTTGCAGACATTCGTGCGTCAACCTTCGATCTCGGCCCAGAATATCGGGCTTCGCGAATGTGCGACGCTGATCCGCGACATGATGCGCGACGACGGTTTACCTGCCGACTTTCACGAATTGAAAGAAGGGCCGCCGGTGGTGTTTGGACATCTGGAGGCGAAAAAGCCCGCCAAGACGATCCTGTGCTATGCGCATTATGACGTGCAGCCGCCCGAACCCCTGGACGCCTGGTCGCATGGCGGGCCGTGGTCGGCGGAAATCGTGGACGGCGTGCTATATGGCCGCGGTGCTACCGATAACAAATCTGGCGTTCTGGCATTCACCAAAGCGGCCAAGGCATTTCTGGCGGTGCGGGGCGAGGTGCCGGCCAATCTCAAGTTCATGATCGAGGGCGAAGAAGAAATAGGCTCTCCGAACCTTGCGGAATGGGCATCACGCAACAAGGAATTGCTGGCGGCGGACGGTATGCATTGCCTTGACGGGACCATCGAGACAGGCACCGACGTGCCGGATGTGTCGCTTGGCCTCAAATCGGTGCTTTTTGTCGAACTGATCGCGCGCGGGGCAAACCGCGATATCCATTCGCTGAATTTTCCGTTGGTCCCGACCCCGGTCTGGGATCTGGTCCGCGCGCTGAACACGATCCTGGACGAGAACCGCAAGATTCTGATCGAGGATTGGTATGAGGGGCTGTGGCAGCTTGGCCCGGATGATGAGGAACAATTGCGCGACAAGGCGGGTCGTGTTGATCTGGCAGCGATGAAAGAGGAATGGGGCATATCGGAGTTTGCCTTGGGCCGCGATGGGATCGACGCGATCCGTGCGCGGTCCTATGAACCACCGCAAATATTCAGGGTATCATCGCGGGCTATACCGGGCCGGGGACCAAGACCATCGTCCCGAACGAGGCGCGCGCACGGCTTGATTTTCGCCTGATCCCCAATATTCAGCCCGACGCTGCCATCCGCAAGCTCAAGGCGCATCTGGTCAAGCATGGCTTTGGTCATATCGAGGTCAAAGCCTTTGACGGGGCGGAGCCACCATACAAGATTTCGGTCAAGGAAGATATCTCGCAGGCGATCATCGCCGCTGCGACCGAGGTTTATGGCGAATTGCCCATCGTCAACGGTGTCTCTGCCGAGGGGGCGATCCTGCGGCATGTGTGGATTCCCTGTGTCCTGACCGGGTTTGCCAATCCGGGCGCGAACCTGCATGCGCCGGACGAGAACATTCACATCGATATGTATATCAAGGGCATAAAATACGCCGCTGCGATCATGGAGCATTTTGGCAGGAGTTGATCAGGTAATGGCGGGCTGGTGGGTGACAGGCGGATGACGGGCCCGGCGCTTGCCTTTGCGTCGATTGCCGGTTTGGGTGCCGCGTTTCGCTGTCGGGACGCGACACCAAGGCAGGCGACCGAAGACTGTCTTGCGCAGATCAAGGTCCATGATGCCGCATTGAATGCCTTTGCCACCATCTTGACGGATCAGGCCCGCTCTGCCGCCGACCGGGCCGGCGAAGAGCTGGCGGCTGGTATTGACCGCGGCCCGCTGCACGGTGTGCCGGTGGCCATCAAGGATCTGATCGACTTGGCGGGTGTTCCGACAGGCTTTGGCTCGGACCCGGTGTTTCGCATGTGGCCCAGCCGGAATGCCGGAGTGGTTGACCGCCTCGAAACCGCAGGCGCGGTGATTATCGGCAAGACAAAACTGCTTGAATTCGCCTACGGCGCGGTGAATCCGCTGATCGGGCAGACCAATAATCCTTGGGACAGCAGCCGCACGGCCGGTGGATCGTCGGGCGGCAGTGCTGCGGCGGTCGCGGCTGGGATGGCCTATGCTGCAGTTGGTACCGATACTGGCGGGTCGATCCGGATTCCTGCCGCCTATTGCGGTGGTGTCGGTCTGAAACCGACATTCGGCCTCGTGCCGCTCGACGGTGTGTTTCCGCTTTCGGGCACTCTTGATCATGCAGGGCCGATGGCGCGCAGCTGCGCGGATGCGCTCGCTTTGCTGGACGTGCTGAGTGGGACAAACGGGCCGGTCGACGCGGTCCCCGTCGCCGGGCGGCGCTTTGGTATCCTGCGCGATCATGTTGATGCGCCATGTGTCCGGCGCGATGTACGCGAAGCTTTTGATCATGCTTGTGGCATGCTGGCCCAGGCGGGAGCCGTCTTTTGCGATATTCAACTGCCGGATCTGGCCGGGATGGAACAAGCATTGCTGGATATTCTTCTGCCTGAGGCGGCGCTGATCCATGACAGCCGCCGTGCCGTCCATGCCGCTGCTTATGCGCCGCAGACCCTGTCCCAGATTGAGGCCGGGTCGAAGGTTAGCGCGATGTCCTATCTACGCGCCATGACCTATCGCGCTGCGCTGCGCGACGCATTTGAACATGCCTTGAGCGGTGTTGATGCGCTGATCGCGCCGACGGCGCCATGGGTCGCCCCGGCAGAAGATCCGGCGGTCGATGCAGACGAAGGACTGGCCGAGATACTTTGCACCGGACCGACAAATCTGACCGGGCACCCTTCGCTTTCGATCTTTGGCGGTTTGGGCGCGCATGGGCTGCCGGTCGGGCTCATGCTGACCGGGCGGAGGGGTGACGACCGCGACCTCTTGCGATTGGGTCAGGGGATCGAGGCGGTTATGCCGCCGGCCAATGCTCCGGCATTCATGAGTTGAACCTGAATAGGAGATTGGCACCATGAGAATCGCTGATATGAACTGGATGGATGTGCAGGCCGCCGCCGCGCGCGATGGGCGGGCGGTGTTGCCAATTGGATCAACCGAGCAGCATGGCTATCTGTCGCTCTGCGTCGATGCGATCCTTGCCGAAAAGGTGGCAGTCGATGCGGCTGCGCCGCTCGATATTCCTGTATTTCCTGTTATTCCTTATGGGCTGGCACCCTATTTTGCCGCCTATCCCGGCACGGTCACCTTGCGGGTCGAGACTCTGTTGGCGCTTGTGCGCGATGTCGTGGCCTCCATCCGCTCAGCCGGGTTTCGTCGCATCCTGATCGTCAATGGCCATGGCGGCAATGCGCCGGTGGGCGCGCTGGCGCAGGAACTGAACATGAGCGGAGATGTGTCGATAAAATTCCACAATTGGTGGAGCGCGCCGCGCACTGCTGCTTTTGTGCAATCGATCGGGCCTGCCAGTCACGCAAGCTGGATGGAGAATTTTCCCTGGACCCGGTTGGACCATGTCCCCGCACCCGAGCAGGAGAAACCGATGGCGGACATGGAGTTGCTGCGTGCGGGTAGTGCCGCACAGATCCGTGAGATGCTGGATGAGGGCAATCTGGGCGGGCAGTTTCAGCGCGAAGATGCAGTGACCCAGCGCCTGTGGGACATCGGTGTTGCAGAAACGCGCGCGGCCCTTGACGGGCCATGGCCGCCGCTATGACGGATACTGTGCTGATCTGGGGTGCCGGGGCGATAGGGGGCATTCTGGGCGCCTATTGGGCGCGCGCCGGCGTGCCGGTGCTGATGGTCGATATTGACGAGGATCATGTAGCGGCCTGTCGCGAAGCCGGGTTGCGGATCAGCGGTCCCGTCGAGACATTCAGCGTAAGGATCCCATGCGTGACCCCCGCTGAACTGACCGGCACCTATCGCCGTATCGTGCTTGCGGTAAAGGCGCAGGCGACGCAGAGCGCCATCCACGCGGCTGCGCCGCATCTTGCGCAGGACGGTTTTGTGCTGTCCGCACAGAACGGGCTGAATGAACGGTTGATTGCGGATGTGGTTGGTGCCGGGCGCACTATGGGCGCGTTTGTTAACTATGGCGCGGACTGGCAGGAACCGGGACATATCCTGTTCGGTAATCGCGGTGCCGTCGTCGTGGGTGAAATCGCCGGGCCGCCGCAGCCGCGCACGCAGAAGATGCTGGAACTCTTGCAGATATTCGAACCCGACGCGCTGCTGACCCCGGACATCTGGTCCTACCTCTGGGGCAAGCTTGGCTATGGCGCCATGCTATTTGCCACGGCCTTGACGCATGACACGATGACCGAGAATTTCGAGGAACCAAGCCGCATTCCGGTGCTGATAGGGCTCGCCCGCGAGGTAATGTTGGTGACACAGGCCGAGGGCGTGATGCCGCGCGGTTTCAACGGCTATGATCCTGCGGCCTTTGCCCCAGCAGCGTCTGACAGTGCAGCCCGCGCCTCTATCGCGGCACTCGCCGATTTTAACCGGCATTCGGCCAAGTCCCGCACCGGCGTCTGGCGCGATCTTGCCATCCGCAAGCGCCGGACAGAGGCGGATCCGCAACTGACGCAGATTGCCGATATCGGACGGGGACACGGTATCCCGACGCCGTTGCTGGACCGATTGATTAGCTTGATCGCGGACATTGAGGCGGGGCGGCGCGAACAGTCGCCCGCCACATTTGCCATGTTGGGAGGTGCCGGTTGACACGGTTTCAGGGTAAATCCGCGCTTGTGACTGGCGTGGTCGGTGGCATCGGTGCCGCCATCGCGCGCCGCCTTTCAGATGAAGGTGCGCTGGTGACAGTCACCGACCGGCCCGGTCCGGATTTTGAAAAGGCAAAAGCGGCTCTGGGGCTGGTGGGCTACGCGGCCGATCTGGGTGATCGTGATGCCGTCCTGACGCTGCGCGATGCAATGGCAGATGATTTGCCCGGGATCATCATCTCGGCAGCGGGTGGTGTTGTCGGTCAGCAAGGGCAGCCGGTGGAGGCGGTATCTGAGGCGGATTGGCGGGTGATCTTTGCCGCCAATGTCGATAGCGCGTTCTTCCTCGCGCAAGCCTTTGCACCGGAGATGAAGGTGCATGGCGGCGGTCGGATCGTCACGATCAGTTCGGGGGCCGGATTGCGGCCCAGCGTGACTGGAATTCAGGCCTATGCGTCTGCGAAACATGCTTTGGTTGGCCTGACCCGGCAACTTGCGCTCGAACTTGGTCCGTTCGGGATTACGGTCAATTCCGTGGCGCCTGGATTTGTCCTGTCTAACCCAAGTTCAGCTGCACAATGGGCGGGGTATGGACCAGACGGGCAGGCGGCGATCCTGTCACGCATTTATACCCGCCGTCTGGGGCAGCCCGAAGATATCGCCGCCGCTGCTGCGTTTCTGGCCTCGGATGAGGCAGGCTGGATCAGCGGTCAGGTGTTGAGCGTGGATGGCGGGATAGCCTGACCGGCATCAGGCCTGGGTGCGCAGGCCAAGGAGCGCCCGGGCCTGCTGCGGCGTAGCCACATGTCGATCATAGTGCGCGCAGAGGTCAACGGTGCGGCGCACCAATGCGGCATTGGAGGGGGCCAATCTGTCGCGGTCGGGCCGCAAGTTATCTTCGAGCCCGGTGCGGGCATGCCCGCCTTTACGGATCGACCAATCGTTGAGCGTGATTTGTGCCGGCCCGATCCCGGCGGCACACCATTTCGCGTCGGGCGCCAGCCGTTTCAAGGTTTCGATGTAGAAGTCAAAGATCGGCTCGTCCGCAGGCATCGCGTTTTTGAGGCCCATCACAAATTGCACATAAAGCGGCCCCTTGAGCCGCCCATCCGCAACCATCCGCGTCGCATGCACGATATGGGACAGGTCGAAGGCCTCGATCTCGGCTTTGATGTCGTGGCGTAGCATTTCAGCTGCCAGATAATCGACGAGGTCAGGTGGATTTTCATAGACGCGCGTCGGAAAATTGTTCGAACCGACGGTAAGCGAAGCCATATCGGGCCGCAGGGGGAGCATGCCGCCGCGCTCTCGCCCGGCACCTGATCGGCCACCGGTCGAAAATTGGAGGATCATGCCGGGGCAATGTTTTTCCAGCCCTTCCTTGAGCTGGGCGAACCGCTCTGGGTCGCTCGTCGGTTTGCCGTCGGCGTCGCGGACGTGGCAATGCGCGATGCTTGCCCCGGCTTCAAAAGACTCCTGCGTGCTTTCGACTTGTTCTGCGATGGTGATTGGGACCGCGGGATTGCCGGCCTTGGTTGGCACCGAACCGGTGATTGCGACGCAAATGATGCAGGGGTCGACGACAGGGGGATTTGACATGGGCGTTTGTCCGGTTTGGGCTGCGCGCACATTGCCGGGTGGGTCTGCTGGCGTAAAGGCCCATTCACCAAGCCGGTTAGCTGTCTGATTGACAGAGGCTCGGACCGCCGCTTATTATACCGTTGTTCAACAAGAGTTGCCCATGCCCAGAAATCCCCGCTATGATGTTTTGTTTGAGCCGGTGCGCATCGGTCCGAAAACCGCGCCGAACCGGTTTTTTCAGGTACCGCATGCCTCTGGCATGACGAATGCCGCGCCGCATGTGCGGGCAGCGTTTCGTGCGATGAAGGCCGAGGGAGGCTGGGGCGTGGTCTGCACCGGGGCCTGTTCGGTTGATCCGTCGTCCGACGACAGTCCCTTTCCCTTTGCCAGCTTGTGGGATGGCTCTGATATCCGCTCGCATGCGGTCATGACCGATGCAGTCCATGCGCATGGGGCGTTGGCCGGGGTCGAATTGTGGCATGGCGGCGCTGCGGCGGTGAATCGCATGAGCCGCGTGGCTCCGCTCTCGCCCTCAGGGGTGCCATGGATGGCCACGCATGTCGGATTCATGTCTGCTGCCCGCCCGCGCGTGATGGATGCCGCCGATATTGCCGATCTGATCCAGTGGCACCGCGATGCCGCGATCCGGGCCGAACAGGCGGGCTTTGACATTCTCTATGTCTATGCCGGGATGGGGTATCTGCCCTATCAATTCCTGCTTTCGGATTACAACCACCGCACCGATGCCTATGGCGGAACCGTCGCCAACCGGGTCCGGTTGGTCGATCAACTGATTGATGCGGTGCGTGAGGCGACGGGTGGCCGGGTTGCCGTTGCGCTGCGCATTTCGATGCAGGAATTGCGCGGCCGGCCCTCGGATGTGGCCGAGAGCGAGGCGCATGAGGTGATCGGATTACTAAAAGACGCGCCCGATCTGTTCGATGTGAAAATGGACTATTCGGCCTTTGATTGCGCCCCTTCGCGGTTTGTGCCGGAGGGCAGTCATGAGCCTGTGATTGATTTTATGAAATCTGTGACGGACAAGCCGGTGGTGGGTGTAGGTCGCTTCACCTCACCAGACACGATGGTGGGGATGATACGGCGCGGGGTGCTCGATCTGATTGGCGGAGCCCGCCCCTCGATTGCCGATCCGTTTTTGCCAAACAAGATAAATGAGGGCCGCGAGGCTGATATCCGCGAATGTATCGGCTGCAATATCTGTATTTCTAGCTGGCATGACGGGGTCTGGGTGCGCTGTACGCAGAACCCGACCGCCGGAGAGGAATGGCGGCGCGGTTGGCACCCTGAAAAAGTCACCCGCGATAGTGCCGGGTCGGTGCTGGTAGTGGGTGGCGGACCGGCAGGGCTGGAATCGGCGCTCACTCTGGCGCGGCGCGGATTTGATGTGGCGGTGGCCGACAGGCGGCGCGAGATGGGTGGCAGGTTGCTTTATGAAACCGCGCTGCCGGGGATGAAGACTTGGTTCCGCGTGGCGGAATATAGGCTGGGTCAGTTGCGCCAGATGAATAATGTGAGCCTTTACCCCGAAAGTGATCTTTCGGCGCAGGATGTATTGGAGTTCGGGTCGGACCATGTTGTTGTGGCGACCGGCGCGCGTTGGACTGCGGCGCTGTGCGGTGCAAATGAACTGCCCGCTGGTCTGGCAGACGGCCCGCGCGTTTATACCCCCGACGATCTGGCCGCCGGTGTGATTCCGGAGGGGCCGGTCGCGGTCTATGATTTCGACAATTATTACATGGGGACGGCTGTGGCCGAGAGTCTGGCGGCTCTGGCTCTGCCTGTTACCTATATCACCACGGCAGGCACCGCCGCTGCATGGAGCTTTATGACCAACGAGCAACCCCATATGCATATGGCATTGGCGCGGCGCGGGATCACGTTGCGCACGCTCGAAATCGTCACCGGGTTTGATGGACAGACCCTGCAGCTTGCTCATATTTTCAACGGTATTCCTGATCAGATTGCCGTTCGTTCGCTCGTGATTGTCGGTATGCGCGCGGGCGGCTCTGACCTGCATGCGGGGTTGGGCGCTGCTGATCTCAAGGGGGCTGGCATCACATCGCTGCATCTGACGGGGGATGCGAACGCGCCCGGTGCCATTGCCCACGCAGTTTATCAGGGTCACAAGACAGCCCGCGAGTTGGGCATCGCGCGGGCTGATATCCTCGTAGCGCGTGATGCGCCTTTTGCTTTGCGCGATATGGCCGCCCCATGACCGAAGTGGTGCCTCGCCGTCGCAGCACGTCGCGTGGCCCGCGCCAGACCGGCAGTTTGCACCAACGCCCCTTTGCCCAGACACAGCGCAGTTATGCACCCATCAGGGTGATCAGCGATGATCAAGTGGAAGCCATACACCAAGCCGCACTGCAGGTGCTGGCGACGATCGGGATGCGGATTCTGGCGCCGCAGGCCCGCGCGCTCTACCGCGACGCGGGCGCGCGCATAGTGGGCGAGATGGTCTATTTCGATCCTGCCCTTGTCATGGAGCGTCTGGCGACGGTGCCCGCGCATTTCACACTTGCCGCCCGCAATCCGGCGCGTGACCTGCGCGTCGGTGGGGATGACTACATCTATGGCGCCGTTGGCGGCCCTGCCTATGTCATGGACAATGACCGCGGGCGGCGCGATGGCAGCTATGCCGAAATGTGCGACTACATGCGTCTGATCCAGACGCTCAATGTCATCCATCAGGAAGGTGGCGGTCCGTTCGAGCCGATGGACCTGCCTGCAAATACGCGGCATCTGGATATCTACCACGCGCAGATCACCCTGCTGGACAAGAACTGGCAGACCCAGAGCCTTGGTCATGTCCGCACGATGGACGGCATCGAAATGGCGGCCATTGCCCTTGGCACCACGCCGGAGGGGTTGTGTGACCGGCCCAGCCTGCTGGGCATCATCAACACGAATTCGCCATTGCAACTCGATATTCCAATGGCCGAGGGGCTGATTGCGTTGGCGGGGCATGGGCAGGTGCTGGCGATCACGCCATTCACGCTGTCGGGCGCGATGGCGCCGGTCACGCTGGCGGGCGCATTGGTGCAGCAACATGCCGAGGCTATGGCGGGGATCATCCTGACCCAGATCGTGCGGCCCGGCGTGCCGGTGATGTATGGCGGATTTACCTCGAACGTGGATATGCGCTCGGGTGCGCCGGCATTTGGCACACCGGAATATGTGAAGGCGGCGCAGGCCAGCGGACAGTTGGCACGTCATATCGGGGTGCCGTTCCGGTCGTCGAACGTATGTGCTGCCAATGAGGTGGATGCGCAGGCGGCTTACGAGAGCCAGATGTCGCTCTGGGGCGCTCTCATGGGTGGCGCGCATCTGGTCAATCATGCGGCGGGCTGGCTGCATGGCGGATTGACGGCGAGTTTTGAGAAACTGATTCTCGACGCCGAGATGCTTCAGATGATGGATGCTTATTTCGAGCCACTGATGGTCGACAGCGACTCGATAGCGCTGGGTGCAATTGCAGAGGTCGGACCCGGCGGCCATTTCTTTGGCACGGCACACACGATGGAGCGCTATGAGCGCGCGTTCTATGCCCCGCTCTTGTCGAACTGGGATAACCACCCGGCCTGGCTGGAAAAAGGGGCGGTGCAGACGCGGGAACGGGCGAATGCGGTGTGGAAGCAGTTGCTTGGCGAATATGTCCAGCCGCCAATAGATCCGGGGATAGCCGAGGCGCTCGAGGCCTATGTCGCGCGCCGCAAAGCCGAGGGCGGCGCGCCGATGAACTGAGCGCGGGTATTTGTTGCGACAATGTCGACCTTGTTATATGGTCGGATAACAAGCAGGGGGACGGGCAGATGCCAGAGGTCCAGACGGTTTTTCCGCATCCGGTACAGGTGATCGAAAACCTGTTTCTGCCCTTGCCCGATGGCACGCTGCTCGCGGCCAAGGTCTGGCGTCCCGAAGGCGATGCGCCGGTACCGGTTATTCTTGAATACCTGCCCTATCGGAAACGCGACGGCACGCGCCGCCGCGATCAGGCCATGCATATGTATCTGGCCGGACATGGTTATGCCTGCGTAAGGCTGGACATCCGGGGCACCGGCGACAGTCAGGGTTTGATCGACGACGAATATACCGTTCAGGAACAGCTGGACGGGCTGGCAGCGATTGCATGGCTTGCGAGTCAGGACTGGTGCGACGGGTCGGTCAGCATGATCGGCATTTCATGGGGTGGCTTCAACGGGTTGCAGATTGCGGCGCGCCAGCCACCGGCGCTGAAAACCGTGATCTCGGTTGGTTCTACCGATGACCGCTATGCCACCGACATCCATTGGGTCGGCGGCTGCCTGTCCAAGGACAATTTTGACTGGTCGCAAACCATGTTCTGCGGCAATGACATGCCCCCTGATCCCGAGATTGTCGGACCGGCATGGCGTGAGATGTGGCAGGCGCGGATGGCGCATGACACGCCATGGGCACTGGAATGGTTCCGGCATCAGCGGCGGGATGATCATTGGAAACAGGGCTCGGTTTGCGAGGATTACAGCGCGATCAAGGTGCCGGTCTATGCAGTTTCAGGCTGGGCTGACAACTATTCCGAGGCTGTGCCGCGGTTGCTTGCCGGGTTATCAGGCCCGCGTCTGGGCCTGATCGGGCCGTGGGCGCATTCCTATCCCTATGCTGTCGCAGTCCAGCCGGCCATCGGCTGGCTGCAAGAGGTCCTGCGCTGGCTCGATCACTGGCACAAAGGTGCCGACACCGGAATCATGGATGAACCGATGTATCGGGTCTGGATGCAGGACGGAGTGCCACCACAAACCTGTTATCTGGAGCGGCCGGGGCGCTGGGTGGCAGAGGACGAATGGCCGTCACCGCGTATTCAGTGGCGCAACTTTTTCCTGGCCCGTCATGGCCAGCTTTCCGACACGGCGGAACCGCCAGCCACCGTTTCGGTCTGTTCGCCGCTGTGGGTTGGCCTGACGGCGGGTGAGGTTGGTCGCTATGGCGAGGATGCGGATTGGGCGACGGATCAGCGCGAGGATGACGGGGGATCGCTGGTTTTCATCACCGAGCCGCTGGAGGAGCGCACTGAAATACTTGGTGCGCCGCAGTTGCGCCTGCGGGTCAGTGCAGATAAACCGCAGGTTCTGGTCGCGGTCCGGCTCAACGATGTGGCGCCGGATGGGCGCTCAACCCGGGTGACTGTAGGGTTGCTGAACCTGACGCACCGTGACAGCCATGAACATGCGACTGCGCTGGTGCCCGGGCAAGCGTACGACTTGACCGTCGATCTCGACGATATCGCCCACGCTTTTGCGCCCGGTCACAGGATCGCAGTGTCGATCTCGACGACCTATTATCCCATCGCCTGGCCCTCACCGGAACTGGCCACGATTACGGTCAGGACCGGGGCAAGCTGGCTCGAGTTGCCGGTGCGTCCCGCGCGGGCAGAGGACGCTGCGCTGCGGGCCTTTGATCCGCCGGTTGCCGCGCCGAACTCTCCCAAGATCATCCATGCGTCTGACGGGCAGGCAAAACGATCTGTGCGCCGCGACCTTTTGTCCGGTCTGATGACGGTCGATTTTCCGCGCTGGACCTATGCAGTGGAATATCCCGACATTGCCCAGACGATCCATTCCGCCGGCCTGTGCCGCCACGAGATTACCGATGGGGATCCACTCTCGGCGCGGTGTTACACCGCGTATTCGGTCGAGCATGTCCGGCCCGATGTGGTCATCCGCCACCATAGCACCGGGACGTTGACCTGCGATGCGTCGCATTTCCGGCTGCAGGCAGAACTGACCATACACGAGGATGAAAAACAGGTGTTTCATCGCATTTGGGACGAAAGGATCGCGCGTGACATGGTCTGAACGCGGTTCCAGCGGTGGAGTAAGCACAGGAGGCAAGAGCCGGGGGTGCTGAACTATGCCATCAAGCGGATAGGTCTGGCGCTGCTGATCCTCTGCGTGGTCATGCTGGGCATGTTCTCGATGGTGTTTCTGATCCCCGGCGATCCGGCGTCGCTGGCGCTGGGGCCGCGGGCCACGCCCGAGCTCAAGGAGTTGCTGCGCGAGCGGATGGGGCTGGATCAACCGGTCATCATCCAGATCTGGAATTTCTTCCGCAATGCGGCGACGGGTGATCTGGGGTATGATGTCTGGTCACGTCGTCCGGTCTTTGACCAGATTGCCGAGATGTTTCCGCGCACGCTCATCCTTGGGGGCGTGGCGCTGGGTGGAGCATTCATACTCGGAACCGCGCTGGGTTGTGCGGCGGTGGTCTGGCGCGACACGGTGATCGACCGGCTGCTCGGGGTTCTTTCCGTCAGTCTGATCTCGATCCCGTCTTTTGTGGTGGCGATCTATCTGCTTTTGATCTTTGCGGTCTGGCTCAAATGGCTGCCTGCAATTGGCGCCGGAGAAGCGGGCAATTTCGGCAGTCAGGTCAAGGCGATCATCCTGCCCGCAATCGCGCTTGGAATTGGATGGGTCGGATATCTGGCGCGTCTGGTACGAGCGGCAATGCTCGAAGTCATGGAGTCTGGCCATATCCGCACTGCGCGCGCCTTTGGCCTGCCGGAAAGCCGGATCGTTGCACGCTATGCGCTGCGCATCGCCATCGTGCCGACGATCACCATACTTGCAGTCGGGTTTGGCAGTATCCTCTCTGGCGCGGTCTTTGTGGAATCGGTGTTCAGCAGGCCGGGAATCGGCACTTTGATCACCGGCGCGGTTGCGAAACGCAATTATCCAGTGGTGATGGGCACGGTGCTGTTCATGACTGCCTTTTACCTTTTGGTCGTCACGCTGGCCGATCTGCTGATTGCCCGGCTCAATCCACGGGTGCGCGATGTCCTCCGCAGTTGACGGGCATGGTGGAGCACGCGGCATAGCGCCGGTACTGCGGGCGTTATTGCGCGATCCAATGGGGGCGATGGGTCTGCTTCTGGTGTTGGTCTTTGTCGCGATGGCGCTGTTTGCGCCGCTCGTTGCGCCTGCTGATCCGCTGGCGATCAATGTGGTAAACAAGTTTCAGTCGCCGAGTTTGAGCCATTGGGCCGGCACCGATCAGTTGGGTCGTGACCTGCTGTCGCGGATTATATGGGGCGCGCGGGTGGCGCTGGGGATTGCGGTCACCACCGTGGTGGTCGCAGGGGCGGTTGGGTTGATCCTCGGGCTGGTTGCGGGCTATGGGCCGCGATGGCTCGATGCTATTCTCGTGCTCCTGTTCGATGCGATGTCCTCGCTGCCGATGATCATGTTCGCGCTGGCGGTGATCACAGTGGTAGGTCCGGGCACTGATACGCTGATCCTTGTCGTGGTTCTTGTCTCGATCCCCGGCTATGCGCGGCTGATCCGGGCACAGACGCTGAGCCTGCGTGACAGTGACTTCATTCAGGCCGAACGGGCGATGGGCGCGTCGAGTGGGCGCATCATACTGCTGCATCTGTTGCCGAATGTGGTGGGGCCGCTGGTCGTGCTGCTCAGCATGGATATCCCGGTGATCATCATGCTCGAAGCCGGGTTGAGCTATCTTAATCTTGGTGTGCGGCCTCCGGCGCCGTCCTGGGGTAATATTCTTTATGACGGCTATACGTCGCTGCGTTCTGCGCCCTCGATGGTGATTGTGGCTGGGGTGCCGCTGGTGCTGGCTACTCTGGGGTTCACCTTTCTGGGTGAGGGGCTGCGCGATGCGCTTGACCCACGGTTGCAACTGCGGGTGCCGCGATGACCGCGCTGCTTGAAATCGAGGATCTGTCGCTGCGCTATCACGTGGCTGGCGGCACGTTGCTGGCTCTGCGGCATGTCAGCCTGACCGCGCGTGCGGGCGAAGTCTTGGGGATCATGGGAGAGAGTGGCTGCGGCAAATCCTCGCTCGCGGCTGCCAGCATCGCATTGCTCGCGCGTAATGCCGAGGTGACCGGCGGTGTTGTACGCTACCGGGGGCACGATATTTTGCGGATGAGTGCCGAAGAACAGCGGCAACTGCGCGGACGCCATATCGCAATGATCTTTCAGGACCCGATGACGGCCTTTAACCCGGTCCTGCGCATTGGTGAGCAGCTGGTGGATTTTCAGCATCATTTGGCGGGCCTTAGCCGGTCAGATAGGCGGGCGCGGGCGCTGGCGCAGTTGCAAAGGGTCGGGATCGCGGATGCGGACCTGTGCCTACGACGTTATCCGCATGAACTGTCCGGTGGAATGCGGCAGCGGGCGGCGATTGCTGCGGCCTTGCTGATGTCACCCGATGTTCTGGTGGCGGACGAGCCGACGACCGCGCTCGATGTGACAATGGAGGCGCAGATCATCCATCTGTTGCGCGAATTGCAGGCGGATTATCAGGGTGCGGTGATTGTCGTCACACATCATCTGGGTGTGATTGCCGAACTCTGTGACCGTGTCGCTGTGATGTATGCTGGTGAGGTGGTCGAAGAAGGCCCGGTCGATGACATCTACCACGCACCGCAGCACCCCTACACCCGCGCGTTGCTGGCCTGCGACCCGGCGGCTATCCATGATCTTGTTCACCGTTTGCCGACGATTGGCGGGCAATTACCCGACCTGATGGCGCCACCTGTCGGTTGCAGTTTTGCGCCGCGCTGTCCCTTGGTCGAGCCCCGTTGCCGCAGCGAGGCACCGCCCCGCGTGCATTTGGGACCCGACCGGATGGCGCTGTGTCACGCTGTGTCGGTATGAGCCTGCTCGAAATCAGCAGGCTGGATGTTGATTTGCCGCTGTCGGGCAGCTTGATTGCGTCGCGGCGCAGGATCAGCATTCTGGCGGATATCAACCTGAGGCTGGCACGAGGCGAGACTTTGGGTCTGGTGGGCGAGAGCGGGTCGGGAAAGACAACGCTCGCCCGCGCGATACTGGGGCTGCAGAGCATTTCTGGCGGCAACCTTGCCTTTGACGGGGTTGGGCTGCGCACTGCGGCGGATTTCGCGGCGATCCGGCGGCGGATCGCGATGATGTTTCAGGATGCGCAGGCGTCGCTGTCGCCGCGCATGTCGGTGGGTAGCCTGATTACCGAACCTTTGGTTATCCACCGGGTGCCGATGCCGGACCGCAGGGCCAAGGCGTTGCAACTGTTGGCGCAGGTCGGTCTGCCTGCGCCGATCGCCGGGCGCTATCCGCATGAACTCTCAGGCGGGCAGGCGCGATGGGTCGGTGTAGCACGCGCCCTCGCGCTCGAGCCTGCGCTGGTGATCGCGGATGAACCGACAGCGGGCCTCGATGTTTCGGTGCAGGCGGAGATTCTCAATCTGATGAGCGATCTCAAGGACCGGATGGGGCTCAGCTATCTCATCATCACGCATAACCTGTCGCTCGTGCGGCACATCGCGGACCAGATTGCCGTGATGTATCTGGGTCGGTTGGTGGAGACGGGGCCGACCGCGGCAGTCTTTGCCAGACCGCTGCATCCCTATTCCACCAGCCTTATTGCCGCCGAACCGCAGCCTGATCCACGCAAACGCCGCGCCGATCTGGCGATCAAAGGCGAGATTCCGTCGGTGCTGCGCCGACCCGGTGGTTGCGAGTTTCACACGCGCTGCATCAGTGCCACGTCGCGCTGCCGGGCCGAAGTGCCCGCATTGCGCGCTATCGAACCGGGCCGCATGGCCCGCTGCCATTATGCCGGAGCCTTGTAAAACAATACCTGATTACGCACCTTGCTCAGCCGCTTACGATTTGGTATAAATAGTGAACAAACAGCAGCGTAAGGAGGGCTGGGCGATGGCGCGCAACAAGGTTCAGTTCCAGAAGGGCCTGAGTGAG